>LFRM01254700.1_pt1 | contig 11387 bp, 10 predicted proteins | sample 618341 | NCBI WGS metagenome assembly LFRM01 (sample SAMN03654438, study PRJNA283298) | anaerobic digester metagenome | isolation source: pool of bioreactors CSTR01a, CSTR02a, and CSTR03a thermophilic anaerobic... | place: Denmark: Kgs. Lyngby | collected 2014-05-21
TCCGGCGGCATTTCGAACCAGTCAACAGGCATTTCCTTAAGACGTTTACCCAGAGCAGATTGTTCACTTATCCTCAGTTGAATTTCATAAGCGCGCCTGCCCCCTTCCACCCTGCTGATGGTATAAATATTATAACCGTCATTATGCTTTTTACCTGCGACAATCGGAACGGCGTTCATGACAACATAAGCAAGACCAAAAGCTGCAAGGAGAATAAAGAAAATTGACAGCCACTCTGTGCCTGTGGTGAGAAATGCCAAGCCTGCGGCAACTAATGCAACAACAAAGTTGACGATAATACCGCCTAAGTTATATAAGACATAAGGTATTTTTTCGTCTTGTCTTTCCGGCGGCACCATCAGACACTGTCCATCGGAAGCGGCAAATTCCACGCGCTGAAACTTTAAATCATCAGCCTGTTGGATCCACATGAAACTTCCGATTCGGAATGACAGCAGTTTATATCCTGTCAACTTTCCAAATAGCAGATGCCCCAGTTCATGTAGCGGCATATGTATAGAACCTGCTACATAGAATGCAATCGCAATACCAGCAATTAGCAAGGCAACTTCAGAGGCAGGAGTACTCCCTGTGGTAAAAGATTGCAGATAAATTACCAAAATTGCTACAATAAAAACTCCAATACTGATCATCAAAAGGTAATATAATCCAGTCAGAAAAGTTTTTGAAAAATTTGCCTTTGTCTTAGTCGAATCACTCATCGAGCTTCCCACTTTCGTTATAGTCTTATTTCAAATAATATTGTGAATTTAGTAGAAGGTCAAAATCAGGCCGGGCTTCATGTGCTTATATAAGCTAAATATCTCGATATATAGAACGACCCCGGCAAAACCGGGGTCGCGATCAAACAATGAGCTTAACAATTCATGCTTGATTCTTTTAATTAATCTATTACCTGTTCATTTCCGTCTTCATCATAGAGTTTGAACTCATAGTCTTTACCCGGAAGTATAGCATTCAGCACGATACCGACGATAGCGGCAATAGCCAAACCGGAGAACACCAGCTGTGTTTCCCCGATCGGGATTGTCAAGCCACCCAGAGCATCAAAGCCCAAGCCTGATACCAGAATCAAAGCTGCGATAACAAGGTTGCGAGTTTTGGTCAGGTCGACCTGATTTTCGACCAGGGTACGAACACCGATAGCTGAAATCATACCATAGAGAATAAAGGAAATACCACCTATTACTACGCCTGGAATAGAGGAAATAACTGCCTCTATAACCGGGAAGAAGCTCGCTATAATCGCGAATACGGCAGCAATCTGCATGACTCTGGGATCATAAACGCGTGTAAGCACGAGTACTCCGGTATTCTCACCATAAGTGGTGTTGGCGGGTCCGCCAAATGCTGATGACAGACTGGTTGCCAGACCATCACCTAGCAGTGTTCTGTGCAGACCTGGGTCAACGATATAGTTGCGACGAGTAGTCGCACCAATAGCCATTACATCGCCGATGTGCTCCATCATCGTTGCCAGAGCTATCGGCACAATCGTTATGATCGCGCTTGCTTCAAACTTCATAAAGCGATCAGGATGAAGTGGCAGATGGAAAATACCTGCTCCGCCAACATTACTGTAATCAACGATGCCGAATATAAGCGATAATACGTAACCTACAACGAGTGCGATCAGAATAGGTACGATTTTGATCATACCTTTACCCCAGATGTTGCAGATTATTACTGTCGCTATTACTGCTAAGGCTATCAGCCAGTTCAAACCTAAAGCAAGCTCTTGACCATTTGTCCTGGTGACCGGAGTCATGATGTTGTTCAGGGCTGACGGTGCCAGAATCAATCCGATCAAAATAATGACCGGGCCGGTAACTACGGGTGGGAAGAAACGCATAACACGCTTGGGGCCCGCCACTTTGAAAAGGGCAGCTACAACAACATACACCAGACCGGCAACAAAGACGCCGCCGACAGCGTACGGGAGCCTCTCTGGATCTCCATCCGGCGCTATTGTTTGATAACCGGCAATAAAGGCGAACGATGATCCCAGGAAGGCCGGAACCTTACCCTTTGTCAGTAAATGGAACAATAACGTACCTACGCCTGCAAAGAACAGGGCGGTTGAAATGTTGAGACCAGTGATTATGGGTACCAGTACGGTTGCACCGAACATTGCAAATAAATGCTGCAAGCCCAACACAAGCGATCTACCGGTACCAAGCTCTTTGACATCATAAATTGGCTCGAGTCCCAGTTTTGACTTTTCTTTTGTCATTCTTCATCTCCTCTCATAAATAAGTTTTCTAATTCTATCCTGTTTTGCATAAGCATTTTGCAAAAACTTATTACTTTGAACATTTTACATCATTAGCGCTGTATTTTCATTAGCAACAATTCACAAAAATCTAGAAAATTATACTTATTTTCCTTCAATACATAAATCTTTTTAGGTAAATTATACAATTATTTTAGATTTTTCAGATATTGAACTAGCATTGTGCAATTCACTTTGCTATATAAGCTTAGGAATATTTCAACATTAGCGTGAATATTAATTCTTTGGGGCTCAAATAAGTGCTTCTTTGCGTCATCTCCGGATCGAAGCCCGATCCGGAGATGACAAGAACCGATTTTAAATCGGCAAATTTGTTATTAGTCGATCTCTTCGAATGCCACGCAGCGGCAGAAAGCGGACTCGCCGTATTGGAATTTCCAGGGGAAGGTTCCAAGGATCATGCGCCTGCCCAGCACTTCGTCGATCTGACCGCCGATGCACTCTACGTGAATCATTTCATCAGGTTTCGGAAAGAGTTGAATGTGCATTGCCTGATATACATCGGGCCAGGGGTACATTTCATTCAAGCCTTTGCCGTAGCGCTCTTTCATCACCTTGTCGCAGGCTGCTGCTTCACCGGGTTCCCAGTCCCGAATCTTTGTGTTCATCGGGTGGTCAGCGGAGCCGCAGTCAACTGCGAGGTACTTGATTTTCATTTTTTTCAGCCAGGGAATGAAGTCCAGAGACGGGCCTGGATGACGGAGCATGTAACGACGCTCATCAGCTTCCGGCTGATCAAAGCCATATTTGTGGTATCCGGTATTGATGAAAAGGATGTCGCCTTCACGAACGTCGGCGCGCTCCATAACATCTTCAGGTGTGTAGATTGACCAATCTTCGGCAATATCAGATAGGTCAACAACCACGCCAGGGCCGACCAGTTTGTCTAATTCCAGTGATGCGATGTCACGTCCGGCTGTATCGAAGTGCAGCGGGCCATCCAGGTGGGTTCCCACGTGGTTTGATGTTGTGATCAGCTGTCCGTTCGCGCCGTTAGGAGCCAGACGTTTGAAGAATTTGACCTGCAGTGGCTCATAGGTTGGCCACGGCGGGGTCAAATGGCTTGTGGGGATTGAAAGGTCATAAATTTTAATTTTGTCCCAGTTTTTAATCATTGTTTTCCTCCGTTTTTTCTTTCTGTTTTTACTATATTTTATCTGATGCTTTATTCAAGCATTCCTTCTTTTTCCAAAAGTGCGACATAAGCTTCTAAAGCGTCTTCAAAACACTTCATTGGCGGATTAACTACCCCGGCGCCAACCTGGCCGACTCCGGCATCCTTATGAGCAATACCCGAGTTTATAACCGGGAGAATCTGGGTGTCGACAACTTTGCGGATATCGATTCCGGTTGGAGAACCACGGAAATTCATTGGAGGCAATTTATAGCTTCCGCTTTCTTCCGTTGTTATCTCGTACATTTGTGTTGTGTAATTTATTGCGTCCTGAGGTGTGCCACCGACAAACTGAACTATAGCCGGTGCTGTAGCCATTGAAAAGCCGCCAAGACCTAATGTCTCAGTGATACTAGAGTCACCAATATCAGGGTTGGCATCTTCCATACTGTAGCCCGGGAAATAGAGACCATCAATTATCTCTGCCGGAGCAGTGAACCAGCGATCGCCCAGTGCTGCAACGCGGATACCGAACTCAGTGCCGTTCCTGCACATGGTATAGACAATAGTCGAATTCTCCACTTTGCCAACAGGTTCCAAAGATGCTTTAGCTGCAGGCATGGAAAGGTTCAAGGTAAAGTGATCGTTTGAGTTAAGGAAGTCTATTACTTTGATCTGGTCTTCTTTTGACGAATCGGTCTGTAAGATGCTGGATACTATCTCACGAATAAACAGAGAGGTAGTCGCCTTGTTGCGGTTGTGGCATTCGTCACCCATCTGAACGGACTGAGCCATCAGATTCTTGATATCCATCGGGCCGTAGATTTCGAGCGCTTCCTTCATAATCGGATAGAGTGTTTTTTCCATCCATTTCAGGTGGTCGATTACTGACTGTTCGTAAGCTCCAAAGCGCAATACTTTGCCCAAACCTTCATTCATGGTGCAGTACGCGAAATTGCCCTCTGACTTGTTTTCAACAATGAACACAGGCATTGAGGCTGTGACTACACCTGCCATCGGACCTACGGCATCGTGATGGTGACAGGGGGAGTATTCGATTTCTCCGGATGCTGCCAGTTCTGCAGCTTCATCGGGATTTGAGGCCAGCCCTTCATAAATCAGACCACCGACAACTGCGCCGCGAAGCGGACCTGACATTTTCTCCCATGTAATGGGTGGGCCTGCGTGTAACACGAGTTTATCGTGCATGCCGGGCACGGTGTCTCTGGCGATACCCATACCAACCAGTGTTGGCTGTGCGTTCTGGATAATCTCCAGCGCTTTCTTATTGGCATCTTCAATAAATTGCATTATTTACCTTCTTTCTTCTTATATTCCCTGGATCAGGGACGGACTTTATTTAGATCCTTTTAACCTGCTCAGCAGCGATGACATTTTTTTGTCGCCACCGGCAGAAGGTTTCCATTGAACATGTATCGCAGATACATTTTGCTTTTTCAAATCATCGTAAAACGATTCTAATCCCATATTGACTACTTTTAGTTCTTTAGTAAATAAGTCATTAAGTGACATAGGATTCTCCCTTCTATAAAGCGGCCGCTTTCATAATGCGATCAACCAGGCGGACAGCCTGAGCGTTGGACGGCATCACGACAACGCCAGCCTCTTCCAGTGTTTTTATCGATTCATTCAAATTCTGCGGATCCTGGTCGGTACCTGTTACCGAGGCAACCACTACAAAATCTTTGCCGGCAGCCGCGATTTTTTCACGCGCCTTTTCCAGAGATTCCACTACCGCTCCTGCAGGATCCACATATGAACCGTAACCCAGTACAACGTCGACCAGTATGACTGCTGTTGAAGCGTCGACATCTGACTCGAAAAATTCCGTGCGTGTCATAGGATCAATCATCGGATGTGGACGGCCTCGTGTGAACTGGTCTTCGCCCAGGTCGAGACAGATATGACCCTTCATATTTTCCAGATGTTTGATATCTCTGTCAGGCGTAAGCGGGATGTTGGAGTAAATCTCGTGATTTTCTCCCAGATATTTAATCGCCTCATCAGTCAAGGTGCCGCCGGTATATAGACCTCTTAGATACTTTTGATCAGGCTTCAGTTTAGTCACGGCCTCTTCCACCATTTGATTTATCTCTGTTTCATCAGCATCAAAACCATCAAAATCCACCGTTTCCTCACCCCTTGCGAGCGCAACAGCTTTTCTGGCTGCGTCCTCCAGACTGAGACAGGGGTACGCCCCTGCTTCCTTAATTGAATCGGCATCTCCTCCGATAAAATCAATTACGACAGGCTTGTCCGTTTTCTTGACTAAGTCATAGATTTTCTTCTCTACAGAAGCTGCAGGAGGTTTGGACACGAGAACTATAACTTCAGTCTCAGGATCTGCCATCAGAGCTTCAATACCCTGAATCATCATGAGACCGCCGATTTCTTCGCTCAAATCACGTCCGCCGGTTCCTATCACCTGAGAAAAGCCTACGCCCTGCTGATGTACGAGTACTGTAATTTCCTGCGTTCCGGTTCCGGAAGCGCCGACCAGACCAATTTTGCCGGGTCTGACCACGTTGGCAAAACATAGAGGCACGCCATTGATGATTGCAGTTCCGCAATCCGGACCCATCATGAGCAGTCCCTTTTCCACTGCTATCTTTTTAAGCCTTAGCTCGTCTTCGATTTTGACGTTATCAGAGAACATCATGACGTTTAAACCTTGGCGCAAGGCATTTTCCGCTTCCTCAGCTGCATATTCGCCGGGGATAGAAATCACCACCATGTTTGCGCCCTGGAGGTGAGTCAGCGCTGAGTCCAATGTCGGTGGCTGATAGTCTCCGGAACCACTTTCCTTCTTCTTGTTCATCTCCTCGTTAAAGGCTGCTACAAGATCTTCCATGCTCACTTTCGATTCATCATATCTGGCAGCTATGAATAAATCGTTAGGAGTAACACCTTCCAGCTCCGGCACAAACATATCCATTGTTTTTACTAAATCGAGATTTAACTCCGTACCCATGCCGACCAGCACTTCTTCCACTCCTTCGAGCTTCTGAACCTCACGTGATATAAGCATCAGCGTGACTGAGTCGTTATAGGCATTTTCTTTTACAATTGCTTTAATCATTTAGCCTTCTCCTTTACCTGATCTCTGAAATCTTTGCTTTTTTATCTTGCGAATCAACAACACTCATGTTTTCTCTCTCATATAAGAGGAGCCCTGCGCAATAAATGCCGAAGAGGAAATCCGAGCCGGAAGAGGCACCGTAACGCAAAACCCTGTCAAGCAGCACTGTTAAAGAATCCTGATTCCAGATGCTAAGAGCATTGACCACCGCCAGATAGCTCTCATACGCTTTCCCGGCTGCAGCGTTCTTTAACATATGATAGCTGACTACTGTAGTTCGTTTTCGTGCAATAGTGACAATTTTTTGAAAAAAATCACGATTGGCATCCTTACAATTATCAGCATCCTTATAATAAAGGAGCAAAATAATTCCTGTCAGAAAATCGTCGCAGGAGGGTGTCAGTCCGGGTCCAAAGCCAATTATTCGTCCCGCCAGATCCACAGCGGTCCCGTAATCCTTCTTTCCCGCAGAATCCAGAAACGCGAATAAATCCTCTTTGATATAGCTTCCATAAACATTAAGAGGCCGGTCGATTAGATCTGTTTCGGGCAGCAAGGCAGCCAAATCCGAGATCCCGCCACCATCGTTTCCCAAGAGTTTATTTCTGATTAAATTCAGAGATGCTCTATCAATATGACTGTCGCTTACTAACGTTTCAGCCAGGGTCACTGATTTAACTTCAGCATTGTGTAAATTGATTGAGTCACCCTGCGGCAGTCGTAATATTCCCCGCTCATAAACGACAATGTCGCCGACTTTAAGTTTCCACGGTTCCACCTCAACAATGTCAGCTATACACCCCATTGGCATCAGTTCACGACGGCTGGCAGCTAATGTAATCAGTTCCCCATCCGCCAGAAGATTGATGGAAGTTTCAAAGACGGAATGTACTTGCAGATCCAAATGCGGTCGCTCCAGCAAGAAATGTCGAAGATCACTGGCAAGCCATATACTATTGTATTCGTATCCCGCTGTCATTGCAGCAACTCCCTTATCTTTAAAGCCAGTTGGAAGTTAAAGGCCGTGTCCGGGTCTCGCAAATCCACCCCGTATGCATCGCGAATTCGGTTTATCCTGTATACCACTGTATTGTAGTGAGTGAACAACAACTCCGAGACACGTCGCAGATTTCCGCCGGCTTCGAAAAATGCTCGAATCGTATCATAGAAATCGTTTTGCTTTTTTGAGTCGTGTTCGTCTATAGAGCCTAATATTTGATCAGCAAAGTTCAGTGCGTCTTCTTTTATCATCGGGTGACCTAGAATTTGCAGCACATCCAGATCTTCATAAAACAATATTTTTTCTTCCTGATCATCCCGGTTTTGCAGGATGCGCACAGCCTGTTCTGCCTGTTTCAAACTGGTCGGGATATCTTGGTAAGATTTTGCACAAGATCCAACTCCGATAATCGAAGTGGCAATTTTTTTCTTTTCATCAAGATACTGTAATAGTATCTCAATAAATTTTTCACAACGTTCGTGGCGTAATTCCTCCGGACAATTATCGTCAAATTGCAGAAGGAAAATTGTTCGGTCATCGTCTCTCATCGATAGAAAGTAAGCTCTATATTCTTTCTTGAGACGGTTTGTTAGATAAAGCAGGTTCATGTCCAGCTTCTGAGTCATAAGGAGATTATCATTTCGCTTCTGCAAGTTTTGCTCCGGTCCCACCAGCGCAACAATAATCTGGCTCGAGCGTGTTTTATCAAAGAGATAGAGTTTGGAGCTTTCAATTGCTTTCTCCTGATCTGCCGGAACATTACTGAGAAGCTGCTCCAGAAAGGTCGTTTGATGGATATTCTCCCGCTCAACCAGCGTCACCCTGTTTAAAATATCGAGGGCGACTAAAGAAGTTATCGATTCAATCACAAAAAGACTCTGCGGACGCAGCGACCTTTTTGTATCCCAGATCAAAATGCTGCCGTAGTGGGTATTATCAAAATAAATCGGAATTGAATGTCGTTTGAGCCCATTCTCAGCTACAACTACTTCCTGACCCCGATTCTTTTGCACTTGATAATCACGATTGGAATATAAATTACGCAAAAAATTAAGATAGTCATCCTGAATCAGATTTTTTGTCTCTTCATCAGGGCAATGAACATAGGAATCACGGAAAATATCATCGTGGATGATAACCGGAGATTCAGTGACGAGGGAGATCTGCTCCGCTATTTCCTGCATTCCGCCACGCTTAAGCATTATTTCGCGAACAGTTTTATTAAAGTCATTTATACGGATCAACAGATCTCTTTGCTGGCCGATGATGTGATTGAAAATCTCCTTAATGAGATCACCATAGGGAACTTCCGAGGGGATTCTAATAATGGGAAAACCCAAATCATCGGCCACTTTAAGAACACTTTCAGGCACATCTTCGATATATCGCTGCGTCTTAACTCCCATGCCGCAAACATTTTTCGAACGCAGTTCCGGAATCAAGCGATTTAACAACGAAATGTCATCTCTGAACACATAGGCAGTCGTCAGAAGAAATTCTCCGGGTCTTACCCAGTCCAGAACATCCGGAACTTCCATTACATTTACTGAAACAATGCTATTGTCAAGACCCTTTTCACCAGCAAGAATATCTGCATCTTTAAGCAGATTCAGTTGAAGAATACCACGAAGCGGAATCATTCTCTTCTTTTCCATCATCATCGCCTAATCACTTGTCGTTAATTTCCATAAAACTTTCACTTATTTCATCTCATTACATGCCACTTAAGCTATTATATATGATATCACCTTGTCAATGATTAACAAAATTGTAATTAAACTTCAATTGTTTTTTGTAAATACTTGTCAGGGTCCAAAACTGCTTATATGATATAATGAAAAAGTTCATAACTGCTCTGCATTGATTTGCTAAATATCTGTGCAATTGAGCAACGGTATTTATTCAAAATATTGTTTGCTGACAAAGGAGGTTTTTGTGTTAAGTAAATTTGATTATGCAAAACCGCTTGTATTGGAAGAAGCTTTGGATGTATTGTCTCAAAACGACGGAGGCACCTACATTCTGGCTGGTGGTACTGATCTTTTGATTGCATTACGCCACAATCTTATCGATGCCAAGCACATCATCGACATTAAGTCTATTCCTGAATTAGACGTGTTCGAATTCGTTGAAGGCGAGGGACTTGAGATCGGGGCGAATGTCGTATGTAACGCACTGATCGAATCCGAAATTGTCAAAGAAAAATACACAGCTTTGTATGATGCTGCAACTGTATTAGCAACCTACCCACTCAGAAACAGAGCCACACTGGTTGGCAACATTTGCAATGGGTCGCCGGGCGCCGACTTACCGCCCGCCCTGCTGATATACGATGCAACAGTCAAGATTGCAAGTGCTGACGGCGTAAGAACGGTACCGCTTCAGGAATTCTTCACCGGTGTTAAGAAGACGCAAGTTGCTGACAACGAAATGGTTGTTTCAGTTTTCCTTCCCGACCCCGTTAGCGAAAAGGATAGAAGCTGCTATGCTCGCCAGACTCGCCTTAAGGGTCACGACTTGTCTACAGTCGGTGTGGCCTGTCGCATCAACGGGGATGGCAAAGCAGCTATCGGTATCAACGCTGTTGCTATCACTCCGCTGCGCCTGACCGCACTGGAAGATGAGCTGAATGAGAAAGGTATAACGGAGGATTCCATCGATTGGGCAGCTGAAGAAATCCAAAAACACATTAAACCCATCTCCGACGTTCGTGCCTCGAAGGAATATCGACTGCATATGGCGAGCGTTCTATTAAAACGAGGCCTGACACAACTGAAGGAGAAGGAGGCATAAACAATGACGAAAGTAGATGAAAAAGATCTGTGCGCCATGGAACGAGCGCATATCGACTCTAAAGAAAGACTAGTCACCCTTAGCTGCACTGTAAACGGCGAAGCCATCTCAGAAGATATCGATCCTACGATGCTTCTTCTCCATTTTCTGCGCGACAGGTTGAAGCTGTTTGGTACTAAGGAGGCCTGCGGTGAAGGGGAATGCGGCGCCTGCACCATCGTTATGGATGGTGAAGCTGTTAACTCCTGCCTGGTCTTAGCTATTGAGGCTCAAGGCAGTGAAATCACAACCGTGGAAGGTCTGTCCAGGGATGGCGAACTCAGCATTCTCCAACAGGAATTCATTAACGGCGATGCTTTGCAGTGCGGTTTCTGCACACCCGGATTTTTAATGTCTGCGCGCGCACTGCTTGACAGAAACCCTGATCCTTCGGACGACGACATTATAGAAGGGTTATCGGGCAACTTGTGCCGTTGTACCGGTTATCGCCAGATTTTCGAAGCAGTCAAAAGAGCTGCTAAACGAGAGAGAGAGGAGTTGAGCCGTTCATGACACATAAAGAAGAACTATATAACTGCACTTATCAGTCATGTAAAGATTACAAGTCGAACTATAAACATATTGGTAAACCTTATGAGCGCAAGGATGCCATGGAAAAAGTTACCGGCAGCGCCCGCTACGCTTTTGACGCGGAAGTACCGGGAATGCTTTATGCCAAAGTACTGCATTCACCTTACGCCAGAGCGAAAATAGTCAGTGTCGACTGTAGCAAAGCTAAAGCGCTCCCGGGCGTAAAAGCTGTCCTCACAGGTGATGATTCCGATTTACTCGTGGGCCTCTATATGGAAGACAAGTGGGTGTTTGCTAAAGGCGAAACCCGTTATCAGGGTGAAGCTGTAGCAGCAGTCGCTGCTACCACTGAGGCGATAGCAGAAGAAGCAGTGTCTCTGATCGAAGTAGAATATGAAGTTCTGGAGCCTGTTGTTGGACTAGACAAAGCACTTGAGGCTGACATTCTGGTCCACGAAAATATTGCGGAAATCAATCACGTAGAAGGTGTTTTCTT
>LFRM01399930.1_pt1 | contig 11387 bp, 10 predicted proteins | sample 618341 | NCBI WGS metagenome assembly LFRM01 (sample SAMN03654438, study PRJNA283298) | anaerobic digester metagenome | isolation source: pool of bioreactors CSTR01a, CSTR02a, and CSTR03a thermophilic anaerobic... | place: Denmark: Kgs. Lyngby | collected 2014-05-21
GAAAAGAAAATGGCCTCTAGGTTTGGTTGCCTAAAGGCCATTTTTGTCTACAGTCTGAAAAGTCCGCATTTGCGGACTTTTTTTATCCCCCTCACTTCACCATGTGTTCTGCCAGCCACTCTATAACATTCTTGGCATCATACGGCATGGATGTCGCTTTGCCTTTAAGCTCCTTTGGCACCATTGGGAAGCCGCCGTGGCCGGGCCACTCCTTGTATTCTTTATTGACCCGGAACAGGTGTGCGTTATTGTGATAATATGTCAGGCGTTCAAAGGGCCAGCGGATCACAACGGGCGTATTAAAACCTACACCCAGTTCAAGAATACAGAGCTTTTTCCCAATTGTACTTTCAACCCATTCAATATAACGGTTTTTTTCTTCTTCGTACCCTTCGTAATCACGAACCGCTGCAAAAAGCTGTACACCGCAGTAAGGGCAGGTAGGAATGGCGCTCTCATCGGAAATCATAAATGTTTCCGGATCAATCAAAGGGAGCAGCTTGTCTATGAAAGGTTTTATCTCCCATGTCTCCTTCGTGCAGCTTCTGGAACATTTCAGTTTGTCGTAACTGCCCTGGGCTTCAAAAACACGCTCCATGGGAAATCCGGTACGCAAAAACTGCCGGTCACAGTTTGAGGTAATAACAAAGAAATCCTTGTCTTCTACAATCTTAAGCAGCTTTTTGTAAAGCTCGGAAGGAGGAAATTGATAACGCACAAAATTAACGTGCCTTATATTGTAAGCCCATTCCCGGGCCGGCGGCCAGTTCTCTTTGTAGCGTTCAAACAGTTCATAGGGGTAGCGGTACCCCCTGGCTGCCATTTCCGGCTGGAACTGCTTAAACAACTCTTCATCCAGATAGCTTAAACCTGCCGCCGCCGACAATCCGGCGCCGGCGCCGATCAGTATTTTGTCGGATGTCTCCAGCCAATCTTTCAGTTTTGCAACGGAACGGATGAAATCACTTGCCGTTTCCTTTTTTGCTTTTTCTTTCAAACCACATACTCCCCATTATCAATTTTATTTAACAAAATATTACCATTGTTTCTGGCGCAAAACAACACACCCCGGTGTGTTCTCAATTCTTCCGAAAGAACCGCCATGTATTTTCAAAGAAGCGGCTTTTTCATGTCCTCCACCAGGGAAACGATGGGATAATACTCGTTATAATGCTTTTGAATAAACATCGCATTCCGCTTCTTGAACAATCTTTCTGCAAGTTTATCGGCAATTGGGAGCAGCAAACGTTCATGAGCACACAAGACAGGTGAAACAAGGTCGATGCTTCCGGTTGCCTGCTTGTTGAGGCAGCCGCAGTAATGATTGCAGCGTTTCCTCACGGCACAGTCACGGCAGCTTTCCTTTTCCCTTTCATTTTGCAGGTAGATGTGCTGCCGCCTCTTTTCATTAACTCCCGCATAAACATCACCGAGAACATAGCTGTCGTCGCCGACAAACTGCACGCAGGGATACAAACGGCCGTCAGGCGCAACTGAGATTTGTTTCAGGCCCAGTTCGCAGCGTTTATGGCAATATGTTCTCCGGTTAATATGCGAGCTTATTTTTACCTCAAAAGGACTTAAATAAAATTTCTCCTCGGCCAGCGTCAGCCGGTAGTAAAATTCAGCCAGTTTCCCGTACTCCCCGGCCAGCATTGCCAGATCATCCTCCTGCCAGGCCGCAGCATAGTTTAAAGAGCAGATAAGATAGCGAAATCCCAGATTATAAAGGTACTCTACCGATTCGGCGTAATAACGGGCCGTATCCGGGTTGACAGTCATAAGCACCGGCGCGTAAGGGCGGGCTGCAAGCAGCATTTGTGCCTTCCGGGCGAGAGTTTCATATGTACCCCTGCCCTCTGTGTCACGGCGGTGCCTGTCATGGGCAGCTTGGACCCCGTCATGGCTCAAGGCAATAAAAAGATTGTTTTTGCGGGAATACTCAAGGAAATCTTTGTCCAAAAGCAGGCCGTTTGTTGTCACTTTATAGTGGAAGTAACAGCCGGCCTGCTTTTCTTTCCAGTTCGCATAGTCTATGGTTTCGCAGATTAATTCTTTATACAAAAGAGGTTCCCCGCCGAAAAAAACAATGCCGGCGGAATCGCCCCCGGGCGTCATGCCGGCGGCCAGGTCAACCGCCCGGCGAGCAATGACGGCAGTCATGGTCTGGATATTGGAGCGGTCTACATAACAATAGGCACAGGCCATATTGCAGTTGTTGGTTAAATGCAGGGTAAAATGCAAACCTATCATCCCTTTTTATTAATTATTAAATAATGTTCTGGCCTTTGAGCCAGTTTAAGAAATCACGCACTTGCTCCTGCAAATCCGCTTTCACCCGTTCCTTTATCTTCTCTTCCATCAACTGAAAATCGCCCGCGCTGTTTTCAATGATTTCCTGAATTTCCGGTGAATAATAATTATAATTCGGGTCATAAAAAACAGCCAGATTAATTCCTTTTGTCCGGCCTTCCAGACCTTCTGCCAGCACTTTGGCAGCTTCCAGAAAGTGATAGCTTTCCACCGACAACCATTCAGTATTTTCCCTGGCCCAGGCGTTTATGTCATCCCGGGAAACAAACTCAAAAGCAACCTGTTTTTCCGCATCATAGCCGTCCAGCGCCAGGTCGCCTTTTTGCCTGCCCATATTTGCTTCTTCACCCAGAACGTAAATATCTGTTTCCGGTATTGCTACACCCTGCAGGGATGGAGCATTTCTGGTAAAAACAATACCTTGCCGCTGCGCTTCTTCTTTAATCACCGAAAAGGCTTCCTCCTCAGACAAAAAAGCAGGCGGGGCCACTGATTCGCAGCCAAAACTGCCCCTGCCGTCGCCATGGATAAAGACAGGCGCAACCTGACCGGTAAACTGTTCATTCTCCCCCGTACTATCTTTCCTGCTGCATGCTGTCAGGGTCAAAAGCAAGAGTGAGGAAAAGGCCACAGCAGCATAGGCATTGCTGCGCCAGCGTTCAGGCAGTGTCAGCAATATTCCGGGATTTTTCAGCGTCTCTTCTTTGTCCGGATACTTTGGGGATTTGTAATTAACAACCGGTTTTACCTGCATTTTAATCTCTCCCCTTCATTATGCATTCATACTGTCTGACGAACCTGGCTGGATATTGTTCCCAAAACTTGAAAACATATTTAAAGGAACCCCCATTATTTTACAATTAACTCGGTAGTAATCTCCTTGATTGCAGCCGAACCATTTAGCAAACTCGGATGCGACCCTTTTGCTAAGCATTCAAAGCGTTGCTCCTTATGGAAGCGCAGAAAGACTAATACTCTCATGTTCTTCTTAAATTTAGTTGCTGTTGAATTTTATTAGCCCAAGCCCGGGGCAGAACGCCCCGGACGCGAATCCCCTCCGGCAGGTATTCTTCCCTTTCCAGTTTGCCGTACTGCCGGATAACATGTAACAGCTGTGCCTCCGTAAACGGAATCAGCATATCCAGTTGCTCGTTTTCCCTATGAAGTATTTCTTCTATTTTATCCAGCAAAACATCAATCCCCTTTGCTTTTGCGGCAGAAACAGCCACATGCTGCGGGTATTGATGAGAAAGTACATTATAAGCAGGATGCGCCTCCGGCAAATCCATTTTATTAAACACAACCAATTGGGGCAGGTGCTCGGCCTCCAGTTGGCTCAATACGTCCTGCACGGCAATCATTTGCTGCTCTGCCTGGGGATGCGCGGCATCAACAATATGCAACAGCAAATCGGCTTCCAGCACTTCTTCCAATGTCGCGCGAAAAGCGGCAACCAGATGATGCGGCAGCTTTTGGATAAAACCGACGGTATCCGTTAAAAGGAACTGGCCTCCCCGGGGCAGCTTAACCCGGCGGGTAGTAGGATCAAGGGTGGCAAAAAGCTTGTCCATGGCCAAGACACCGGCTGCCGTTAAAACATTTAAAAGCGTTGACTTGCCGGCATTTGTATAGCCCACCATGGTTACCACAGGCAAGGGGATGTTTTTTCTTGCTTTTCTGTGCAAATGACGGTGCTTGCGGATTTCCTCAATTTCTTTTTTTAATTCACCGATGCGTTTGCGCAGGCGGCGGCGGTCAACCTCCAGTTTTGTCTCACCCGGTCCCCGTGTGCCTATACCGCCGCCCAGACGGGACAGTTCCGTGCCCCTTCCGGTCAGCCGGGGCAGCAGGTAATTTAATTGGGCCAGCTCAACCTGCAGCTTCCCTTCCTTTGTTTGCGCGCGCTGGGCAAAAATATCAAGAATCAGAGCCGTCCGGTCAACAATCCGTACAGATAAGGCAGCCTCTAAATTTCTGATCTGCGACGGAGATAATTCGTCATTAAAAATAACCAGGTCGGCCGCCGTTTCCTCCGCAATGATTCTTATTTCTTCTACCTTCCCTTTTCCTACATAATATGCGGAATCCGGCCGTTCCTTCTTCTGAACTACTTCAGCAACAGCTTCCGCCCCCGCCGTATCTGCAAGCTGTGCCAATTCCCGCATGGTTTCTTCGATATTCCATTGTGCACCGGGGGTATCCAAACCCACCAGAATTGCCTTTTCCATATAAAAACCTTCCTTCCTGCAACATTGTAACAGAAAGGAAGGTCCCCGGCAAACCATACTTTTTCTGGGAACTCGCATTATTTCCTGGCTGATCTTGCAATCATTTTAATAATTTCATTTATAATCAGCGGCACTAAAGCAAATGCAACCACTAAACTCCAGTCACGCAAGCTCAAATTATGGACTTTAAAGGCATTGGCCAGGACAGGTAGTGAAATTACACCGATTTGCAAAATAAGGCCGACAATAATGGCGCCGATTAAATAGAGATTGGAGAAGACGCCGATTTGCAAAACCGATTTGTTAAAATTACGGATGGATAACGAATAAAAGAGTTGAGAAGCCGCCAGCACAACAAAGGCCATGGTTCTGGCGTAGGTTAGAACCTCTTTGGGTATATCTGCTGCCAAACCAAGGGAATAGCCGTGCTCCCTTAACCCGAGGTAGAAGGCCAAAAGGGTTAGTATGCCGATGAGTGTGCCGCCGATAACGGACCTGCCCCCCGCTCCGTTGGCAAAAAAACTTTCCTGCGGGTCCCGGGGCGGTTTTTTCATTACATCCTTATCCCCGGGGTCTACACCCAGCGCAATGGCCGGCAGTGAATCGGTAATTAAATTGACCCATAAGATTTGCGTCGGTAAAAGCGGTACCGGCCAGGAAAAAAGTACAGAAACAAACACAGATATAACTTCGCCCAAATTACAGGAAAGCAGGAAAATCACAGATTTTTTGATATTGTTGTAAATATTCCTGCCTTCCTCAACGGCACGAACAATTGTGGTAAAGTTGTCATCGGTTAAAATCATGTCGCTGGCGCCCTTGGAAACATCCGTGCCGGTAATACCCATAGCCACACCAATATCGGCATACTTCAAGGAAGGCGCATCGTTAACTCCGTCGCCTGTCATGGAAACGATATTGCCTTGTGACTTATAAGCCCTGACGATTTTTACCTTGTGTTCGGGCGACACCCTGGCAAACACACGATATTTACCAATCTTCGCGGCGAATTCTTCGTCGCTCATTTCATCTATCTCCGCACCTGCAAGACACTGCTCCGGGCTATCGGCAATACCCAGCTCTTTTGCAATGGCAAAGGCAGTATTGCGGTGGTCGCCGGTAATCATAACAGGTGTTATCCCGGCCAATTTTGCCACTCTGATGGACTCACTAACTTCTGTTCTGGGCGGATCTATCATGCCCACCAAACCGATTAAGGTTAAATCTTTTTCCATCTCCCCGGGCTCAATAATTTCAGCGGTATCCTTGTAAGCAGCCCCCAAAACACGTAAAGCATGGGCACACATTTCTTCGGCTGCCTGCAGGTATTTTTTCTTCAGCGCATCTGTCAGCGGTACAATTTGGCCGTTTACCAGGGCGGTTGTGGCAACGTTAATAATATTGTCAATGGCGCCCTTTGTATGAACCCTGTAGCCCTCCCCTTCCTTATTCAGGGTAGACATTAGCTTACGCTCCGAATCAAAGGGCTTTTCCGCCACCCGCGGATGTTTTTCATTTAACTTTGCTTTGGAGAGATTGAATCGTTCACCCAGCACCACCAAAGCAATTTCCGTCGGGTCGCCTGTGCTTTCACCGTTTTCGCAGGTAGCATCCGAGCATAAAACAAGGGTTTTTATTAGATTAATTTTATCAATATTGCTTATAGTAAAATCCCGGCCTGTTTTGGGAACATCCGCCAAATTACCCGCCGTATATGTTTTAACAACGGTCATTTTATTCTGGGTCAGGGTGCCGGTTTTATCGGAACAAATAATATTGACGGAGCCCAAAGTCTCCACGGCAGGTAAATTTTTAACTATGGCATTAAGTTTTGACATTCTTGTGACGCCCAGTGCCAAAACTATGGCTACAATGGCCGCCAGCCCTTCCGGAATGGCAGCCACCGCCAGGCTAATGGCCGTTAAAAACATTTCAAAAAGATCTCTTTTTTGGAATAGAGCAATAACAAAGATTAAGACGCAGATGCCGATGGCGATGAAGCCCAGAACTTTCCCCAGTTCTTCCAATCTTTTCTGCAAAGGAGTGAGGTCTTGATGGTCTTCATCAAGAATTTTAGCAATCTTGCCTACTTCCGTCTCCATGCCTGTGGCAACAGCGACACCCACTCCGCGGCCGTAGGTGGCAAGGGTGGACATAAAGGTCATATTTGTCCGGTCACCAAGGGGAGTTTTAGGATCCTTATGCAATTCATCCGCATTTTTTTCAGAGGGCACAGACTCACCGGTGAGGGCAGATTCATCAATTTGCAGGTTGACGCTTTCAAGGAGTCGCAAATCGGCAGGTATATATCTCCCGGCATCTATAATCACGATATCACCGGGCACAACTTCCTCGGAATTAATTTCTTTTACTTCACCGTCCCGCCTGACAATTGCTTTCGGTGTCGTCATTTTTTGCAAGGCTTCTATTGCCTTTTCCGCTTTATATTCCTGCACAACACCAATTACAGCATTTAAGACCACAACCAAAAGGATAATAGAGGCATCAACATATTCTTGAATTAACAGCGTAATCACTGTCGCACCCAGTAAAACATATATAAGCATGTCCTGCAACTGGGCAAAGAAAAGCGCTATGATACTTTTTTTGGGTTTACTCTTAAGTTTGTTTCTCCCGTACTTGTCCAGCCTCTTTTGCGCCTCTTCACTGGAAAGGCCTGNNCCTGTTGCCGGATCCACAGCCAGTTCTGTAAGTACTTCTTCTTGCGACTTGGCAAACCACATAGTCAAAACACCTCTGCACTTTTGTATTTCCAGCCACCGGCCCTGCGATTCACAACGACTCCCGATAAGTAAAAACTCTGCATCCATACTTACCATAGGCAAGTCAGACGCAGAGTCTCACGTTTTAACAATAAAGCCGGGCTATAGAGCCGTAATGACGACTTTATGCTGCTATAAGCAGACGTTACTCCCTCTGGTGACTAAATAAAGCTTATCATGTCCGGTAATTTCCGTCAATAGTTTTTTCTAAACAGCAAATGTCGCCTGCCCTTTTTAAAACAAAACTTTTCCACCATCTGCCAGATGTAGAGACAAAAGTAAACCCCCGCGGATTGATTCCCGCGGGGGTTTTGTTTACCTGTTTAGAGATATTTACTTGTCGACTTGAATTGCATAGACTTGGACACTATAGCTGCCTGCCTCTTTAAACTTGACCGTAAAGGCAGTGGCAGCAGAACCTTTAAACAGGAAGCCTTCCTCTGGGCCCCAGTAGCCTTTTAGTTTGCCATCTACCAATTTAAAGGTCTCATTAATGCCCTCGGTATCGCTGCGCAGGCTGATTTCAGTTATCTCAAAATCACCCTCTTTTATACCGTCCTTGGTTACCTCAAATATGAAAAGTACGTTATCGACATGACTGACGTCGTTAAGATCTGCTGCTACCACATAGTCAAATTCTCCGTTTTCGGTTACTTGAATTGTAAGAGATTCACCAACAAGATTTAACTCATTAATCTTTGTAGCTAAATCTTCGGGATTTTTAGCTGAAGCAACTGCTCTGGCCTCAGCCGTTGCATGTGTTAAGGCTAGGGCATGGCCTTCCTGCACTACAATACTCACGGACTTATCTTCTCCCAGTTTTTCAGCAAAGTCGTCCCCGGTCATAATGGACATGGTGCAGTTATAGGTACCGGCTGTTTTCCAGGTTACCCGGAATTTGCTTGCATCTTCAGTCAGCGAGAAGCCTCCTGCAGGCCCAAACCAGCCCACGCCATCTTCGTCAACGGACAGGGTTTGATATTCGCCGTCTTCCAGGTACTCCAGCTTAAATCCAGTGGCCGGGGTGACCTGGAACTTTACTCTGACTTCCTCACCTTCATAATCACCCGGCACCATACTGACCGTGAAGTAGTCGTACAGGCCTACAGCGGACTCCAGGGCTAAATCGTTATGGATTAAGATAGAGGGAGGTATCGGTTCCGGTTCTTCCTCTCCCACCGTTACTGTAAGCGTCAGAGTGTTTGAGATTGGACCCGCCGCCCACGCAAGCGAGGGCAGAATCATGGAAAACGCAACACACAGCACCACCAACAACGCAACTCTCTTTTTCACTCCTATTACCTCCGTCTTAATTGATATTTACAGGCGGGTTTTTACCTCGCCTCTATGGTTACCTGAAGTATGTTGGATATGACATTATACTCTGTCACGGTCACTATGCAGCTTGCCTTTATCTTTGTGTTCTCGGCGGATGCAGCCGTGATAACGGCCACTCCGGGCGATACGGCGGTCACCTTGCCGCTACCGTCAACTGTCGCTATGCCGGGATCGCTGGAAGTCCAAATGACCTTTTTATTGGAGGCATCTGCCGGCGTAACGGTAACTTTGATACTGCCTGTTCTACCGACCTGCAAGAGCATCGTCTGCGGCGTCACCTGGATAGACTTGACTTTGACATGCGAGGGTTTATCGTCGCCTGAACCGCCTCCGCCGCCGGGCGAACCGGAGCCGCCTCCTCCATCACTTGAATCACCGGCATCTTCTCCACCGACCAATATACCGGCAATGGTGGCTGTGACGCCCTCGCCCAGGATAACCTTAGCAGGCCTCTGCTTAATCCTGGACCCGGAGACATTAATTACTGCAAGCTGGATAGCTCCTATCCCATCAACCGTAGCCGGGGCATTTAAGACCAAATTGTCGATTGTGGCGTTATTGTCAATCATAATTCCCCCGGCGGATGACTCAACAAAGAAATTATTTACATGACCGCCGGCAAGTCCAATCCTGCCGGAGCCCGTCTTCACATTAACTGTATCAAACCCGCCTGAGAGGGAAATATCCCCAGCTCTATTAACTATAACGCCCCGAGCTGTTACATCCCTAATGTCGATCCTATCCGCACTGTTAATAATAATCCTGCCGTCTACAATTGTTCCGGCTAAAACACTTGCACCCGAATTCTCCGCTAGATAGAGATCACCCCTGACATGACAGTTGCGCATCTCAGCAGAAGAAAGAACTATTACACTGCCATCCGTAACAAGATCCTCGTAAATTCCCCCATCTAAAACAACATCGCTTACCAGGCGATCCATGATAACAACGGACTCGGCGCGGGTAATGCCGTTTTCCGGTTTAAATGTCCCGTCAGGATATCCTTTTACAAGCCCGGCTTTAACCGCCGCGGCCACATACGGGCGGCTCCACTCCGGTATCCGGTCAGAGAAGGGAATCACTCCTCCCTCCTCGAGCTCCGCCACCCGGACAAGCACAGCCGCAACCTCTTGTCTTGAAATACTCTCATTGGGCCTGAAAGTACCGTCAGGATACCCTTGCATGTATCCTGCGGCCCGCCTGACGTCCAAAGCAAACCAATCCTCATCTCCTACATCACTAAATATGACGGAATCTTCTGTCATATAACCGAACAATCTGTTAATCAGGACAACAAACTCGGCCCGCGTAATCGGGGCGTCCGGCCTAAACGATCCGTCCGGATATCCCCTTATCATCCTCCTCTCTGTCCATTTTCCGATCGCCGCACCGGCCCAGTGTCCTTCCACGTCTTCAGGCCCTGCAGCAACCACCTGGCTAAGCATCACTCCCACAACCAACATCATAACAAGATAGAATATATATCTCTTTCTCTTCACGCATTCACCTCCGTCTTAATTGATATTGATATTTACAGGCGGGTTTTTACCTCGCCTCTATGGTTACCTGAAGTATGTTGGATATGGCTGTCACGGTCACTATGCAGCTTGCCTTTATCTTTGTGTTCTCGGCGGATGCAGCCGTGATAACGGCCACTCCGGGCGATACGGCGGTCACCTTGCCGCTACCGTCAACTGTCGCTATGCCGGGATCGCTGGAAGTCCAAATGACCTTTTTATTGGAGGCATTTGCCGGCGTAACGGTAACTTTGATACTGCCTGTTCTACCGACCTGCAAGAGCATCGTCTGCGGGGTCACCTGGATAGACTTGACTTTGACATGCGAGGGTTTATCGTCGTCTGAACCGCCTCTGCCGCCGGGCGAACCGGAGCCGCCGGAATCCTTAAGGCCTGCTATCCTTGCCAGCACTACCGCCGCTTCCTGTCTGGCAATATTAGCCTGAGGCCTGAAAGAACCGTCAGGGTAACCGTTCATATAACCCGCTGCCACGGCTTTCCCGATTTCAGGGGCAAACCATTCACTGCCGTCCATATCGGTAAATTTTACTGCAGAAATTGCAGTGTAACCGAGGGTTCTGTTGATTAAAGAGCAAATTCAGCGCGCTTAATAGGAGCATTGGGCCTAAACGCCCCGTCTGGATAGCCCTGTATAATCTCCCTGCTTATCCAGCGGTTGATTGTTGCTTTCGCCCAATGACCGTCTAGATCGCCTCCGGCCTGACCGGCAACAATTGCCTGCCCGAGAATTATTACAAGCAACGCTGCTGTTACGGAAGGAAGGCAATTCTTTTGTCTGCTTCTCACCTGCTATCCCTCCCAAATGGAAACCCGACCACTTACGCGGCCGGATTCACCACTGGCTCCAAGCAATGGATAGGTGACCACATCTCCCATTCTCTTCATCGCCTCCGCACACATCACAAAACATATTCCGACTTAATAATAACGCCCGGTCTCACCCACTAAGTCTCCCTAAATAGTCTAGGACTTGCTGCGGTTTTTGAACTGTTGCCTGCTTTGTTTTTATGCCGGGAAGCATAACCCGAAATGCGGATAAAAAAACTGCCCGGCTCTTTTAAGCCAGGCAGCAACACACAAATCTGTCTACAGCATGAGAAATTTAGATTCCGGCATTTTTTTGTTTTCATAGTGTAAAATTGTTGTAGGATAAAAATAAACAAGAGATCATCCTTTTGGTAAAATAG
>LFRM01276191.1_pt1 | contig 11386 bp, 9 predicted proteins | sample 618341 | NCBI WGS metagenome assembly LFRM01 (sample SAMN03654438, study PRJNA283298) | anaerobic digester metagenome | isolation source: pool of bioreactors CSTR01a, CSTR02a, and CSTR03a thermophilic anaerobic... | place: Denmark: Kgs. Lyngby | collected 2014-05-21
TTTCAAATGATTCCGCCGATGACACCGCTATCTCAGAAAGCTGATCTGCATCCGGATCAATCATAAGTGCCACATCAGAGAAAAGAATCAAACCATTTTCGCCGTAATCTTTCTGCGGGCTGTCTATCAAAATAAATGAAGATACTAGCTTTGTACCTGGCTTTGCACGCAGTATTCTAAGGGCAGGACGCAAAGTGTCAGCAGTGCTGTGAATAGCTCCTGCCACTAAACCGTCAGCCAGACCGGCTTTAACCATCATAACGCCAAAAGGGATAACTTCTCCCATTTCTTTCGCTGCCACATCCTCTGTGCAGCCTTTGTGCTTGCGCATATCATAATATTTCTGATTAAACTCTTTCCGCAAAGAACTTTTTGCCGGATCTTCAAATCTCGCTTTTGATAAATCTAAGTCAGGATGTAATTTTACAATCTTTTCCTTATCTCCAATCAAAATAATATTGGCAATACTGTCGGCCATGATTTTGGCAGCTGCCGCTGCTACTCGTGGATCTTCACTTTCGGGTAGCACAATTGTTTTGTTTGCTGCTTTTGCTTTTTGCAGAATGTTTTCCCTAAAAGACATCTGAATCCCCTCTCATATGCTAATAAATGCCTAACCTTAAAAATTATACCATAATAAATAGCACCTTTTTCATAAAAAGTGCTATTTTTTATCTTATTAATACAAATATTATTGGATAATTTGGTGAAATGGACTTTATGTTATTCAATACATTGTTTAAAATTTGCCGCTGGAGCCTCCGAATGTTTTACCGGTGGAACTGGTGCGAGTAGTACTGCCGCCATTGCTGCTGCGGTTCTCCGTGTTCTTGGGAATAACAGTCCGTGCAATTGAGCTTGAAAGAAAAAAGTCATTCGCATTAGCTATTGCCAAACTGTCATCAACCAGATAAGAAACGGCTCCCGAATGGAAACCAACAGATGTTAAAGCTGATTTTAAACTTCTCATGATTATTACTGTAAAAAGCAAAGCCAGAGCCGGAGGCAACAAATAAAATAGAAAAGAGCGACTGCTGCCAGCTTCAGCAATAATACCGTTTTCGTAATTTTCTAAAGTGAGCTCACTGAAAATTGCCAATTCTTGAAAAGCTTCCGACATATTGTTTTCACTTAAAGCCGGCAAAATTCTATCCATCATTTGCTTTTGAGCATAATCATTGAAGATGTTAATAGCTTCGCCATGAGTGGCAAGGGTCCAGTCGCGTTCTGCCATACTGATCATGAATAACAAGCCACTTTGTGTTACTCCTAAACCCAAATTTTGCTTTTCGTAATAGGTATCAGCATATTCAGTGAGATCAGAAATAAACATCTCTGTTCCTAAAGTTAATATCACAATATCAGTATTATAACGTTGACTGATACGATCAAGTTCCTTTGAAATCAGCGTTAAATCGTTTATTTCTAACAATCCCGCCTGATCGTCTATTTTATGGATACTTGCTGCAAAAACGGGTTTAAACTGAAAAATAAATAAAAACAACGCTAGCAGAATTAAGGAAAATTGTTTAATCTGACAAAATGTTTTCATCCTGTTCCTCCCTCTTTACCACAAAAGGAAAAATATCAAAAAAAGCAAGCCCGTCAGCAAAGCCGCCATTATGGTAAAGGTGCGCCAATATGCTTTTTTATCCAATGGCAGATTACCGACAATTTTCCCGCTCTGACCATTCATAGCAAAGGTGTAGAGCTTGTCTTCCCACTTTGTATTAAGTATCCAGACAGGAAAAAGAGCATAATTTAGATTGCCATTTTTAATATTTATAGAACTGTTTACAGACCTTACAGAATCATAACCACGAACAGAAGTCATAAAGGATTGTTCCGTACTGGACTTTATCCGATTGTTAGCGCGTTCGATGCTGACCGACGAGTCTACATCATAACGATTGGCCAAAAACCCGGACAAGTATGCCGTATCAAACGGAACTGCTGTTTCACAATCAAATGGTTCAATAGATTCCATGAGGTCATCAGGCATTCTGCTGGAACCATCCACAGGGATTTGTTCAAAGCGAACGGTGCCTTCCCGGTAAACAGCATAATTGTTGGTTTCTGTGTAATTGTAATTAGAATCGCTCCAAACACGAGTTCGGATAGCCTCATATCGTATGTTGGCTTCTACGTCAGCATCAAAAAGCCAAAACGGAACATAGAGACCTTTAATCTCGTCAATATGATGTGCATCCTTAAATACCTTAGGAACAAAGCGCTTTCCTTCCATATGTCTGGTCAAAGCAAGTTTTGCCGCTTCTTTATCCAGCTGAAACGGTAAAACAATATCGGGCCTTTGATCTCCAAGAAATTGCGAAGGAATAATTACGGAATTATCACAATAAGGGCAGGAAGTTGCAGCCATAGTTTCATCACCCAGAACTTCACCGCCACAGGACGGGCAGGAATAGGTAAGCAGTTTATCTGCTTCTTCTTGCTGCCAGTCATCTTCATTGTACGACCAGGAGATATTATCAGGAGCCTCACTTTTAGCAAGATCTTCATTGCCCTCAAAAGCTGTGGGTGAGTATACATTGCTGCACATACTGCACAGCAACTGTTGCAGATCTGTATTAAACAAAACTGCACCCCCACAGCTGGGACATTTATACTGTTCTAAAGCTGACATAGAAATCCTCCACCAGTTTCAAAATTAATATAAATATTTTATTCAGAAACCTTATCATTATCGTCAAAAGCGTCGCCGCATTCGGGACAAAACTTAGGTGGATTTTCCGGGTCTTCAGGTTCATAACCACATTTATCACAGCGATAAAGTGGAGCGCTCGGAGGTTTAGCTTTGCCACATTCCTGGCAAAATTTTCCTTGATTTACTGTGCCGCAGGAACATTGCCAACCAGCTTGTTTCGTGGGTTGAGCTTCGCCGCATTCATTACAGAACTTACCAGTATTTTCAGTGCCACACTGGCACATCCAGCTATTTTCAGAAACTTCGGTCTTTCCGGCTGAACCGGATATTTTTTCAGTTTTTTTCTGATCACTCATACGGAAAAGTGCTTCCGCATCTGCTCCGCCCGCGCCTTGAGCCATACCTAAACCCATAAATCCAGTAATAGCTCCGCCCTTGTTACTGGCTGCTCCTTTCATGGCGTCTGATTGAGCAGCGACCAGAGTCGCAGCAGCCATACTTGGGTCACGCATAATAGCAGCACGCTGAGCTTGTTTAATCAATTCTTCATCTTGTGGTGGCAGGGTTACTGAGTTGAGACCAATACTAACAATCTCTAAACCACGTAGTTCAGTCCATTGTTCAGTAAGTTCAATTTGCAGTGCCTCAGCGATTTCCCTGTTCATACCAACTAATTGATTAGGACGTACTCCCATAGTTGATATACGGGCAAAAGCCGGTGCTAAATAATGTAAAAATTCTGATTTCAACTGCGGATCAATTTTGTCTCTGCTATAACTTCCTTCGACATTTCCAGTTACATTTCTATAGAAAAGTAAGGGGTCAGCAATTTTATATGAATACACTCCATTAGCTCTTACCGAAACATCAATGTCGAGATTGATATTTTGATCAACGACTCGAAAAGAAATAGGATTGGGTGTTCCAAACTTATTACCAACTATTTCCTTGGTATTTACATAATAAACACGCTGATCTTTTCCGGTATCGCCGCCATAAGTAAAACGTCTGCCAATAATTTTGAAAGTATTTTTAATACTGTCACCAAGTTTGCCGGTAAATATACTGGGCTCGGTAGATGTGTCGTAAGTAAATTCACCAGGTTCAGCTGATACTTCTACAATTTCTCCCTGTTCAACAATAAGCATACACTGACCATCGGCTACAGCGATGCCACTCCCGTTGGATATTATATTATCATGTCCTTTAACATTTGAAGAACGACTTCCTATCTGCTTTTGACCTCTGGCCACCAGTGTGTCAGCATCTAATGAATCACAATAAAAAAATTCTTTCCACTGATCTGCCAATGCTCCGCCTAAAGCGCCAGCTCCAGCTTTGATTAGTCCCATAAATACTCCTTTGTGTTTATTAGGGCATCTTTTCCCCAGTCAGATTTACTTAAATTTAAGCGATACAAATTAATTAAAAAAGCATTTGTGATAAACTTTAAATACTTTTCATGTAAGTATACTAGATAAATACGTAAATATCTCTTGAAAATATGTATTTTTCAGCCGTGTTATGATGTTTGTTAGTCAAAGACAAAATATTCAGAAAAGAGCGATAGCGTGGAAACTTGTGGCATAGTAGCTGAGTTTAATCCCTTCCATCACGGACACAGGGAAATGATCATTAAAATCCGTGAAATATTCTCGGATCGCGTTGGTATTGTCGCCGCCATGTCTGCTTCTTTTACCCAAAGAGGTGAACCGGCGCTGTACGACATCTCACATCGGGTACGTGCAGCTCTCAATGAAGGCGTTGACCTGGTAATTGAGATCCCTGTAATTTTTGTCTTGGATTCTGCTGAAAATTTTGCCACTGCGGGCATAGATTTACTGCAATCCAGCGGTGTAGTGCGAAACTTAGCCTACGGCAGCGAAGACAGTGACTCTCCGGATCAAATAAAAAATGTGGCAAGTTTTCTTGCAACTGAAACTCCGGATTTCAAATTATCATTGCAAAAAAACATTCGTCAGGGTATGGGATTTGCTGCTGCAAGACAAAAAGCCGTTATTGAAAACATTGATGATAAAAAAGCAGGTCTTTTGTTAGAACATAGTAACTCTATCCTGGCAGTTGAATATGAAAAGGCAATAATTAAAAGCGGCAAAAACCTGGCCAGCCATCCCCTGCCTCTTTACAATAAGAATAAATTTTCCGCTAGCAAAATCAGAGACATAGCCAGCAAAGCTTTTGACGGCAGACCTGAAGAAATTAAGGCAAAACTTTTGCAGACTCTGCACTCATATATGACGCCGCAATCGTTATCCGAATTAATCAGAGCACACCAGGAACAAAAAGCCGGCGTTTTTCTTCATCAATTTGCTCCCCTGCTGCACTGTCAACCCATTTGGAGGGATCGTGATGCCCTAAGCCTGATTCAGGGAATGCAAGGCGGCTTAGCTGACCGTTTTATAAATCATCTGGAAAAACTAGATTTTAGTTTAAATTCTGATAATTTTTATGATTGGCTGGACTCTATTGCAACGCGAGCCTTTCCTTTATCCCGGGTTCGCCGTGCCTTTCTCTCCGCTATTTTGAACTTACATCAGAAAGATACTGCTATTCAATATTTGAGGATTTTAGGCTTCACCAAGCGGGGTCGAACCTTAATGAGTTATATGCAAAATTGTGCTTCATTACCGATTATATCGCGGAGTGCTGATTGGCAGCAAGTTAAGAGCAAAGCAGGACTTCTGCAACAAAAACAAGGTTTTATTGCCGGAAATATCTGGAAATCGCGTTTAAGCACTTCTCTTAAAGTTGAAGAAACCCGCAAGATCGTGATAGTTTAATTTATTTGCACAAATTCACACCAGTGACTATAATTGGCTTTCACAGACTATATGTCTGTCAATTTTTTATAAAACAAGGAGGACAGCATGTCTGAGAGAAACGTTTATGATGTTTTGCTGGAGCGAGGATACATAGAACAAGTTACCCATGAAAAGGAAGTACGTGATTATTTAAATCAAAAAGGTGCTTATTTCTATGTTGGCTTTGATCCTACAGCAGATAGTCTTCATATTGGTCATTTTATTCAGTTAATGGTTATGACCCACTTACAGCGTGCTGGTCTGCGACCAATTGCCTTGATGGGCGGAGGTACCGGTCACATAGGCGATCCCTCCGGACGAACAGATATGCGCAGCCTCATGACTAAAGAAATAATCGATCACAATGTTAACTGTTTTGTAAAACAGATGTCTCGTTTAATTGATTTTTCGGAAGGCAAATCGGTTATTGACAACAATGCCGACTGGTTGCTGGAATTAAAATATATTGATTTTTTGCGTGAAATCGGCATCCATTTTTCTGTTAACAGGATGCTCAGCCTTGATAGCTACAAAAATAGGCTGGAAGAAGGACTGTCATTTTTTGAATTCAATTATATTCTTTTGCAAGCTTATGATTTTCTCCATCTCTGCAGAAAATATGACTGCAGACTGCAGTTGGGCGGAAGTGACCAATGGAGTAATATAATTGCGGGCGTCGATCTGATTCGTAAAGTTGAGCACAAAGACGCCTATGGTATGACCTTTGCTTTGCTAACTAACAGCGCAGGCGAGAAAATGGGCAAAACCGCAAAGGGTGCAGTCTGGCTTGATGAAGATAAATTCTCAGTTTACGATTTCTACCAGTATCTGCGTAATGTCAATGACGCGGATGTAATTAAATTCATGAAGCAACTGACCTTTATACCTCTGGATGAAATAGAAAAATACAGCAAAATGTCAGGCACCGATTTAAATAAAGTAAAAGTAAGACTCGCTTTTGAAGTTACCAGCCTGGTTCACGGTGAAGAAAAAGCCAACAAAGCTGCTGCCGCAGCCAAAGCTCTGTTCAGCGGCCAGGGTGACTTAACCGACAGTCCTACTTTAATACTGAAGCCCGGCGATATGGACAAAACTCTGATTGAGATTCTGGCCGATAATAAGATTGTTTCATCTCGCAGTGAAGCCAGACGCCTTATCCAACAAGGAGGCCTCTATCTCAATAACGAGCCGGTCAGCGATCTGGGGCAAATGCTCAGTTCCGATGATCTGGATCAAGACCAATCCTGTATAGTACGGCTAGGTAAAAAGCGTTATTATATATTACGGTTTAATGAGTGATTGATAAAAGATAAAAAGATAATTAAATATTTTCTTCAAAATCCGCTCAGCGAGCGGATTTTATTTTTGGGGATTTTTTAGTCCGCGGTTGTAAAAAGTAACATTACAGTCCCTTGATCCAAAGAAACATATGGATTAACTTTTCCTGTTTTACAGGGTCGGTTTGACACTGCTGCCGCTCTATTGTAGGCCAGCTCAGCCTGGTCCAGCTCCCACTGTAAGCCTTTCAGAGTAAAACCCCGCACTTTATCATCCAAAGGCATAGCCGAAAAAGCCAATGGGGATTGTTCCAGGATGGTACTGCCGGCAAGAGTTTCCGGGGCAAAAGCCGGCTGAAAAGGCAGTTTTCCGGCAATAATGCGAGCTAAAGTCAAACCATCGGAAAGATAGACCTTTGCTCCGGAACGGGCTAGGCTGGCAGCCAGCAGAACATTGGTCCAGCTGTGATCTACACGTTTACCAAATGGAAACAATATTAAAAAACTCAAACCGGTTCTATCTTTTGGCTGGCGAAAATTTGCCGTCATGATTTTTGCAAGATATTCGTTTGAAATATCGGAGTCTGCTGCTGCATCGTCAGCGGTATAAATTGCTTTTAACAGTGAATCTTTTGTTTCTATTACTGACTTGGATTCCGCTAAATAAAGAGCTAAGGCAATTGCCAGCTCGCCATCTGTATAATTCTTATCTTCCGAAAATAGCAGTTGTATAGTTTTTTCAGGCAGACTCATTTCAGCAGAGTCATCGTCACCTATTACCCAATCAGGTTCAATTCCCGTTTTAAGAAGCATGTCAGCGCCCCCATCGGCGGCGACGACAAGATCAGAAAGAGCAGACAGTCGCCTGACTCCTTTACTATCGCCATACACACCTGCCAGGGATACTATGCAATTAAACACGCTTTAATTCTCGATCTAATTTTCGCATCTCCGTCTGAAAAGCTTTAGCTTCCAGGCCAGGATCATCAGCGGAAAAAATAGCCGAACCGGATACTACCATATCCGCGCCGGCCCGCATCACTTCAGCTAAGTTGTTCCGGGAAATTCCGCCATCCACCTGTAAACGCACAGAATAGCCTGAGTCATCTATCATTGCGCGGGCATCTCTGATTTTATCTGTCATTAACTTTAGATACTGCTGACCTCCAAAACCGGGATTAACAGTCATTAAAAGCAACATATCCAAATCAGCCAAAAGATACTTAACATCCGCTAAAGGAGTAGCCGGATTAAGAGATAGACCAGCATAACATCCTAATGATCTGATTTCATTTAACAGTCGTTGTGGATGCAAGCTGGCTTCGCGGTGGAACACCAGAGAGCAGATTCCTGCATCAGAAAAATGTTGCACCTGTTCCTCAGGATTTTTGACCATAAGATGGACATCAAGCGGTTTGTCGATTTTTTTGCTTATTTGTTCAACCATTTGAGAACCAAAGGTAATCAGCGGGACAAAAGATCCGTCCATAACGTCACAATGGAGCATATCATAGTTGCCATTAAGCCTTTCAATCTCAGAGCTGAGATCAGATAAATCAGAGGACAAAATAGATGGACACAAGAGAGTTTTTGCGCTTGTCCAGTCTTCAAATTTTTGCATGGTATTCCTTGCCTTCATAAAAATATTACTCGTCATCATTGTTGGATTCAGCGGTCGTAGTAGGGTCAGTAACTGTTGTCGTTGTCGTTGTTGTTGGGGTGGTAGTGGTGGTGGCTGGCGGATTAGTATATAAGTCGTAATCAGCTGCACTACCCCAAGTCAAAACAATTTCATTTCTATTAGGCAAAAATGAAGTACCGGCTTCAATATTTTGAGCCAAAATAAATATCTTATTTTTATGTGATTCATTGTTTGGATTTAAATCTGATTCAGATGCGGGCCAGCGCTGAACTCCATATTCCAAAACCCCCAGTTTTGACAATATAGAATCTACTTCTGCTTGGGTTTTTCCTTCCAGTTTCGGCATAATTCTCTCAGCAGCAGTAGTTGTCGGGTTTTTATAGTTGTAAAGGTCATCATAGGTGCCGACTTCCAGCGTTATGGGCGTTCTGGCTGGTACTTCTGTGTTAGCGGCAGGACTTTGCTTGATAACATATTTGTCATTTTCAGGAACAGGATCTCCCGTAAAGGAAACCTCGGAACCTACAATCAGACCGCGTTCTTCTATTAAAGAACGAGCTGCTTCTATCGGCAAGTCCAGCAAATTAGGTACCACTACATTTTCAGGCCCAGAACTGTAAATTACCTCAATATTTTCTCCGCGGGGAAGCTCAGAACCGCTGGGAGGAATAGTTCGAATAACAACATCTTCAGCTACAGTATCAGAAAACTCGGGTGTAAAATAAGGCAGGAAACCTTCAGTGCGCAATTTTTGTTCAGCCATCACTCTGGTATCGCCCACCACATCGGGCACAACAACTGAATCCTGGCCGCTGGATATAAATAAACTCAATTTTTGACCTTGTGGTCGAATCGTCAGCGAACCATCGGATTCTGGTTCTTGTCGGAAGATAACGCCTGACAGCACAGATTCATCAACCCTGTAAAGTAATTCTATTTCCATCCCTGCACTTTGCAGCTCGTTGAGCCGCTCAATTACCTGCTCATCATTAATTTCTCTGCCTATGAAATTATCTAAAATAAGTTCATTATTTTCTGTTGGTTTTTCGCTACCGGAGAAGTTCCTCACCAGCCACACTGTCAGCAAAGCCAGCAGCGTGATAGCTACAGCACTAATAGCAACCACGATTGCAGTATCGCGATATCGGGATGAGCGTCGCTTGTTATAGGTACGGTCTATATCCCTGACCTTGTTATAGTTATTTTTGCGTGACGGCACACCTAATGCAGAAGTAGAAGTTGCTTCTGCCCGCGAAGCAGTTTGCGGGATTACACCGTAAACGCCATTGGGATCAACCATAAACGCATCCAGTTCATCAATAAACTCACGAGCTGACTTATATCGTGCAGCTGGATTTTTCTGAATAGCACGTCCCACAATATCATCGAGGGCTTTGGGCAAATCTGCTACATAGTAACTGGGTGCAGGAGGAAATTCCTGCAAATGCTTTATAGCTATAGCTACGGAAGATTCTCCGTCAAAAGGCAACTCGCCTGTCAGCATTTCATAAAATATGATCCCCAGTGAATAAAGGTCCGAACGCGTAGTAACTTCCCCGCCGCGCGCCTGCTCAGGTGAAAAATAATGAACCGACCCCATGACTACACCACCGGTTAAGGTGATAGTGTTCATACTGGAAGCTCTGGCGATTCCGAAATCTGTGACTTTAGCTACCATATCCTCAGTAATAAGAATATTTTGCGGTTTCATATCACGGTGAATGACTTCGCGCTGATGTGCATGTTCTAAGGCTAAGCCTATTTGTATCATTAATGGTGTCGCTAGTCTAAAGTCCAACCCGCCTTCTCTGCGAATCATATCTTTTAAAGTTTCACCTTCGACATATTCCTGAACAATATAACGAACATCACCGTCTTGCCCATAGTCAAGAACCTTAACAATATTAGGGTGATCCAAACTGGCAGCCGCCCGTGCTTCAGTTGCAAAACGGCGTACAAATTCCGGATCATTAGTAAATTCGTCACGCATGACTTTCAAGGCGACAGCTTCACCATTAGTTAAATCTTCAGCTAAAAAAACTGACGCCATGCCACCTTGCCCGATTGGCCTGATTATACGGTATCGATCATCGATGATCGTATCCGCGGGAAATTGCTGGGCAGAATTCATGTATTCCTCCTGATCACACAAATATTGTGATAACTGTAATGTTGTCCGGTGCACCTGCTTTTAACGATTCATCTACCAGCTGCGTGCAAATTTCTTCCGGAGTTGACGGACCAGCCAGAGTTTCATAAATGAAATCATCATTTAGCACTCCATGTAAGCCGTCGCTTGACATTATGAACCGATCATTAAGAGCACGATCCAAATGTATGTAATCTACATCAAGAAATTCAGGATAACCTATTGCCTGCGTTAAAACATGTCGACGGGGATGAACACGAATTTCATCTTCCGACAGTGTTCCGCTTGCCAGCATTTCACCAACGTAGGTGTGATCCTGCGTAATTTGCTCAAAATGATCCTCACGCAAGCGATAAACACGGGTATCACCAATATGCGCGAAATAACAACTTTCGGGATAGATAACACCAATAGTCAGAGTAGTACCCATTCCCTTATGCTCTTCATTCTCCAGGGATTTCATGTATACATGAATATTAGTCTTTTGAACTACTTCGTCAAGAATACGACGTATCTCCGCCGGTTCATTTTTAAGCGGTAGCTCTTGTTCGAGGTATTCACTGGCAAACTGACACGAAATTCTGCTTGCAAGTTCACCGCTTCTATGACCACCTAAACCATCAGCAATGATAAAAATACCAGGCTTCTCATCTTCTAAGAGCACGACGTAATTATCTTCGTTCCGGTCTCGCACTAAACCTTTATTAGTTTGTGCAGCGTATTCCATGCTCGTCTACCTCGCTATTCCTGTTCACCTTCAGCTTTATCATCTGGAGTCCGTCTTCTTAACTGGCCACAAGCCGCATCAACATCTGTCTCTTATACACATCT
>LFRM01185627.1_pt1 | contig 11384 bp, 14 predicted proteins | sample 618341 | NCBI WGS metagenome assembly LFRM01 (sample SAMN03654438, study PRJNA283298) | anaerobic digester metagenome | isolation source: pool of bioreactors CSTR01a, CSTR02a, and CSTR03a thermophilic anaerobic... | place: Denmark: Kgs. Lyngby | collected 2014-05-21
ATAGAAATACCATATTCTAGAATTATATTGCATAATGAAAAACCTTAGGAGGGAATAATATGCTAAATTATGACTTAGGAGATATAGTTACTTTAAAAAAACCCCACCCCTGCGGAGAAAATAAATGGGAGATAGTAAGAACAGGAGTAGATATTAAATTAAAATGCTTAGGATGTAATAGACTTGTATGGCTTCCCAGAATAGATTTTGAAAAAAGGGTAAGAAAGATTTTAGTAGATGAAAAGTGGATTAGCATTGTTCACTATAAGGGTAAAGATCATAAGGAAGATGAAGAATAGAAATTTTCTGGCAGAATAGGTGGCCAGAAAATTTTTTTGTTAAAATTGTGCCTAAATATTAGACAATTTCATTTTTTAATAGTAAACTATAAGTGAAAGGAATTTTAATTTTTTAAAGCAAGGAAAACGTTTTTATAATATTTGGGAGGTGTTATACATGTCCTTAAAATTTGCAAAAAGAATGGACAATATGAAAGCATCAGAAATTAGAGAAATGTTAAAACTAACTCAAAAACCTGAAATTATTTCTTTTGCAGGGGGTTTGCCTGCACCTGAGCTATTTCCAGTAGAGGAAATGAAGAAAACTTTAGCCAAGGTAATGGATGAATATGGAAAGGTTGCATTACAATATGGTCCTACAGAAGGTTTTGAACCATTGAGGGAAAAAATATTAGAGAGAATGACTAAGGTTAAGGTTGAAAACTTAACTACTAAAAACATTTTAATTACAAGTGGTTCTCAACAAGGATTAGATTTTGTGGCCAAAGCATTCATAAATCCTGGTGATGTAATATTATGTGAAAGTCCCACATACTTAGGAGCTATAAATGCTTTTAGAGCTTATGAACCAAGATTTATAGAAATAGAAACAGATGATGAAGGAATGGTATTAGAGGACTTAGAAAAGACCCTTAAGGAAAATGAAAACGTTAAATTCATCTATGTAATTCCAGACTTCCAAAATCCATCTGGAAGAACTATGACTATTGAAAGAAGAAAAGGATTAGTTGAATTAGCTAATAAGTACAATGTTGCAATAGTAGAGGATAACCCATATGGAGAGTTAAGATTTGAAGGAGAAATATATCCAGCTATTAAACATTTTGATACTGAAGGAAGAGTAATCTTCTTAGGAACCTTTTCAAAGATATTCTCACCAGGTCTTAGAACAGGTTGGATAGTTGCAGATGAAGAAGTACTTAATAAGTTTGTAATGATTAAGCAGGGTGCTGATTTACAGTCCAGTACAATTGACCAGATAGCAGTGGCTAAATTCCTAGAGGATTATGATATAGAAGCTCATATTGATAAGATAAAAGAAGTATATAAGAGAAGGAAGGACTTAATGCTTAATACAATGAAGGAAGAGTTCCCTGAAGGAATTAAGGTAACAGATCCAGATGGAGGATTATTTACTTGGGTAGTCCTGCCAAAGCATATAAATGCAAGAGAATTGGCCATGAAGGCCTTAGAGAAGAATGTTGCTTATGTTCCAGGAGGCTCCTTCTTCCCTAACGGTGGAAATGAAAATACCTTTAGGGTAAACTATTCAAATATGCAAGAAGAGAGAATAGTAGAAGGTGTTAAGAGGTTAGGAGAAGTTTTAAGAGAAGCATTAAAAGAAGCTGAAGCATAAAAAAATTCCCTCATTGGAGGGAATTTTTTATTGGCAATTCTACTGTTATTTTAGTACCCTTATCTAATTGGCTTGATAGAGCAATACTGCCCNNATTTTACTATAGATAATCCAAGACCAGAACCACCTAGCTTTTTAGATCTGCTTTTATCCACCATATAGAAGCGTTCAAATACCTTATCCTGATCTTTTTTTGGTATTCCTATACCTGTATCTTCAACTGTTAGTATGCATGTATTATTTTTTTTCTTAATAGAAATATCTACCTTTCCCTTAGGTTTATTATATTTGATAGCATTATCTATTAGGTTGTATAATAAGTCTCTAATCATTCTTTTATTTCCAACGATAATTATACTTTCACTGTTAAGATTAAGATTTACATCTTTATTCTTTGCTCTTATTTCCAATTGGGAAACTACTTCCTTTGATATGTCATGGATATCTATAAGCTCCATTTCTTTTCTTTCCGTTTCGCTTTCTATTCTTGAAAGGTTAATAATAGAATCGATGATCTCTAATAATCTATTCCCTTCTCTGTGAATAATATTGGCAAATTTTATTGTATTTTCCTTATCAACATTACCAGTAGCTATCATTTCAGCATATCCGTTTATTGAGGTGAGGGGGGTTTTTAATTCATGGCTTACATTTGCTGTAAAGTCTCTTCTATATTTTTCTTTTTCCTTTAATTGGGAGATATAATTTTCTATTTCTGATTTTTGTTTTTCTATAGTTTTAATGAAGGGCTTTAATTCGTCATAGACTTCAAAATTCTTAATTTCTTTTCCTGACATAATACTTTCGATACTTTGGCTAACAATGTATATAGGTTCTATAATTTTTATTGTAAGGAAATTAGCTACAATAAAGAGGGCAATTAATATGAAGATTAAGACTCCAATTATTGCTGGAAGGATAGATAGGAATTTAGTAGTTATATCATGTAAATCTTCGCTATATAAGTCATAGAACAAGAAAACAGTAACAAAGGATGTAATGATAGCAGTGACAATGGCAACTATGGCTAAATTCAAATAAATTCTTTTTTCCATATTTAGTCCCCCAATTTGTACCCAACATTTCTAATGGTGTGGATATATTTACCAGCATGGCCTAATTTAAGCCTTAGAGTCCTTATGTGTACATCTATTGTCCTTGTTTCTCCTTCAAATTCAAAGCCCCATACCTCGTTCATTATCTTTTCCCTAGATAGTACCAACCCCTGGTTTTTAATAAGATAGTATAAAAGTTCAAACTCCTTATGTGTAAGCTTTATCTCCTTATTATTAACAGTAACCAGGTACTTGTCATAGTCTACACTTATATCCCTAAAGGAAATAATTTTTTTGGCATCTCTTTGGCTTCGCCTTAATACGGCTTTAATCCTAGATATTAACTCCATAATTCCAAAGGGCTTTTCTATATAATCATCAGCTCCTGCATCTAAGCTTTTTACCTTATCCAATTCACTGGTCTTTGCAGTAAGCATTATTATTGGTATATCAGAGGTCCTAAAGTTTTTCTTAAGCTTATTTAGGATTGTATATCCATCATCTCCAGGTAGCATTATATCTAGAAGGATTAAATCAGGAATGGGACTTTCAAAGAGGCCTTCTCCACTTTCAAATCCTTTTGCTTCAAAACCGTTGCTTTCAAGGGCATATAGGACTAGTTCTCTTATATCCTCATCGTCTTCAATAATATAAATTAAGGGCATTTAATCAACTCCTAATATACATAATGCTCTCCCACAATGGCATAGTAAACCCATTCAGCAATATTTTCCGCATGGTCACCAATTCTTTCAAAGTATTTTGCTATCATAAGAAGGTCTATTACCTGTTCCTTATGCTCAATGTTTTCTCTTACTATATCTATAAGCTCATTTTTTATAATATTAAATAGGTTATCTACTTCATCATCTAGCCTAATTACTTCCTTAACTAACTCTATGTCTTTTTTTACAAAGGAATCTATGCTGCTTTTAACCATTTTAACTGTAACGTCAGCCATTTGAGGTATGTGTACAAGCTCCTTTATATAGGGGGTACCTGCAAGTCTAATGGTTATTTCGCAAATATCTGCTGCCTGGTCTCCTATTCTTTCCATGTCTGTAATCATCTTTAGTGCAGATGAAATAAGCCTTAAATCTCCAGCAACAGGCTGTTGTTGGAGTATTAGCTTTAAGCATATTTTTTCTATATCCTTTTCCTTTTCGTCTATTTCCTTGTCATTTTCTATAATTCTCTTTGCAAGCTCTACATCTTGCTCTTTAAGTGCTACTACAGCTGCATTAATGGAGCTTTCAATTAGGTTTCCCATTTCAATAAGCTCATTGTTTAAATAAATCAATTNNCTTCTTTTTCAAACCTATTTCTCATTATATCACCCCTTAAATAATTAACCAAATCTACCAGTTATATAGTCTTCCGTACGCTTATCTTTTGGAACTGAGAATATATCTATAGTTTTACCAAATTCTATTAGTTCACCGCTTAAAAAGAAAGCAGTTTTATCTGATACTCTGGTAGCCTGTTGCATATTGTGAGTTACTATAACTATAGTATAGTCCTTCTTTAGTTCTTGAATCAAGTCTTCAATTTTGGAAGTTGAGATGGGGTCAAGGGCTGAAGTAGGCTCATCCATAAGTAGTACTTCAGGTTCAACGGCTAGTGCTCTGGCTATACAGATTCTCTGCTGTTGTCCTCCTGATACTCTTAAAGCATTTTGCTTTAGCTTATCCTTTACTTCATCCCATATGGCAGCTTGTCTTAAGCTTTTTTCTACTATTTCATCTAGTTTTGATTTGCTCTTTATGCCATGGGTTCTTGGTCCATAAGCAATATTATCATATATACTCATAGGGAAGGGGTTAGGTTTTTGAAATACCATACCTACTCTTTTTCTTAGTAAATTAACATCTATATTATTCCTATATATATCCTTTCCATCAAGCAATATATCACCTTCAATCCTACATTCCTCTACTAAATCATTCATACGGTTTAAACTTTTTAATAAAGTGGATTTACCACAGCCTGAAGGTCCTATAAATGCTGTAATTTCCTTCTCTTCAATATTTAAGTTTATATTTTTCAAAGCGTGAAAATTACCATAATATAAATTCATATTTTTTATAACAAACTTACTCATCTTAATTCCCCTTTGTTAATTTATTTGTTAAGAATGTTGATAGACCATTTATAATCAATACTATTATTAAAAGAATAACTCCTGTTGCATAGGATTCATTTACATGAAAGCCTTCCGTAGATAGTACATACATATGAAGGGCTAGGGTCCGTCCAGAGGAGAAAAGTCCATTGGGTATTTTAGTAGCAGTTCCCAGTGTAAACATTAGTGCAGCAGTTTCTCCAACAATACGGCCTATGGATAGTATTATTCCCGATAGAATTCCTGGCATAGCTACGGGAAGGACAACCTTAAAAATAGTTCTAAGCTTTCCTGCTCCTAGGCCAAAGCTAGCCTCCCTAAGGGAGTCATCTACAGATATAAGGGCTTCTTCAGTTGCCCGTATAATCAGAGGAAGTACCATTATGGCAACTGTTAAGGTCCCTGCCAATAGGGAATATTGAAAGTTCAAGAAGATCACGAAAAACAGCATACCAAACAAGCCATATACTATAGATGGAATACCAGATAGGGTATCAGCTGCTATTCTTACTATTTCTACTAGTTTACTTCCTTTTTTAGCATATTCTACAAGATAAAAGCCTGTAAATACTCCTATAGGTGTAGCAATTAAAAGGGTTAGGCCTACAAGTATAAGGGTGGTTACCATAGCAGGAAATAGAGATACATTTTCTGTTGTGTACTTTAATTCAAATAGAGAGGGTTTTAAGTTTGGTATACCCCTAACTAATATATATCCAACTATGAAGAATAAGACGCTAAAGGTTATGAGGGCTGATAGCTTTACTGCAACTCTTATGGTTTTGCTCAATTTTTACTCCTCCTTTTTACAATTACAAAAGTCCCATTGATAATCAATATGAATACAAACAATACAGCAGCAGTTGCAATTAAGGCTTCCCTGTGTGCATCTGCAGCATATGCCATCTCCATCACTATATTAGTTGTAAGGGTTCTTACCCCTTTAGTCAATCCTACAGGCATACGGGGTTGGTTACCAGCAACTAGGATTACTGCCATGGTTTCACCTATAGCACGGCCTATTCCAAGTATTATACTTGATACAATACCTGATTTTGCAGCAGGAACTACAACAGACATAATGGCTTTCTCATGGGTAGCACCAAGAGCAATACTTCCTTCATAGTAGCTGTCTGGCACAGCTCTTATGGCAGACTCAGACATGCTTATGATAGTTGGAAGTATCATGATTCCAAGAAGTATAGATGCAGTTAAGATGCTCATTCCAGTTCCACCAAATGTATCCCTCATTATTGGAACTATAACAACTAAAGCAAAGAAACCATATACAATAGATGGAATTCCGGCCATTAAATTTATTCCAGGCTTTAAAAATCTATATAATTTATTGTTGCAGAACTTAGAAAGGTATATGGCAGTCAAGATTCCTATGGGGACTCCAATAATAATGGCTCCTATGGTTACATAAATAGAGCCCATTATCATAGGAAGTACTCCAAAGGATTGGGGTACATTACTTGGTTTCCATTCTGTACCTAAAAGAAAGTTCTTTAATCCATATTCTTGTATAAAGGGAATTCCTCCTGCAAATATGAATATACATATAAATATTATGGCTATTATACTCATAGCTGCAGAAAGTATAAATATACCTTTCATAAAGCCTTCTAAATACTTAGACTTCATATTTTCACCTTCATTTCCTATATTATTGTATATAGATATCCTGTTTATTAATAAAAAGTATAAGCAAAATATGTTTACAGGAGTTATCTATAACACAATATTAAAATATCAAATTCATGTAAAATTTGGAGGAGTCCTTTGTAAAATCTTTGTAAAATTTATATAAAAGTAGCCTAGTTCTCCTAGGCTACTAATATTATTTACTTATATTGGAGGAAGTGTCTATAAATTAATCAATTAGGGATTCCCATTCAGTTATATCTCCAACATAGATGGACTTTACTTCATCTATGGTTAAATCACTTACTGGGTTGGTATTGTTAACTATTATAGCTATACCATCAACTGCAATTACCTCAGCATTTAATTCAGCTAATTCTGATTCCTTAAGGTCCCTTGAAGCCATGCCTAAATCAGCAGTACCTTCCATAGCAGCTTGCATGCCGGCTGATGAACCAGTAGATTGAATTTCGATTGCTACTTTTGAATGGATTCCCATATATGCTTCAGCTAATTTTTCCATAACAGGTGTTACTGAAGTTGAACCTGCTACTACTATACTGCCTTCTAGACTATCTGTAATGTTATAAGCTGGTAAATCATTTCCTACTTGAACGTAGCCTTCTTCTACAATTATAGCTTGACCTTCACTTGACAGTATGAAGTTTAAGAAATCCTGAGCAAGGGGACTTAAGTTTTTATAGGCTACATTAAAAGGTCTTGCAATTTTATAGCTGGCATTTAATACATTTTCTGCTGTAGGCTCTACTCCCTCAATATTTACAGCCTTAACATTGTCATTTAAGGAACCAAGAGATATATACCCTATACTATATTTATCACCAGATACTGTAGTCATTACTCCATCGGTACTGTTTTGAACAATTGCTTCTATATATGTTCTATCTACTTCATTTCCATTATCATCTTCTTCTAGGATTCCAACTATTTCAACGAAAGCTCCTCTAGTACCTGATCCGTCTTCCCTTGTTACTACATTAATAGTTCTTGATGCTTTAAACTCATCTGAATTATTACTTGTACAGCCTACAAAAAGGCCCATAGTCATTATAGCAACTAATAAAATACTTAATTTCTTCATAAGTAAAACCTACCTTTCCATTAATATTTTCATATACAAGTCTACTCCTTGAATGTAAAATCTATTATGGTAGTTATGTAAAATGTATGTAAAAAACAGTATTCTTTTGAAAGCTATGAATTCTGTTTATCTAAAAATTGATTTTTTATTTTTTCTTGCATGTTCAAAATAATAATGATATAATTCAATAGATAAATCCTTGTTCTATTTTTATAGAACCGCTAGTCCAAAAGGAGGTGAAAAACATGAGAAAATATGAAGCAGTGTTTATATTTGCACCTAATCTAGAAGAGGAAAAGAGAAATCAGCTATTGGAAAGACTAAAAGGTGTAGTTGAAGGAAATGGCTCAATTACAAATGTAGATGAGTGGGGAATGAGAAAGCTAGCATATGAAATCAATGACCTAAAAGAAGGTTATTATGTTATAGTAAACTTTGAATCCAACTCTGAAGTTGTAGATGAGCTAGACAGAGTTTGCAAAATTTCCGACGGCGTAATGAGACACATGATAATTAGAGAAGATGAATAATTAGGGTGGTGTTTTGGTTGAATATTGTTGTGTTAATTGGTAGGCTTACTAGGGATCCAGAGTTAAGATATACCACAAGTGGTATTCCTGTGGCTACATTTAGTTTAGCTGTAGATAAGGGCCTATCTAGAGAGAAGAAAATGGAAATGGAATCAAAAGGACAACCAACAGCCGACTTTATAAATATCGTTGTTTATGGAAAACAAGCTGAAAATTGTGCTAATTATCTTGGAAAAGGAAGACTTACTGCTGTTCAGGGAAGGATTCAAACAAGAAGCTATGACGCCAATGACGGTACTAGAAGATATGTTACAGAAGTTATAGCCAATAGAGTAGAGTTTATTGAATGGGGAAATAGCAGCTCAGGCTCAGGCTATGGTTCTAGCTATGGTGGCGGAGACATGGATTTTCCAGATATAGACGGTTTCGATCCAATAGACGATGATAACATTCCATTCTAGAAGGAGGGAAGAAAGGTGCAGAGAAAATTCAAGCCAAGAAAAAAAGTTTGTGCATTTTGTGCAGATAAAGTTGAACATATAGACTACAAGGATATAAATAGATTGAAGAAGTACGTTACAGAAAGAGGAAAGATTCTTCCAAGAAGAATAAATGGCAACTGTGCAAAGCACCAAAGAGAATTAACAAGAGCTATAAAACGTGCAAGACAAATAGCTTTACTACCATATAGTGCAGAATAAGAGAGGAGTACCCTCTCTTTTTTTGTTAATAATAAATTTGACAGATAAATCATTACTCTGTATTATTTTATTAAGAATAAGTTTTATTTTCTAAAGTCAATATAAAAAGGGTGAAATTATGGATGATATAAGGGATATGGACATAATTAAAAATATAAGGACTGTAGAATGGTTAAAAAGTGAGCTTTTAACCTCAGTGGCTTACCTTTATGAAGTATTGATTAGAGATGAAGATGATAATAAGAGAGAAATTTCCGATATTATAGCAAATATTATTTTACTATCCCAATTGATGAGCAAGAGGGTAGGCCTTAATTATGAAGATGTAATTCATAGCCTTCAACAGAAGATAAAAATAAATATTCAAGAGGGTCATAAGATAGAAAAATGGTATGGAGACTTAAGTGAATTACTGAATCTTTTAAAGCTTCATGTAGAATAGGGGTGAGGATTTGAATATTGAATTTAACAATAGGATTATAGAGATTGTATTTGTACTTGCTGTCTCCACCTTAATATCCTTATTTGGAATATATTATTTTCCACCAGTTATATTACTATACCCTGTTCTATTTGTAATTTTAGGCATTAAGCAAGGCCTAATCTATGGAATAACAACATTAGCTTTATCTACTTTGGCCATAGGATTTATGGTGGATATTAGTTCAGGATTATTAATGTTAATAGCATTTGGACCTTTGAGCTTTTCATTAATTTATACAATTAAAAATAGGAAGAAATCCTTTGAGGTATTAACCATATCTGCTTTGATTTTTTTAGTTTCATCAATAATTATATTGAATATAGTAGGGGATGCTTCAGGAATTAGTATAGTAGCTGAATTACAGGCTGCTTTCAGGCAGGCTTTGAATATGCAAATGGAAATGTTAGCAGAATATGAGCTAACAAATTTTGAAATATTCCAGATAAAAAGCAAGTTAGAAAGTGACTTTAAGATCTTTTTGAATATTATACCCTCTATGATGATTATGACTTCATTTATTATTTCATATCTAAACTATTTAATACCATCTTTAATTCTTAGGAAGCTAGGTTATGGAATAGTTTTTATTCCTAGATTTTCAAGATTTAAACTTCCTAGGAATATTATATTAGGAATTGGTATAATGTTTATTACCACCCTATTATTAGGTAGTTTAGAAATATTTAATTCTGAGGCTGTAATAGCTAATATATATGTCCTTGGATTTTTATTATTTTTCCTTCAGGGCTTATCAGTTATAGACTATAAGCTGATTCAGAAAAATATAGGAATAATATTTAGACTCTTTATCATAATCATAACTACTTTCTTATCATCTTTAATAGGTGGAGTTATTGCAATAACTGGGCTCTTAGATGTAATATTAGACTTTAGAAAGCTTGGAAAAACGGTATAGATCCCATTAGGAGGATTAAAATGAGAGATGGTGACTTTCTTAATAGAAAAGATGGAAAAACATATTTAATATTCATAGGAATATTAATAGCTATAATTGCTTATTATCGCCCAATTTTAGCTATACTTTCTGCTATTGCACTGGCTTATTTAATATATAAATATATAGTTGATATGAAGAATATGGAAAAGGAATGGACTAGGTATATTGAAAGCTTAACAGAGGAGTTCGATTCTGTTACTAAGCATGCAGTATTTAATATGCCCTTTCCTTTAGTAATGCTCAATGCAGACTATACCATTTCCTGGTATAATACTAGATTTTCGGAAATGGTTAAGGAGGAAGATATATTAAATAAGAGGATAGATGAATTGATACCTGGATTCAATGTAGAGGATTTAATAAATGATAAGGATAAGCTTTCTATTACTACTGAATGCAATAAAGAGCATTATGAAGTATACTATAATATAGTGGATAGCAACAAATCCATAACTAAAAAGGACAATACAATAGTTCTTTATTGGATAAATAATACTGAATATGTAAAATTACACAAGGAATTTATGGACAAAAAGATGGCAGTCTGTGTTGCCTATATAGATAACTATGATGAGGTAAAAAGCAGCACATCTGAAATAAACAGACCTTTAGTATTTGCTGAAATAGATAAGATAATAAATACCTTTGCAGCTAATAATGAGGGCTTGGTTAGAAAGTATGAAAGTGATAAATATCTATTGATTATGGAAAGGAAATTCCTAAATGAAGTACAGAATAAGAGGTTTGATATATTAGATCAGATTAGGGAAATAGATAAAGGAAATGATATAAACATTACTTTAAGTATGGGTATAGGAATAAATGGGAAAAATCCAATTGAAAACTATGAATATGCTAGAGCAGCTATTGATATTGCCTTAGGAAGGGGAGGAGACCAAGTTGTTATAAAGGATGGTAACAACTTAAGCTTCTATGGAGGAAAAACTAAGGCTGTTGAAAAGAGAAACAAGGTAAAATCCAGAGTTATTGCCCATGCTTTGATGCAATTAATAGACCAATCTGATGAAGTATTTGTAATGGGACATAAAAACCCAGATATGGATTCCTTTGGGGCAGCTGTTGGTATAGTAAATGCGGCAAGGAATAGGGGAAAAGATGGCTTCATTAT
>LFRM01194291.1_pt10 | contig 11381 bp, 10 predicted proteins | sample 618341 | NCBI WGS metagenome assembly LFRM01 (sample SAMN03654438, study PRJNA283298) | anaerobic digester metagenome | isolation source: pool of bioreactors CSTR01a, CSTR02a, and CSTR03a thermophilic anaerobic... | place: Denmark: Kgs. Lyngby | collected 2014-05-21
GCAAAAGAAATGATCGATAGTTTTTTATTCGATACTTTCGATAACTTCATGGGGAAATATAATTAGGGGTTTATAATGAATAATGTTTTGGAAATATTTTCTCAGGAAAAAGTAATCAGGGGATACCTCGAGGCGATATCCGGAAACAAATATTCTTATTATTTGAGCGGCTTATCGCTAAATCACGGGTATCTCTTATCTTATTTAACTTTCCTTGAGAAAAGCGAATCCGTCGTTTACGTGGCAAGCAACCTTTATTATGCCAACCAAGCCTATGACGCGTTTTGTAAAATCGCCGGAGACGACAAGGTTAACTTGTATGTGATCGACGAGTTGGTTTCAATTGAATTGATCGCCGTAAGCGGTGATTTTAAATACGAACGACTCGAGACGGTCAAAAACATTCTTGCCGGCGAAAAAAGAATAATCGTTACCCATCCGCCGGCTCTCCTTCGCCCGTTGATGCGGCCGGAGCGCTACGCGCGGGCCGCGCTGAATCTTAAGGCCGGCATGGTGATGCCTTCCGGCGAAGTGGCGCGCCGCCTGGTTGAAATGGGATACAAACGCGTTCCCGTAACTACCATGATAGGCGAGTTTAGCGTCAGGGGCGAGATTATTGATGTTTTCTCCGGTCATAACGAATATCCGGTTCGGATAAATTTCTATGACGACGAAATCGAGACGCTGAAAATCTTCGACGTGGAAACGCAAAAAAGCGTTGAGAAAATCGAGGGTTATCAAATCTTCCCGATCAACGAGCTTGTTTATTCGGAAGACGAATTCCGGCGGGCCGCGGAACGAATCAGAAAAGATTGCGGCGAAACGCCGGGATTTGTTAACAACGATCTTGAAGACATGGAAAATTACGATAATCTCGAGCGGATTAACAAGTATATCCGTTATCTGGAACCGGAGCCGGTAACGCTTTTGGATTATTTACCTGGGAAGACGGTTATTTATCACGATTACCAGCGGCTGAAGGATAATTATCGGCAGATGTTATCCGACTTGGGCAATTACCTTGAACACCTGAATAAACCGAAAAATCTCAATCTGTTTTTCTTCTATGATTTTTATAATATATTTCATCACGCCGAGCGCAAAATCTACCTAAGCGAGTATGCGCAAAGCATGAATGAAGTTGTGCTTGATCGTCATTTTCCTTTGCGCGGATACGGAGTTATTGGTTATCAAAACGATATTCGCAGCCTGATCGCCGATTTGAAAGCCAATCCCGAAAAGACTTTCATATTCGCTTTTACAAGCGACGAAAGGATCGGCTTGGTTTTCGAAATATTGAAAGAAAATAGTTTAGAGCCCGTTATAATCGACAAATTTTCCGTCGTGAAGAGGCAAAGAATTAATTTAATTAAGTGCCAAAACGCAGTTGCTTTCGGTTTTATCGAAAGCAACGTGGAAGTTATTACTGAGAAGGAAGTATTCAAACAAGTCAAGATTCATCGCCCCAGATACCGCCATATGCAACATACCGTTCCCATCTCTTCGAAAGAAGACTTGAATATCGGCGATTACGTCGTTCATTACGATTACGGGATCGGCAGGTATTTGGGGATAAAAACGGTTCGGTTAAAAGATATCCGCAACGATTACATCCTGCTCCAATACGCCAACATGGAACTTTATATCCCGGTTGAGAAGGTAAGTCTTCTGGAAAAATACCAGGGAAGCGAGGGACATATCCCGCGGCTTACGACGATCGGGAAGGGCGAATGGGAAAAGAAAAAGCAAAAAATAAAAGAAAAATTGGAAAACATCGCCGCGGAACTTCTTGCCCTGCAAGCGAGGCGCGAGCAGGCCAACGGGTTTAAATACCCTTCCGATAGCGAGTTTCAACGGTTGTTCGAAGAGGATTTCGAACACGAGGAAACTCCCGACCAGATAAAATCGGTTGCGGAAATAAAGAAAGACATGGAAGAAGGAAAGGTAATCGACCGCTTGATATGCGGCGACGTCGGTTACGGCAAAACCGAAATCGCGATGAGAATCGCCTTCAAGACAGTATATTCAAACAAACAAGCGGCGTATTTGGCGCCCACGACGATCCTGACGCGCCAACATTATTATACTTTTCGTTCGCGGTTTGAAAAATACGGCGTCCGGGTGGAAATGCTGAACCGGTTGGTGAGTCCGCGAAAGCAAAAGGAAATAATCAAGGACTTAAAAGCCGGCCGCGTCGATATCATAATCGGCACCCATCGATTGCTGAGCAAAGACGTTAGTTTTCGCGATCTCGGGTTGTTGATTATCGACGAGGAACAAAGGTTTGGCGTTGTTCATAAAGAACAAATAAAGAAGTTAAAGGCGAACGTTAACGTTTTGACTTTAACCGCCACGCCGATTCCGCGCACGCTGCAAATGTCGATTATGGGCTTGAGGCAGCTTAGTTTAGTCGGAACTCCCCCGAAGGACCGCTACCCGATTCAGACGTATGTCGTTGAGAAAAACGATATCGTCATCAAAGAAGCGATTTATCGGGAAATGGCCCGGGGCGGACAAGTGTTTTACCTTTATAATCGAATAGCTGAGTTGGATTATATGTATCGGAAGTTGCATCGTCTCGTGCCGGAGGCGAGAATATGCCTCGCTCACGGGCAAATGCACAGGACGGAGTTGGAGGATGTTGTGCAGGATTTTCTTGATCGGAAATACGACATTATCCTCTGCACGACCATTATTGAAATCGGTCTTGATATTCCCAACGCCAACACTTTAATTATCGACGGCGCTGATTTCCTTGGTTTGTCGCAAATATATCAAATAAGGGGGCGCATTGGCCGGAGCGACCGAATCGCCTACGCTTATTTGATGTATGACGCCGATAAGGTGCTGACTGAAGACGCGGTAAAAAGACTGAACGCCATCAAAGAATTCACCACGCTCGGGAGCGGCTATAAAATAGCCATCCGTGATTTAGCCATCCGGGGCGCGGGGGACATTCTCGGCAAAGAACAGTCGGGATTTATCGACGCCATTGGTTTGGATATGTATCTTAAACTTTTGGAGGAATCAGTCAATCAGATAACGGGTAAAAAGAGTGTTCAGGAAGAAAAAAATTATCTTATTGAGGTGTCAAGACATGTAAACGAATCTTATGTGAGTGACGATGATATCAAAATCTTAATTCACAAAGAAATTAATCGAATAAAAACAAAGACGGACAAAACAAGACTAATCGAAGAGTTTACCGATCGGTTCGGCAGGCTTAACGATGAAATACTGACCTATATCGAGGAAAGATATTTGCAGGTATTGTTACGAAAATTCAAAGCCGAAAATGTTTTTGAAACACAAAACAGAGCGATGGTCATTATTTCCGAAGATAAAACCAAAGCAATTGATTCCCAAAAGATGTTTCTTTCTGCGGCCGAAATAAACAGAGACATTGAATTCGAATATAAAAGAAGAAGGATTATCATTAAGATTCCAAAGCGGACTGGTGATAAGAAATGGATATTTGATCTTTGTCGTTTATTGGAGTCGTTAAATTAAAAAATCAAGTATATAAAACTAAAAAATTACCATAATATTACTAGTGAGGTGACAAGATGAAAGCAACAGGCGTTGTACGCAGAATTGATGATTTGGGCAGGATAGTAATTCCCAAAGAAATCAGGAGAAATTTACGGATTAGGGAAGGAGATTCTTTGGAAATATATACCGATGGTAATGAGGCAATCATTCTAAAAAAATATTCGCATATTGAAAGTATTAATAATTTTATTGCCCAGTATGCGGAGGCGGTTTTCGCGTCAAGCAATAGAGAAATTATTATAACCGACAATGAAAGAATTATTGCAGTTGCCGGGAATTTCCGAAAAGACATTGTAGGGAAAAAGATAGATATAAGATTGGATGATAAAATCCAAAAAAGAAACATGCAAGTTTTTGAACGCGGCGAATCACTGGAGATCACGGATAATCTAGTGATTAACACTCCGACCGTGTTAAAGCCGATTGCCGTTTACGGCGATTTAATCGGAGCGGTAATTGTTGTCGGGGAAAACGCCGTTGGCGAATTGGAAAAATCAATCGCCGAAATGACGAGCTTGTTTATTGGAAAATATCTAGAATCTTAATAAAACCAAAAATGAAACAAAAAACTATTGCCCTGCGCAATAGTTTTTTGTTTTTTATTGCAGTTTTCCGGTCACCGTGTTATAATATGTTTACAAAAGACTGGAGGAAAAGCATGAGCAAAATCGCCATCATATCCGACGTTAACGCCGGACTCGATTATATCGGTTACGATCCCGGGATTCCCGTTTTGCGCTCGATAATCAATTTTGATGACGAGCATTATGTCGACGGCATTGATATAAAAGCCGATGAGTTTTACGAAAAATTGCAAACGACGGGGATAATCCCATCGACGTCGGCGCCGACGGTCGGGGAAGCGATGGAATTGTTGGACCGGTTGGCCGCCGAAGGATATACCGATGTCATAATGTATTCGATATCGTATAAACTAAGCTCCATAGGACCGATGGTCGAAAACCTTATCGATGATTATAAAGGTAAAATAAACATTTATGTCGTCGACACGAAATTGGCGACATATATGCAAGGGTATGTAGCGGTGCGGGCCAAGGAAATGGCCGACGCGGGGAAAACCGTTCAGGAAATATTGGATTACACCCGTTATTTGATCGACAACCAACACGCTTATTTTGTTGTCGATGACCTTAATTATCTTGTGAAGAACGGCCGCCTAAGCGGCGCGCAAGGATTTATCGGCAATCTGTTAAAAATCAAGCCGGTTTTGGAGCTAACCAAAAACGGGCGCATCGTTAGCGTGGAAAAGGTAAGGACGCACCGGAAAGCGGTGGAAAGAGCCTGGAACATGTTTCTTGAGGAAACGAAGGACGCGAAAAAAGTAAAGATGCTCGTGCTACACACCTTACGGGAACAAGATGCGCGAGCGTGTGCGGAGAAACTGGAAAAAGAACTACCCAACGCATACGAAGTTGAAGTTTTCACGATCACGCCGGCGGTCGGAGCCCACATCGGGTGCGGCGTCCTCGGTTTCGGTTATTTTATATTGGAAAAATAATAAACGATTGACTATTAAAAGGAGGTTTATATATGAATTTAGTTAGTATGAAGGCAATGCTTGTAAAAGCGAAGGACGAAAAGTACGCTGTCGGTCAGTTCAACATTAACAATCTTGAATGGACTAAATCAATATTGAGCGCCTGCGAAGAGATGAATTCCCCGGTTATCCTCGGGGTTTCCGAGGGCGCGACCCGCTATATGGGCGGGTTCAAAACCGTTGTCGGAATGGTTAAAGGTATGTTGGAAGACTTAAACATTACCGTTGACGTTGCCATTCATTTGGATCACGGTTCGTCTTTTGAAAGTTGTAAAAAGGCAATTGACGCCGGCTTCACCTCGGTCATGATTGACGCGTCGAAGCATCCCCTGGCCGAAAACATTAAATTGACCAAGGAAGTGGTCGATTACGCCCACGCGCGCGGCGTAAGCGTCGAAGCCGAATTGGGTACGATCGGCGGGCAGGAAGACGATGTCGTCGGCGAAAGCATAATTTATGCCGACCTCAACGAATGCGTCGAGCTTGTCAAGGCCACAAACGTTGATTTTCTCGCCCCGGCTTTGGGGAGCGTTCACGGACCTTACAAAGGAGAGCCCAAACTCGGGTTTAAAGAAATGGAAGAAATCAAAAACGCGACCAACGTTCCCCTGGTACTTCATGGCGGCACGGGTATTCCCGACGACATGATAAAAAGGGCGATCAGTTGCGGAACAACGAAAATCAATGTCAACACCGAATGCCAAATGGCTTTCGCCCGTTCGTTGCGCTCCTTGCTGGCGGAGAACAATGAAGTATACGATCCGAGAAAAATTATCGGACCGGCCTCCAAAGCAATCTATGAAGTCGTAAAAGAGAAAATAGCCGTTTTCGGTTCGGCGGGCAAGGCCGTTAAATAACCGAAAAAGAGACATGAACCGGCATGATTTCCATGCCGGTTTTTTTTGGCCGCGTTTGCCGTAAAATTTCATCGCCGAAGCTCATATTATAATAATAACGCGTATTTTTAACTTGGATTAACATATTATCGCGCCCGTATTAATAATTTTTAGTGAGGGGTAAGGCGCTATGATGCTTTGGTGGAAAAACAATTGCCGGATTGTGACGTTTATTTTATCGTTTTTATTTTATTGGATTTTCGGCGATATTATTTTTTTTCTCGTGCTTTTATTGTTTATTGGGTTGCTGTTTTTGTTGCGCGGCTTATACCGGGCCCCTTTTATATATCTTGAAGTGATTTTTATCGGCATTTATTTATTTGCTTGCCTCGTGTGCCTGCTGTTTCTTTATACCGCGACCTTCAAGATATTTTTGATGATCGTGGGCTTATGGTTTATTTTATCATTGTACGAACGAAAAAGATTATGAAATTCTTGCAATTGATGAAAAAAGTTGTATAATGTATATGATTTGCGGGTGCTAATTATGGACAAACTTAAAGAATTCAAGCAAAACATCTTCAAACACACCGTTTTGCGAATAGTTTTGCCGGCGATATTTTTTCTCGCGGTCACGGCGCTTTTTTTGATTCTAGCCCGCGATCAAGCCGGGAATAATAAAAATGGCGCTTATTTTTTCGTTTATATGGCGATTGTATTTTTTTTATTTTTCCTGATATACCTTTTGCGCTTGATAAAAGGTAAAAAGGTCTATGTCGTCCGCAAAAAAAGAAAAAAAGAATATCGCTACATTAATAAAACTGAGTACCAACAATTGTTGCGGTCTTTCGATAATACAAAAATTGATTACGACACATAGGAGGGTTTTATGAGAAAACTGTTAGTTTTATTTTTGTTTTTAGGAATTTTCGTCTTAAGCGGGTGCGCTTCCGATAATAAACTGGATGGCGTGAAACAAATCAAAAAACAGGACATATTTAATCAAAAGGAGGATAAGTACTTCGTCTATTTTCATCGAATTGATTGCCCCGATTGCGATGAGTCCGCGCCGATGGTGATTTCTTATATGAATATTCTTAAGGAAATACCCGGGTGCAGGAACAAACGCCCGGTATATTCGGTATTGCTTTATACGGAATCGGAAAAGCCGGGACATTCCGTGTATATTTTCCGCGAATACGAAGGAACGGACGGCGAGGGCAAGGAAGGGACTTTTAAGGTCACGGGAATAACCGATTGGCAAGATCTCTATATTGGTTCAACCTCTTCCTTGATATCGATATCGACGGATAAATCAGGCGTGAAAAAAGCGAAATTTGAAGCGCAGGGCGCCGAGGATATTACCAATATATTGAACGAACAATTGGGCGACTGCTATAATAAATAATCTAATCGCGCCAGCATAATCACGCCGAATTTGTATAGAAATTAATGGGGACGTGATCGGCATGCGGAAGAAAATTTTTATATTTTTAACTTTATTTTGGATAGCCTTTATTTTTTATAATTCCCTGCAGCCGGCGCCGGAGTCAATGGAGGTCAGCGGTAGGTTTGTCCGCATAATCGGCAATCTTTTGGAGCGGTTCGGGATTGTTGTCGAACCGGGACGGTTGTCTCTTATCGTGAGGAAAACGGCGCACGCGGTTGAGTTCTTTGTTCTCGCCCTATTGTTTTATCCCCTTTGTTCGGGTAAAAAAGGTAAATACGCATACGTTTCCGCGTGCTGTTTGGCCGTAGCCTCAGTCGACGAGACGATCCAGGTTTTTGTTCCCGGTCGCGCCGGGTCGCCGGCGGATGTCGCAATCGACATGGCGGGCGCCTGTTTAGCATGTCTTTCGCTTATTGTTTTAAGATTATTGTTAAAAAAAAGCGGAAAAAAGAATCAAGTTTAAAGCAAAAACAGGCAAGGCAAAAAGTCAAACAACTCTTAACATCGCGAAAAATTTATGATATAATATAAGTACATTTGAGTAAGAGAGGTTATTATGAAGAAGATAAAACTGATTTTATTGTTAGTTTTAGGTCTGATTCTGGCCGGTTGCGCAAAATCGAATATTGAAGTGTTTCGTTTCGTGAATCACGAAATCGAAATAACCGTCGGGGAAGAAGCTATCTTGGAATTGATTTATGGGGAATATGACGAGGATAGCGTGGTGTTGTACGAGTTTGAAGATAAAGAGGGCGTGATATCTCTTGACGGGAACGTTGTTACCGGATTAAAAGTCGGCGAGGTAACGATTCGCGCCACCATTGATCAAGTTAAATACGATGAAGTAATCGTCCGCGTTGTCCAGGAACAAATATCTTCCATGAAGATAAATGCCGAGAGTAATTATTTCCCGGAGGAAGGCTCAATTCAGCTCTCTGTCAGCGTATTGCCCGATTATCTTCCAACCGATGTCGATTGGTCGATAGAAAACCCCGGCAATATCGCCGAGATTGATGACGAAGGCCTTTTAACCATAAACGACGCCAGCAACCCGGCGAAAATAATCGTGGTTGCGAAATCAAAATATGACAAAACCATAACTTGTAAAAAGGCGTTTTACGTAAAATACCCGCCAACCGAAAAAGTGGAAATTAAGATAGAAGACAATAAAACGCAGGTAAAAAGCGGGGAAACAATCCAGTATATTATAGAGGTATCGCCGCTATCGAACATTGAAAACATAAAGGTTGAAAGCAGCAAGCCGGATATTCTTTCTGTGGAGGCCGAAAACCAATTGATAGCGCAAGCGGTTCAAAAAACGGAAATTGTCGTTATTACCTGCACGACTTGGGACGGGGAAAAAGCCTCCGTTCGCGTATCGATAGTAAAATGATAACAAGAAAAAATCGAGCGTTGATTTTTGTTCGCGCTCGATTTTTATATTCCGAGGCAAACTGATTTGTAAAACGGATGTTTATCCATTTTTTTCTTACACATAATAATATTATTGTCGCGTCGCCTATTTTCTCTTTAAAGGCGAAAAACCTAAAAAAACAAAAAACATCTACATTTTTTTTAATTTTATGATAAAATAAATAAAAGGTGGTTTAATGTATGATATAATCGTTCTGGGAGGCGGGCATGCAGGCGTTGAGGCGGCGCTTGCCGGAGCCAGACTGGGAAATAAAACTTTAATGATCCTCGGCAATTTATCGCGGGTCGCGCATTTATCATGCAATCCTTCGATCGGCGGACCGGCCAAAGGCATTATCGTAAGAGAAATCGACGCCCTGGGCGGTCAAATGGCCAGGACGGTCGATCAAACATTATTGCAAATTAAAATGGTAAATGTCTCGAAGGGCCCGGCGGTCCGGGCTTTGCGGGCGCAGGCGGATAAAGTCGCCTATTCGGAGCGCATGAAAAAAGCGATTCTCAACACCCCGGGTCTTGATTATCTTGAAGCGTACGTCGTCGATTTGATTGTCGAGAACGGGGCGGCGAGGGGCGTTGTTTTGGAAAACGGCGAGAAATATTACGCCAAGGCGATCATTATCTCAAGCGGAACCTATATGTCATCAAAAATACTGGTCGGGCAAACGGTTCGCGAAGCGGGACCCGATGATGAAAAAACGACCACGGGTCTGTCGGAAGCCCTGCGCGGATTGGGCTTTAAACTTTTAAGATTAAAAACCGGGACCCCGCCGCGGGTTAAAAGGTCTTCGGTCGATTTTTCGAAGATGCAACCGCAGGAGGGAGACAGACACCCTTACAGTTTTGGTCACGAGACCGCGGAAACATTGCCTTTCGAGAAACAGGAGAAATGTTACTTGACCTATACCACTGAGGAAACGCATCGGATTATCCGCGAAAACCTTCATCTTTCGAGCATGTATTCCGGTTTGGTCGAAGGCGTCGGCCCCCGGTATTGCCCTTCAATTGAGGATAAGATTGTCCGTTTCGCCGATAAAAGCCGGCACCAGATTTTTCTTGAGCCGGAAAGCCTAAGTCTTGATGAGATGTACATTCAAGGGCTTTCAACAAGCTTGCCCGCGGAAGTCCAGGAGGTATTGGTAAGAAGCGTCCCCGGGCTGGAAAACGCAGAAATCAGCCGTTATGCTTACGCCATCGAATATGACGCCATTGACCCGCGGCAGTTAAAAACGAGCTTGGAATCAAAATTGGTGAAGAACCTGTTTTTCGCCGGCCAGGTGAACGGCACGAGCGGTTACGAGGAAGCGGCGTGCCAGGGTTTGATCGCCGGGATTAACGCCAATCAACTTATCAAAAACAAGCCGCCTTTGGTTTTGCGTCGCGACGAGGCTTATATCGGCGTTTTGATAGACGATCTAATCACCAAAGGGGTTAAAGACCCGTATCGCCTGCTTACCTCCCGAGCCGAATTCAGGTTGTTGTTGCGTCATGATAACGCGGAGGCGCGCTTGATTAAATACGGTTATGAAATCGGCCTTGTTTCCGAGAGACGTTATCAAGAGTATTTAAAGAAAAAAGAGGCGGTCGAAACTTTAATCGCGAAAACAAAGGAAATCAAAATCGGCCCGAAACCGGAAGTAAACGAATACTTGCTTTCCTCCGGCAAAATGCCGATCAATAAGTCGGTAACCGGTTATGAATTCCTCAAACGGCCTCATATCGGCTTTGAGGAACTGGAGGCGATCACCGGCGCGGGTTTTCCCGAAACGCAAAATATCAAGGAACACGCCCTAATCGAAATCAAATATTCGGGTTATATCGAAAAAGAATATAAAGAAGCGAAAAGACTGGCGCGCATGGAATCTAAAAAGATTCCCGTCGATATCGATTACGACGCCATTCCCAATTTGGCAAGCGAAGCCCGGGATAAGTTAAAGCAAGTTCGCCCGGAAACCGTATCGCAAGCGTCGCGAATCAGCGGCGTCAATCCCAGTGATATCGCCGTTTTGCTGGTTTGGCTGGAGTATAAGAAAAATGATGTTAAACGGGTTTAATTTAGACGAGAAGCAATCGCGTCAGTTTGCCGAATATTATGATTTTTTAGTCGCGGAAAACAAAAAGTACAATTTGACGGCGATTACCGAGGAAGCCCAAGTATACGGCAAACATTTTTACGATTCTCTTGCCGCGATGTTTTTTATCGATTTCTCCAAAATCGAGAAGCTGTGCGATATCGGAAGCGGAGGAGGGTTTCCGGCTATACCGCTTAAAATCGCCTTTCCGCATTTGCGCCTGTCGTTAATCGAGCCGACAAGAAAGAAGATTGGTTTTTTGCGAGAACTGTGCGCCTTGCTGAAGCTTACGGGCGTTGAGTTCATTAATGAGCGGGCTGAAGATCATGTCAGAAAACGGCGCGAATATTACGGGATGATTACCGCCAGGGCGGTAGCCGCGCTTCCGGTTCTGTTGGAACTGGCCTTGCCTTTGCTTAAGGTTGGCGGCGTGTTTATCGCATATAAAGGAAGCAATTACGAAGAAGAAATAAAAGCGTCGG
>LFRM01282679.1_pt1 | contig 11381 bp, 11 predicted proteins | sample 618341 | NCBI WGS metagenome assembly LFRM01 (sample SAMN03654438, study PRJNA283298) | anaerobic digester metagenome | isolation source: pool of bioreactors CSTR01a, CSTR02a, and CSTR03a thermophilic anaerobic... | place: Denmark: Kgs. Lyngby | collected 2014-05-21
CCGGCCGACCTCGCCGCCGGGACGACCACCGCCCTCGTCGGCATCCCGCAGGCGATGGGGTTTGCCATCGTCGCCGGCGTCAACCCCGTCTACGGCCTCTACACCGCCACATTCGCGACAGCGATCGGGGCACTCCTCACCGGCTCCTCCTATCTCAAGGTGATGCTCTCAAACATCCTCGCGGTCTCGATCTACTCGGTTCTCGCCCCCATCCCGGAGGCCGACATCCCCGCCACCCTTTTTGTCCTGACGCTCCTTGTCGGGGTCTTCCAGTTCGGGTTCGGGCTCGTCCGGGCCGGCAGCCTGACCCGGTTCATATCAAACGCCGTCCTCACCGGGTTCATCATCGGGGGGGCGCTTCTCATCATCCTCGGGCAACTCGGGAACCTCACCGGGTACGAACTCGAGAAAGGCGGGATCAGGATCTTTGCGGCGGCCGACCTCCTCCGCCACGCGGGCGATATCAACCCCCAGGCTCTCGCGGTCGGCCTCCTCACCACCGGGCTCGTCCTTGCCTTCCGGCGGGTGCCGCACCTCCGCACCGCTGCCCTGCTCCTCCCGATCATCATAGCGACCCTCATCGTCCGGGCCGCGCAGATCGAGGTCGCGCTCGTCAGCGATATCAGCACCATCCCGGCAGGCCTCCCCGCCCCCGTCATCCCCGACCTTGCCCTCGCACCCAGGCTCCTCGTCCCGGCGCTCGCCCTCGCCATCCTCGGGCTTGTGATGGCTGTCGGAGTCACGGAGAAGACCCCGGAGCCTGACGGGACCATCGCCGACGTGAACCAGGACTTCCGGGGGCAGGGGATCACGAACATCCTCACGAGTCTCTTCCAGTGCGCACCGGCGAGCGGGTCACTCTCGGCGACAGCACTCAACGTGAGTGCGGGGGCAGAGACCCGGGCAGCAAACCTCTTCTCAGGCGTCATCGTCGGACTGCTCATCCTCCTTGCAGGGCCGCTCGCGGAACTGATACCCCTCCCGGCTCTCGCCGGACTCCTGATTCTCATCGGGGCAGAACTCATGTGCCGGCCTCACGAGATCGTCTGTATCTGGAAGTACTCCCGCTCCGGGCGCTGGGCGATGGTTGCAACCTTTCTCTCCACCCAGGTGCTCCCGCTCCAGTACAGCATCTACATCGGCGTCTTCCTCTCGCTTGCCATCTACCTGGTCACCTCCACCCGGGAGGCCTCCGTGGTACGCCTCGTGCCGGTGGGCGGAGGGATGTTCCGGGAAGAGCGGGCGCCTGACCGGCTCCCGGAGGGGCAGGTCACCGCCCTCTCGATCTCAGGCAACGTCTTCTTCGCCACACTCCAGGCCATCGAGCGATCGCTCCCGTCCCCCGAAGGAGCGAGGGGCGCCGTCGTGATCCTTGCCCTCCGGGGGCAGGTCGAGGCCGGGACCGGGCTCTTCCGGATGCTGGAGCGGTACGCCCGGCAGGTTCACGCCCACGGGAGCCGGCTCATCCTCGCTGAGGTCGACCCCGGGCTCCTTGCGGGCCTCAGCGAGACCGGAGCGACGGAGGTCATCGGCCCGGAGAATATCTTCGTCGCGACACCGGTCATCGGCGAGTCGATCTTCGAGGCTATCCGGGCGGCCGGCAGGTGAGGCCCCGCCTGGAAAACTCTTTCTTCCGGAAAGCCCCAATACCTGTTCTGTGGATATGACCGGCGAAAGTCTCTCCCCCCCGGCCCGCATCGCGATCGTCGGAGCGGCGGTCGTCATCGTCCTCGCAGGGGTCAGGGCGGCCACGCCGATCCTCGGTCCGTTCCTCGTCGCGGTCTTCTTCGCTATGATCACCGCGCCCGCCATGGCGTGGATGACACGCCGGGGGGTGCCGCCGGTCATCGCCGCCGGGACGGTGGTCGCGGGGCTCATCGGAATCCTCGTCGGGGCGGCCCTCTTCCTCGGGGCGGCCCTCACACAGTTTCTCCTCTCCCTGCCCCGTTACCGGGCGGCGCTCGAGGCGCAGGCGGCCGCCCTCGCCAGTTACGGCATCGACCCCGGCAGCATCCGGATCTGGGACTACATCGACCAGGGAACGGTGGTCAGGGAGGTCGCCGGACTCGCCCGGCAGGTCGGGAGCATCGCCTTCGACGCCTTCCTTGTCTTCATCGCTATCGGGTTCCTCCTCCTTGAGGCGCCTCGGCTCGCATCCGGACTCAAGCGGCACCTCGGGGCGGAGAGCCCCCTCTACCGGCACTTCTCGCAGTCGGGCCGGCTCCTCATCGACTACGTTGTGGTTAGGACCAAAGTGAACCTGGTCACCGGTGTCGGGACCGGGCTCTTCCTCTACATCCTCGGGGTCGAGTTCGCTGCGCTCTGGGGGTTCGTCGCCTTCGTGCTCAGTTACGTCCCCTACATCGGTCTCGTCGCTGCCGCAATCCCGCCCACGCTCCTCGCCCTGGTCGGGATCGGGCCGGCGGGCGCGGTCACCGTCATCATCGCCATCGCCCTCATCGACGCCGCCGCCGAGAACCTGATCTTCCCCCAGATCGCGAGCCAGGGGCTCAACCTCTCGCCGTTCGTCGTCCTCTTCTCCGTCGTCTTCTGGGGCCTCATCCTCGGGGCGGTCGGGGTCTTCCTCGCCATCCCCCTGACGATCGCGGTGAAACTCTTCCTCGAGAGCTGGGATGAGACACGGTGGATTGGTGAACTGATGGACGCAGGGGACCGGCGGGAGTAGGCCGGAGGCGTTATATACCCCGTGATATATCCTGTGCCGGATATTATTCAGGAGGGTATGTATGAGCGATCTGGTTGTCATCGCCTACGATGGCGAGGATACCGCGTTCCGGGTCAGAGACCGGCTGGTCAGCCTGACGAAGGAGCACGTCATCGAACTGGAGGACCTGGTGGTCGTCGTCCACCACCGGGACGGGAAGACCGAGATCAAGCAGTCCACCGATCTCGCAAGCCTGGGGGCGCTCTCCGGCGCCTTCTGGGGGCTCCTGATCGGCCTGATCTTCTTAGCGCCGATCTTCGGGCTTGCCATCGGCGCTATCGCCGGCGCACTCGCCGGACGCTTCTCAGACTACGGCATCGACGACAAATTCATAAAAGAGGTCGCGGAGAGCGTCGGCCCGGGCAACTCCGCGGTATTCCTGCTCATCAAGAAGATGACGCCTGACAAGGTTGTCGACGCCATCAGGGACTATGGAGGCCATGTCATCAGGACGTCGCTCTCTGAGACAGAGGAGGCGAACCTCCGCGAAGCGTTCGGGGCCGGAGTACCGGCAAAAGCAGAAGTGCCGCCGCCCTCGGCGTAAGCGGGAATACGAGGGGGGTTATCTGCACGGAGCAGGACGGTTGCGGGCACTGATATCAGGCTTGAGCGGTGGTGATGCCGGGGATAGGGCCGGGGCAGGCAGGAGGACGTTTAACGATGCACCGTAACATATGGATGTATGAAGAGACCCTTCGGCCTCTACCTTGCCTACCTCTTCCAGTTCCTCATCGCCGCAAACATCTTCATCGCCCTCTCGCTCGGTGAGTACTCGCAGGTCTTCGGCGGCGTCCTTGCGCTCGGCCTGACACTGGTTCCCGCCATCGTCACCCGCCGGGGGAACATCACGCTCCCCTGGGAGATCAACCTCCTCGTCGCCCTCTCGCTCTACCTCCACGTGGCGGGCGGAGTCAGGGGGTTCTACGACCTCTACTACCCCTACTACGACAAGGTCGCTCACCTCATCTCAGGGATAACCGTCTCGGTGCTCGCCTTCGTCGCAGTCCTGCTCCTCGACCGGTTCAGCAGGCTCAACCTCTCCCGGTGGATGATCGTCGGGTTCATCATCATCTTCGCGATGGCGATGGAGGGGTTCTGGGAGATCTATGAATGGCTGTTCGACACCTTCCTCGGGACAAACCTCCAGCACGGCCTCGACGATACCATGCTTGACATGATCTTTGTCCTCATCGGGGCGGTCGCCGTCGCACTCACCGGGAACCGGTACCTCTCAGAGTTCTCAAAAGAGGAACTCACCGGGAAGATGGTCCCAAAAGAACCCCGGAACGAGTGAGGGCCGGACATCACCCCCGGGCAGGGAACCCTTTTTTACCCCGGCGACGTACCGGTGATCAGGCAGACAGCGATCCCATGCGCTATTATAAGGACATCATATTCAAAAAGCCCGTACCGGAAGAGATCCGGCGGCTCGGGCTGCTCCCGGCGGACCTGCACTTTCACACCCGCTACTCCGACTCAGCCACCCGCGTGCGGGACGCACTGAAACTCGCGGCCCGGCGGGGGATCGGGCTTGCGATCACAGACCATAACGAGGTCGGCGGGGTGCTTGAGGCCGGGCGGCAGAAGAGCCGCGTCCCCCTCATCCCAGGGATCGAGGTCAGCGCCAACGACGGCCCGCACATCCTCCTCTACTTCTCCGCGGTCTCCGACCTCGTCGATTTCTACAGCCACCATGTCGAGAAGAACCGAAGGACCGGGCCCTTCACCGCGATACGCCTCGACACCGCCGGTATCCTCGAGGCGGGCGAGGGCTACCCCTGCATCACGGTCGAGGCCCATCCCTGCGGTTACGCCTTCCTGAACCGGGGAGTCCAGCGGTGCGTCGCCGGGGATTACATCGGCAAAGAGGTCTTCTCCCGCCTCGACGCACTCGAGGTCATCTGCGGCGGGATGGCCCGGTCCCACAACCAGAAGGCGGCCGAACTCGCCACCACCCACGGCCTCGGCCGGACGGGCGGAACCGACGGCCACCTCCTCCATGAACTCGGCGGGGTCGTCACCTGCGCAGAGGCCGATACCGCAGAAGAGTTCCTGGAAGCCGTCCGTGGGAGAGAGACCGTCATCATCGGCCACGAGCGGCCGCTCGTCGAGAAGGCGGTGATGGGGACCGCGGTCCTCCCGCACCACCTCCCCTACACTGTCCCCATCCTCCAGGCACGCTGGGAGCAGAGCCTCCCCAGGATCAGAAAGTTCGTCAGGGCCCGGCTGAACGGGTGAGCGGCCCTCTCACCCAAGCGGCGAGAAGAGCCGGGAGACCGACTCCTTCATCCTGACCCGGCGGGGCCGCGCCCGGTAGCTCTCCAGCGTGATCTCGGTCGAGACGACGAGGTCTTCCTCGAAGGCCCGTGCAAGTTCAGCCCCGACCGCCGCATCGTAGAAGAAGGCGTTCGCCTCAAAGTTCAGCCGGAAACTCCGCACATCCCAGTTCGCGCTCCCGACCGACCCCGCCTTTCCGTCGACGACGATCGTCTTTGCGTGGAGGAACCCGTCATCGTAGGTGTAGGCCCGCACCTCGGCGTCGAGGAGATCGCCGATGAACGAGAGGCTCGCCCAGTAGACGAACGGGTGGTCGGGCTTGCAGGGGATCATGACCCTGACGTCAACCCCGGAGAGCGCTGCGATCCGCAGGGCGTCGGTGACGCTATCGTCGGGTACGAAGTAAGGTGTCTGGATGTAGACCGACTCCCGGGCGGAGTTGATCAGTTTGATGTAGCCCTCCTTGATCGGGTTCCACCGGGTATCCGGGCCGCCGGAGACGATCTGGACCGGTGTCGTCCCGCGGTCGCCGGGGTCAGGGAAGTATTGGGAGCGGGGCCCCGGCCCCGGGTACTCGCCGGTCACGTAATGCCAGTCGAGGAAGAACCGGAGCTGGAGAAGCTGGACAGCCCGCCCCGTGATCCGGAAAGCGGTATCGCGCCAGGGGCCAAGAGGACCCTTTCCCAGGTAGTCGTCCCCGATGTTGAACCCGCCGATGAACCCCACCGTCCCGTCGATGACCGCGATCTTTCGGTGGTTGCGGTAGTTGACCCGGTAGACCGAGGGAAAGAAGACCCCGATCTCCCCGCCGGCGTCAGTCAGTTCCGAGAACGCCTTCCGCGACCCGCCCCCGGCACGGGTTCCCATCGCGTCGAAGAGGAGGCGGACCTCGACGCCCTCCCGTGCCTTCTCCGCGAGGGCGTGGACGACCGCCCGCCCCAGTTCGTCGTTGTTGATGACGAAGTACTCCAGGTGGATGTGGTGGCGTGCCCCCCGGATCGCGGCAAAGAGCGCGTCGAACTTATCCTTACCCCGGGTGTAGAGATCGACCCGATTCCCCCCGGTCAGGAACGCTCGGTTGTTCTGGAGGAGAAGAAAGATCGTCTCGCGGAACTCCTCAGCCTCGGGGGTGGAGAACCGGTAGTGGGGGTCGGCAAACTCACGGTACTGCTCCAGGAAGACCTCCTGCAGGAACCGGCGGTCCTCCTCCCTCTTGACGACAAACATCTTCTGCCGGGTGTAGTTCTGCCCGAAGAGCAGATAGAGTACAAAGCCGATCGACGGCAGGGAGAAGAGGACCACCAGCCAGGCCAGGGCCGCCGTCGGGTTCCTCCGCTCGAAGAAGACGATGGTGACGGCAAATATGACGTTGAGGACCAGGATGATGGCAAGTATTATCTCAAGGGCCATTCCGTTGCTGCCTCCCTGCCGGAACCGGGCATGACCATTCTATCTCTCCATAGAAGTATATCCGTCTGCCGGGGAGGGGATCTCCGGCCCGTCAGGCGAGCACCCGCACGAACCCGAGTGCGACAAGTATGAGAGAGACCGTGACAGCAACCCAGCCTATGGTGATGAAGAGGAGGGAGAGACCTCTGTCCCACCGCAGGATCCACCCGATCACGGCGCTCGAGTAGAGGCCGACGACCGGCATCGCCGGGAGGATGATGAGGGTTATTGCACCGTATTTCGCAAGATACGGTACCCTCTGCATCTTCTCCTCAGTGCGCCGGAGCATATCCCTGACGCGTACCGACTGGATGGCGAACGCATCGCAAACGAACAGAATAGCAAGCACGGTGCCGACCTCGACCAGCGTCATGATCATGAGGACCGCGGCGGGATGCATTCCCATCCCCACGCCGACAAAGGCGGCGTTTGCCTGGAGAACGATGGTGGACGAGATCAGCCCGAACACCTGTGCCGTCGGGATGCCGAGAGCCAGACCAAGAGCGAGGGGGAGGAGCGTAGCGAAGACGAACAACGCCGCCAGCGCCTTTATGGCCTGGCGAATCCAGATGAATAGCGCTGAGAGGAACATGTCCCGCCTTTGCAAGCAGGGAGAGCGGGGCCGCATATATCTCTTTCTCATGTTCACCAGGGCGCACCTGACTTGCGCTCAAAGGGTGTCTCTCGCACCCGTTCACCGGCTATTCTCCATACGGGCGCCCGCCGCCGGGGGAAGACATACGTTTATATACCGGGACCAGACCTCTTGCCCGTGGTGGCGTTATGGTGAACGCAACATTCGGCGTCGGCACGCCCGGTCTCACGAGACCGGCTCCCCTGCCCCGGTGGCTCGTGCTGCTCCAGGGCATCGTCGCCCTCGTCTTCGGTATCCTGCTCCTGGTGTACCCAGTCGGGACGCTTGCCGTCCTTGTCGTATTCCTTGGAATATACTGGTTGATTAATGGTATCTTCGTCCTGGCAAGCCTCTATTCGGACAGGACAGACCTCTGGTGGAAGATGCTTGTCAGCGTCCTCGGCATCCTCGCCGGCATCCTGGTCCTGGCCTACCCGCTTTACAGCACAATCCTCCTCCCGACACTCCTTGCCATCATCATCGGTGTGGAGGGGTTGATCATCGGTGCCGTCCAGCTGGCACGGGGCCTCGGGGGCGCCGGCTGGGGTGCCGCGATTCTCGGCATCGTGAGCATCATCTTCGGGCTCATCCTGGTGGCAAACCCGTTCGTCGCTGCTCTTGCGCTTGTCGTGATCCTCGCGGTCCTCGCGATCATCGGAGGGTGTGCGGCAATCATCGTTGCGCTCCGGATGCATACATAACCAGATACCCACGGTATACCGGCCGGGCAGGAGGGGCGGGGCCGGTATGCCGACGAAGCTGTGATGCGGGTGCCCGCCGCAGGGAGGGGGCCGTAGCCTTTTTCTATTCAGAAGCCGAAGGGGCACCCATGCTTGACCGGATGAGAGAGAGTTCAGGTAGTGTTCTCGGTTTCCGGTTCGACGGGAAACTGAGCGAGAGCGATTACGCCACCATCCTGATCCCGGAACTCGAACGAGCGATGAATGAACACCAGATGGTCCGGATCCTCTTCAAGATAGAGGGCTTCCGGAGCTGGAGGCCGGGGGAGGGCTGGGAAGCCTTCAGGCAGTGGCCGGGGATGGAGAGCGTCGACCGGATCGCCATTGTCGGCGGAGAGCGGTGGCGGGAGTGGATGAATCGTTTTCCCGCACTCTTTGTCGGGTTTAACGACATTGACGTCCGCTACTTCCCGGAGAGCCGCCAACGGGACGCCTGGGGCTGGCTGCGCGAAGGGTTGGTCCGGGTTCTTCTGACCGCTGAATGAGGTTTTGAGCCACCTTCCGGCCAGCCTGGACCCCGCACCCTTCCTGCCGGCGCCGCCTTGATGCCCGATCCTGACGACCGATTGGTTTTTAACCTGATACCGTCAGGCAGCACCATCCGGCCGGGACCCCACGAGGAAGGCCGACCGGAGAGAGCCTGTGAGGCGATGAACCATGATGCGAAGAAGAGTTGCAGGCGGTCCGGGAGGCCGCGAGGAGGGTGCGCACCGCTACAGGATGCGGGAGAGGCTCGTCTCCATCGGGGACGACTACTGGATCGAGGATTACGCCGGAGAACGGGTGTTTAAGGTGAACGGCAAGGCGCTGCGCCTGCGGAGCACCCTGATCCTCCAGAACAAGGAGGGGCAGGACCTCTACCAGATCCAGGAGAAGATGCTCCGCATCAAAGACACCATGGAGATCGAGCGGGCTGGCGGCGGTGTGGCGGCGACGATCAAAAAAGCCCTGATCGCCCCGCTCCGCGACCGGTGGACGGTCAGGGTGGCAGACGGGCCGGAGATGGATGTCCAGGGAAACATCCTGGACCACGAGTACCGGATCAACGCCGGGCGGGACCGGGTCGCCGAGGTCTCGAAGAAGTGGTTCCGGGTCAGGGACACCTACGGCGTGGAGATTGCCCCGGGACAGGACGACGCACTGATCCTTGCGATAACGGCCGCAATCGACCAGATGGCACACGATTAGGGAGGGCCCGAACCCCCCGGCCCATCCCCTCATGCTTGCCTCGCTCACCCGCGTTCTTGTCATCGGCGCCATACTGGTCACCGGCATGCACCTTGCCGCCACGCTGGTAAACCCGGTCCTCGTAGCCTTTGCCATCTCCGTCATTGCCTCTCCGGCCGTCTACTGGCTGGAACAGCGGGGCCTCCGGCGATGGATAGCGGCGAGCGCCGTCGTCGGGATCATCGCCGGGGTGAGCCTGCTCCTCCTCGCCGTCCTCGGCGTCTCGCTCCTCCAACTCGACAGAGCGCTTCCCGCCTACCAGGAACTCTTAAAGGAGCAACTGACACTCCTGGACGGCACCGGAACGGACCTCGCCGCGCAGCTCCCGGGCTCGTCAGGCAACGCATCTCTCCTCCCCTCTCTTGAGACCATCATCGCGGGGCTTGCGGAACTGGCGATCGATTTTCTGGTGACCATCATCGTCACGGTCGTTATGCTGCTGGAGATCGCCGGGCTCCGGCAGAAACTCCGCACCATACCCGGGGGCAACGGCGCCGGTCTTGAAGGACAGTTTACCGCGTTCTGCCTGAGCCTGAACAGGTACGTCGGCATCAGGACGCGGGGGAGCCTCGTCACCGGCACCGTGGTCGCACTTCTGCTCTGGTTCATGGGTATCGATACGCCGGTGCTCTGGGCAATCCTGATCGTCCTCTTCAGTTACATACCATTCCTCGGCCTGCCCATCGCGTCGATCCCGCCCATCGGCCTCGCCTGGCTCCGTTACGGGCTCACCGGCGCAGTGGCCGTCGCCGCCGGGATCACGATCATCGACTACCTCTCCCGGACCCGGTTCACCCCACACCCGGCGCAACGGGAACTCGAACTCTCCCCGCTCGTCATCATCCTCTCGGTCTTCTTCTGGCTCCTTGTGCTCGGCGTCCCGGGGCTCTTCCTCGCTGTGCCGCTGACGCTCTTTGCGAAGGCGGTGCTCGCCGCCGTTGATGACACCCGCTGGCTCGCGGCACTGATGGAACAGGCCAAAGAGACCGCATGAAACACCTATATACCACGCACCCCAACCCTCGGGTATGCACTGTCCCGTCTGCGGGCACGACTGCGTCACGGACGCCCGCAAACTCCTCCAGGCCCTCCCAGGACGCTTCGCCCCCTGCCCCGACTGCATGGGGCTCATCTACGACAAACGTCTCCCCCCGCCCGATATCAGCCCGGCAGAACCCTGCCCTTCCTGCGGGAAGCGGTTCATCGATGAAGTCTGTGCCGATATCTACCGGGTGATGGCCGGCGAGGGCGACCTCGCCGGGACCGAACCGCTCGCCGCCGTCGGGACGCCGCTCATCCACCCCGGGTTTGCGATGCGTCTGGCCCCCTACCTCCCGCCAGGATCACTCATCCTCCTCTCAAAGAAGGTCGGGGAGCGGGCCGCCGGCCGCCTGGTCGCCGAGGTCCCGGAGGTCAGGGGGGTCGTCAGGGCAGGAGCCGGGACGCCGGGGATCGCCGACACCGACGCCGAACCAGCGACCCATACCCTGCTTGCGGGGTGTGACGTCCGGGCCGACATCTTCCCCACCCGGGCGGGACCGGTCGTCGTCTACAAGCAGCAGTCGGCCCTGCACGTCGAGTTCCCCCGGGACCACAACGCAAAGATCCTCACTCTCGAGCGCGAGATCGGGCGGCGCCGGCCCCGGACGTTCGTCGACGCCTGCTCGGGCGCCGGCACCCTCGGGCTCGCCGCCGCCCGGGCCGGTATCCACCACGTGGTCTGCAATGACGCATGGTACGCGGCCGCCAGCTGGGCTGCCTGCAACCTCCAGGTGAACCGCGAGTTCCTGGATATCGGGGAGGTGACGGTCCACCGGTCGTATGACGACCTCAGGCACCACCCGGTCGCGCGCGACCCGGTTCTCGTCGCCACCGCCGCCGGCGCACAGGAAATCGAGGTCTACCAGGGTGACCTCCGGCTCTTCGATGCCGTGCTCCTGCCCGGGGTCGACCTCGCCGCCCTCGACCTCTTCGAGAAGAAGGATGCCGAGAAGGTCGGCCTGATCACCGCGGCCTGGCTGGCCCGGGTAGGCGGAGATATTTTTATCCCATAGAACCCACTATATACGGGGACTAGCCCGGGTGGCTCGGCGTCACCTGTCACCCGAAACCGCCGTCACGCGGGGGGCGAAGTCTGAGGAAGGCCATAGCGGCCTGCTGGATCCACTGTATCCCGACGGAGAAACCTCGTCCCATGAGGTCGGCGGAGAGGGATCAACGTCCCGGAGGGGGCGGCGACCTCTTGCCGCGGGTACCGGTTCAGGCCCGGAAGGGAGCAGACTTACCGTGGACGTTCGGCGCCCATGGGGTTGCGGGGTGGAGGAGGGGT
>LFRM01108331.1_pt2 | contig 11380 bp, 11 predicted proteins | sample 618341 | NCBI WGS metagenome assembly LFRM01 (sample SAMN03654438, study PRJNA283298) | anaerobic digester metagenome | isolation source: pool of bioreactors CSTR01a, CSTR02a, and CSTR03a thermophilic anaerobic... | place: Denmark: Kgs. Lyngby | collected 2014-05-21
GCTAAGGAAGTATATAACGTATATAGAAGAACTAAGGACGAAATGCCAGCTGATGCTCTGGAAATTGAAGAAGCATTAGAAGAAGGAGTAATCTTTAGAAATTTGACAAGCCCAATGGAATACGTAACTGATGAAAATGGTCACGTATCTCATATTAAGCTACAGATTATGGAGCTTGGAGAACCTGATGAATCAGGAAGAAGAAGACCAGTACCTGTATCAGGAAAAACAGAGATATTAGATGTTGATACAGTAATTCTTGCGATAGGTCAAGCTGTTGATTCTTCTGTATTTGATGTTGATAAAACTAGAAAAAATGCAATTGCATATGATGAAAAGACTTTCATGACATCAATGCCTGGAGTATTTGCAGGCGGAGATTGCGGTAATGATAAGATTTCAATTGCTATAGAAGCAATGGCAGATGCTAAGAAAGTTTCAGAAATAATCGATGCATATTTAGATGGCGAAGAGATAGAATATGAAAAACCATACTTTGTTGAAAGAGACGATGTAACAGAAAAAACTTTTGAAGACAGAGAAACTATGTGCAGAGTAAAAAATGGCTTCCAGTTAACGCCTGAAGAAAGAAAAGATAATTTCTCAGAAGTTATATACAGTGCATATACTGAGGATGAAGCTATTGAAGAAGCTACTAGATGCCTTGAATGCGGATGCCACGATTACCATGAATGCTCTCTTATTGATTATGCTCAGCAATATGATGTTAAACCTGAAAGATTCGGAAAAGAAAAGGTTATACATGAATTTGAAGATGATCATCCGTTTATTGTAAGAGACCCTAACAAATGCATCTTATGCGGACTATGTGTAAGAGCATGCGATGAAGTAATGGGAATTGAAGCTTTAGGCTTCGTTGACAGAGGATTTGATACTATAGTTCTTCCTACTTTAGGAAATTCATTGGAAGAATCAGGCTGCATATCTTGTGGTCAGTGCGTGAGTGTATGTCCGACTGGTGCTCTTCAAGAGAGACAAAGCGTAGCTAAAGAAGTACCTCTAGAAACTCAGGTAGTAGATACTACGTGTGCATTTTGTTCAGTAGGTTGCTCATTAAAACTTGAATCTTATGGAGATATGCTAATTAAAGCAAACCCTGATAAAGAAGGTGTAGTAAATGCGGGAGTTTCATGCGGTAAAGGTAAGTGGGGATTTGACGCTGCTGTTTTAGAGGGCAAATTAGTAGAACCTGTTATTAAAGATGGTGATACCTTCTACGAAACAGATTACTATGATGCATTTATGACTATAGTTAAAAAATTAGAAAGTATAAGAGCAAGAAACGGCAGAGAAGCTATAGCAGTAGCTATCTCCGATAGATACACTAATGAAGAAGCTTATGTTATGAAGAAATTTGCTGATGTAATGGGCGCTAAAACGTTCTCATTTAACATGAGACATAACCCACTTGAAGATATGTTTGGTTATGATGCATCACCAAATACTATAGATGAAATGGTTTCTACTAATGTTATAGTAGCTCCTGATTTCATAGCTGATAAAAACCCAGTAATCAGACTTAAGATAAAACAAGCAGTGGAAAAGGGTGCAAAAGCATATATCCTTTATACAGATGAAAAACCATATAGAATGGATTTCTGCGAAAACATTAAAGTAGATAACAGTTTAGAATCGCTAAAAGAAATAGCAAAATCACTTCTAGACATGGGTAAAACTTGTGAAGCTGATGGCTTTGATGCATTTACAACTTCACTTAAAAATGTAAAGGTATCTGATAGCATGAAGTCTGTAGCAGAGGCTTATGGAAAAGCTAAGAAAGCTATGTTTGTATATCAGCAAAATATTCTGACTGTAAATGCAGCAAAGTTAGTTGGAGAAATTGCCCTATTATCTGGTCATATAGGAGCGCCAAGAGACGGAATACTGATGTTAAGAGCCAAAAACAATTCTCAAGGCCTTGTAGATATAGGCGTATGCGAGGGCAGAGAAGCTCTTGAAGGCGTTAAAGGACTGCTAGTATTTGGTGAAGATCCAGACATGGATTTAAGTGATTTAGAATTCTTAGCAGTATCAGATATTTATATGACAGATACAGCAGCGCAAGCTGATGTAGTAATTCCTGGAACGGGAGCTTGCAGTGTGGATGGTACGTTTACTAACACTGAAAGAAGAATGCTTGAAGTTACAGCTGCAGTTGAAGAAGAAGTAGAATACAGCAACTGGGAAATCCCAACTGCTATGGCTGCTCTCTTAGAAGAAGACTTCGGATTTGAAAGTACAGAGGATATTTCAATTGAAATGGACGATGAAGTAGCACTTTACAAATACGGACAAATTGACGAAGTAATTGATGGAGTACTCGAACCTATCAATAAAGCATTTGAGGCAGTAGAAGATGACAAGCTTACTGATGAGCTTGAAACTACTGATAATTTAATGAAGATAATGATAGAAAGAATTCCAAAACCGTGTAAGAATTAAAGTAATGCTAACAGCGTAGCTTCGGCTACGCTGTTTTATTTTACTAATAAACAGCAAAAACATAATTAAAGTAGTATAATAGCAATATAATTTGTGGGGGTATTATATATGTATCTTATAATAGTGCTTATTGCTTTAGTTTCTATAATTACAATAAATTTAATAATAAAAGTGGTATATAAAAAGGACAAAGATAGTAATGAACCAGGAAAGATATTTCAGTGGTTTTATTCTGATAAACACCCACAACGAAAATTTTATAAAAACTTATACAGAGAAACTGAAAAAGAACGAAAAGACAGAGAAACTGAACAAAGACGGAAAGATGCAGAAATTGAAAAAGAAAAAAATAGACAAGAATAATATAAATAAACTTTAAAACTTGTAGAAATTAACTGGGAATTTTGTTAAAATGATTCTAAGTATTCGATAAAAGGGGGATAAATAATGAAAGCTGTAATTACCGTAATAGGAAAAGATACAACAGGTATACTCGCTGCTGTTTCTATGGTATGTGCTGAAAAAGATTGTAACGTAATAGATGTTACTCAGTCTGTGCTTGATGGATATTTTTGCATGATTATGATTATAGAAGTACTTGAAGAAAATCACGAAATCAAAGAAATAGAAACGAGCATAGTTGAAGCAGTGCCTAAAATGGTTGTTCATGTTATGCATGAAGACATTTTTAATTTGATGCATAGGATTTAGCGGGAGGAAATTATGATAAATATGAACGACATCATGGAAACTATTTCTATGATTGACGAGGAGAACCTTGATATAAGAACGATTACAATGGGTATCTCGCTTATAGATTGTGCAGATTCTGACATAGATAAATCTTGCGAGAAATTATACAACAAAATTGTCAGGAAAGCAGAAAAATTAGTTGAAACTGGCGAATACATCGAAAGGAAATATGGCATTCCAATCATTAATAAAAGAGTGTCTGTAACACCAATTGCTATATTAGCAGGCGCATCAGGAGGAGATCCTGTAAAATACGCAAAGACTCTAGACAGAGCCGCCAAGAAAGTAGGAGTTAACTTTATAGGCGGATATTCCGCACTAGTACAAAAAGGATTCAGCGCTGGGGATATGGAGCTTATAGAATCTATTCCAAGAGCTCTTTCTGAAACAGACATAGTATGCTCATCTGTAAATATTGGTTCTACCAAGGCAGGGATTAACATGGACGCAGTTAAGATAATGGGGCAAAAGGTTAAAGAAGCTGCAGAGATGACAAAAGATAAACAGTGCATTGGAGCTGCTAAACTTGTAGTATTTTGTAATGCTCCTGAAGACAACCCTTTTATGGCAGGTGCCTTCCATGGCATAAGTGAACCAGACTGCGTAATAAACGTTGGGGTATCTGGACCTGGGGTAGTAAGAGCTGCTCTTGCTAAAATGCCTAAAGACGCGCCGCTAAATGATGTGGCAGAAACTATAAAAAGAATTGCATTTAAAATCACAAGAATGGGCCAGCTTGTTGGTACAGAAGCATCTAAGATGCTAGGCGTATCCTTTGGAATAATTGATTTATCTTTGGCGCCGACTCCAGCAGTAGGAGACTCTGTGGCATATATCTTGGAAGAAATAGGCCTTGAGCAATGCGGTACACATGGAACTACGGCAGCGCTAGCAATGCTAAACGACGCTGTTAAAAAAGGTGGGGTTATGGCCTCTCACAGCGTTGGGGGACTATCCGGTGCATTTATACCAGTAAGCGAAGATGCGGGGATGATAGCTGCTGCAGAAGCTGGAACCTTAAGCATAGAGAAATTAGAAGCTATGACTGCAGTATGTTCCGTAGGATTAGACATGATTATAATTCCAGGAGATACAACTGCTGAAACAATATCTGCTATAATAGCTGATGAAGCTGCGATTGGTATGGTAAATTCTAAGACTACTGCTGTTAGATTAATACCTGCTATAGGTCTTAAGGAAGGTGATAGTTTAAACTTCGGAGGGTTACTTGGACGAGGACCTGTAATGAAGCTTAGAAAAGAATCATCTGCTGTAATTATTAATAGAGGGGGCAGAATACCAGCACCTCTTCAAAGCCTTAAAAACTAAAACAAAAAGCGCCTTTTAGGCGCTTTTGAAATTAAAGCTTAATTTGCGCTACTTATTAGCTCTTTAGCCGACGCTAGGGTAATATCACTTATATTAGATCCGCCAAGAAGCCTAGCAATATCAGCTACTTTTGCATTTTCATCTAATTTCCTTATGAAAGTATGCGATTTGTTTTCAATATTTTCTTTTACAATAGAAAAATTAGTATAGCCGCAAGCCGCTATCTGAGGCAGGTGAGTTATACATATTATCTGATGTTTATCGGATAATTCTTTTAATTTTTGACCTACTATGGAAGCAGTAATGCCGCTTAGTCCTGTATCAATTTCATCAAAAATCATGGTTGGTACATTGATACTATCTCCAAGTATTCCCTTTAAAGCGAGCATAATTCTTGAGATTTCTCCGCCAGAGGCGATTTTAACGAGTGGTTTAAGAGGATCTCCAGGGTTTGTAGAGATGAGAAATTCAACTTCATCATATCCGTTTTCTGTTATCTTTGATTTATCAAAGTTTATTTTAAATTCGGAACTTGGGAAGTTAAGCGCTGTTAATTCATCAGAAATTATCTTTTCTAATTTAGAGGCTAATTCTTTCCTCATTGTGCTGACTTTGTCAGAACTTTCAAGTAAATCTTGGTATCGCTGATTTTTTATTTCTAAAAGTCTTTTTTTCTCCACATCAAAGTTTTCTATAAGCTCTAATTCGTTATTTAAAAAATCTGCGTACTCGACTATTTCTTCAATTGTTTTATTATATTTTCTTTTAGCATCTTCTATCAGGCTAAGCCTTTCTGATAGGGAATTTAATTCTTCCTCTGAGTATGTGATAGAAGAAGATATCTGCCTAAGCTCAGTAGTAACATCTTCTAAGTTATAATAGATATTACTAAGTTCAGTATTAAGATTTTCGATTTGCGCGCTGAAACTTGAAATACCATCTAATGAATCAATGCTAGACTTTAAAGTAGTTAATAGAGAATTTTCATTTTCATGAATATCATAATATGCACTATTTAATACAGAAAATATCTTTTCGCTGTTAGATAGCAAGCTGATTTTATCTTTCAGCTCTTCATCTTCATTTATGCATAGATTCAAATTTTTGATATATGATAATTCAAATTCATAGTAATTTTTCTTATTTTTTGTCTCTGTTTCTTTATTAAGTAAAGCTTTTAACTTGTTTTCGTCAGCTGTAAATTGTACAAAGGCTTTTTTTAGATCTTTTAGCTGATTAAAAAACACTTGATCATTAAAACTATCAAGTATATATATGTGGTTATATGAATTTAATAGAGCTTGGTTGTCATATTGGCCGTGTATGTCTGCAAATTTGGCGCAATATTCCTTTAGATTATTAAGATTAACTAAAGTTCCATTTATCTTAGAAATGCTTTTTCCAGACGCGTAAATTTCGCGACTTAAAACAACTTCATCACCATCTATTTCGCCTGCTATTTGTATTATTGCTTTTTCGTTTCCCGTACGCACAAGAGAGGTGTCAGCTCTAGCACCAAGTGCAATGCTGATTGCTTGCACCAATACTGATTTACCGGCACCCGTTTCTCCTGTGATAATATTTAATCCTTGAGTTAAATCGATACTAGTATTAGATATAGTAGCAAAATTTTGGATCTCAATTCTATCTATCATTATTCTTTAACCTCATAGTGATGATATCATTAAATATTTCTAAAATTGGAGGAACATTACTTTTGCTGTCTACAATGATTAAGAAGGTATTATCTCCTGCTATTGTACCTACAACATGAGTTATTACCATAGTATCTATCGCTTCAGCAGCTGCGTTTCCACAACCCGAAAGTGTCTTAACTACGATTAAATTTTCGGCTGACTCATAAGAAGTAATGGTCTCTCTGAAAATTTTGAGGAATCTTTCGGTTACGGGTTTATCAGAATAATTTCCAACAGCATATTTATACTTGCCAGATGGAGAAAGAGTCTTGATAAGCTGTAATTCTTTTATATCCCTTGAAATTGTAGCTTGTGTTACTTCGAAATCCGATTCTTTAAGCAATTTAAGTAACATATCCTGTGTTTCAATGTCATAGGTAGATATTAATTCTAATATCTTATTTTGTCTAGAATACCTCATAAATCCTCCTTTGTATTATTATACATTATGTATGTATTATAGCATATATGAATTATATATCATAGCAAAACATACAATTCGATACATCTCTTTGTAGACAAACATCTGTTTATTTGTTAGAATAAAGCCATGAGAATAATAGGAATAGATCCAGGATATGCGATACTAGGTTATGGAGTTATTGATTACATCGGAAACCACTTTGAAATTGTAGATTACGGTTGCATTACCACTGATTCAAAGATGGCAATGCCAGATAGGCTATGCGTGATTTATGACGGTTTAGACGATGTTATTAATAAATACAAGCCAGAAGAAGCATCAATAGAAGAATTGTTTTTTAATAACAACGCAAAGACTGCTATCTTAGTAGGAGAAGCAAGAGGTGTTGCTGTTTTATCGTGTGTAAAAAACAAGCTTAGAATAGGTGAATACACACCTTTACAAATAAAACAGGGACTAGTGGGATATGGAAGAGCAGACAAAAAACAGATACAGTACATGGTTAAAGTTTTGCTAAACTTAGAAAAAGTGCCTAAACCTGACGATGCAGCTGATGCACTAGCTGCTGCAATATGTCATGCCCATACTGCAAACAGCAGACAGAAAGGTATATTATGATAAGACATTTAAGAGGTGAATATTTAAACTATGATAAAGGAGCTATAGTAATTGAAACTAGCTCAGGCGTAGGCTTTAGAGTAATGGTACCTGATAATTCGCCATTACTGCTAAAAGGAGAAGGAGACATAGTCTCTACCTTTACATATTTAAATGTTAAAGAGGATAATCTAACGTTATTTGGATTCCATGATCAAGAATCATTAAGGCTTTTCGAGCAACTTATATCAATTAACGGAGTAGGACCTAAAGCTGGAATAAGCATTATGTCCCTAGCAGATGTTAATACAATTAAATCATATATTATAAATGGAGATGTAAAATCCTTATCTAAGGCTAACGGAATAGGTAAAAAAACATCTGAAAGAATAATACTAGAGCTCAGCGAAAAGATTGAAGTTAATGACGACATACGTGGAGAAGTCAACTTAGATTATATAATATCAGGAAGACTTGTAATAGCTAAAAATGAAGCTATTGTTGCTTTAACGACACTTGGTTATTCTAAGAACGAAGCAACGACATATGTGGAAGCTATAAAGGATAATGATTTGACCACTGAAGCATATATAAAGCTAGCACTAAAGAACTTAATGTAATAGGAGATTACCATGGAAGAAAGAATTACTAATGTAGCTTTAAATTCTGAAGAATGTAATAGTGAATATACATTAAGGCCGCAGAGTATAAATGAATTTTGCGGTCAAACTACTGCTAAGGATAATTTATCCGTATACATTAAGGCTGCTAAGCAAAGAAACGAATCACTAGACCATGTTTTGTTTTATGGCCCTCCAGGGCTAGGTAAAACTACGCTAGCTGGAATCATCGCAAATGAGCTTGGAGTTGAAATAAAAATAACCTCAGGTCCTGCAATAGAAAGAGCAGGTGATTTAGCTGCCATATTAACTAATTTAAATGATAATGATGTACTGTTTATTGATGAAATACATAGGCTTAACAGAGCCGTTGAAGAAGTGTTATATTCTGCCATGGAAGACTATGCCTTAGATATCATAATAGGAAAAGGTCCTTCGGCTAGATCTCTTAGAATAGATATAGCTAGGTTTACCCTGATTGGCGCGACCACAAGAGCAGGAAGTCTTTCTGCACCCTTAAGAGACAGATTTGGAATTATTAGTAAATTTGAACTGTATGACAAGTATGAACTAGCTGAAATACTAGAGCGTTCAGCCAAAGTGTTAAATTTAAATCCAGATATTGATTCAATTAAAGAATTAGCTATAAGATCAAGAGGAACACCTAGAATTGCTAACAGGCTTCTTAAACGTGTTAGAGACTTTTCTGAAGTTAAAAGTGATGGTAGATTAGATATTGAGATAACAGGCCAAACGCTAAATGCTCTAGAAGTTGATGAACTAGGTCTTGAAAGACTAGACAGAGAGATTTTATCGACTATAATAAACGGGTTTAACGGTGGACCTGTTGGTATAGAAACTATTGCATCAGCTATAGGAGAAGAAAGAGTGACTTTGGAAGATGTTAACGAACCTTACCTTATTCAGGCAGGCCTCTTATATAGAACACAAAAAGGTAGAATGGCGTCTAGGAAGGCATATATACATTTAGGCTTAGAAGCACTATTTAAAGAGGAGGAATAATTGAAAATTTCAGAATTTAATTATCATTTACCCAAGGAACTAATAGCACAAACTCCTGCTAGCAGGAGGGATGAATCTAAGCTCATGGTCCTTGATAGAAAAAATGATAGCATTGAGCATAAAAAATTCTATAATATATTGGAATATTTAAATGATGGTGACTGCCTTGTAATGAATAATTCAAGGGTTATACCAGCTAGATTATTTGGTGAAAAAGCTTTAACTGGAGCAAAGATAGAGTTTTTACTTATTAAAAGAATAGAAGGCGATATATGGGAAGCTATGGTAAGACCTGGTAAAAGATTAAAACCTGGTGATAAGGTTACATTTTCAGAAGAAAATCTATTTGAGGCGGAAATTATAGATTATGGTTCTGATGGAACTAGAATTGTAGAATTTAAATATGAGGGCGTATTTTACGAAAGACTTGAAGAGCTTGGTAAAATGCCACTTCCTCCATATATTGATAGAGAGAGTAATGACTCAGATAAATTAAGATATCAAACGGTATATAGTGAGATAGACGGCTCTGTAGCTGCGCCTACAGCAGGACTTCATTTTACCGATGAAATACTAGATAAACTAAGAAAAAAAGGCGTTAAGATAGCATACGTGACTCTTCACGTGGGTATAGGAACCTTTAAACCTGTCAAATGCGAGAATATACAGGAACATAAAATGCACTTTGAAGAATATTATCTAACTGAGGAAAATGCGGAAATTATCAACAGCTCAATTGAAAAAGGCGAAAGAATAGTAGCTGTAGGTACTACTTCAGTCAGAACACTAGAGAGCATAGCAAAAAAAACTGAAACTGGTTATAAAGTGGAGTCGACTTCAGGCAGCACAGGAATATTTATATATCCTGGATATGAGTTTAAGGTGGTAGATTCAATAATAACCAATTTTCATCTACCTAAGTCAACACTTTTGATGCTGATATCTGCTTTTTATGAAAAAGATAAGATTTTAGACGCCTATGAGCAAGCAGTAAATGAAAATTATAGGTTTTTTAGTTATGGAGATGCGATGCTGATTATATAACAATAATTATTATCGGTAAACAGGAGAGAAATATGAAAAATGCAGTTTCTTACAAACTGATAAAAGAAGATAGCAAGAGTAAAGCAAGAAGAGGCAGAGTAACGACGCCACATGGAACTATAGAGACTCCGGTTTTTATGCCAGTGGGCACTCAGGCTACAGTTAAAGCTATGAGACCTGAGCAGATAAGTGAAATGGGTGCTGAAATAATCTTGTCTAACACTTATCATCTATATTTAAGGCCAGGTCACGAAATAATTAAAGAGGCCGGTGGTTTGCATAAGTTTATGAACTGGAACGGTTCTATACTAACTGACAGCGGAGGGTTTCAGGTGTTTTCACTTGGGCAGCTAAGGAAGATAACAGAAGAAGGCGCTATGTTTAGATCACATATAGATGGGTCTAAGCATTTACTTTCACCAGAAAAATCAATAGAAATACAAAACGCATTAGGTTCTGATATTATGATGGCCTTTGACGAATGTATACCATACGATGCTGATAAAATCTATATTAAAGATTCCCTTGAACGAACATCTAGATGGCTAAAAAGATGTAAAGATTACCACAAGGACACAGAAAATCAGTCCATATTTGGCATTATGCAAGGTGGTATGCATAAGGATTTAAGATATCAAAGCGCAATGGAAATAGTTGAGATGGACCTTCCAGGATACGCTATTGGAGGGTTGTCTGTAGGAGAACCTAAAGAAGTTATGATTGAAGTGCTTGATTACTGCGTTGACTATTTGCCAAAAGATAAGGCGAGGTATCTAATGGGAGTTGGTAGCCCAGATTACCTTTTTGAAGGAGTAGAAAGAGGCGTTGATATGTTTGATTGCGTGCTTCCTACTAGAATAGCAAGGCACGGATTAGCAATGACTAGCCACGGCAGAGTTAATATTAAGAATGCTAAATTTAAAAGAGACTTTACACCACTTGACGATAATTGTGATTGCTACACATGCAGAAATTATTCAAAAGCATATTTGAGACATTTACTAAAATCTGATGAAATGTTAAGCGCTATGCTATTATCAAATCACAATTTACATTTTTTAATAAATATGATGAAAAATATTAGAAAATCTATAGAAGAAGATAGGTTTTTGGAATACAAGAGGGAATTTTACGATAATTATGGAAAATTTTAAAGATATGGAAACATGTAAGGATAGCGAAATTTGTGGAGGCTGCATCTATCAAGGTGTGCCATACGAAGAGCAGTTAGAAATTAAAAACAATCAAATTACCGATCTCATTAAAGAATATGGAATAAATGATAATATTTACAAAGGGCTAGTGCCTGCGCCTAGCAGATATAGATACAGAAACAAGATGGAGTATTCATTTGGCGACCTTGTTAAAGATGGACCTATGACACTGGGGATGCATAAAAGAAAGCATTTTATGTCGATTATTACTGTTGA
>LFRM01190912.1_pt2 | contig 11379 bp, 10 predicted proteins | sample 618341 | NCBI WGS metagenome assembly LFRM01 (sample SAMN03654438, study PRJNA283298) | anaerobic digester metagenome | isolation source: pool of bioreactors CSTR01a, CSTR02a, and CSTR03a thermophilic anaerobic... | place: Denmark: Kgs. Lyngby | collected 2014-05-21
CCAAAAGCTGGACGTGTCATTAATAAATGGCCTGTTTCTTTTACAATATTCAATTTAGTACAGTCTGCTGTTAAACCAGTATGTAAGCGACCTGCTAAACGTGGACCTAAGTCACGTCCTATTGCTGTTGCGCCAATTAATAAAATTTCTGGTTTATATTGTTTAACAACTTCAGCTATTACTTGAGTATATGGTTCAGTTCGATATTTTTCTACTTCTTTATTTTGGAATAAGATAACTCGATTCGCACCATATTGAATCAATGTTTCAGCTAATTCTTCAATATCATTACCTAAGAGAACAGCAGTCACATCTGTATCAAGATCTGCTGCTAATGTACAAGCTTCTCCGACCAATTCTAAGGAGACGCCAGTTAAAACTCCATCTACTTGTTCTGCGAAAGTAAATACACCTTTATATTCTTTTGTCATGCTAGCCTCCTTTACAGAATGTATTTTTCTTTCAATTTATCCATGATAAATTGAACCGATTCTTCCACGCCTGTTTCAATCTTCATACCAGGTTCTTTAACTGCTTTAGGATAAGATTTGTTAACTCTGGTTGGTGAGCCTTTTAAGCCAATATTTTCTTCTTCTACTGGCACATCAGCTCTTTGCCAAATTTTAACTTCTTTTTCACGATAAGCATCAAAGATACCACCTGGTGTCATATAGCGTGGTTCATTTAATTCTGCTAAGGCTGTAATTAAGCAAGGCATTTTAACGCGAACACGATGTGAACGATCATCATATTGACGTAAAACGGTCAAGCTATCACCATCAACTTCAATTTCTTGTGCATAACTAACATTTGGAATATTTAAATGTTCTGCCATCTCTGGGCCAACTTGAGCAGTATCACCATCAATCGCTTGGCGACCTGTAATAATTAAATCATAATCTAATTTAGAAACAGCTGCTGCTAATGTTGAAGAGGTAGCCCATGTATCTGCACCACCAAATGCTCTATCTGTTACCAAATAGGCTTCATCAGCACCCATAGCATAGGCTTCTCTTAAAATCTCATCTGCCTGTAAAGGACCCATACTAAGAACAGTAACTTTAGCACCATATTTATCTTTTAAACGTAAAGCAGCTTCTAAACCAGCTTTATCATCTGGATTCATAATTGAAGGAACACCTTCACGGATTAAAGTTCCCTTAACGGGATCAATTCTTACTTCATTTGTATCTGGAACTTGTTTAATACATACTACAATATTCATTCATGACCTCCTTAATGCAATAATGAACCAGAAATAACCATACGCATAACTTCGGAAGTACCTTCGTAAATTTCGGTTATCTTAGCATCGCGCATCATACGTTCAACATCATAATCTTGAATATAGCCATATCCACCATGTAATTGAACAGCTCTATTGGTAACATATGAGGCAACTTCACTAGCTTTTAATTTTGCCATAGCGGCTTCGGTTGAAAAGCGTTTTTGTGTATCTTTCGCCATTGCTGCTTTATAAACAAGCATACGAGCAGCTTCAACTTCTGTCGCCATATCAGCTAATGTAAATTGTGTGTTTTGGAATTTAGAAATCGATCTGCCGAATTGTTTTCTTTCTTGAACATATGCAATCGTTTTTTCTAAAGCGCCAGCTGCAATACCTAAAGCTTGTGCTGCTATACCAATACGTCCTCCATCAAGAGTTGACATCGCTATGCCAAAGCCGCGGCCTTCTCTACCAAGTAAATTATCTTTAGGAATATGGCAATCTTGGAAAATTAATTCACGTGTGGAAGAACCATGAATACCCATTTTCTTTTCAACATGACCAAATTCAAAACCAGGCGTACCTTTTTCGATGATAAAAGCCGAAATTCCTCTGGTTCCTTGACTCTTATCTGTCATGGCAAAAATAATATATGAATCGGCTTTACCAGCATTTGTAATAAAAATTTTAGAACCATTTATAATATATTCATCTCCAACCAGTTTGGCTGTTGTTTGTTGACCTGCAGCATCTGTACCAGCTTCTGGTTCAGTTAAACCGAAAGCCCCTAAGCGTTTGCCTGAAATTAAAGGTCTTAAGAATTTTTCTTTTTGTTCTGGTGTCCCATTTTTATTAATTGGTTCACTACCAAGTGATGTATGAGCTGAAAGAATAACACCTGTTGTTGCACAAACTTTTGAAATTTCTTCAATGGCTAAAACATAAGTTAATGTGTCACAACCTTGTCCACCAAGTTCTTTAGCAAAGGGAATGCCAAGTAAACCATATTGTTGCATTTTAGCAACGGTTTCATCCGGGAAACGATGCTCTTCATCGATTTCTTGTGCAATTGGTTCTACCTCATTTTGCGCAAAGTCTCTGAATAATTTTTGTGCCATGAGATGTTCTTTGTCTAATTGAAAATTCATCCAAGCCTCCTTTATCTTAGATGACATTTCTGTCATATATTTAATTTATTTATTTATCTATGATAATCGTAAAAACCTTCACTTGTTTTGCGTCCTAATTTACCACCACGTACCATTTTACGTAATAATGGATGTGGACGATATTTGGAATCTCCTGTTTCATTGTAGAGAACTTCCATAATAGCAAGACAAACATCAAGACCAATCAAATCGCCTAATTCCAAAGGTCCCATAGGATGGTTTGCACCTAATTTCATTGCTGTATCAATACCTTCAACACTAGCAACATTCTCTGCTACAAGGCCTACCGCTTCATTAATCATTGGGATTAATATACGATTGACAACAAAACCCGCATTTTCTTTTACTTCAACCGGTGTTTTACCTAAGTCCTCAGCTATTTTAGTAATTTTTTCTACTAATTCTTGAGGTGTATTTAGGCCAGGAATGACTTCGATTAATTTCATTACAGGTGCTGGATTAAAGAAATGCATTCCAATAACTGGTCTATTTAAACCATTGCCGATTTCTGTAATAGAAAGTGATGATGTATTGGTAGCAAATATTGTTTCTTCTTTGCAGAGCTCATCTAATTCTTTAAAAGTCTCTTTTTTGATTTTAATATTTTCAATAGCTGCTTCAACGATTAAATCGCAATCGCCTAAATCTTTATTCAAGCAAGGAGTAATCTTTGCTGTAATGGCATCGGCTTTGGCTTGCTCCATTTTTCCGCGTTCTACTCTTTTAGCTAAACCTTTAGCAATTCTATTTTTTCCATTTTCTGAAAAATCCATATTAATATCAGAGAGCATAACTTCATAGCCGTCTGTTTGTGCAAAAGCTTGGGCAATTCCACTTCCCATTGTTCCGGCGCCAATAATTCCAACTTTCATAATTTTACCTTTCTGTATTTAATTATTTAAAATTATATTTTATATTGCAGTATATGCCAAAACTTATTTATTTAGAAAATTCTTTTCTCTTCTTTTTTCTAAAAATGCCTGCATACCTTCTTTTTGATCTTCTGTATCAAATAAATTACCAAATAATTCAACTTCGATTGCGATACCAGAATCGATATCCGTTTGTAAGCCTCGATTAATAGCTTCTTTGGTATGTCTCACAGCAATTGGTGCATTTGCTGCAATGCCTGCTGCCATTTTTTGAGCCGCTGGCATTAATTCTTCTTGTGGATATACAGCACTTACAAGGCCAATTTCTAAAGCTTTATCAGCTTTAATATTGCGAGCAGTGTAAAGAATTTCTTTGGCTTTTGAAACAGAACCAATCACTCTAGCTAAGCGTTGTGTTCCACCAAAACCTGCTGTGATTCCTAGTCCAACTTCTGGTTGTCCAAAAATTGCATTATCTGCAGCTAAACGTATATCACAGCTCATGGCTAATTCATTACCACCGCCAAGAGCAAAGCCATTGATAGCAGCAATGACTGGAATTGGAAAATTCTCAATGTCGCGCATTACTTTGTTACCAGCAGCACCAAATTCTTTACCTTTGGCTGAATCCATTTCAACCATTTCACCAATATCTGCACCTGCTACAAAAGATTTATCACCTGAACCCGTTAAGATAACGCATCTTATTTGATTTAAATCTAAACTGGAGAAAGCTTCTGCTAAATCACTTAAGACTTGCGTGTTTAAAGCGTTTAATGCTTTTGGACGATCAATTGTCACCGTTGCAACTGCCTCATTTATATCAACTTTTACAAATTCCATTATTTACATTCCTTCCTGAATATGATGACATCTCATTTATCTTTTCTGATTGTGTCTTTAATGTAAAAAATCATTCTTTATTAATAAATCAGAATGATTGAAAAAAGCTTAATTTAGAAATAGGCTTTTTTAAAAAGCCTATTTCTACTTATTTCAATTATAACTTATTTATATTTACGAATTGCAGTTGAGCAGCCCATTCCGCCACCAATACATAATGTGGCAAGGCCTAATTCAGCATCTTCTCTTTCTTTCATCGCATGAATTAAAGTGATGAGTATTCTTGTACCTGATGCACCAATTGGATGGCCTAAAGCAATTGCACCGCCATTGACATTAACTTTGGTTGGATCTAAATCCAAGTCACGGATAACAGCGAGTGATTGAGTAGCAAATGCTTCATTTGCTTCGACCAAGTCAAAATCTTGAACATCAAAATCAAGTTTTTTCATTAAATTACGTGTTGAATAAATTGGACCTAAACCCATATAAGCAGGATCAACGCCACCTAAAGCACTATCAATCCACTCAGCTTCTGGTGTAACGCCTAATTCTTTAGCTTTTTCTTCACTCATAACAATCACAGCAGCCGCTGCATCATTAATACCAGAAGAATTACCAGCAGTTACAATACCATCTTTCTTAAAGGCTGGACGTAATCTTGCTAAAGCTTCCATTGTCGTACCTTCACGAATACCTTCATCTTCATCAACGATAACCGTTTCTTTACGTTTTTTAACTTCTACTGGAACAATTTCAGCTTTAAATTTACCAGCTGCTCTTGCTTCTGCAGCTTTGCGTTGGCTATTCGCAGAGAATTCATCTAATTCTTCACGGGTTAAGCCATATTTTTCAGCTACATTTTCAGCAGTAATTCCCATATGATAATTATTAAAAATATCTGTTAAACCATCATGAGTCATGACATCAAGCATTGTTGCATCACCCATACGATAGCCATAACGGCCTTTGGTCAAGGCATATGGTGCCATAGACATGCTTTCAAGACCACCAGCAATAACAATATCTGCATCTCCATGTTTGACGAGACGTGCTGCCATATTAACAGCCTCTAAGCCTGAACCACATACAATATTAACTGTCATAGCTGGTACTTCTACAGGCAGTCCCGCATGAATAGATGATTGTCTAGCTGGATTTTGGCCTTGTGCAGCCTGTAAAACACAGCCCATATAGACCATATCAACATCTTCTGGTTTTATTCCAGCTCTTTTCACTGCTTCACGGATTACAATTTCCCCCAATTTGACTGCAGGTACTGTACTGAGTGATCCACCCATTGTACCAATAGCAGTTCTAGCACTTCCAGCAATAACGACTTTTCTTGACATAAGAATTCCTTTCTCTAATACATGCTCAATCTCTTTTTACTCACAGCAACATATTTAATTACATATTTGCTTATTTCCTAAGCGATATGTGTATTATACACGATAAACATCGTACTTTCTATGATTTATTAGCCTTTTGACCAATTTCTTCATTTTGTTGTAAACGTTTACGACATTTTTGTAATCACTTGTGCATTTTGTTAATTATTCATAAAAACGTCTTCGTCTTCTCGAATATAAAGTTGCCATTATCCTCATTTAAGTAACAAAAGTATCTTGTCTATTCTTTTTCCTTATACTACTGGCAGTATTATTTAAAATTAGTTAAGATATTATGCATTAAAGTTATTGTTTTCGACGGGAAGCGGAGGTTTTATGGATAATTTTCAAACTATATATCAAAGCAAATTAACAAATGCTGAAGAGGCCGTTAAAATCGTTAAATCTGGAGATTGGCTGGAGTATACTTTGGGGCCAAATATGCCAGAGATTTTAGATGAAGCTTTAGCAGCTAGAGCAGAAGAATTAGAAGATATCAATGTTCGTGTTCTGCTAGGTGCTAAACCACTAAAAATTATTGACGCAAATGACCGAGTTGGTAGAAATGTCTTCACTATCAATTCTTGGCATTTTAGTGGATATGAGAGACAGTGGGCAAAAAAAGGGTATGCTTTCTATCTGCCATTTCGCTATTCGGAATGTCCTGAAATGTATCGTCGCGAAGAAGATATTGAACGTGTTGATGTGATGTTAGTTCAAACAGCTCCTATGGATAAATATGGCTATTTTAATTTTGGTCCTTCAAATTCTCATCTGATGGAAGCAGCCAGAAGAGCAAAACATATCATTGTTGAAGTCAATGAAAATATGCCTTATATTAATGGGCTTTATGATGAAGCTTTACATATTTCACAAGTTGATAAAATCGTTGAGCACAATTCGGATCTTGTCGCGATTGGAAATGCCAAACCAAACGCTACGGATGAAAAGATTGCTGAACTCATTTTAAAAGAAATTCCTAATGGCGCTACTTTACAACTCGGTATCGGTGGCATGCCAAATGCCGTTGGTGCAATGATAGCCAAATCAGATTTAAAAGATCTTGGTATTCATTCTGAAATGTATGTTGATAGTATGATGGATATGACCAAAGCAGGTGTTATCACAGGTCAGAGAAAAAATCTTGACCGTGGTAAGCAAGTTTTTGCTTTTGCAATGGGATCTAATGAAATGTATGAATTTATGGACCATAATCCACAAATCGTTAGCGCTCCAGTTGATTATGTTAATTCTCCGAATGTCATTGAACAATTTGATAATTTTATTTCCATTAACAATGCAATTGAAGTAGATTTATTTGGTCAAGTCAGTTCTGAATCGGTTGGTTTTCGTCAGATAAGTGGAACGGGTGGCCAATTAGATTTTGTTATAGGCGCATATCATTCCAAGGGCGGAAAGAGCTTTGTGGCCTTAACTTCTTCTTTCTTAGATAAAAAAGGCGTTAATCACAGCCGGATCGTGCCATTTATTAATCAATCAAGAGTCACTGATCCATATACAACTACTCATTATATTGTAACCGAATATGGTATGTTAAATTTAAAGGGCAAATCACTTTGGCAAAGAAGTGAAGGCTTGATTAATCTTGCACATCCTGATTTCAGAGACGAATTAATTGCCGCTGCCGAAGTTCAAGGAATATGGCGTCAATCGAATAAACGTTAGTTTTAAATAAATATCTTTTCAAATAAAAAGCAGAGGTTTTTCACTTCTGCTTTTTAATTAACTAATTTTAGTTTTATAATTTGAAAGATAAATTATTGTTTGATGGCCTTAATTATTAAATATTTTATAATAATTCAATACCTTTTGACTTTAAATCATCAATCATTTCTTGTGGCCAAATGGAAGCCTGAACCTCGCCTATATGAACCTTTTGTAAAAAGAACATACAAATACGGCTTTGACCAATACCTCCACCAATTGTCAATGGTAATTCATCTTTAAGTAAGCTTTGATGATACGGATATTGAATTCGTTCAGTAGCATCAGCAATTTCTAATTGTTCAATCAAAGACTTTGCATCAACCCGAATGCCCATGCTTGATAATTCTAGGGCATGATTTAAGACAGGATCCCAAACGATAATATCTCCATTTAAATTCCAATCATCATAATCTGGTGAACGTTTTGAATGTGGTTGACCTGAAATCAAGTTATGACCGATTCTTTCGACAAAAACAAATTTATATTTTTTACAAAAAAGATGTTCTCGCTCTTCTGGTGTTTTATCCGGATATAAATTTTCTAAATCTTGACTATCAATAAAAGTAACATGATCTGGTAACAATGGCTCATAATCAGCAATTTTTTCTTGTAAAAGAAATTCTAAATCTTGAAATGCCTCAAATATTAATTCAACAATTTGATGTAAGAATTCTAAATTGCGATCTTTCTTTTCGATAACTTTTTCCCAATCCCATTGATCAACATAAATAGAATGAATATTATCAGGAATTTCATCTGCACGAATAGCATTCATATCCGTATAGAGGCCATTCCCTACCCAAAAATCATATTGTGCCAAAGCATAACGTTTCCATTTTGCTAAAGATTGTACAATTTCAGCCTCAACTCTATGGTCAGCACTCTCATTAACCAAGAAAGAAACTGGCTTTTCTATTCCAGATAAATCGTCATTTAAGCCGCTGGATTTTTTAACAAATAAAGGGGCTGAAACTCTTAGCAAATGCAATTTCTCTGCTAAGATACGTTCAAAATTATCTTTAATAAATTTTATATTCTTTTGTGTTTTAATTAAGTCTGAATCCGATTGATAAGTCTTTGGAATTCTGAAATCGATCATCTGGCTTTAACCTCTATATGCTGTATTTTTAATATTAAAATAATTCTAATAATATGCACTTAACCGTAAAGGGCTTGCAAATCATGTGGATCAAGTTCATCGCGTTCGGCTCCGCGATAATCATGGATAATTTTACCATCATTAAAAACGATAGTGCGATCCCCATTTTTCAAGGCATCTTTGATATTATGCGTAATCATCATGGTGGTAACACCAGATTCACGTACAAATTGATTTGTTACATCTAAAATACGTTCTGATGTTTGTGGATCTAAAGCTGCCGTATGCTCATCTAGCAATAGTAATTTAGGTTGCGAAATGATCTCCATCACCAAAGAAACAGCCTGTCTTTGACCTCCAGATAATAGGCCAATTTTCGTATCCATTCGTAATTCTAAATCCATACCTAATAGCTTTAATTTATCTCTAAAAAAGCGATAGTCTTTTTTATTTAATGGAAAAAGAGAAGGAGAAGCTTTTCTTGTATAGGCAAGCGCTAAATTTTCTGCAATGGTTAAATCTGGAGCTGTACCAAGTTGTGGATCTTGAAAAATACGTGAAATATGTAAAGCACGTTTATGATCTTTTTCCCAAGTTATATCTTGATTGTCTAAAATGATAATTCCATCGTCTAATTCGAACGTACCACAAATTGCATTAAAGAGAGATGATTTACCTGAACCGTTGGTTCCCAATACTGTTACAAATTCACCTTTTTTCAAATCTAAATCAATACGATTTAAAGCTATTTTTTCATTGGAGGTACCAGGGAAAAAGATTTTAGTCATCTGACGAATTCTAAGCATATTCTCTTGTTGATCAATTTTTTCATTTTTCACACGTACTTTTTTCATGCTTACTTCTCCCCTTTCTCATTAGTTTTTTCGTCTATTTGAGATTTATTTTCATTGCTTGATGCTAATTCTGTATTCTCTTCTAACCATTTATGTGCAAGATGTTTATGCATTTTTTTCTTATGATGTCTATTTTTAGTAACTTGAATTGTTGGTACCATCAAAGCAATAATAACAATAATAGTTGAAATCAAATTCAAAGAATAAGAAGGTAAAACATCAAATTTTAAAGCAATTGCAAAAATAAACCGATAAATAACTGAACCTATTACCGTTGAAATAAGTCCTAATGTAACACCATTGCGCTTAAATATTGTCTCTCCAATAATAATCGCTGCTAAAGCTACAACTAAAATACCTGAACCAGAATTAACATCAGCAAATAAATTATAATGTGTAATTAAAGCTCCTGAAAGAGCAGCTAAAGCATTACCTAAGCTGAGACCAATAATGATCATATTATCTGTATTAATTGATGTATGGCGAACCATCGCAGAGTTGTTTCCTGTAGCACGAATGGTCAAGCCTGTCCTGGTATGAAAGAAAACAGAAAGTATAACGGCGACTATTAGTACGAAGACAAAAGTCACTAAAGTTTTTGTTATATCTTCATTTTTAATGAAGCGGTTGACTAAACTAAATATAGTCTCTTTTCCAATCAAAGAAATGTTAGCTTTGCCACCAGCCACTAGTAAATTTATTGTATAAAGGCCAGTCATTGTTAAAATGCCTGATAAAATCGATGCGATATTAAACTTTGTATGAAGAATACCTGTCACAATTCCAGCTATAGCCCCGCTTAAGCAAGCAATTAATATACCTAAAAATGGTTTTTGATTAAAAGCAAAAATAGCTGCTATAATCATGCCTAAGGTAAAAGTCCCTTGAACTGTCATATCAGCTATATCTAAAATGCGAAATGGAATATATAGGCCCATAGCTAACAAGCCATACATTAAACCTAATTGAATGGCTGAAATCACCTGTGCAACCGTCATCCTCAATCACCTCATTTATAATTAAGATATTCTAGTATACTTTACACTAGAATATCTTATTTTGTCATTATTGCTCTTGTGTTTCAACAAATTCTATTTCTGATTTTAATGCTTCTGGAATTTCAATTCCTAAAGCATCAACTTGATCTTTATTCAAGATTTTTGTCACTTCTTTTACGGTTTCTGGTGGGTTATCAGCAATGCTTTCACCATTCAAAATACGTACTGCCATCCTACCTGCTTGTAAGCCTAAATCATAATAATCAAGACCTACTGTACCTGTACCACCAGCTTCTACCATCGTGCTGGCACCTGGGAAAATAGCTAAATTATATTTATTAGCAACTTGTTGAAAAATAGGGATTGCGGAAGCAACATCATTATCAGTTGGTGAATAGAACGCATCTACTGATTCAGCTAAATTTTCTGCAACTTGTTGTAACTCAGAAGTATTTGTAATCGTTCCTTCTTTATATTTTAAACCTTTGGCATCTAATATTTGCTTGGCTAACTCAACTTGCACAATTGAATTTACCTCTGCAGAATTGTAGACAATACCAAAAGTTTTAGCATCTGGATATAGTTCTATAGCAAAATCGATAATGGCTTCAATATCTGCCATATCTGAAACGCCTGTTACATTCTTATCTGCCTCGTCCCAAGATTTTGTCAAACCTGCTTCGACTGGATCTGTTACAGCTGAGAATACAATTGGAATATCTGAAGTTGAGGTTGCTGCAATTTGTGATGGTCCCGTAGCAATTGGCATAATCATATCTACATCGGCACCAATGACTTCACTTAAAATACTATTCAGGAGTGAACTATCACCATTTGCATTTTTGACGATTATTTCAACACCATCTTCGCCAAAGGCTTTTTCTAATTCTTCTATAATTCCATCACGTGATGCATTCATCGCCAAATGATCCATCGGCAAAACAATTGCAACTTTCTTTTTACCTGAATCTTCTGCTTGATCAGTATCAGAGCTTTCAGCAATCGATTGATCTACATCTGTTTGATCTGCATTTGTTTGAGCCACTTTTGATGATTCTTTATTATCACCATTGTTACTATTACCACAACTAACAAGCAAAATCATGGTCGCTAAGATCACACTTAGAATAATTAATGTTTTTTTCCTCATCATTTTTCTCCTTGTTCAAAAAAATATTATAAAAATCTAAAGTATCA
>LFRM01199247.1_pt1 | contig 11379 bp, 19 predicted proteins | sample 618341 | NCBI WGS metagenome assembly LFRM01 (sample SAMN03654438, study PRJNA283298) | anaerobic digester metagenome | isolation source: pool of bioreactors CSTR01a, CSTR02a, and CSTR03a thermophilic anaerobic... | place: Denmark: Kgs. Lyngby | collected 2014-05-21
AAATTACAAGAATTGGAAGATAAGATCTCACAATTGGAGTCTGTTTAATTTACTTTTAGGAGGCAGGATAATGGAAAACCAACAAATTCAAATTAATCAACAAATATTGATACAGGTAATGGGGAGCAAGATTAACTATTTGGTGGAACAAAATATTTATTTAGAGACTAGATGTTTAGATTTAGAGAAGCAGGTTATAGAACTAAAGGAACAGTTGAATAACAATAAAGAAAAAAACGAATAGAGAGGGGGGCTAGGAATGGGGATATTATACCTAGTTAAGTAAGTTGCCAAGCAAGAGGATATCTACGGGGGTGGCTACCTTGACTGTGAAGAAAAGAAGAGGATACATTAAAAAGGTCTCTACTGAAAAGAGCAATAATGATAAAGAATGGTACTCAAACCGACAGCTTTTCGAGCTCTATCAGAGACTATCTGAAGAGCTAGTAGAGACTCGGTATGAGCTCCAGATTACACGTAACATGATGAAGAGTTATAATGGACTCAGAGAGCTAGTAGACAAGTTAGCCTGGTCTGTCGATAAGGTCATGGATGACGTGGCCTATATGAAAGCCGAAGGTGCCGGGAAGAAGAAGGTGTTCGACGGTATCATAAGTTACGGTGGTTGGTTTATGTCTGTGATACTTTTTCTCTTCACATTACTCAAGTATCTCTCCGAGGGAGTGAACTAATGAAAAAGAAGGGAGACTTCTCAAAGTTAATTGTTACGCTGGTCGTGATACTTAACATTGTCTTTACCGCCGCAGTTCTTTATATATTTTGGCAGGTGGGTAATGAGCCTACAGCTTTAGTTGCAGCTTGGTTCGCCTTTACGACAGGGGAGCTCTGGTTCCTCTCAGGCATCAAGAAGAAACGAATCGAAAAAGAGTATAGCGATAACTATCCCGTTTAAGGAGGTGAATAAGATGGACTTAGATATCGGGTCTCTACCTATTACTAAGGCTACAGTTGTAACTATAGCCCTGATTCTTGTTGATACAGTGTTAGGTGTACTTAGAGCGGTTAAACTAGAAGAGTTCGACTTTCGTAAATTACCTAAGTTCCTAGCAACAAGTATAATGCCTTATATAGGGGGTCTGATCATTCTTGGTTTAGCTGCCCAATTCATTGGAGCACCCTTCGTACAAGTCTTCTATGGGGCAGTTGCAGCTGTATCAGCGAAATTCTTACTGGAAATGAAGGATAAAGTAAAACAGTTATTTGGAGGCGTATAATATGTCCGTCTATACCCCAGTTGAGTTTTTTCTATCTCACGGGTGGAGGGTAACATCTCCTTATGGGATGAGAACCCTAAATGGAGTAAGGGCCATGCATCACGGAACGGACTTCGGCGGTAAAAAACTTGGTGAACCTGTTCGTACACCCTATGGTGGAAAAGTAACTGTCACGGGTAATTTCGGTACTGCAGGAAATGCGGTTGGTATCCGAACAGAGGGTAAAGGTAAGATTATGTGCTTTTTCCATCTACAGACCATTAAGGTTAAAAAAGGCCAAGTAGTAAAGGCGGGAGACATCATCGCTACCAACGGAGCGACTGGTAATGCAACTGGTCCACATGTTCACTTTGAGATTAGAAACTACGACGGGACAGCGTTTGGTACAAGACCCGCATGGGGTGACCCAGCTAAATACTATGATGTGGAGGTTGAAGAAGAAATGGCTATTCCGAAAAGCCCAGGTGAAGGATATCTGTTATATCAGGTTAAGAGTGGAGATACATTGAGTAAGATCGCAACACGATTTGGGACAACTTGGCAGAATCTTCAAAAGCTTAATAGTATACCTAATGCTAATCTAATCAGGACGGGTCAATTAATATGGGTACCAGTTGCTATAGGAGGTAGTGAGGCTCTGAAGAAAGAGCGAGAGGCCCATACTAAGACAAAAGCTGAGCTTGACAAAGCAAATAAGAGAATCTCTTCAATCTTAGCTGACATTACTGCCGTAGTTCAAAAGCATAAGTAAGCATACTCCGTTCATCGTACCTCCTGATGTTGGGTGACCTTCGGGTTGCCCTCTTTTTATGTGGTAAAAATTGTTAACTCTCCTAAGCTTTATTTTTTACTTGAATCGCGTATAATAAAAGGAAAGGATCTTTAATTTAGGAGGTAAGATAGATGACGCAACCAGCTGAAATCCCGGATAAAAAGACAAATCCAACTGACATAGAAAGGTACTATGAATTAGTCGCTAAAATTAAACAACTTGAGGACGAAAAGAAGGTTATGAATAAGGTTATAAAGTCCTATTTCAATAACACACCAGGTATTTACAAGGTAAATGGTTATAAGGTTAATATTTATGAACAAGACCGATCTAAGGTGGACCAAGATATGCTAGTAGAGATCTTGAAGAAGAAAGGATTAAATGACTGCTTAAAAGTGGTAGTAATACCGGACGAAGATAAAGTAGAAGAGGCTATTTATTGTGGTAGACTTACTCAACAAGAATTAGAGCCCTGTCTTCAAGTTCGTAAATCCCTATCACTCTTGATCACTAAGGACTAACTACTAGATTATTGGTATATTTGGCTATCGCTATCTGGCTGAAAGAAAAAAGGTTTGGGGGTGTAGTAAGGGGTGAAGAAGAAGCTACGTAAAGTCCTTACTATTAACCAACGGAGAATCTTCCTGTGGAGGGCTTCCAAACTTGTAGCTAAACAGCTAAAGCGAAAAGAACTGAGAGATCTTTGCAGTAAATATAACATTAAGTTTAACCTAAGAGAGACGAAATTATCTCTCGCTACCAAAGTCTGTAATAGATGGTTGATGGAGGGCGATATACAGTCTCTCAAGGACGTTATACTAGCTGCTAAAGCTCATTGGGAGGAACGGATAGAGGTTAATGACCGACATAGACCTCAATACTACAGAAGTATGCTAGAACTATCAGAGGATGTTCTAGAAATTATCAGGAAGGTGGAGGAAGCTTAAAATGGCTCTGTTGAAAGAAATTACAGTGTCTCTAGGTATGAGTATCGACAAGAATGGCCTTTGGGTTAAGCCGGGGATGTCCCTTAAAGTTGAGCTGAGTGAACAGGATCAAGACCCAGCTAATCGTAGGGCTGTTGTCCAGCGAGTGTTTGAAATCCTCGAAGAAGATCTAAATGAAGAAATCGGGAGGCTATTAAGTGAGTAATATCACCAAACCCACCGTTGATGCTGTATGGCAGGACCTGATGTCGGATCTTTGTAAGAGCTGCGATGTCCTAGATTACTGTGATGAGACAGGTTTAGAATGTAATGCCTTCAAACTTCTATTAGATCAGACGAAAGCTATAGACCAAGAGATTAAGTACTGGGATAACTCACAGAGTCGCCTAGACCAAGAGCCTAATAAGTTTGAGGGGTTTATTCTGGGGTTAATGAAGGCCAAACTGATCACTGAGCGTCTTCGAAAAGAAATCGCAAGCACAAAGAGGTGATATCATGGAAGAAGTTACTCAATATACCTTACCAGGGAAGATCTGCCCTCTAAGGAGTAGTTACTCACCGGGAGACAAATTAAGAGAAGCTAGGTGTATAGAAGAAAGATGTGCTGTATGGGTCTCTAATTACGACTTAATGGGTAAGGCGATAGGTGGATACTGTGGGCTGATAACTAAGAAATAGTGCTAAGACTTTCTTGAGAGTATGTCCTCTAGACAATATCTGAACCGAAGCAAAATAAGAGGGCCGGGTCCGAAGACCTGGTCTTTTTATTTTTATTTCAAATCGACTTTACACTGATTGAAGTAATCGCGTATAATAAAGTACAGGGCTTTTTACATATCAGAAAGGGGTATATTAATGAAAATTTTAATAAGTACAAGACAGGGTTATGTAGGAGTACCTTCTGGGCTGATTAATCGCATAGGAACCGGGGAGGCTGTATTATACACAGTACTACTACACCAAGATCCAACGAATATGACGGAGTCTGATTTTCAACAACCAGGGCTGACGAAAAAAGACATTCAAATGATGTATGGCCCCGACGAGGAAGGCTACTACAGAGTAGAAAAAGAGTATTTAAAGAGAGTCTTACTTGTATCTGAGGAGACTCTACAAGGCTTAGCTAGAAACCTTATAGATTGTGGACTGCTGGATTTTAGAGACGGTGTAGTAAAACTAGACCGAGAGGTATGGTATATACAGTTGGACAAGGGTTTAGCTGAGCTGAACCAGGAGCTTGGTATGGAAGAACTTGCTAGAGGAGAAATATTAGACTTCTTTAAACCTGTAGATTATGATTCGGAGGATTTTAGAGATGAAGAAGAATAAGAAAAGACCCTTTAAGGATAGACTTCACCCGTTGAAGATAGAGGACACACTAAGATCCCGCCCAGGTATCTACATTGATAAAGGCTTACTCCTTCAAGAGGGACCAAAGGTGGCAATTCTATATGGAGAGCTCTTAGCAAGATATAGATACTTTGCTGACCAAGATAAGTTAGTGGCCAAGAATACCTTCTATAATACTGTAGAAGATCTACAGAATGCTATTGGATACGCTGATGGCTCTCAAAGAGCCGCTATCAGACGACTAGAGGAATTAGGTCTGATTAAAATGGAAAGCAAACTAAACAAGTTTGGAAAGTGGGTTAGACACTTTGAGATCTTAGACGTAACAGATAATCTACCCGGGGGAGACTGCGTAGAAGAGGAACAAGATGTTACATTCGAGCTAGAGACTACTTTCGAGCTAGAGACTACTTTCGAGCTAGAGACTACTGCGGTTGAGGTCTCGCAAAATGAAAACAGTCCTCTTAAAAATTATGAGGAGGGGGCTCAAAAAGTAAGCTCAAATAACAACAACTATAATAACAACAACAACAAAGAACGTATAAATACTACACCGGCACAGCCGGAGAAGCCTAAACTTGTAGAGAATTTAACCGAGGACTTCTTGAAAGGTACGGTAGGCTCTAGCACAAAGGATAAGCCTGCTAAAGGGGTATTTAAGAAAATCGAGGACGGATCTCTAGATAAGCTTACTGCTAGAGACCTTTATGATTACTTTGCGCAAAAATATAGAGAGCTTTACAGGAGATATCCTAGTTCGTCGAAAACTCCCAAGACCCTCGGGATACTTCGATCTAGTTTCTTAAATAAATACGGCGGGGCTAAATGTATAGAGATTATTGACTCTCTGTTTAAGTATTACGATAAGATAGACTTAGATCGATCTCGATACCCCCGCCCAGAGATTTCGACCCTTTCCCAAGACTGGATTATTAATAAAATTCTAGACTATGATAAGATAGAAGATGTCTCTCCAGATATAGAGGAGGATGTCCTAGGAGATTACTCTCCTATAGAAGTAGAAGTCCAAGACCCCACCTTAAGATTAACCCAGAAGATGGCTATATTGAATCTTGGTAGGAAAGGTTATCTACCCCCTGATTGGTCAGAGCTTTATTGCACAGACCGTAGTAAGGCTATTCAAATCATAAGGGAGGCTATCGATAAATGGAACGAAAGAAACAAATATCAGATGAGGCCCTTCGATTAAACTGCCTTTTTGGAGACATATGTCAAAGCTCTATACCCTGTAACATCTGTGTAGATAAGGGACTCCATTACTTAGTAGTTAAGGCTTATCTACCAAAAACAGGGATACCTAGAGCTTACTTACTCTCTAGCCTATCTGATCTATCGTTATCAGGGGAGGCTAGTACAGAAGTACCAGTCTATCTAGAGAATATCTATGAGTTAGTTAACTCTGGTAAAGGCTTCTATGCTCATAGTAATGAACCAGGTACAGGTAAGACCACAGTAGGTTGTATAGCCCTAAAGCACTATCTCTACTGGTCACTAAGATATGATCCCTTTGATACTGATAATCGACGGGTACTCTATCTAAATGTACCGGAGTTTCTAGACCGAATTAGGAAGTCATTCAATCAGCCTGACTTAGAATTAGACCAATTAATGGACGAGCTTAAAGATCTAAATAGAGCTCCTAGGCTTGTTTTGTTCGACGACATAGGGGCGGAAAAACCTTCTGATTGGGTTAGAGAGAGACTATACACCTTGATCAACTTCAGAGTATCTAATGGCCTTGCCTGCCTCTACACTAGTAATAATACCCTAGAACGACTAGCCGATACCATAGGTAAGAGATCTGTTAGTAGGATAGCTGGTAGTACTAAGCCACTACTGTTTGGCGGGAGAGATAGAAGACGTTTAGACTGGTGATGGGGAGGTAGTCTTATGGTAGACGAGAGATATATAGTCGATGAGTCAGAGGAGCGGGAAGTCACGTTAACGGAATGTCAGATAATAAACTATATTCTGAGCAACGAGTCGATTAGTATAATAAAAGATAATAATCTAGATGAATCATATTTCCCGGGGTACAGGGAGGAGTTACTCTTCATCTTAAAGCATCACGCTAAGTATGGTCGAGTCCCTCACTTATCTACATTCTTGGGTGAGTTCCCAGACTTCGATCTTTTCGACATTACAGAATCACCTGAAGCCCTTGTAGATAAGATCAGGGAAGAGAAGGGTCACTATCTAGTCTCCACACTCTTAGTAGAAGCTAATAAGCGATCACGGGAGAATAGTATAGAAGCAGCTAAATATATTAAAGATAACATTAACTTAATACTATCTGAGATCAATGTTTTGAAACATCGTGAAGGCTATGATATTTTCAAGCGGGCTCACGAAAGAGCTGAACTCTATCTAAAGAAACTAGATATGGAGGGTATAATAGGTTGTATCTCTAATATAAAGCAATTAGATCAAGTAACCCACGGTTGGCTAGAAAACGACTTCATAAGCATAACAGCTCGTACACAAGAGGGTAAATCCTGGATAGGTGAATATCTGCTTCTCATGCCCTGGCTCCTACAGAAGAAAAAGGCTATGTTATTCTCTCTCGAGAATACTAAAGAAATCGTAGGTTATAGAGCTGATACTCTCTTGAGACACTTCAGTAATGATGCTCTTCTGTCTGGTAAATTTGTACTTAGCTGGGACGAAAAGGGGCCGGGGATGACAAAGAATGATTATCTAGCCTATATAGAAGAAGCTAAAAACTTTGATGTCCCGTTCTTAGTGTTTGACAGATCTGATACACCCTTGGAGAAGCCTTTTACTATTGAGATGATAGAGGAGTTAATTACTTTCCATGAACCAGACATTGTACTCATAGACCAATTGAGCCTTCTAGCCCCCCATAAACCAACTCGGAGTATACGGGAGACTTATGTTTCTATCACTAGATATATTAGAGAGATGGTTAACAGAATACATATACCAGTTATATTAATTAGTCAGTCAGGAAGAGAATCTGCTAAGATGGCCATGAAAGATAAAGAAGCCACACCAGAACTCCACCAGATAGCAGAGAGTGATAGCGTAGGTCAAGACTCCACCCGTATCCTATCCCTTAGGAATCTAGATGGACTCTTAAAAATGTCTCTAAAGAAGAACACGTTTGGTAGGTCTGGGGTAGACATCATGATGAAATGGGATATAGATAGGGGTATTCTAGAGGAACTAGCAACAGAGGATGCAGATGTAAGACCCGAAGAAAGATTCTAATAAAGGAGGGTTGTCAATGTAGTGAGCTAACATCAAGGGGCAGTAGAAACTTTTGTTGTCCCTTCTCTCCCCGGGTTGGGGAAAATTTTTCCTATGTTGGGTGAGAAGTTTGATGGAGCGCATAAAAGAGTTTGAATTGCTTGCTATGTTTCCACCATACGGTTCTATACGCCGGGAGCTAGGAGAAGTACAAAAACACCATGCACCCGGTGTAAGCAAGCGCAGGGCAAGGCGTAAGGCGGCGAGGAAGTCACGGAAGCGGAATCGGTGAATGATGAGGAGGTTTAGACGATGATCGACAAGATTAGTGGGGTATTTGTGCTGGTGTGTGATGTGTGCGGCGAAGCAGCCGAGGAAGAGTTTGACTACTTCTACGATGCGGTAGAGTACAAGTCAAAGATGGGTTGGAAGAATCAAAGGAATAGTGCAGGGCATTGGGAAGAGGTTTGCCCGGAATGTGCGAGGGCTGAATAGATGATGCAGCATATGAGGTAATGCGCCCGAGCGAGCACAGCTCGGGAGAAGGTTGCCGTCGGGGGTGCCTGCTGCTCCAAATATGAAAGTGAGGTAAGGGAAGATGCTTAAATGGCAAACGGGCGAGCCTGCCCGTATAAAAAAATCAACCATGGCGATGGCAATAGTTGTCCTAATATTAGTCTACGCAGTCATGCAGCACTTTATGCCAACTGCTAGCACAAATAATCAAGATATTTACATAGAACACACAGTTGAGCCAGGGGAGACGCTCTGGCAGATAGCACAACATTACAGACCAGACGTGGATCCGCGGCAAGTGGTGTGCCAAATAAAAAAGGCTAGTGGGTGTAGTGCGCTTATCCGGCCAGGGCAGGTACTGCTGGTGCCGGTGGGAGAGTAAGACTTAAGACTTATGAGAGTATGATCTTAGTGATTAAGCCTCATTTTTTAATGAAGGTAAACCTCTTGCTTATTGTCTAAACTCCCTATTAACACTTAAAAGCGCGCTAATTAGAGGTAATCTGATGGAGTTATAAACAAGCATTATTCTTTCATAAATAAAGCAGCTAAAGTCCTAAAGGATTAAGGCAAGAAGAATTATAGGGTGGGGGTGTAGAAAGAATGTTTGTATGGTCAAGAACTATAGCTACAGACCTAGAAACAGTCTTAGAGGACTTAAAACGGGATGCCTATGAAAAGACCGGCGTGGAATACTTCTCTAGGATACAAAGATCCGGAACAGACTTATTTATACCTTGCCCAAACTACGCTGCACATGGAGGAGTAGAGGAGAGAACACCTAGTTGTTCTGTAGATACAGAAACAGGTATGTTTAATTGTTTCGGGTGTGGCTTCTCTGGATCTCTCCCAGTCCTGGTAGCTAAAGTATTAAACTTAAGTACCCCAGTACAGGGATATAGATGGCTACTAAAGACATACTCAACTCCTGTAAGAGGGGAGCGGGATCTCGTACCTTTAGATTTATCCCCTAGGGGTAATAAGAAGAGGTATCTACCTGAGTCTATTTTAGAGCCATATAATTACGACCACCCCTATATGTTTAAGAGAGGGCTGACACGCGAGGTAATAGACTTATTTAATCTAGGGTACTGTATTAAGGATAAGGCTATAACTATACCCATGAGGGACTCTAAGGGTAGACTAATATTCATTAAAAAGAGACCAATCCAAAAGCGTAAATTCCATAAGTATCACATTGAAGGGGGCGCAGATAAAAGAGACCTTCTGTTCGGTCTGAATATAGTTAGAGAAAATATCTCTAGGGTAAAGAGATTATTTATCTGTGAGGGCGAGTTCGACGTAATGAGTTGGTACGTAGTTCAAGAGTATGCTGTAGGGCTTCAAGGTAGTGAACTATTCCCAGAGCAAGTTAAAGAGCTTATTAAGATTGCTAAAGGAGTTCCTATTTGTCTATCTTTTGATAATGATCTGGCCGGGAAGAAGGCAAAGAAACAAGCTGTAGAGCTACTACATGCTTACTTTCCTTTATTCGAGGTGATATATCCCAGCAGAGATTATAAGGACCCTAATGACCTCCTCCTGGAGGGCCTGCTTAGAGATATACCTATTAGGCCGATCGGGCTAAAATGAAAATTATTATTTAAAAAAAGGAATATTTATGTTATAATGTTAACACACTGTAAAAATATGGATAAGCTTAACGAAATAGCTCGGGGAGGGGAGGAAGATTAGTACGCTTATAATTAGATGGTGTCGTATATACATATTGTCTTCGTTGTGACACAGAATACAGTCCTACTCAAAGGAGAGTACTTTACGTAGTAACAGTGTGAATTATAGGGAGTAGGGGGAGATAATTAGTGGAGAGTTGGGTAAGTACATTGATGTCTTTTTTAAGGTCTAATGGGCTAGAGGAACCTAATGAGGAGGACGGTGATGAGCTCGTAATAGCCTTTCTAGAAGGTAGGGGTAGCTTCACTAGTCTGCTATCAAAGTATAACCCGTTATTGATCGAGAAGTCTAACAACTGGGTAGAGGGGTATTCACCCTCAGATCTATACCAGGAGCTAGCCTTAAAGATGTATCAATGTTGTGAGTCTTGGAAGCCTAATAAGGGTACTACCTTCTATACCTACTTGTATGGTGTTCTTGACAATCATCTTAAGTATCTCATTAGAAGGGCAAGCTCTAAAAAGAGGACTTCAGACTTAGTTTCTATGAGTTACGAGAACATGCTACAGAGTGATGATGAGGAGCATAATTGTGCTAATCTTGAGCCCTATTATGAGGAGTCTGCTTTTAACTTAATAGAGATCCTAGCATTATCTCAACTCTCAGAGAAGGAACGCATATGTGTCGAGATGGTCTATGAGGGTAGAATGTGTTGTGAAATTGCTGATAGACTTGAAATGAGCCGAGCTGGAGTGTCTAATATTCTTAAGAAACTTCAGCCTAAATTGGGGTTCCTTATAAATAATTAGGACTGGAGGGACCGACCGACTAGGTAGAGAAGAGTACTCAATAATAGAAAAAATTGTATCTTACAAAAACATTTAAAACGCGTATAATAAAGTGAAAGGAGGAGTTTACAAAAATGCTCTCTAAGCTTTGGACGTTACTTCACTCTCTCCGAGTTCTATCCACAGGTAACTTCGTACTGATTAAAGACAAGGGACAGAGTTGTGAGACGTTCGTAGGCAAGAATGTATCTGACGACAGACTTAGGATCCTCCTTCTAAATAGCCTTAGGACTGTAGTCCAAGGATAAGGAGGTTGAAAGGCCCAAGGCGACCAAAACGACCTATATCTGGAAGACCAAAAGACAAAAAGACAAAAAGACCAAAAGACCAAAAGACTAAAGGAGATGAAAGAAAGTGACAATTAGAGGCCGTGAAAAAATTCGTCAGTACATGAAGAAGTATGGCGGGTCTGGTGTTGATTTCTTTAGTTTAAAGAATGATAATGATGAAGCTGTTGTTAGGATCCTCCACGGGGACGATCAGGATCTACTTCTAGAGTTAGTTCATAGAGTAGAGGTAAAAGGTAAAGAAAAGTGGGTTAAGTGTTTGGAAGAAGGTTGCCCCTTCTGTGAAGCTTATGGGAGACCCCAGTTAAAACTATTTATCTTTCTCTACGACTACTCTGACGAAAAGATTAAATGCTGGGAAAGAGGAGTAACCATGGTGGACTTCCTGTTAGGGTTCATCGATAAGTATGGCCCACTTAATAATAGGGATTACACTATTCAGAGACACGGTAAGAAAGGCGACACTAAGACCACTTATCAACTCTTCCCAGGGGATAAGGGCCCAATGTTAGACTCTAAAGGTGATCCTATGGAGCTACCAGAGCGCCCCAACCACTA
>LFRM01250780.1_pt2 | contig 11371 bp, 9 predicted proteins | sample 618341 | NCBI WGS metagenome assembly LFRM01 (sample SAMN03654438, study PRJNA283298) | anaerobic digester metagenome | isolation source: pool of bioreactors CSTR01a, CSTR02a, and CSTR03a thermophilic anaerobic... | place: Denmark: Kgs. Lyngby | collected 2014-05-21
ACATATTCTTTAGCTGTGATTTCTTTTCCATCAGAGAAAACTAAACCATCATTAATTGTGAATGTGTAGGTTTTTGTTCCATCTTCATTTTCTACTGCTTCATGACTAGCTACAACGGTGTCATTAATTAAAAGTTCTCCGTCCATTTTAGCTGAAACTGTTGCGTAACCATCGGTGAAACCTTTGATGTCATTGTCAGTAGCGTTATTCTGCCACCAAGGTGGTGCAAAGTCACCGGTTGGCTCTGTGGTTGTTCCTATGATTACATAGTTATCACCGGTTAAGCCCTCGATTTCTGGAGATGTAATTTCTCCTGCTGTGGTTGTTCCTTCAGCTGTGGTTGTNNCCTTCTGCTGTTGTTGTGCCTTCTGTCGATGTTCCTGGACCGGCCGTACTTGTTGGGGTTGATGGTGTACAACCTGCAAGAACGGACCCTGCCATTACAACGGGTAGAAGAAGTGATACGATTCTTTTCTTCATTTACTAATCCTCCTTAGATTTATCAAAATGAGTTTGACCCATTAAAGATTAAACTTATATTACCACATCAAACCATCTTTATACAATATTTATAAGTCATTTTTAATTTTTCTGACCATTGTAACGTTTAAATGCAGCAAGATATATTCATCTGACCTCATAATTATACATCAGAATAGCATAATTCTCAATAAAAAAGGCTTTATCTGCCAATTCCTTACACTCTGATTAAATAACAATGCATAATTGCTAAACTGTTAAAGCGCCACCGAGGCACCGTAAAAAGACAAAAAAATTTACTTTTTTAACTATCTTAAATTTCTGAAAAGGAACATAATTAAATACTTCTTTAATCTTTTGATCAAATTCAAAGGATTAGTATCTTTGTAATCCTTTTATATTACCAAGTTGCCTATGGAGCCTTAATGTTAAGAACTCAAACATTACTACACTTATTGTCTGAGCCTACCTTTAACAGAATGAGTTTTAGCCTCCATGATACTGCAGTTTATGATTTCCCCAGAAAAATCTTCCTTGGCCTCTATTTCAACTTCAACAAAGTTTTCTGTGAAGCCCTTTGCTAGCTGGCCGTCCCATCGTTCCATCAAAACCTGATGGTCTTGTCCCACCATCCCTCGATGGAAGGATTCTTCATTCTTGTTCGATAAACTTTGAAGTTCTCGACTGCGCTCCTCTTTGATGGTGCCATGAACTTGATTGGGCATTGAAGCTGCCGGTGTCCCTTGGCGAGGACTATATTTGAATATATGTGTTTTCGTCAATGCAATCCGCTCTAAAAAAGAAACTGTTTCTTGATGTTCTTCCTTTGTTTCACCTGGAAAACCTACTATGACATCTGTCGTTATTGATACATCAGGAATTTCCCGCCGCAATGCATTAACCACTTTTTCGTAATCTGAAGCTGTGTATCGACGATTCATTCGCTTCAGAACGGAATCAGACCCAGACTGTAAACTTAAATGAAAATGTGGGCATAACTTTTTAAGGCGCTTAATTCTCGCTAAACGTTCACCTTGAAAAAACATTGGCTCAATGGAACCTATTCTTATACGCAAGAGGCCCTCTACCGTTTCCAACTCTTCCAATAAATCCAGTAGGTCATAGCCCCTATCTTTTCCTAATAGGAGACCAGCTTCTTTCGATGCTTTGTCCATACCATATGATGCAATATGAATTCCAGAGAGAATAATCTCTTTGAATCCATGATCGACAAGTTCATGAACTTCTTCTAAAACTTGTTGACGATCCTTACTTGAAATACCTCCTCGGGCATAAGGAATCATGCAATAACTACAAAAGCGATTGCAACCATCCTGTATCTTTAAAAACGCTCTGGTATGATCTTTATAATCTCTAACCTCTAGAGGTTCAAATTCTTGAGAAGTTAAAACATCAGTAACTTCGATTAATTGTTCTCCCGTTGCTCGGCTACGATTTGCAAATTCAACAATTCGCAACTTGTTCCGTGAACCTAATACAATATCAACACCTTCCAAGGCGGCAATTTCTTCCGGTGCAACTTGAGAATAGCAGCCAACTACACAGATCACCGCTTCCGGGTTCTTGCGCCTTGCTCGGCTGATCAATTGACGCGACTTGCGGTCCCCCATATTTGTCACTGTGCAGGTATTAATCACATATACATCCGCTTTTAGATTAAATGCAACAACTTCATAGCCATCAGCACGGAACAGTTCCATCATCGCTTCAGAGTCATAGATATTGACCCGACATCCTAACGTCTCTAGAGCCACTTTTAATGGTTTCATTTTATTCTTTCTCCTCCCCTGCCATATCTCCCGCAATATATTGAAGGATTGATACAACGCTTAAAGCGCAAGTTTCCGTCCGTAAAATTCGCGGACCTAATGTAATAATGTTGGCACCCTGATCTTTTAGCCATTGAATTTCAGATTCTTCAAACCCGCCTTCAGGCCCCACAACAACCCCAATTTTAGTGGCCGCCATAACCTCTGGCTGAATAGATCTAATCCCCGCACCACTCATCTCTTCATAGGGAACAATCACTAAATCCAATGACTTAAACTCATCGCTTAAATCTCCTATGGCAATTGGTTCAGCCACTTCCAAAAGGCAAGTGCGACGTGCTTGTTTGCCAGCTTCTAAACTAATTCTGCGTAACCGATCAAGTTTTTTATAACTATTACGAACTTCAGGTACCACTCGATGGGTGAGCATAGGCACTAATCGAACCGCTCCAAGTTCGGAAAGTTTTTGAACGATTAAATCCATTTTTTGCCCCTTGGGCAAACCTTGAAATACAGTGATTTTTATGGGGCTTTCATTGCTTTGATCTGATTTAGAAGTCAGTTCCACTAAAACCTCTTCCTTATTTACATGGCTAATTCGGCCAAAATAATCCACGCCTTTTAAATCATTCACCAAAACATCATCACCAGCTTTTAGACGCAAAACTTTCCAAGCATGTTTTACATCAGGCCCGGTGATTCGAGCACTTACATTATTTATATCTTCTGTAAAAAATTTATGCAAAGAATCTTCCTCCCGACAAATGATAAAGCAAAAATTCTAATTTTAATCATAAATGAACTCTTTAAATCCTTGCTTTTAAGATTATATCACGTATATTCTCGAATTATTCATATATAAATTGACATAGTGTGCTATAATAGAAACTAGTCTACTAGATAGACGAAGACCAAAGGAGATGTTTTATTTAATGAAAGAAGGAATTGTAAAATGGTTTAATCAGGAAAAAGGCTATGGATTTATTGAAGTCCCCGGTGAAAAGGACGTATTCGTTCACTACCGTGCCATTATTTCCGATGAAATGAGAAAATCCCTCGACGAAGGCGATCGAGTAACATTTGAAGTTGAAGATGGTCCTAAAGGACTACAAGCCGCTAATGTTAAGAAGATGAACGACGAGTACTAAAATGTACTAAAAACCACCTAAGTTTCACATTGTTGAAAACTTAGGTGGTCTTTTTTTACCCTTTTTTCAAAATCAGTCTCTCATTAGGGTTTCTTGATTTTTAAAGTTGAGCCACCACAGCTCGCCAATCATTCTCGTCTCGAACTTCGATGATTTTAAAACCAGCCGCTTTTAATGCCTGAACCACTTCTTGTTCTCGTCCATGAATAATTCCTGATCCAATAAAAAGTCCGTCTTCCTTGAGAACGCGATTTAAGTCAGTTGATAGATGAATAATCACATCAGCAATAATGTTTGCTACCACAATATCAGCCTTTCGAGTTGTCTCATCTAAAAGATTGCCTTCACGAACTTCAATCTTAGCTTCTTTATTCAACTTTACATTAATGCGAGCTGAATCAACGGCAACAGGATCCAAATCAATGGCCAAAACATCCTTAGCGCCTAGTTTAGACGCTGTAATCGCTAAAATACCAGAACCTGTCCCTACATCAAAAACAGTTTCGCCGCCTTTTATGTAGTCCTCAAGAATTTCCATACAAAGTCTGGTGGTTTCATGAGTACCTGTTCCAAAGGCCATTCCAGGATCCATTTCAATTATAAGATCCCCTGGTTTTTTTTGATACGCTTCCCAACTTGGTTTAATGACCATCTGTCTGCCCACTGAAACAGGCTTATAATATTTTTTCCATGCAGTTGCCCAATCTTCTTCCAAAACTTTCTTATATTCCACCCGGAAAGGGTTTGGATTAATGCCAAATTCTTTTAAATCTCTAATTTTTCCTTCAATGTAGGAAACATGTTGTTGTACGTTTTCCGTATCTGGGAAGTAGGCAGCAATGACTGCCACATCTTCCCCTTCTGGAAACAAATTAATATCGGCAAAGTCCCAAGTTAGGGGACCTGCTTTTTGGCTTAAAAAATCAGTGGGATCTTCTAAAGAAATCCCTTTTACATCCATCCCATACAAAATAGCGGTAACTGCTTCAATCGCTTCTAAGGACACTACAATTCGAACTTTATTCCATTCACCATTCATAATTATATCGCTCCCATTCTTTGAGTAAATCATGTCTTGTCCGATCAATGCCTATTGGTGTAATGGAAACAAATCCCGCATCCCAAGCTTTTAGGTCACTACCCTCTGTAAAGGGGCGTTCCATTATCATGGCTTGCCGCGTCATTTGAATGCCTTTGGCCCGACCAGTTTTGCTTTTGGGGAAATTCACATTAATAATTGTTTCCTTCTGCCAAAGCTGCTTTTCAAAAATAAAGTCAAGAACTTTTTTCAGTTCATTTTTCGTAACTTCATCATTCCCCATGGTAGAAGAAAAGGCTGCAGCCGGAATTCCATATATAATCGCCTCACTAGCAGCTCCCACTGTTCCTGAATAGTTTATGTCTACCCCTAAATTCGTACCATGATTCACTCCTGAAAGAACATAGTCAAAGGTTAACCCTAACTCTTCATGGGCAGTGATTACACAGTCAGCTGGCTTACCTGGTACATGGTAAGCTTTGATTTTTTTATAGGGCGACTTATACTCCAATACTTGCATCCTCACGCGGCTAATGCCGTGGCTCATTGCGCTCTGTTCCTCGCTTGGAGCCACAATTGTAACGTCACCATAAGCTGTAGCAGCTTCCGCTAAAAGCCATATACCAGCAGCATCGATGCCATCATCATTAGTGATTAAAATTTTGGGTTTCTTCTTAAATAAATTTCTCATCTATTTTTCTCCTAACAACAGTAAAAAATAGTTTTCTAAAAACTTAGTGATATAAACTAAGTCAACCAGCCGTCTTGTTTTAAACAAGTGATTGAAAACTAACATTTATGTTTCCAATGATTGAAGTTCTTCAAAAGTTTCTACTATTATATACTAGCTAATATACCACATAATTTATTAGCTCAAGTTTACTATTCAGTAAACAAAAGGGTGAGATAACCGTTTGCTGGTTTTCTCACCCTTTTATTTCAAATTAGCAAATCAGGCTAATGAAATTGAAGACACTCAGAAATTGAAGCTACTTATAAACAACTTTTTAGCATTCTTTAAAGAACACCAAATTTTCGTTTTTTACCACTTGTTTTTTTCTTTTCAGCCTCTAAACCCGATGCAATCAAATAAGCATTTAATGCATTCTTTTGCTCATTGTTCAGCTTTTGTGGTGTATCAACAATAACATTTACAAACTGATCGCCTCGCTGGTCAGATTTAGAATTAACCACTGGTACTCCTTTGCCCTTTAGACGGAATACCGTTCCTGACTGTGTTCCAGCCGGGATCTTGTAACTTACCTCACCATCCACCGTAGGAACTCTCGTCTCAATACCTAAAGCTGCCTGAGCGATGTCAATGTGTTTATCAATAAAGATATTGGTGCCCTTGCGCACAAAGGTTTTGCTTGGTTTGACTCGAATCACTAAATGAACATCTCCATCCGGACCGCCATTATATCCAGCATTGCCTTGTCCACGCAGCGGGATAACATTATTATTATCCACGCCTTTTGGAATATTTACCGTAACCTTACGCTGGGTTCTTACCCGCTTTTTACCTCGACAAGTTGGGCAAACTTCCTCAATAATCTCTCCATCTCCGTGACAAACATCACAGACTGCTTCACTCATCATGTTCCCAAACATGGTTTGACGCTGAGTTCTGATACGCCCAGATCCATTACACTTGGTACAGGTTCTTTTTTTGGAGGCATCTTTAGCACCTGAACCATTACAGGTTTCACAGGTATCTTCAATGTTTATATTAATCTCTTTAGTTGCTCCAAAGACTGCTTCTTCAAAAGTCAGGTCGAGGTAATACTCGATGCTTTCACCTCGGCGAGGGGCATTCGGATTTTGCTGACGTCCACCTCCACCAGAAAAGCCACCAAAGAACTGGCTAAAGATATCGCCGACATCAAAGCCGTCAAAATCATAGCCTGCATATCCGCCGCCCTGGCCGAAGCCACCATTGAAATCCGTGGTACCGAACTGGTCAAACTGAGCTTTCTTCTGAGGATCCGATAGGACCTGGTAGGCTTCATTTACTTCTTTAAACTTACCTTCTGCAGCTTTGTCGCCCTGGTTCCGATCCGGATGATATTTAATTGCTTTCTTTCGAAAGGCACGCTTTATTTCTTCATCAGTGGCGCCCTTAGTTATCCCAAGCACCTCATAATAATCTTTTTTGGCCATATTTTCTCCCGTCTTTCGTAGTTTTGAGAACCAGGCGGCCTGGTTCTCAAAACAAGTCTATCGTTTATCTTATTCCCTCTGAGCTGATAAAGATGTGAATCCTATCATTTCAGTTTACTATTATAGTTTAACTATTTAACTAGTGTATCAGATATTAGTTGTCTTCTTCAACCTCAAAATCTGCATCCACTACATTATCACCTGTAGGTCCTTCATCCTGGCCGGCTTCAGCACCTTGCTCGGCTCCACCCTCTTGTTGTGCTGCCTGCTCTGCTTCTGCCTGGTAAACCTTAGAGGAAACTTCATAGAATGTAGTTGTTAATTCATCTTGAGCTTTTTTGATTGCTTCTAAGTCTTCTGAATCGTCCAGTGCTCTTAAAGCTTCAAGCTTTTCATTTACTTTGGCTTTATCTGCTTCATCCACCTTATCTTCAAGATCTTTTAATGCTTTTTCCGTCTGATAAAGTGCTTGTTCTGCATTATTTTTAACTTCAACTTTTTCTTTCTTTTTAGCATCTTCTTCTGCAAAACGTTCTGCTTCTTGAACAGCCTTATCGATATCCTCTGATGTCATATTGGAAGAAGCTGTAATGGTGATGTTCGCTTCTTTCCCCGTTGCTTTATCTACCGCAGTTACTTTGACGATACCATTGGCATCAATGTCAAAGGAAACTTCAATTTGAGGTACTCCTCTTGGAGCTGGAGCAATCCCTGACAGAGTAAAGCGACCAAGGGTTTTATTGTCTAAAGCCATCTTACGTTCACCTTGAACTACATGAACATCAACTGATGTCTGTCCATCGGCTGCTGTGGTGAAAATCTGGCTGTTCTTTGATGGAATAGTGCTATTACGCTCAATAATTGGCGTTGCAATTCCACCCATTGTTTCGATACCAAGGGTCAGCGGTGTAACGTCCAAAAGAACGATGTCCTTAACTTCTCCAGTTAAAACACCAGCTTGGATTGCAGCTCCCAATGCAACAACCTCATCTGGGTTAACACCCTTGGTTGGCTCTTTACCAGTAAATTCTTTAACAATATCTTGAACTGCTGGTGTTCTAGTGGATCCACCAACTAGAATCACTTTATCAATATCACCAATTTTTAGCCCAGCATCATCAATTGCCTTCTTCATTGGCTCTTTGGTAGCTTCTACTAAATCCTGGGTCAGCTCGTTGAACTTAGCTCTGGATAAAGATAAGTTAATATGTTTTGGTCCGTTAGCATCCGATGTGATAAATGGCAGGTTAATTTGAGCAGTCGTAGCGGAAGAAAGTTCAATCTTCGCTGATTCCGCTGCATCTTTTAAACGCTGCATGGACATCTTATCTCCAGTTAAGTCGATGCCATTTGATTTTTTAAATTCTTCAGCAATCCACTTAACAATGCGATCATCAAAGTCATCTCCACCAAGTTTTGTGTTCCCATTGGTTGAAAGAACTTCAAAAACGCCATCGCCAAGGTCTAGGATGGAAACGTCAAATGTTCCGCCACCTAAGTCATAAACAAGAATTTTATGAGCATCGTCTACCTTGTCAATTCCATAAGCTAGTGAAGCTGCTGTGGGCTCGTTAACAATTCTTAAAACTTCAAGACCGGCAATTTTACCTGCGTCTTTGGTCGCTTGACGCTGACTATCATTAAAGTAAGCTGGCACAGTAATAACCGCCTGGGTTACTGTTTCTCCCAAGTAAGCTTCTGCATCTCGCTTCATCTTCTGTAAAACCATAGCTGAAATTTCTGGGGCTGTGTATTTCTTTCCGTTAATATCTACCTTATAGTCCGTTCCCATCTGTCGCTTAACGGATGCAATGGTATGGTCTGTATTTGTAATCGCTTGGCGCTTAGCCGTAGCTCCTACTAACAAATCTCCATTCGGCTGAAAAGATACCACCGATGGTGTCGTTCTTGCACCCTCTGAGTTCGGGATTACAACCGGGCTTCCACCTTCCATTACTGCTACAACTGAGTTTGTTGTTCCTAAGTCTATTCCTATTACTTTCGCCATAATTAGCCTCCTAAAGTTTTTACATTTATAGTATTTAAAATTTCATTATTCACTTGATTGTTTTTTTATATTGGATTGGAGTGACAATTATAGTTAAATCTTTAATTGTCTATTTATTAAAACATCACTTAATTAATAGCTTTTAGCTTTTAGCTTTTGAACCTATAGGGATTCTTAGCCCTTAGGGTTTCTTTCAGCTTTGTCAGCTATTTTTTTTATCTTTTGTTTTTTTCCTTAAAACTTTTACCAAAAAGTTTTTGTGATTAAAGTTTAATTAACAACTTTGACCACAGTGTGCCGGATTACTCGATCACCCATTTTATAGCCTTTTAAAAAGACTTCAGATATTTCTTTCTGTCCTTTTTCAGCATCTATTTCATGCATTACAGCCTCATGTAAATTGGGGTCAAATTCTTCATCCGTGTTTATCTCTTCCACTCCAAAATTTTTGAGCGTTTGCACAAAGTAATCCAAAGTCATTTGGACACCGTCCTTTAGCCCTGGAAGATCATCGGTTTCAGTAACTAATGCTCTTTCCAAATTATCAATCACTGGCAGCATATTTTTAAGCACTTCACAGGTGGCTGCATCTGATAATTCTTCTTTTTCTTTTTGTGTGCGTTTCCGGAAGTTTTCATATTCCGCTGAAATTCGAAGTAATCTTGTTTTCAAGGTCTCTACTTCATTGGAGAGTCTCTTTGTTTCATCTTCCAAGTTTTTAATCTTCTTTCGGGCAAACATCATTTCATCCTCTTCATTCGCGGTTACACTTTCTGTTTCTTCTACTGCCTCTTCTACAACAGGCTCACCTTGTTGCTTCGATGCATCAGTAGAATGCTCAGCTTCATGATCGGTCTGATCTTGAGGCTGGCTTTGATCCACCGCATCCTTCATCAGGTCTTCCGTCGCTTTATCCTTATTCATCATCTGTCTCCTCATGTTGTATTTCTCAGTTTGCGGTTTAATTCTTCCACGACACTTTTTAATATGGTCGACATTTTAGAATAATCCAGCCGCTTGGGTCCTAATAAGTTAATAGTTCCCACATCCTGACCGTTTAATTTATATTTAGCCGAAATGATGGACCAATCCTTCGTTTCGGGTAAATTCGATTCTTCGCCTATTACGATATGAAATTCATCCTCACAATCTTCACAGGCTTCTACATTAATCATCAGTTCTTCAGGGTTTTCAAGCACTTCTAGAATCTCTCTAGCTTTTTGAATATCATTAAATTCAGGGTAATCTAAAATATTATTCTTTCCTTCTACAAAATAGCCATTCCCATCATCAATTAAAGCATCGTGAATTGCCGCCATAATAGAAGCAAATAACTCTGAATGACCGGCTAAATCTCGTCGTATTGAATCCATAATGGATATATCTATTTCAGAAGCTGTTAAGCCTGCTAGTTTCACTGTTAAAAGATTGGACAGCATGAGAAGCTCATCTGGATCTGGTGCGCTTTGTGTGTCTAGAATAGTATTTTTTACTTGTTTATTCTCTAAGACGAGAACAACCATAATGTGACTTTCACCCAGGGAGACCAATTGAAGGGTTCTAATTTGAGCATAACGTGTAGAAGGTTTTTTTGTGATAATCGCTAAGTTTGTCAACTGCGACAACATCTGAGCGGTTTGACGAATGATGCTGTCAATCTGATAGGATGCCATGGAAAGAATTTGGTTTTCAATCATAGCTATTTCTGAAGAGCTTGCCTCGCCTTTTTCCATCAGTTGATCCACATAGACTCGATAACCTCTAGAAGATGGAACTCGACCAGCTGAGGTATGAGGTTGCTCAAGGAACCCCATCTCTTCCAAGTCTGACATTTCATTCCGGATTGTGGCAGGACTGATGCCCAAATCGTATTTTTTCGCTAAGGTCCTAGACCCCACCGGTTCTCCCGTGTTAACATAGTCTGAAATAATAGCTTTTAGAATTTCCAGTTTCCGTTGGTTTATTTCCCCTTCGATCATCCTGCTCACCTCCTTATTTTATTTGTTAGCACTCAGTCACCCCGAGTGCTAATCAACCCATAAATAGGATATCATCAGTGGCAATAGCTGTAAACCCTTTTTCATAAGATTTATCATTAAATTTAGATGAAATTAGTATTCTTTGTTTACAATTGGCTGATTTAGCCTTTTCCCATCAGTAAAAGGTGCTGTTGCAAAATAGCGCAAATAAAATCGGGCTATCGAGAACTCCATTTGGATTCTTGATAGCCCATTTTTGTTTGTTAAAAAGCTTTGAACTGGCTGCTAGAGCCAGTTCAAATGAGTTATAATAAGTTTATGAACAACTTAACTCACGTTAATTTTACACGAAATAAGCATGCATTTCAACTAAGGATGAATTTCGACGTAGATACTCTGATTCCAGAGGATAGTAAGGTTCGACTGGTGTGCAATATTGTTGAGGAGATGAATCTTGAACCCCTTTTAAGCACACAAAAAAAGAAAGGCAGAAAACCTAAGGACCTTGTTTCTATGCTAAAGATCTTGTTGTTTTGCTATAGTCAACGTATCGTTTCGACTCGGGATATTGAAGATTTTTGTACTTACGACACGAGGGCTCACTTCATCCTCCAAGATGTAGCAGCTCCCGACCATTCAACTATTTCCCGGTTTATTCAAAGAATAGATGCCTATGCTACAGAATTACTCACTCAGTTTGTGGAAATGTTGATTGAAGAAGGCCATGTCAACCTTGATAGCATCTATATCGACGGGACAAAAATAGA
>LFRM01215024.1_pt1 | contig 11369 bp, 9 predicted proteins | sample 618341 | NCBI WGS metagenome assembly LFRM01 (sample SAMN03654438, study PRJNA283298) | anaerobic digester metagenome | isolation source: pool of bioreactors CSTR01a, CSTR02a, and CSTR03a thermophilic anaerobic... | place: Denmark: Kgs. Lyngby | collected 2014-05-21
AATGAGACTGACTGTACTGCTTGATGCAGTTGTTAAAGCGCTACCAATCTGGAAAATAAAGACTGCATCAGGATTTCCCTCGGCATCCAGTGTCAATGTCCCAGTTAACCCAGCTTCAGAATCGAATTTATATACACCAGATGTGAGAGTTTGCCGCCTAAGTCCTGACCAGTCATGTTATCAGTAACTGATCGACTGGCTGCGTCGCCATATGCAATATTTAGATCTGCTTTGGCATCTTCTGCGACATCATCGTCTGCATGGATTTGCCAGCCAGTGTTTGTCCCAGGTGGAAAACCGGTAACGGCTGTTCCTGGATAAACACCAACATTGCCACCCGCATCTCCTCCGATGGTTGTTGGTCCGGTATTGGTCACTGTTTCTCCTGCCAAAACTGCAAAACTTGCGGTGGTACCGAGGTTTACCGGTGCTTCGGCTGCTTTAGCCCGGGCAGGGGCCAGAAAAATCACTCCTATCAAAAGTGCCATACAAATGGCTAGTAATCGTTTGGTCTTATAAGTATCCATATCAATTCACACATTCCCTTCAAACGGTGACAATGCTCTTGCACTGCTAAGTTTTATAGTGGGCTTATAATTCTTGCTATTGCTGTCTTTGAATCAAATAATTGATAAATACTTTTTGAAAATTCATAATTAGTTGAGTCAAATTACTGAACTTTTCTAGCTTGATGCTCTTATTGTCAGACTAGGCCGACCTTATATGTTTTTAACACTGTGGATACTTGAAAAGATTTCATCTGGTGCAAATTAGTTGCTTTTGATTTTTGTATAATTCTGCTAGTTTGCAGTTGACTTTTTGACTACAGATACTCACTCTCATTTACTGACATAATTAAAGAATAAAATGTCAAGCCAGAGCCGATCCTTATGCGTGATTTTATTTCATCCGTTCTTACTCTATTTCACTTTATACTAGGATGAACTAATAAAACGCTAGAATGTTACAAGCTCTGTTGCAAATTACCTGTTTTAGACCTTCCGGCATGAGAACAACTTATGAAATAAAAAGAATAATATTTTACCCCAGCGGAGCCGGGATATTGTCTTATTAAGTTGTTTTCAGCTGATTTCAGGCTAGCGAAGACCGATGCTTGATAAGGGAAGCATTCCCAAAAGTACACCAAACAAGAGTGTACTCATTGCCATCAGAAGGACTGCTGTAGAGATAGTTTTCATCGGGTCCGCTGACCTTATCAATAGTCATGGCAAGACCTTCGAGGACACCTGTTTCACTCAGTCCCTGTTAGGGCAAATCAAGGCCGGCCTCAACCATTTTTGTAGTTTTGGTTGTATCTATTTTATTCCGATCATCCTTGGGACTCCAAACAAACTTCAGCAGCAAAAAATAATCAAGGCTATGAGGGCTAATGCTCCGAGCCTCTTCCGACGCCGATTCCTGCAATTAGTTTTTTACCGGATGATATTCAGATAAAAATAGCCCGGCAAGGCCTATAATGAAATATATAGCAACAAGCAAGAAATACGTCTACAGTAAAGGAGCCAGTCATGTCATTACTAATTAAAAATTGCACGCTGAGACATCGTGAAGAATTATGGGATGTTTATTGCGAGGGAAAAGAGATCCGGGACGATCGGCCAAGAGCTCAAACGAAATGCCGAAACTGTGCTTGATGCCGCAGGAAAACTTCTCGTTCCCGCCTTTATTGAGCCTCATATTCATCTGGATAAAGTAAATATTTTAGACAGTGTTCGCAAAAATGTCAGCGGCACGCTGACGGAAGCCATCGAGATTATCTGGGACCGCAAAAAACAATATACCGATGAAGATGTTATCGAGCGGGCCGGAGCTGTTCTTGATCAGGCTCTTATGAACGGCACTCTGGCCGTGCGGACCCATGTCGATATTGATACAATTGGCGGTTTAAAGCCTTTACAAGGTATTTTTGCCCTTCGAGAACGCTACCAAGACAAGATGACCCTGCAGCTTGTGGCTTTTCCGCAGGAAGGAATCATCAAAGACCCCGGCAGCGACAAGCTTATGGATGAAGCCATGCGTCTGGGTTGTGACATTGTCGGTGGTATGCCGGCCAATGAGTTCACGCCGGCTGACAGCCTGGAACATGTACAATATTGTTTTGACCTAGCTGAAAAATACGATGCCGATATTGATATGCACGTCGATGAGACAGACGATCCTTTCTATCGGACACTGGAAATGGTTGCTGACGAAACGATCAAACGCGGATGGCAAGGACGCGTGACTGCCGGACATACCTGCGCACTCGCTGCCTACGATGATCACTATGCTGCCTATGTGATCGAAAAAGTAGCCCGTGCAGGCATCCACATGATCACAAATCCTGTAACTAACCTGATGTTGCAAGGCCGGCTGGACAAGCAACCGATCCGGCGGGGAATCACACGAGTCAAAGAGTTACTTGAGGCCGGAGTCAATATGAGCTTTGGTCAGGACTGCGTCAATGATACCTTTTATCCGCTTGGCAATGCCGATATGCTGCAGGTTGCCAATGTAACCGTGCATGCTGCCCAGATGAGCCTTCCGGCTGAACTCGAGAAAGTATTCGATATGATCACGACCGATGCCAATAAAATTCTAAAACTCGAAGGCTATGGACTGGAAGAAGGTTGTAATGCCAATCTGGTCATGATTGACGCGAAAAATATTCGTGAAGCCATTGCACTTTGTCCCAACCGTCCCTACGTTATTCGCGAGGGCAAAATTCTGGTCAAAAATGAACTGAAAACGGAATACTTTTTTTAATGGGATAAAAGCAATTCCCGCAAAATATTATAGTCATTCTCTATCTTCTCCAGGGGCCCGCTTCGGCGGGCTTCTTCTCTGTAACGGAATTAAAACAGCTGTTATCACATACGGCGGACTTAAAGTTTTATAAGAATTTTTGGATCTCTACGGTATAGCCATTATTGTCTTTAAAAAAGAAATGATAAATATTAAATTTTTCATTTATCTTAGGTTTCTCATCAATAGCGATGCCCTGACCTTTAATAAAATTATAGGTCTGATCGACGTCTTCTGCGATCAGGGTAAGTATAGGGCTTCTGCCATCTATGGTTTTCTTTAAATGAGTGCAAAAACCAATCGAAGATTTTTCATTGATTTTATAGATCATGCAGGCGCCCTGATCTTTATAAAGCTCAAGCCCTAATTTTCCTCGGTAAAATTCATCGGTTTCCTTTAAATTGTCGGTTCCTAAAAACATTATAAATTCCTGATAAGTTTCCAAGATATTTCACCTTTCTGCTGAAAAACCAGCTGTTTAATGACTTAAAATTACAGAGTTATCTCTTCAAGCCAGTCTAATTTTTTGTCATCGATTTTTTCTCTATAAGCCATGGTTTTATACTTTTTCAGTAATTCATGGGCCTGTTTTGGATCCTTGTAATATGCCGCTATGTCTTCTTTTTCCATGGGCAAACTAAAGGGACAAACTGCTACGCAAAAGCCGCAGTCCGTGCCCAGTTCCCGCCATTTGCTGTAGCAGCTTTCCTGATGTGTCTGCCATCTTCTGACGCCGTCAATAATTTCGGCAGGCTTTTTAGAGATGGATTGTGAGGGACACACCTGTGCGCAGCGGCGGCAGCGGTTACAGAATTCTTCTATCTTCAGGGGCGAGGGCTCGCTTTTTACCAAAGGCATATCAGTTGATACAGCACCTAATCGAACTCTGGTACCATATTCCGGTGTCACTAAGAGACCATGCCTGCCTATATCGCCCAGGCCGGCCTCTTTTCCGGCCAGGGGCAGGACCATGAGATAGTTTCCATCCATGTGGTTTCTGGCCCGGTAGCCCAGTAATCTGATGTAATAGGCGAGGATCATACCGACAATAGCTGCATCCAGATAGGCTTTGGTGACACCGATGCTCTCGGTCAGAGTGGGGGCTGAGTTGACATAACTGGGATCCATCTCTACTGCAAAGACAAAGGTATAGGGCAAATCGGGGTCTACTTTTTCTCCATAGACTGCGTCGGTCCTGCCCCTATATGAGTAGTAATAGTCTCTTTTTAGTTCTGCCACGCCACTTAATTTGGCCCCATAAAACCTGGCCAGACCTTCTAACTTTTCTGTAAATTTATCCGGGCCGGTTTCTAGTTTCTCCTCTGCCTGGATTCCGCCATCGACCAGACCACTTATATCGGATAAAAACTCAAAGGTCGCATCTATGATGGGTGAATCAAAGACGTTGAAAAACTTAGTTTGCTTGTCGGTCATTGCCGGCATGGCTCTTATCCGATCATCTATTTCTTTCTTTTCCGGCCTGGCTTGGTAATAGTCATTATATTCTTTGCTGCCTTTTTCCCGACACATACGGGAAAACATAATGTCTCTCTCATCTATTCTTGCCATAATTTAGTCGCTCCCTTTGCCGGATCTTTTTCCTCAATAGTCGCCATAAATTACCCGCGAATAACCGGTTTCCCAGGAATCGCCAAAAGTGAGTATACAATTGTTGGGTGTATAGATGGTGACCTTGTATACATCTTCAGAATCTTTCATATTGACAATGAGCTTATTTTCTTCGACTCTCCAGCTGCCATCAACCTCTCCCAATGTTTCCCAGAATTCATCCAGAGGCCACTCATCAGCAGTGGCACTGTCGAGCTTTTTCTTTGATCCGGTAAGCATGGCCGAACCGTCCGGGTAAAAGGACAGTGCAGCATAAACCCCGTTTTCGTCTGCCTGGTCGGGCAGCCAGATACCTGTCAGGTAATCCTCAAGCGTTGGCTCTGGGCCTTTGCGGTAGAGGGTATAGGTATCAGTTCCGTCTACGGAAGTCATTTCAATTTCATCCTGGCTGATTATATTAATCTTGATGTAAAAATCATTCATCTGGGCAGATATGACCAGATCATCGCCTTCAACGCGCCAGTTTTCCCAAATATAAGGATCCAGATACCAGGCATCCGGCGTATCCCAATTATCCAGAGTTGTTTCATGGTCCATACTGTAAGCAAAAGTACTGCAGACTAGGCCATCCATAAATCCATAGACAAAAGAGTAGTCTTCAGAAGTGGGCAGAGATACCCACAATCCGGGCAGAAAGCTCTCTAAGTTGTTCTCAGGATCAGGCTCTTTTGTCACTTGGCTTGTCGCCTGACTTGTCGGCTCTGATGCCGGCAGCGTAGTGATGCCAGTTTCAGCAGGAGCTAGGGGGTCGAGCGTTACCGGGAAGCTAAAGGCCAGGTCGGGCGCTCTGCCGATTATTCGGGAATAATAATGAATGGTCAGCTTAGGCGCTTCTATAGGCTTCTGATAGATAAGCCAGCCACTGGTCTTTTCACCCGGAGCCAGCTCCTGGTGCTGCTCATACATGCCGTCAGCCGCATAGTCCGCTCCGGCATCATAAGCCGTCAACTCTTGACGGCCATCAGGAGAGTTATCTTTCTTTTTTACGGTATACATCTTGATGCTAGTCGGTGACTCTATCTTCTTTTTAGAAACATTTTTAAAAGTATACCAAACAAGAATATACTCATTGCCATCAGAAGGCCTGCTATAGAGATAGTTTTCGTCGGGTCGGCTGACCTTATCAATGGTCATGGCAAGACCCTCAAAGATACCTGTCTCACCCAGTCCCAGTTCGGGCAGATCAAGGCCGGCCTCGATCGCACTTGTAGTTCTGCTTGCATCTATTTTATTCCGATCATGCTTGGGAACCCAGACAAACATCAGCAGCAAAAAAACAATTAGACCTATGAGAACCAGAGCTCCGATCACCAGACCAATAATCAGTCCGGTCTTCTTTTTCTTGGGCGGCGGGCCTGCATAAGGACCGGCCGGAGGCTGGGTATAGGGATAGGTTGGAGGTGGGGGCGGGGGCATATTGCTGCCACTGGCAGGCGCTTGGCTTGGTTTTTGTACTTCTACTTTATGACCACAGTTAAGGCAGAAGAGATCTTCTTGGTTTAGCTTTTTTCCACAATTAGTACAAAACACAGGTATACCTCCAGAGGCTATAAGAAATTTTAATGATTTAATTATTGTTAGTATACAATAATTTAGCGGGTTTAAATATTTAAATAATCTAAATCTTATATATTTATGGCTGAAGATAACTTAATAAGTTCATGCCCCGGCACCTTTATCCTCGGCACATTTATCCTGTGTTTGTAACATAAAAGCTTGTTATATTTTGCCTATGTTATGGTGATAACAGATGCTCTTCTTGCGGTGTGAATAATGTTATTGACAGTAAAAGTTAGCCGTGGTAAACTCTGGGCGTCGAATAAATATTTATACCCTTGGAGGTCTGCCTGTGATGGCTCTTTCCGACGGAAAAGTAAACACAACCTATATAATTAAAGAAATCGAGGTCGCGGAAGAAGGCCTGCAGGATTTTCTCTTTAGCCTAGGTTGTTACCCCGGTGAAGAAGTCACCATTATATCTAAACTTTCTGACAACATTATTATCAATGTAAAAGATGCCAGATATAGTATAGATTCGGATTTGGCTAAATCAATCCTGGTTTAGGCAGCCACCCGAGACGGTATATATTTTTTTTAATAAAAAAGTTAGCCACGGCTAACAGAAAGGTATAAGGAAATTATGAAAATTGCTTTGATTGGCAATCCCAACAGCGGTAAAACGACCTTGTTTAACGCAATTACAGGCAAGATCGAGTATGTTGGCAACTGGCCCGGAGTAACCGTCGCCAAAAAGGAGGGGAGGATCAAGACAAGTCTCAACCCCGGAAAAGAAGATTTGATCGCAGTCGATCTGCCGGGGGCGTATTCCATGTCGCCCTATACCTGCGAAGAATGTATTACCAGCAACTTTGTTTTGGATGCAGCACCTGATGTTATTATTAACATAGTTGACTCCACCAACCTCTCACGCAGCTTGTTTTTTACCTCCCAGCTATTGGAGCTGGGTATTCCGGTAGTGGTAGCCCTGAATAAAATCGACATGACCGAAGAAAAAGGCAACGTCATCAAAACCGACTTGCTTTCTGCCCGTCTGCGCTGCCCTGTGGTCGAAATTACAGCTACAAAAACCAGAACCAATGGACTCAAGCAGCTTGTGGCGACAACAGTAAAGCACGGTAAAGGCGGCGTTCAGAAAGCTCCGATTCGCTTAGGTTTACAAGAAATTCAATCCAAGCGTGATTTTAAAAAAGCTGACCGCAAGCGTTTTGAATTTGTCGAAAATATTGTGGCTGAGGTAGAGCGGAAAAAGATCAGCCCCAAGCAACAAACACGCCAGGATAAGCTGGATCGCATTGTCGCCCACAAATGGCTGGGTGTTTTAATCTTTGCCGTCGTTATCTGGTTTATTTTCTGGATTTCCCAGGCAACCCTGGGGCCACTTTTGGCCGATATATTTGTCGGCTGGCTGGAAATATTCCAGGGCTGGGTCGCCGGACTTCTTACCAACGTTCACCCCGTAATATCCGCCTTGCTTGTAGACGGAATACTGGGCGGCGTCATCGCCGTAGTCGGCTTTTTACCTCTGATTATGATCATGTTTTTCCTTATGGCCTTGTTTGAGGATTCAGGCTATATGGCCCGAGCCGCCATCGTCATGGATCGTTTTTTCAAAAAAGTAGGTTTATCCGGGCGTTCCGTGATTCCGATGGTAATGGGTACTGCCTGTGCTATACCGGCCGTCATGGCCACCCGCACCATAAAAAACCAGCGCCAGCGCCGGACCACGGCTATGCTGGCACCCTTTATGCCTTGCGGAGCCAAGTTGCCCATAATTGCCTTGTTTGCCGGCGTCTTTTTCTCCGATAATGCCTGGGTGGGCACTTCCATGTACCTTTTGGGAATTGCAGTTATACTTTTCAGCGCCCTGATTATCAGGAAAATAACGGGGGATGAATCCGTATCCTACTTTATTATGGAACTTCCCGAATACAAGATTCCCAGCGCCAAGCGCGCCCTGTTTTCAACCCTGAGCCGTGCCAGGGCCTTTGTGGTTAAAGCCGGAACTGTAATTCTGGTTTGTAATGCTATTGTCCATATATTGCAGACCTTTAACTGGAACTTCCAGGTTGTGGCAGAAACTGCGGCCGACACCAGCATTTTAGCGTCTCTGGCCCGTCCCTTTGCCTTGATCTTTATACCGCTGGGTTTTGGTATCTGGCAGTTTGCAGCTGCCGCCATCACCGGTTTGGTGGCCAAAGAAAACGTGGTGGGAACCCTGGCAGTAACCTTCGGGATTTCCAACTTTATCAATTTGGAAAATTTTGAACTGGTTGGCGGAGCTGCCGGTGTTTCAGCAGCCTTTTCCATCGGTTCGGTGGCAGCCTTGTCCTTTCTGGTATTTAATTTGTTTTCACCGCCTTGCTTTGCTGCCATTGCCGCCATTCGCGCGGAAGTTGACTCGGCCAAATGGACCTGGGGAGCCGTCGCTTTTCAGCTTTCCATGGGCTACAGCCTGTCATTTTTCATCTATCAGATTGGAACATTAATAACGGAAAAAAGACTGGGAACCGGCTTTGTTCCCGGATTAATTGCAGTCCTGGTTATTATCAGCATTATTGCAGTGCTGATGTACAGGGGCAGTAAAGAAAAATCTTTAGTCAAAGCCACGCAGAAAGTGGGTAGTTAAGTTGTGGGAAACAATTGTCGCAGTAGTTGTAGTTGCCTTGATTGTCGCGGCAGCAATCGTCAAGATTGTGCGGGACAAGAAAAAAGGTACTAAATGTATCGGCTGTCCCGTAGCGCAAAATTGTGCACGGGAAGTTAAAAAAGCCTGTAATACCGGCTCCGATCAAAAGATAAAAGAAGAAAGTAATTAGTTTAAGTTTCCGGGAATAAGTGGACTTTCGTGCACAGATTGCATAGCTGTTCCACTTGGTTCCCGGAGAACGGGGAAGATTCCCTTCCGATAAAAAAAGAATGGTTTATTTTGAAGGGGAGAAATTATGAGACAAAAAGAATCGCGCGAAATGTATTTGGAAACCATATTAAAGCTGGAAAAAGAACACGGTGCTGTTCGTTCGGTTGATGTCGCTGACGAGTTGGGCTATTCCAAACCCAGTGTCAGCCGCGCCATGGGAGTTTTAAAACAAGCCGGCTATGTATCGCACTCTCCTTATGAGAATATTGAGCTGACCGAAAAGGGAAGAAAAAGAGCGAAAAGCGTGCTGCGGGCGCACCATCTGCTGACAGATTTCCTGGTTCAAGTTCTCCATATAGACCCGGAGGTGGCAGAAGAAGACGCCTGCAGAATAGAACATGTTATCAGCGACGTAACCCTGGACGCAATGGAAGAATATTTGGAGACGGTGCCGGAGACGGTGCCGGGGCGTTGAGTTATTCAGTTATTTTCTGCCACTTCCGGCACTGAGCAACCGGTGCCGGGGAAAAAGGAGCATCCGTAAAGATGCTTCTTTTTTATTGTCAGATTCTGTTCTGGTTTAAGCTTGGTTATATATGGTAATCTGGGAAAGATGCTGCCGGTTCTGGATGTGCCGAGGTTTCGCGGTTGCCGGGGCGGTCGAGACAGCCGGAGGTGGAAGAGGCCCGGTGTCGGGGAGGCTGTGGAGCCCTGAGCGGCAAAGCGGTATTAGACCCATAAATCGAGGCATTATTTTTTTGAAAAATAAGGAGCAGAATGTTATACCTGATTTTAGCCATAATCTGCAGCTCATCTATTGCCCTGATTTTCAAGTACGCCGAAAACACCGGGGGCGACAGATACGTGATCACCAGTGCCAATTACCTGATGGCTTTTTTGATCAGCCTGGTCATGATCCTGTCCCGCGGTCTTTTGACCGGTATTGAAAAAGAACAAGCCTTTTTGGATGAATTTTCGAATTTGTCTTCCCGGTTGGTCGGGGTTTTATCTCCATATTCCAGTATTATTTGGGGGCTGATCGTCGGTTCCATAGCCGGAATTTTCTTTTTTCTGGGCTTTATCTATTACCAAAAGAGCGTTCAGGAAAACGGAGTTGGCGTCTCGGGAACCGTGGCCAAGTTGGGCATACTGATTCCCGTGCTTTTTTCCATCATTATCTGGAAAGAAATGCCCACAGCGATTCAGTGGGTGGGTATAGTCCTGGCTCTGGGCTCCATTGTTATCATGAACCTGTCGCCCCAATCACTGGAAAAGATGGACTTCAAGGCTACCCTGATTCTCCTTTTTCTTTTTGGAGGAATGTCCGAGTTTTCCAACAAGATTTATCAGAGATACGGCCTCAATGAATACAAGGATGTCTTTCTCTGCGCCGTCTTTATTGTAGCCTTTTTGATTAGTGCCTTTTATATCTGGTTTAAGCAGGCGAAAATTACCAAAAAGGATATTTTAATCGGCTGCGCCGTGGGCATACCCAATCTTTTTTCATCCTATTTTTTGATTTTGTCCCTGGACACAATAGCGGCTTCTATCGCTTATCCTATCTTTAGCGCCGGCGGCATTGTCCTGATCAACATCGGCGGCTATCTCATTTTTAAAGAAAGAATATCCCGCAAAAACAAACTGGCCATCGCTTTGACCATTGTGGCCCTGGTTTTGCTGAATTTATAAAAGGCTCAGCTTTTAATAATGTTATGATTATAAAAAAGCAATTGGGTGGGAGAAAATGGAAAATAAGAAAAAGTTAAGTGTAATAGTGTCTTTGGTTTTCTTCCTGCTCTTGCTTGGATCTGTAGGCTACAAGTTTCTGCTGGAAATCAATTTCCTGGACGCCCTTTACATGACGGTTATAACCATATCCACTGTGGGCTTTTCTGAAGTGGCCGCGATGGACAATGAAGCCAAGTTATTTTCTATATTTCTCATATTTTTAAGTCTTGGTGCCGTTGGTTATCTCTTTTCCAGTATTGTGAGCTCGCTTTTAGAAGGAAATTTACGACTTGCCTGGAGGAAAAAACGCATGGAGAAAAATATTGAAAAATTGAAGGATCATTATATTATTTGCGGGGCCGGTGAGACCGGTTTAAATGCTATTAAACAGTTTAAAAAATCCAATGCTGAGTTTGTTGTGGTTGAAAAAGAAGAGAAAAAGGTAAATGAGCTGGTTGAAGATAATATTCTGGCGATTCAGGGGGATTCTACCGATGGAGCTGTGCTCGAAAAAGCCAGAATTGTCTATGCTAAAGGGCTGATAACTACTTTGCCCAGCGACGCCGACAATGTTTATACAGCTTTGACGGCCAGATCCTTAAACAGTGATTTGTATATTGTTTCCCGGGCCATAGAAGAAAATGCGGATAAAAAACTCAAAAAAGCGGGGGCTGACAACGCTGTGTCTCCCAATGAGATCGGCGGCAGCAGAATGGCAGCGCTGATGCTGAGGCCAACAGTGATATCGTTTTTGGATATTATGACCCATGCGGGCGAAGTGGTTCTGGATCTGGAAAATGTCACGGTTGAGAAGAAATCACCGCTCAGG
>LFRM01154980.1_pt1 | contig 11365 bp, 10 predicted proteins | sample 618341 | NCBI WGS metagenome assembly LFRM01 (sample SAMN03654438, study PRJNA283298) | anaerobic digester metagenome | isolation source: pool of bioreactors CSTR01a, CSTR02a, and CSTR03a thermophilic anaerobic... | place: Denmark: Kgs. Lyngby | collected 2014-05-21
ACCATACCAGCAACCGGGATAACCAAACCGAGTTCATCTTCCAGAACTTCTTTGGCAGCACGCACTTGTATTTTTCCACCGTCCATCAAAATCAAATCGGGTAGCGGCTTCTGTTCACGCAAGAGCCGTGTGTAACGGCGACGAATGACTTCTTGTGTAGTCGCAAATTCGTGACTGCCTTCAACTGTTTTTATTTTGTATTTCCGATACGCTTTGCGTTCCGGCTTTCCATCCTTATAAACGACCATGGCCGAAACCGGATTTGTACCTTGGATATTGGAATGGTCAAAGGCCTCAATCGTCTCAATATACGCGATTCCAAGCGCTTCGGACAATTCTTGGATAGCTCCGACTGTTTTGTGCTTAGAACGCTCAATCAGCAAAAACTTCTCATTGAGGGCCAGTTCACTGTTGGTCGTTGCCAAATCCAGCATACTTTTTTTGTTTCCGCGTTTTGGAATACGAACGGTTGTCTCCAAAGTCTCGGCCAACAGCTCTGTATCAATCCCTTCCGGAACCAATATTTCTTTTGGCAGAATATGATTTTGTTCTTGGTAAAACTGCATAATAAACGACAACAATTCATCTTCAGGCGTTCCGTAGCAAGGGAAAAGGGCAGCCTCACGTTTAATAACCGTCGACTGTCTCAATAAGAACACTTGAATGGATAACCAACCTTTATCCATAAAGAAGGCAAAAACATCACGGTTGGTATAATCACGCGACATAATGGTTTGCTTTTCAACCGTTGTCTCAATGTAACGAATTTGGTCACGGTAGTCAGCAGCCTGCTCGAAATCCAGACGCTCTGCAGCATCGTGCATCTTTTCAACGAGATTCTGTTTGATTTCTTTCACTTCGCCATTTAGGAAACGGCTAATTTTTTGAATTTGAGTTGCATATTCTTCTTGAGTAACGTCATGGTCGCAGCAACCAATGCACTGGCCCATCGAATAATAGAGACACGCACGTTTGGAATTGCGGGCACATTTCCGTAGCGGGTAAACTTTTTGGATGAACTGTTGGGTTTCCGTAGCAGCATAGACATGGGGATAGGGACCAAAGTAAACACCGCCGTCATCTTCTACGATAGACGTAATGATGAGTTGCGGATCTTTTTCGTTTGTCACTTTTAAATAAGGATACATCGTTCCTTGTTTTAACTTAATATTATATTTTGGTTGGTATTGTTTAATGAGACTGATTTCCAACAGGAGTGATTCCTTGTTGGTTTTCGTTACAATGAATTCAAAATGGTCGATATCAGCAACGAGGAGCGCTGTTTTACCCTCGTGTTTTTGTTGGAAATAAGACTTAACACGGCTTCGTAAATTTTTCGCTTTACCGATATAAATGATTTCATTTTCGGAATTTCTCATGATATAACAACCTGGCAAGTCGGGCAGAAGCGCAAGTTTACTATGAATTTCTTCTCTTGTCATATCTTTCAATCCTTTAATTTCTAGTGTAATAAGTATACCACGCTTTTAAATGTTTCGAAGCTTAGACAGCTTGGAGAGGAAGGCCTCAAGCTCTCTATCCAAAAATTAGGCAGATTATTCCTTCAAACTAGTATGTATGCGGAACGGAACTGGGTAATGAAGCATCAATCATTGCTCACTTTAGAACGGAACTGGGTAATGAAGCACCAATCATTGCTCACTTTAGAACGGAACTGGGTAATGAAGCACCAATCATTGCTCACTTTACTTTACATAAGACAAACACGTGAAAACAATTGATGTTCCCTCAGAAGCTTATAAAACCCTAATACAACAAAAAAGTCGCGAGCGGCAATCCGCTCACGACTTCAATCACTTCTTTTATAGTCCACACTTCAGTTGTGCTGCACAGTTGTTACATGTGTTACAGCCACCTAAATCTTCAACCGTACCGATACGGCAGATTGGACACGTATCGCCAATTTCATTACCAATCGTTACGTCTGTTGATTCCAGGTCAACAATCGACTCAACTAAGAACGTTTTATCTTTATTTACTTTTTTGGCTTCTTTTTCGTTTGCTTCATAATCATCTTCGAAAAGATTCTCTTCTGCTTTCAAAGTTAGTACTTGTGAGTCACGGCTTCCGTCAACGTAAACCGTACCACCTTTAGCACCACCATCATAGAGACGCTCGTAGATTTTCTCTACTTGTTCAACATTGTAACCGCGCGGGGCGTTTACTGTCTTAGAAATAGAACTGTCTACCCAACGTTGGATCGTTGTTTGAACATCCACGTGTTCTTCTGGTGATAATGCCATTGCAGTAGTAAAGAAGTCCGGCAAGTTATCTGGGTCAGCATCTGGATTGCGGTCCAAGTACTCTTGAACGATTTCAGCTTTTACTTCGATAAATTTACCTAAACGTCCAGAACGGAAGTAAGAGAAACTGAAGTAAGGCTCTAAACCAGTTGAAACACCGGCCATTGTACCAGTCGAACCAGTAGGCGCAACTGTCAACAAGTGAGAGTTACGGATACCGTATTTCAAGACGCCTTCACGAACGTGTTCAGGCATGCGGCTCATGAAACCAGAGTTAACGAATTTCTCACGCAATTCTTGTGTTTCGCGACCTGTTTCACCAACTAAGAACGGGAAGCTTCCGCGTTCTTTCGCAAGTTCAATACTCTCTTCGTAAGCAGTTACGGCGATTGTTTGGAATACTTGATCGATTAATTGGTTTCCTTCTTCAGAACCGTAGCGGACACCACAGTAGATTAACATATCTGCTAATCCCATGATTCCTAAACCAACACGGCGTTCGCCAAGTGCTTGGATACGGTTTTCTTCCAAGAAGTAAGGCGTTGAATCAATAACGTTATCTTGCATATGTACGCCCATACGAACTGTTTTTTCCAATTTCGCAAAGTCGACCATTTGTAAGTCTTTATTAACCATTTCTGCCAAGTTAACAGCAGCCAAGTTACAAACAGAGTAAGGAGCAAGAGGTTGCTCACCACATGGGTTTGTAGCAACAACTTTTTGACCATATGCTTGCGCATTTGTCATTTTGTTTGCATTGTCGATGAAGAAGATTCCTGGCTCAGCAGCGTATGTCGCACACACGTTGATTAATTTCCACAATTCGCGTGCTTTAATGGAACGATAAACGCGTACGGCATGACCGGCTGCTTCCCATTCACGAACGTCACCAACATTTACCCATTCAGCATCGTAATGTGCCATTTCTTCTTCAGAGTAGTTTTCAACATCCGGGAAGCGTAGTTCGTATTCAGCGTCAGCTTTAACAGCTGCCATGAATTCATCGGTAATACAAACAGAAATGTTTGCTCCGGTTAGGAACTCAGAATCATTAACTGTATATGTACCACCATCACGCAATTTCAATTCAGCATCACGAATCACAGAATCATCAAATCCGCCGTTACCAGGGATATTTTTGTAGTTCAAGATTCCTGTGTACATGTTTGTTTCTTTTGGTGAAAATGGCGTAAATCTCAATTTGTTATGCGCCAACGTACGAATTTGCTCATCTTCGAAGTTCTCGATGATGTAACGTAAAATACGTGGGTTTTGCATTTTTGAAATGATAAATTCGATAATATCTGGGTGCCAATCTGTCAACATGATCATTTGTGCACCACGACGGGAACCGCCTTGTTCAACCAAGTGCGTTAATTTCGCGATATCATCCAACCAAGAAACAGAACCGGATGAACGACCATTAACCCCACGTGCTAATGCGTGACGCGGACGGAGTGTCGAACCATTCGTACCAACACCACCACCACGGCTCATGATTTCCATTACTTTTTTACGGTGGTCAGAAATGCCACCACGTGAGTCTGGAACCATTGGCATTACGTAACAGTTAAAGTATGTGACATCCGTACCAGAACCTGCTCCATATAAGACGCGTCCTGCAGGGATAAAGTTTTTAACTTTTTGTTCTTCGTAGAATTTTACAAAAGCTTCATAACGTTTTTCAGGAGAAATCTCTACTTGTGCCAAACCGTGCGCATTACGCATTGCGATTTGTTCATAGTATAGCTCCAAGGGCTTGTCCAAAGTAATGATGGCACGTTTTACAATGCCGTCTTCAGCTTCACTGAATGTGTCAATTGTTGCACGGTATTCTTCAGAAACTTGAACAAGTGCTTCACCTTTTTCCCAGTCCAAAGAAACAATCGTACCAGTACCGCGTGCTGGGTACTTCGGATCTTCTTTAACCGTTAAGAGAACGAAGTCGCCTTCTTTAAGGGTCGTTTTCTTTGTATCTTTGAAAGAGTAGCGGTCCAACATAACTAAGCGCGCTACGCCATTATAGGTAATATTCATATCCTCGGTAATCGGGAATACTGCATCAAATTGTTCGATGTCTTTGTTCAATTGTTCGTAACCATGCTTTAAAGTAGAATTTATTTCAGTAGCCACTCGAATCACTCCTCAATCTTAATAAACCACAATATGTTGTGGTTTAACATAAAATAACTACTACATATATTAAGGGAGATTCTTGAAAAAAGCCAGAGGGAAGTGCTAGGGTAAAAAATGGTAACAAGATGAAAGCATGAAGAGATGCCTTTTATAATTTAATTTGAGCAACTTTTACAAAAAGTTGAATGGGGGATGTGTAAAATACAAGAAATAGCATACCATTTCGAGCCTCTTTTGTACATAAAGTAATGTATAATAAAATCAAAGACCAAGGAGGTGCAGTATGCGCGCACGTATTATATATAATCCTTCTTCAGGCCGTGAACAAATTACTAAATATCTGTTGGATATTTTAAGAATATTCGAACAGGCTGGCTATGAAACCAGTACGTATGAAACAACCGCAGAATATTTATCAGCATCTAATGAAGCAAAGCGAGCAGCACAAGCAGGCTTCGATTTGATTGTGGCAGCAGGGGGCGATGGGACCGTCAGTGAAGTAATCAATGGGGTCGCGGGGCTAGAGAAACGCCCGACGATTGGTATTATTCCTGCTGGAACGACGAATGACTATGCCCGGTCTCTGCAAATACCCCGTCATGATTTGCTAGAAGCCGCCCGCTTCTTAGTGTCCCAAGAAGCCATCCCGATGGATATTGGAAAGACCGGCAATACATACTTTATGAATATTGCAGCCGCAGGACATCTCTCTGATATAACCTACGAAGCACCCGTCAAAATGAAAGCGTTATTTGGCTACCTTGCTTACTTAATTAAGGGGGCTGAGAAGTTGCCCCGAGTGAAACCTATTCAAATGCGAGTTACCTATGATGGCGGTATATACGAAGGGGAAGCGTCCATGTTCTTTGTCACTTTGACAAATACGGTCGGTGGCGTTTCACCGATTGATCCAGGGGCAACGATTGGGGACGGAACCTTTACTTTGTTTGTCATTAAGACGGCCAATATATTGGATATCTTACAACTAATCGGTATGCTCATTCGGAATGGCAAGCACTGTGACGATCCCCGCGTTCTGTATAAACATACGTCCTTCGTAAAAGCAGAATCATTGGATGGGCAACGGCTCATGATAAATTTAGACGGGGAATATGGTGGTGACGCCCCGATTCAATTTACAAATTTGCATCACCATTTACGAGTCATCGGGAACCCGATGAACTACATTGATTCAGTAGATGCAAAAGAAAAGAAAAATGAATTTGTAAAGGCGTTAGAAGATTTGGATGACCACTAAAGTTGAGAATCTTAACCCTTACTTAACAAATAATTTTAGGTTTACTTGAATTCTTTGTTGCCAGAGCCTGGATTTATATGCTATTGTTATTAATGTGTTCTAATATTTATCGCAAGATTAAAACAATAACCAACGTTGGGCCAATTGATAAAAGACATTCACAGACTGACAATCTTCCTGAATGTCTCTTTTTTCCTTGGAGAACAGTGAGGAGGGCTTTTTGTGGTTAAGCCAGATAAAGAAAAGAAACCCACTCAAACGAATCAGACTGCCAAGGCGCTTGCAAACTTCTCCCAAGTTGGTGTAACGATGGCAGCATCTGTATTAATAGGTGTTTTTTTGGGAAAATTTTTAGATAACTTTTTCCATACATCACCGTGGCTCCTCTTACTCTTTTCCTTTTTTGGGGTCGGAGCAGCGATAAAATCTTTGTTTAATTGGTCAGATGAAGACAAACATAAGGAAGAGGGAGATTTATGAAAGTATCGCCATTAGCTAAGCGAATGATAATAACCATTGTAGGAATTTCGGCACTATTTGTAGTTGCTTCTTTTATTTATTATCGTTCCCTGGCATTTTTACCCTTTTTATTAGGCGCATTACTTGGCACAGGCGTCAGCATCTGGAAAGTATTTGTGTTGGAACGCGCAGTCGATCGTGCATTGGGAATGGACAAGAAAAAAGCTGGAAATTATGTAAGTTTGCAGCAATTATTCCGTCTTTTCGTCACTGGAGTAGTTCTTTTCACAGGAGCGGTCGTACCACAAGTCAGTTTATGGGGCGTGGCAGCCGGTATCATTGCTTTTCAATTGGCATTGTACCTCGAACAGCTTATCTATAGGAGAAAATAAGTTGTTGGAACATAATAAGGAAGAGGAGGTGAATCATGCGTGTTAAATATTGAAAACTATGCAATTTGGAATATCTTTGGTATCGATATTTGGATTACAGAAACAATCGTCAATACCTGGATCATTATGTTGGTATTAACACTGATTGCTCTCTATACACGCTCTAAATTGAAGAAGTTTAAAGAAATCCCAGCAGGCTTTCAAAATGCAATTGAAGCCGTTATTGAAATGTTCGATAACTTCATCACCAACACATTAGGTAAGAAACTTTCTTATATCGCTCCTTGGTATTTCATGGTATTCATGTTTGTCTTGTTCAGTGCCCTGATGAGTATTTTCGGTCTACGGGCACCGACAGCTGATTGGGCAACGACCTTTGCTTTAGCATTTGCCAGTTTTATCTTGATGCTCGGGATGGGATTCAAACACCAAAAGGGAGCGTACCTAAAAAGTTTCTTTGACCCGCACTTTATCTTTTTCCCACTCAACTTGATTGGTGAAATCGCAAAACCGGTGTCATTGAGTTTCCGTCTTTTCGGAAATATGTTGTCAGGGACAATCATATTAACTCTCTACTATGGCTTGATGCCTTATTTTACACAAATAGGGATTCCGGCTTTGCTGCATGCGTTCTTTGATATTATCTTTGGAGCATTGCAGACATATATTTTTGTCATCTTAAGTTTGATGTATGTAAAAGGTGCAGCAGAATAAAAATAAAAAACCAAATAATGGAGGAATTACAACATGGAATCATTAGCAACAGTAATTGGAATTGTACATATTGCGGCGGCAATCGCTTTACTTAACGGGGTACTTACTACTTTTGGGCAAGCAAAAATTGCAGCACAGGCAATCGAATCAATTGGAAGACAACCAGAAGCGGCAGATGACATTCGTTCAACAATGTTCGTTGGTTTGGCTATGGCTGAGACATCAGGTATTTACGGTCTTCTAATCGCAATCATCATGCTATTCGCGAACCCACTGATTGATACATTAGTCAGCTTACTGTAATAAGGGATGCGCGAACAGATTGAAAGATTGAGGGAAGGAGGACGTGAGAATTGAATAAACTAATAATTCTCTCCACTCAAGCAGTACCGGAAGGTCGTGTATTCGGACTGGATGCTCAGACACTTATACAAATCGGTTTCCAATTATTCAATGGGATTGTTTTGGCTGCTGTACTCACCTATCTACTTTATAAGCCTGTCAAAGAATTTATGGAGAAGCGGAGTGACCGCATTCAAAATAGTCGTGACGAGGCAGAAGAGACAATGGCTAAAGCAACGGCTTTGATAGCTGAATACGAAACGAAAATAACTGAAATTGAAAAAGAACGGACTGAAATCCTGGAAGCGGCGCGAGTAGAAGCAAATGATCAGAGAAAAGTAATTCTGGAAGAAGCTGTTCAAGAGGCAGACAAGATGAAGCAACAATCGCTTGCGAAGATTGCTGGAGATAAAGAACGTCTGAAAGAAGAATCGCGTCTCCATATTATTGAGCTCTCTTCAGTTATTGCCGGGAAATATTTGGCAGAGAACTTGGACGATAAAGCCCAAGCAGACTACTTTGAAGATATGATTGCTCAGTTGGAGGAGTCATCATGGATCAGTTAGAGAATCGTTACGCAAATGCTCTGTTGGAGCTCTCCGAAGAAAATGGAACATTGAAAGAAGATGTTGCGCAAGTTGCACGTGTCCGTGATGCTTTGAGTGAAAGAGACGTCGAACAATTTCTGATACACCCACATATTGCCAATGCAAAGAAACAAGCACTATTAAAAACAACCTTTGCCGATCAAGTGAGTGAGCAGCTGATGGGGCTGCTGTTTCTCATGTTCGATAAACAACGAGAACAGGCCATTATTCCGGCGTTGAACGCATTTATTGATGCCGCCAACCAGAAGTTGGGAATTGTTGAAGCACGGGTTGTCTCGGCCAAAGAGCTGACTGAACAAGAACTTTCTCATATCCACAGTATCTTGAAAAAACGTTTGAATAAGACGGTGCCCATTCAGACAGTGGTTGACCCCGATGTCTTGGGCGGATTCTACATTTTAGTGGATGGTCAGGTATTTGATGGTACACTACGCACAGAATTATTGAGAATGAAAGAGCGATTAAAGAGAGGAGGGGCTATGGATGCAAGTAAATCCTGAAGAAATAAGCAGAATATTAAAAGAAGAAATAAAAGCCTATTCCAATCAAATGGAATTTACTGAAGCAGGCTCTGTTATCCAAGTCGGAGATGGAATTGCCCAAGTTCACGGACTGAAGAACGCTATGAGTGGCGAACTGCTTGAATTTGCAGACGGTACAACCGGAATGGCATTGAACTTAGATAGCGATAGTATTGGAGTGGTGATTCTTGGGTCCGATGCGGGTATCAAAGAGGGTGACCCTGTAAAACTGACAGGCCGCATGGCAGAAGTTCCAGTTGGTGATGGTATGTTGGGTCGCGTGGTTAACGCACTTGGTGAACCGATTGATGGGAAAGGTGCCATTGCCCCAGATGGTTATCGTAAGATTGAAAGTCAGGCGCCAAGTGTTATTATGCGTCGTGAGGTAGAAAGACCTTTGGAGACTGGAACCAAAGCAATTGATGCTTTAGTTCCAATTGGAAAAGGGCAACGGGAATTGATTATTGGTGACCGTGAAACCGGTAAAACGGCAATTGGGATTGATGCGATTATTAATCAAAAAGGTAAAGACGTCTACTGTGTCTACGTAGGTATTGGACAAAAAACGTCGACTATGGCACGTATTATTAAAACATTACAAGAAACAGGGGCAATGGAATACACCACTGTTGTGATGTCAGGAGCGAGCGAATCAGCGCCGCTTCAATACATCGCACCTTATGCAGGCTGTGCCATTGCTGAAGAATGGATGTATAAAGGTAAAGATGTTTTAGTCATTTATGATGATTTATCGAAACATGCGGTTGCCTACCGGACAATCAGTTTACTGTTAGGACGTCCACCAGGTCGTGAAGCCTATCCTGGAGACATCTTCTACTTGCACTCACGTTTACTTGAACGTGCTGCCAGCATGAGTGAAGAATACGGTGGCGGAACTTTGACTGCCTTACCGATTGTGGAAACGCAAGGTGGCGACATTTCTGCCTATATTCCGACAAACATTATTTCGATAACAGACGGACAAATTTATCTGGAAGCGAACTTGTTCAATAACGGCGTTCGTCCGGCGATTAATCCGGGTCTATCGGTATCCCGGGTAGGTGGTTCAGCTCAAATCCCAGCAATGCGGAAGTTAGCAGGACCAGTCCGAATTGAATTTGCGCAGTATAAAGAATTATCCGTTTTCTCCCAGTTCGGTAGTGACTTGGATCAAGACACACTGGACCGTCTAGAGCATGGAAAGCGGATTATGGAAGTATTGAAACAGGTTCAGTACCGCCCGATGTCCATCGAGAACCAAGTATTAGTATTCTATGCTTTGAGTAATCGTCATTTTGCAGATGTTGAAGTTAACCGTGTCCGCCAATTCCAGAATGATTTCTTGAANNCTTGCAAAAGAAATCGACAGCATTATCAGCACGGTCAAAGACCAATACAATTACAGTTAGGAGGAATCATAAATGGCGTCGATTAGAGAGATTAAAGAAAGAATCGCGAACGTCGGCTCGACTGAACAAATTATTCGAGCGATGGATATGATTGCCTCCACCAAACTGAATCAAGCAAGGACACAATTAGAGGGAGTCCGTCCCATCTACGACGGACTAAAACGCCAAGTGGAAGAAGTGGGTAGCTTGAAAAAAGCTGCCAGTCACGTCTTTTATGAAGGACGAGAAGTTAAAAACTCGTTATATGTCGTTTTAACAAGTGACCGCGGCTTTGCGGGTAGTTACAATGCCAACATCTTAACAAAAGCATTGAAACATATGAATGAAGGTAAAAACGAAAAAATACTCGTTGTTGGCTCAATTGGTGATTCGTTTTTTAGGAAAAGAAAGAAAAATATCATTCGAAGAATAACCGATGTATCTGATTCGCAGGTATATTACGGAACGCTGAGTTTGGCGAAATGGATGACGGATTTATACTTATCAGAGGAAGTTGATGAAATCTTCATCGCGTATACAGACTTTGAGAACGTTATGACCCATCATCCTATGGTCGAGCAACTCTTGCCAATCGATGTTCCTGGTGAAGGAACGACAGAAGATTCGGACCGTATTTATGAACAGGGAATCGACACCTTCATTGATCACATTATCCCCTTGTATTTGCACATGAACTTGTTCCGGGCATACTCAGAATCGCATACAAGCGAGCAGGCTGCACGGATGGTCAACATGGATGCAGCGGGCAAAAATGCAGAGGAAATTATTGATGATTTGAATCTGCAATACAACCGTCAACGTCAAGCAGACATCACGCAAGAATTGAGCGAAATAATAGGAGGGTCAAACTTTTGATAATAGGTGAACGATATGACAGATAAAAACAAAGGAACGATCACAAAAGTAATCGGAGCGGTTCTAGATATCCGTTTCGAAGAAGAAGTACCGCGTCTCTATAATGCGATTAACATTCCTTTCGAGGATGGAACCATTGTAGTCGAGGTTATGCAACATTTGGGCGATAACAGCGTTCGTTGTATTGCAATGCATCCAACAGACGGATTAATCCGCGGAATGGAAGCATTCGATACCGGTGGGCCGATTAAAGTCCCTGTGGGTGAAGAAGTATTAGGCCGAATGGTAAACGTTCTGGGCGAACCAATCGATAATCAACCACCGATTGAAGCGAAAGAATATTGGCCGATTCATAGAGAGGCACCACGCTTGATTGATCAACAATCACAACCGGAAGTTTTGGAAAC
>LFRM01270052.1_pt2 | contig 11364 bp, 11 predicted proteins | sample 618341 | NCBI WGS metagenome assembly LFRM01 (sample SAMN03654438, study PRJNA283298) | anaerobic digester metagenome | isolation source: pool of bioreactors CSTR01a, CSTR02a, and CSTR03a thermophilic anaerobic... | place: Denmark: Kgs. Lyngby | collected 2014-05-21
CTTTATCCCTTTGACCTCTCCTCGCTCTCTCTATTGTCTCGATTATTTCACCGGTAACCTCTGGATTTTTGACTACTAAATTGACCATTCCTTCAAGAGCATATTCATCAGCCAATCTCACGAGTTTCATATTCTTGTGGAGATTTGGAGCCTTATCAATATAATCCTTAAATGCTTCAATCCGCTTGATGAAATCCTCATCCTCCCAATCTGGGGATAACTTACCAGATTTGAACTCATCATACCTGCCATCATATAGGAATTCATTCATGTAGAAGCTACTTGAGGTTCCCACATAATCTGTATACGCTTGTGGCATATCACGATGCCTAATATCAGCACCACCATAAAACGCTTTCATATTTTCAATGATTTCCTCTTGAGTCAAAGTCTCGTACTCATTAGGGTCAAATGCTTTTAGTATCTCGCCTGCCACTAATGCCTGAGTGATGGAAGACGTCATATCCATTCCCTTAAACTTTGCCTTCTGAGCGTTTACCTTTTTCTTAAATGATTCAGAACCGTATTTATCTACCCAATCGAAGAACTTGAGATTTTCGCCAAGTCTGACGCTTCTCCCTTCTCCATCATCATCTCTTGCTATCCTATCCTCAATCAACGCTCCTATATCATCATCATCAAAATGAGGGACTGTGGTTGACCTGCAATATGGATGTAATGGGGGTAGATTGACTCCTACCTTTGCTTCTTTAATCTCGAAGACCTCTCCATCAAGCTCTCGGCATCCATCGGAAGTCCTGCTATCAAGAGTAGCAATATATCTGTATTTCTCAACTATCCCGGTATCCTTATACGCTTGTAGACTGCCCTTATTGCTGATGTAATTGATTTCGGTACGTATTAGTCTTTGAGCATTTGAATAGCTCACATTGAGTCGGTCTGCGAAGTCTCTTGCTATATCATTAGGACCTCTACCTCTGACAAACTCCTGAGATAGCATCTGTTCGATATTATCGGTTAGCTTTTTCTTATCTGCCCATATTCTATCACTGTAATTCTGACCTAACCATTTTTCTCTAACCGCAGTTTCTAATTGCTTACCACCTGGAGTTGTAAACGATACCCCAACTCCTGCTCTCTTTTGAGCGTCAAACATGGTACTAAAATATCCATCTTCGTAAGCATCCTTGAGGGTATTACCAAGACCTATATTATATCCAGTAGATAAAGTTTCAATATTATGTCTGATATTAGTCACGAGTTCATCCATCTGTGAGATATATGCTCTGCCGGATAACTTCTTGAGATAATCACGATATTCCGCCGTAAACGCCTTCTCTCCGAGTCTTTCTACCTCATCAAGGTATTTCCTCGCTTGCTCTTGGGAATCCATCTGCTCATCTGGTTTGAGGCGTCTACGTGCCGATGTGAGGGTAACCCCAGTCTCATCTGAGTGTCTTTGATAAAATGCCTGGACCTCTTTTCTGATTGACCGAATGGTTTCTTCATATGCTTTCTTTAATTGTCTTTCATATTGAGATGCTGTTTTCTCATTCTGCACCAGATTAAGTTCAGACCGCTTCTCCCAATACTCTTTGGATGATATTGCAGGCATTATTCATCACCGCCTTCGTCGGAAGCCTCCTCACCAAATCCTGGGACCGTTCCTTCTCCCATGACCTCTTGCATCTGTTTCATCTTTTCTTCACTCTCTTTGCTCATCCTATCGCCTTCTTCTTGAGCATCAGTAACCCAAGGATGATTTGCTCTGATGGTTTCTTCACTAATAATACCAACACTATTCCTGGCATCTGTGATAATCTCTGACTCATTTGCGATTCCATCAGTATTGAAGATGATATCAAATTCAGTTTCAAGGAAATCACCAAGTCCCTTATTTAGTAAATCAACCTTGATAAACCAAATCAGTTCTTCCAGGGATGCGGTAAACTCATTTGCCATATCATCTGTATCAGTATCAAGGTCTGCGTATCTAAATTTAAGTGCTACTCCTGAGGCATTACCAATACTGACTTCTTGAGTATCTACCCCGCTGCCTGCCTCGTATATATCTTTCCTCAATCTATTGAGATGGCTATCAAGAGCAGCAACATCAAGTGGGGTGGTCAATGCTGTTACATCACCATCACCAGATACAAAAGCAGTTCTAAATATGTTCAGATTCTGAGTAAACTCGGTCTTATCGGTACCATCATAATTCTTGACCACCTTGATTGAGTCTGGAATATCTTGTAGATTGTTTGATGTATCTGATGTATTGAGGTCATAATCATCAACAAGTGATTTGACTAATTTGAGTAAGCTCATTTCGTCAGCATTATACTTAAATGCTATAAATGGTACCTTATCCCAAGTCATTTGAACATTGGTCATAATAGGATTATTATCTTCATCTACCATTACATTACCATCTGCACCTATAGTCTCCTGAGGGATGATAAAATGACCTTTGACTCCCTCTCCTTTATCTGGGTCTGGTTTTAATCCTCTATCAGTTTTCTCATAATACCATACGCCCTCAGTAGTATGATACTCTACCTTGATGAGTTCCTTCTTGACGCCATCTGGTAGATATTGAATAATAGTATAGACTCTCAATACTGCCTCAAGGATAGTGTGGTCTGAGTCTGCCCAAAATGGAATAATCTCTTCCGTTGGGATTCTTTTGAACTTGAGGTTACCAAGTTGGTCATAGTAAATCTGTATCCATGCTAAACCATTGACCACCGAATCTCTGCCAACATTCTTAATCATCTTTAAGAATTTCTTATCAAGATACTCACCAAGCAATTCGCTAAATTTATCATCATCACATTGGATACTGAACTCCTTACTCAATAGATAATTGACCTTTTGATTAGTCAATTTTCTCATAAAGGGGTGCTTCAGTTTACTGTTGGCAAGATTGGTTGCCTCCTGTCTGACCCCTTTTCTATCAATATAATATCTTTTACGGTCTTTGATATCATTATCATTTCCGTAATAGTCTTGAGCGGTCAGCATGAACTTTCTGGTATCACTTGCCTGCCATTCGTTCAGATTGCTAAATAAGAAATCCTCTTGTGGTTTCCCATTGTCTGTCAGTCTGCTTATCTTGCTTTTAAGACCAAGCATCGCGTTTGTTTGGAAATCTGGAAAAATCATTACATTGCCTCCTTTTAGTTTTATTTTTTCGCCTACCAACTGAAATTACTTCTTCCGAGTTCAAATGTGGCATATCTCAAAGCATCCATTAAGTGGTTATACTCGTCTATCGGCTCATTGCTCGGTTTACCGGTATTTCTATCTGGTTGCCATACGTAGTTACTCAATTCTACGATGGTATTGGTACATCGAGGGTGAACGTATATTTTATAATCCTGTAACTTTTGGATACCTGAGTTGATTGAGCCTTTTGGTTTCTTTGCTCCATAGATACGATGTAATCCCATATCTTTTAAGGTATCAATATCTTTCGGTGCTGATGAGTCTGCCGCTATCCTCTGATTATCATATCCTTTATACTTTATGGCATCTCTGATATGTTCATTCTTCATATAGGTCTTGTATATCTCATCGAAAATGAATATTTGCCTATTCTCTTCATCTACCATCAATGCTATAAAGGCAGTAGGGTCATTGGTATAACCAAAGTCCATCCCGAATAATTGCTTATATTTGGGTCGGTCATAAGTATCAAGCGACCTCTTCATTGCCTCAATATCAAATTCATATTCTTGCCAGTTCTCAAATATCAGACCCTCAGCTATACCCCAATTACCTTTTCCTTCTATATCATATCTACGGGGATTCTTTGCTTTCATCCGCTCGAATATCTTTAAGTCATCCTCACCGAGAAACTCATTACAATCGTAATTTATGGTTATTGCCAATACGTTCTCTTCATCGTTTGAGCCATCTGACCCTACTATATCAAAGAATCTCTTCTTTAGCCATATCTTATCAGACCAGGGGTTGAATGTAAGGGTATGTTGCTTAAATAGAGGGTGGGGTATCTCACCTCTGATGGATAAGTCTACCTTGTTAAAATCATCTTCATTTGTACATTGGAATGCTTCCTCCCACCAGGTCCAGCATAGATAACCGTCTTCTACCGTGATTGAGGTGATTGATTGGGGGTCATCAAGACCTCTGAACATTATCTTTTGACCTGATGGAATATAAGTCAATTCCAATGGTGATTTAGTTGCTTTCCATAGATGAGCAACTCCAAGACGATTGATTGCCCATTTTAACTGAGCATAGGTTGAGTCCTTATGCGTATTGTAATATCGTCTAATAACCAAGGTATGAGGTTTAAGTCCATATTGATGCCAATATTTCATCATATTATATGGAAACCAAAAGGACGCCGTGGTTGATTTCTTGCTTCCACGCCCTCCCTTTAATACTCGATATCTATGTTTTGAGTTCCAGAACGTCTTATACCCTTTCCCAATGAGTTCAGGTAGGCTCTTCTTGGTTACTAAATCTGGTATCATCACCGTACCCCCTTATTCGAATTATAATACATCTGCTTGTCTTTGAGCTTTTTTAGTTTATGAGTGAGAGTCTCTTTGTATTTAGGGTCAATAGTTATTCGTCTTGCTGCTTCGATTAAGTAGGGACTTCTAGGAATAGTATTTTTTCTGATAAGTCTGACCATTACATAGCAAGTTGATAATTTCTTGAAATGTCCATGATTTTCATATGTACCGTTTACGTTGCTGACTATATAACCTCTTGCCCCTTTTTGTATCTTATATTCGCCTAGCATATCAATGAATACCGCCATCGTCTTCCTCTACATCCTCGCTTTCAACCTCTCCAACCCCCTCAACGTTGAAATTGTTGTATTAATCTTCCAATTCTTCCTCTCCAGTAAACACTACTGCTCCATTGAGATTGATTGTTTCCTCATTAAATCCTTGCATCTTATTGAGTTCTGCTACTGCATCGGTTATCCCTTTATTATTGACTTGGGACGCTCTTCTTGCTTTCCTCTGTTTGAGTACCTCTTTTATATAACTGGTTGCTCTCTCAGGGTCTTCTATCATCATTTGCTGTAACAACTCAAGTTCCTCTTCTGCTGCCCGGTCAATTCTTTCCAGGTCTTTCTTATTTACATCAACGACATATCTCAAAGTTTCAATGGATTGCTCTCTGGTCCATCTGGTCTTCTCGGTCTCACTTTCTCTCATTTCATTAAGTAATTCGTCGTACCTTTGTCTGACCTTGACCTGCTTAAACAAAGTTGAGGCATTTGAGTCCAGACTTGATTCCTTCCATTTCTTCTTAGAAGGGTAAGCTTTTAGGTATGCTTGTCTTTGAGTATTTCCTTTTAATAGTTCTTGTACATAGATTTCTTGAGCTTTGGTTAGTCTATCATCAAGATGTTTACTTCTTGCCATCTCTTATCCCTCCTTTCTATATTTAATCTATCTCTGATTTTAATATATTGTAATCTTTTTGGTTCTCTATTATCATTTCGCGCCACCGTCTTTTTCTATCATCTTGACTCCCCCTTAAACGCAAATGACTGCCTCTTTTGGTACGCCTTGGAGTCTTCCATCTTCATAATCATCTTTAGTACTCAATAGAATAGTCTGAGCTGGGTTACTTTTAGTCCCTTTTATCTTGAGTTTCCCTTTGCTGACTTCTATATTGAATCTTTGCAGTAAAATTTCGAGGTCTTTTCTTAATGCTATGGTATCATCTTTAGTTGGCACCACCAGGAATATCACTCGGTGTTTTTTCGCCGCCGGTTTAATCCGGTCAAATAGCTCTACTGCTTCATCTTGACTCTTAAAAAAATTCACGAATAGTTTTTCCCCTTTACATAATAATAGCAAGAGCAGTCTATCTCTCTTGATATTATTATATAACATATATGGACTCTTTTCAATGTCAAAGTCTAATTTATCTTTTGCTACCTTCCGTCTTTGTTTCTGGTTCCCTTTTCCTCACCTCGAATAATGGTTTATGGTTTGATTCTGCCATGAATTTCTTATAGCAGGTACTACCAAATCCCAATTCAATTGATTTAGGATTCTTAAGCTTCCTCCCACATCGTCTGCAAAGGTTACTTTTCCTTACTATTTCCGGTTTTAGCATCCCGGTTATGTCTTCCATTATCCTCGCCTGCCTTTCTATAGCATGTATATGAGCATTGTAGCTTGGTTATTCCATGACTATTTTTAGTCTTATACATATGCAGTGCTGCCGGGATAAACTCTTTACCACATATGCTACATTTTTTAAGTTCCAACATAATATCCATCCTCCCTCTAAAGTAAAGAGGCTAAGATATAATCCAATGCTATACTTTGGTCTACTGCCCCTGTTTTAATACCCTTTTCCGTTTCTCTGATACTTCTGAGTCCTTTGACTAATTCGCCTATGCTATAATGATTGCCTTTTTCTCTTGCTATCTTTATCTGCCAGGCAGTTAATCCGGTCCTATTTGATACATCTCCGCCTCCCGCGCTCTGTACGAGGAGCATTGACCTGATATTGCTATATAATAGACTGATGACTCCCAATGGATTCTCATTGACTTTCTTTAACTCATGCCATAGTTCATAAGATTTATGTGGTTGGCGTCTACATACCGCATCAATCAATTCAAATATTACATCCTTTGGGGATGAGTAAATCAATTTCTCTTGGATTGCTATTTCATACGCCTGCTCTATGGTTATATTTGCTGCCTTTGATAGATGAGTCAGCTTGTCACACTCAAGTAATATCCTGCTGTAATCACAATCACATAGATTAGCAAATTCGATTGCTTTATTTATTTCCAATCCGATTTCCCTCTTGATATACTTTGCCAAAACCTCTGGAATCAATTTCTCAAATTCCGTCAGCATATCGGTATGAGATTTATAGAATTTACTTCTTTTATCAAGGTTTGTATATATCAAGATGATTACATTCTTACCTTGAGTCACCCCGCTATTTAATCCCGCCCATATCTTTTCTTGACTTAAATAGTCTTTATCATCTCTTATCACATAGCAGTTTGATTTATTCATAAAGGTATTGTTTTGTAACCTGCTATATATTGATGATATTGAGTCCATCCTCTTAGCTGGTACTCCCATTACCTCGGATATCTTTTTTATGTAGATATCCATTACCGCTACCTCTTCGCCGGTAAAGATATAAAGCGGTTGTACAATCTTTTTAACCAACTCCTCTTTGAGTTCATATAGTTGCATTATTTTACCCCTCCTTTATCCATACCCCCCTGGTTTCCAATATCCACATATCAACAGTTGAGCTTTTGTTGACTCCCTTGATACTTAATTGAGATAAGTACTTACTGGTCACCTTGATGGTATCCTTTAACTCTCTGCTTGGGGTCTCAATCATTAATTGCCTACTGGCGTACATGATTGCCTTAAAGAATAGTGATATATCCCAACCACCATCTCCCTCTTTATAGTTAAATCTTGACGCTATCTTGAAGGCATTTGCTCCATTGACTACCCCAATATTCTTGATTACAGTTTCTACAAATTGATAAAACTCAATTATATTATATCGTACAATCAAATCTATCTCACCAGGGACCGTACAAATATTGGTTACGATATGCTCCTCTGCTTCATTGAGGTCATATCCCTTTTCATCTGCATATCTCAGTAATTCGCTTGGGGTATATGGGTCAAGATTGATTATAGTCCCCCGACTCCTCAAAGTCTGAAGGGTGTTATTCATATCAGTGATGGTCATTATAAAATATGCCTTTTGAGGTGGTTCCTCGGTTATCTTGAGTAGAGCATTCTTTGCTGCCAAACTCATCTTGTCTGCGTCTGCTAATAAATAAACGATGGGTTCCGTCTGCTTATAGGCAAGTTTTATGATATCTCTGATTGTGTCTACCTTTACATCAGTGCTAATCAAATGAGCATTGAGGGTCTTTGCTATCTCTTTTGCTATGAGCTTTTTACCCCCATGCTTCTGACCACATATGATACTAAATCGTGGAAAGTTACCATTTGCTATTCTCTCGATGTTTTCTAATACTTTAGTTTGCCCAATCATTCCTCCACCCTCACCATCCAGGTATCGGTAATTCTATTCTTGACCTGAGTCTCAAACACCCCTAAACTCCGATTCTTATAATAATAATTGATGAATAGATATCCTATTACCTCATCAATGACGGCACTAATTGAGTTGCTTGAGCAGTTTATTCTAGTATTATTGAGTCTCAATATCTCGGTATACATATCATCATTGATTTCATAGTCATAATCAGTAATAGCAAATGCCTCACAGATTGGTTTTATTTTCTCCAATACTTTGAGTCTTTTCTCTTCTAAATATTTCATATCCCTCATTGCTCTGCCTCCTGACATAATAGAATCAAGGTTGCTTCAATGAGTGGTTTAGGATTTGGCTCCCATTTGATATCTGCATTAAGTCTGATTACCTCATCAAGTAACCCCTTGATATCTTGATACTCCTCATCAGTATATCCATTAAGCGCCTCTTCATAGGTTGACGGAATCTGTAAATATTCAAAATCGCCTATCAAGAAATACTTATAAGCGTCTAATAGAAAATTCATATAGAGTTTCATAAATTGCTTTAAGTCAACTCCGCTTCTATGGGACTCTTCAATAATCTTGACCACCTCATCTGCTTTGACGTCAATGATACCATCAGTTAGGTCAAACATGATATTGTAATCAATCGTACCAAGTGATTCTACCACCGTCTTAACGCTCAAATTGAGGTCATAGCTCAAGCATTTATCAAGTAATGTAATTGCATCACGCATCCCGCCATCTGCTAATTTCGCTATGTATCCAAGCGCCTCCGCGTCGTAAATGATATCTTCTTGATTAGTCTCATTCTCCCAATCAAGGATTTGCTTTAATCTATCTACTACTGATTGATAGGTGATTCTCTGGAAATCGTATCGCTGTACCCTTGAGATGATTGTTGCCGGTATCTTTTGAGGGTCAGTGGTGCAGAAGATAAATACTGTTTGAGCAGGTGGTTCTTCAATCAATTTAAGCATTGCATTCCATGCCCCGGTTGATAACATATGACAATTATGAACTAGTATATCATTTGCAAAGTATGATGAGTGACCGCTTACCTCTAAATCATAAAGCTCAATAAATCCTAAAGATTTTTCTCTATCTCCAATATAACTCTCGAAAGATTCATTTTTATTTCCTGGTTGGTAAATCTCAATACTTTCCACCCTAATTGCTGGAGCACTTCCGTTTTCTTCAAATCTTTCGATAAACCACTTTTCCAACCATGGGCTCTCCCATCCACCTCTATCGCTAGCATTCTGCTTGGTAATGCAAGGTCTACTTTGTAACAAGTTGGGTATCCATTTCCCCTCGGTATCTTTGTAGGAATCGGATATTCTAAAATCCAATCCGTTGATAGAAACTGGAATAGAGTTAATTGCTCGGGGGTATATTTCCCGTTTCCTCCACGCAGTTTGAATGGTTGATTGAGGGTCCCATTTCTTTTCTTGGTCTCTATCATCTTTTCTACATTGGCTCGTTGCTGCATCGGGTTTTGGGCTTTCATTCTGTTCGAACTCTCTTCCCTCTGCTTCTGCCCTGCTTTTGACTGCATCGTCTGATGCTCGCTCATTGATATCAGTTTCTTCATGCAATCTTTTGAACAGGTCTTTCTGAATGTCTTGTTTTGAAATCTTCGACCACATATCTGACACTGCAAATCCTTCATATATAATATCCTCCTCATTTAGTTGAGATGCTTCTATCCATCCATTATTAGTAAAAAGTAAATGGTCTTTGGTGGTAAGCATCTGAGAACCATCTGTCAATTTTATTATACACAATCGGTCTAAAGAAGTCAAGTTCTTAAAAACATTTTTTACTATTCCATCTCCGATTAGGTTATTAACCGCCATTCCAATTTCTATATCTTTTATTGGGAGCCTTCTTCCATCTGCTAAATTAATTAGCGTATCTTCATGGAAGCACTCATCTATGATATATACCTTATAGGCTGCATCAAGTGCTTTGAACTTTGCGTTATCAATGATATCTCTCACATTCTCAACCCCATTATTGGATGCCGCATCAATCTCAATCGGGTTACCTTCATGGTCATTGATTTCATTTGCAAAGATGCGAGCGCAGGTGGTTTTACCCGTCCCTGCCCCGCCAGTAAATAGATAGGTGTTTTTATGGGTCTTTGTCTTGAGTTGCTCTTGCAATATTTTCTTGACCGCTCCCTGCTCTACCACATCATCAAATGTCTTTGGTCTATATTTTATAGCAAGTGCCTTCATTAGTTTAATCTCCCGAACATCTTATCGAAAAGCTCTTTCATCTCCTCAGACATTTCATAGTTCGCATCATCTTCCTCAAGTAGATTATTGAGAATCTCGGAAAAGAGAATATCAGGGTCTTTTGCCATCTCTGAGAAAGTTGCCGCCGCTTTCATCTCGTCAAGATAATCTTTCATTGATACTTCTTCGGTATCTGCAATTCTCTCTACGATAGATAGGAGTCCCGCTTTTACTGCTGAGGCATTTCCCCTTACCTCAATCGTTATTGCACCATCTTTGGTCAATTCAAATGATATCTTTGCAGTCATGCCCATCATATTATTTTTCCTCCTTTATAATAAGATTGAAATCCATTTTCACCCACTTTGATAATTTACCATCAACTTCTCTTTTTACTTGCTCAGCAGAATAATAACAACCTCTTTCTATTGATTTACCCATTGGAATCTCCAATTTATCTCTAATATAGGGAACCCCAATAGAAAGATTATAATTTGTCTTTTTGGTCTTTGGGTCTGTCTCAAATGCTTTGAAAATACCGTCCTCTCCACCATTTCCAAAATATAACACTCCCGGTTCATCAGGAAAAGTGTTTAATTCAATTGAAGTCGGTTCTCCTAAATATATCCAATTCTCTTTTCTAAATGAAATAGCATGATTAGAACTAATCATTAATGCTTTGATGCTTTCTTTCTTTTTAGGGTTCTTGGCATATCCTTTTGGCTTTCTTTTATGCATCATTGCGTATTCGGTATCACTCATAGATTCTATTTTAGTGGACCCTATCTCCATTTTCTTCTCAACCGGTATCAATGGTACCGCTTGCGTATATGGTTTAATTGGAGGTCTGGTGAAAGTTACTTTGCCAAATACCGGGATTCTCTCATCAGTGGTTTCAATATACTTATTAAATTCTTTTATCTGCCGGATATATGCCAAGGCTTTATTCTTTGGTATGAGCATCAACCATTTTTTGGGCTCATCTGCTACTCTGTTATCTAACTCTGATTCTTCGTAGAATTTGTAATTGAGCAATTCCTGACAGCCTACATCATCTGAATTGATAAATTGGATATCATTATTTTCCAAAGGATATTTTTTAT
>LFRM01236654.1_pt1 | contig 11363 bp, 9 predicted proteins | sample 618341 | NCBI WGS metagenome assembly LFRM01 (sample SAMN03654438, study PRJNA283298) | anaerobic digester metagenome | isolation source: pool of bioreactors CSTR01a, CSTR02a, and CSTR03a thermophilic anaerobic... | place: Denmark: Kgs. Lyngby | collected 2014-05-21
CCGCCAGTTTGAAGGCCGATCCCACTGCCAACGGAGTCTCGGGAGTGATGGCCCCGAGCACGCTGGTATCGGAGACGACCAGCACGCTGACTTGACCGGACAGTTCCGAAAAACCCGCCAGAGCCTCTTCCAGACCGTTCACCTTTGTCTGGGGTACGCCGAGCCAAAAGCCAATAATCCGTGACTGTTCATCCAGAACGATCTGCGCCGGAACGGTGCCCTGACTGAAGATGAGCGTGAGGGTCGGCGGCGTTCCTTCAGAGCGTACGTATTCACCGAGGATCTCTCGGTATTGGGTTACGATCACTTCCATTTGCGAGACGGGTACTTGAGCCAAAAAAGCGGGCGCGAACCAGTCGGCGTCAATGGTGTCCGCGGTGAAAAGCTGTGCCACGCGGTCTTCGGCGGTCAAGGCGGCTCCCATGGCTTGATGGCCGAACACCAACAGAATAACAAGCAGGACAAGAGCACAAATCCGACGGACCATGTCTATCAACTCTCCACTCGGTTTTTGTGTTTCGTATGACAACGCGATGATAGCTTAGTCGTTCGATCCGGAATTCCTCTCATCGGTGTTTGACCGGGGGGTGTCGGATCAGTCCGATAGGCGTTTCTTTGCATCTGATTCATGACTCTGATAGGGATTCTTCTGCTATACTAAAAAAAGGTTTGCTTTACAGCGATTCCACATCTGAAGAGCGGAGGGCGCGGACAGATGATGAATCTGACGGCCGTTGACTTTACGCGGGTGACGCTGCGGGATTGCTTTTGGGCGCCTCGCCTGGAGACAAACCGCAAGGTCACGCTGCCGATCCAATACGAGCATCTGCAAAAGACGGGACGCATTGCGGGGATCGACCCGGAGTACAAACCGGGTGATCGCACCGCACATCATATTTTCTGGGACTCTGATGTAGCCAAGTGGATGGAGACGGCTGCCTACAGCTTGGCCACGCACCCTGATCCCCAACTGGAAGCACAGCTTGAAGAAGTCATTGCCAAATTCGCCAAGCTCCAAAGATCCGATGGGTATATCAACAGTTGGTTCACGGCAGTAGAACCGGAAAAGCGGTGGACAAATCTGCGCGATTGCCATGAGCTGTACTGTGCCGGACACCTGATGGAAGCGGCCGTTGCGCATTTTAAGGCCACGGGTAAGCGTCATTTTTTGGATATGGTCTGCCGTTACGCCGATTACATAGACAGTGTCTTTGGCACCGAAGAGGGAAAGCTGCGGGGTTATCCCGGGCATGAAGAGATAGAGCTGGCTTTGGTTAAGCTTTGGAAAGCGACAGGCGAAAGGCGCTATCTGAATCTGGCTAAGTACTTCGTGGATGAGCGGGGACGACAACCGCATTATTACGACGTAGAAGCACGAAGACGCGGCGAGGATCCCGAAAAGCGCGGGCCCGGGCGCTATCGGCAGAACCAATCGCATATGCCGGTGCGGGAGCAGACCGAGGCTGTCGGTCATGCTGTCAGGGCCATGTATCTGTATTGCGCCATGGCCGATGTAGCCAGGGAAACGGGAGACCGGAGTCTCGTTGCCGCTTGTGAGACCCTTTGGGAGGATGTCTGCTTAGGCCACCTTTACATCACGGGAGGAATCGGGCAATCGGGCAGCAACGAGGGTTTCACCTTCCGCTATGATTTGCCCGAGGAAACCGCATATTGCGAGACCTGTGCGGCGATCGGGCTGGTGTTGTGGAATCACCGAATGCTGCAGCTCCACGGGGATGCCCGCTTTGCCGATGTCATGGAGCGCGGCCTGTTCAACGGCACGATAAGCGGCGTGTCCCTTTCCGGAGATCGGTTCTTCTATGTCAATCCTTTGGCGAGTCTGGGAAACCATCATCGACAGGAATGGTTCCGTTGCGCTTGCTGTCCGGGCAACATCTCACGCCTGTTGGCCAGTGTGGGACAGTTCTTCTACTCAGAGAGCGAGGAATCCGCTTGGGTCCATATGTACGCCGAGGGTGAAGGGCGACTGCGAGTGGGGGACAGGGAAGTCACCATCAGGCAACAGACGAAGTATCCCTGGGACGCTCATGTGAGGCTGGAATTGAATCTTGCCCGCCCTGCGACCTTTACCCTGGCCTTGCGCATACCGGGCTGGTGTCGTCAGGCCTCGGTTACACTCAACGGCACTCTTGTGAGTATGGCCGGCATGATGGAGAAGGGATACCTGAAGCTGAACAGGCAGTGGCAAAGCGGCGATACGATCGAACTGTGTCTGCCGATGCCCGTGGAACGCGTCAGAGCCAATCCTGCTGTGCGACAGGCCAACGGGAAAGTTGCCATCCAGCGCGGCCCCGTGGTCTATTGTCTTGAAGAAGCCGATAACCCCGTCACTCCGCTCAGTCGTATTGCCCTGCCTAGGAGTTCTGCTCTAAACGCTCGCTATGACCGCGATCTTCTGGGCGGTGTAGTGGTGATCACGGGTGAAGCAGAGGTCATCAAGGCCGATCCGTCTCGAAAGTGGCTCTACGACACGAGGGCTCCTCAGACCGAGCCGATGCGGATCACAGCGGTTCCCTATGCTGTCTGGGACAACAGAGAGCCGGGGCAGATGCTGGTATGGTTGCGAGAGATCTAAGCGCCATAGCGGTTACCCCAAAAAAGATGACGCTCGCCAGATAGGCGGGCGTCATCTTTTTTGTCCGCTTAGGCATGGAAACCGGGATATTTCACTTCAACTGGCCTATTTGATCCTTCCATTCACCGAGCAGGCGGGTCCACTGGGCATGGGTCTCTTCGAGAGCCGCCAATGGCGTCATCTGACGATTGTAGACTTTGGCCAGGCGCTGTGTAAACTCGATTAGACTGATCTCTATGGGCGGCGGAACGACATAGGACTGCGCGTAGGGGAACAAATCCATCCACAATTTGAGCTGAGGTTGCTCATGTACCATGCGTTGTAGCATCGGCATCCGGCCGCCGTAGAAGCTGGCGATGCGCTGGACTTCCAGGGTCACTTCGTCGCTGCAGAGAAAGGCGATGAACTCCCAGGCCAGGTCTTTGTTTCTGCTGGCGCTGGGAATTGCCAAGCCGTCGGTAAACAGATGCATCACCGGCATACTGTCGGGGGTTCGTCGCGGGGCAAACAGACCGAAATCTCTGCTCAAAAAGTCCGGATCAGCGGCCCTCATCGTCGCCATAGACTGCGGATTTCTGTAGATCATGGCGATGCGACCGTGTTCAATGCTGCCGGAAAGAATCGATCGGCTGTTTTGACCGGCTTCGAAGAGCTCCTGCAGCACGTCTACGGTGGCTATGGCACGTCCATCCATCAGATTCGAGGTCAACGTGTCAGTGTTGATCTCGGTCAAGCCTGTCTGGCGCAAAAACCAACTGAACTGTTGTGCGCCTCCAAAGGATGTGCTATATACGACAAAACCGCGGACGGCAACCACGTCGCCCTCCAGTCGGGTCAGACGCCACGTGTATTGAACGAGCTCTTCCCAGCTTTGCGGAGGTCTGTTTGGATCGAGTCCGACCTCAGAGAAGAGTGCCTTGTTGTATCCTATGGCCCGGGGGGCTATATTCTGCGGGACGGCCATGACTTGACCTCGCCAGCTCAGAGCATCCCACAGCGTCTGCGGATACTCTGAGGCAAGCTCCCAGCGCGCCAGATATCTGTTCAAAGGCTCGAGCAATCCGGCCGAACCTTCGACATACGGAGATTCGGTGCCCGTGACGATGACATCGGGCGGTGTACCCCCGGCAGTCATGACCAGGATCTTCTCCATGCGATCATTCCAGCCGGCCGTAAGCACGACTACATCCGTATCATATTGGCGCCTAAACTCCGGGACCACTTCTTGTTGCACATAGGTAAGCAGAGCCGACGGATAGCCCGTGGTCAGAAATGATATCTCCTTTGTGGCCGCCGCACAGGCGGTTGTGAGGGATATCGCCATCAGCGACAGACAAAGAAGCGAAAGAAAGGCGAGTTACCCAGGGCCTCATTTTTGATAACCTCCCTAAATGCGTAGTTGATCCTTGGTATAACCACAGTAATATGATTTAGGCAATTTATCTGGGGCCGGTAAGTAGCCGTAACATGATCATTAGACCTTTGTTTGGAATTACCTCCTATGTACTGGGTATGATTAGCTTTGCGGCATGAAAACATAAAAAAGAGGATTCCGTTCTCAATGGCGTCATCTGTCAACCCGGGGTCTCAAACGGGTTCGACGGAACTGGCAACGGGAGCGAAAACGCGGTGCAGTAAGCCCAAAAGGCAGATCTGCCATTTAGAGTATCCCGTAGTCCATCGTCTGCTGAGCGCTTGACTTGATCGACCTTCTCAGGTCTAACCGGTTTGCGAGGGCTTTCGGGCGCGGTTGCGGACAAATGTGTCTCGCGGACAAACACGGATTTCTCCGCAGTACGCCGAAGGCAGTAAAACGTATCCGGTTTTCAAGCCGGAGATATGGTCCGTGTGGTGGTTGAGAGGGGTGACTACCGGGGCGTGCATGTGGGCCGTGCAGTGATTGGCGAAAGCGGCTGCTTCGATGTGGCAACGGGCTTCGGGAACAGGATCACGATATCGTGGGGCGATTTCGACTGCTGCAACGTTTTGCCGGCAGCTGTTGCGAATGTCGCCGCACAACGTCAAGCGTTTGAATGACGACTTATCGTTGACCATGCGGCACGGACATGCCATGCCTATCGCTACGGCGATTCGGCGGGTTGTACCATCCGCGGTACTCCACAGTCATTCAGTAAAAAAATGACGCTCACCTCATCGGGGAGCGCCATCTTTCTAAGCATCCGGCACCGCGTCCGGGGCGTGGAGCGTCGCGCGTATCATTGTGGTTGTTCTATCTGATCCTTCCATTCAGCGAGCAGACGGGTCCACTGCGCATGGGTCTCTTCGAGAGCCGCCAACGGTGTCATCTGACGGTTGTAGACTTTGGCCAGGCGCTGTGTGAACTCGAGCAGACTGATCTCAATCGGCGGCGGAACTACATCTGACTGCGCGTAGGGGAACAGATCCATCCACAATTTGAGCTGAGGTTGCTCTTGTACCATGCGTTGTAGCATCGGCATCCGACCGCCGTAGAAGCTGGCGATGCGCTGAACCTCCAAGGTGACTTCGTCGCTGCAAAGCAGGGCGATGAATTCCCAGGCCAAGTCCTTGTTTCTGCTGGCGCTGGCAATAGCCAAGCCGTCGGTGAACAGATGCATCACCGGAATACTGTCGGGGGTCTGGCGCGGAGCAAACAACCCGAAATCTTTGTCTAGAAAGTCCGGATCAGCGACCCTCATCGTCGCCATGGACTGCGGATTTCTGTAGATCATGGCGATGCGACCGTGTTCTATGCTGCCGGAGAGAATCGATCGACTGTTTTCACCGGCTTCGAAGAGCTCCTGCAGCACGTCTACGGTGGCTATGGCACGTGCATCCATCAGATTTGAGGTCAACGTGTCAGTGTTGATCTCGGTCAAGCCTGTATGGCGCAAGAACCAGCAAAACTGCTGTGCACCTGCGAAGGAGGTGGCATAGACGACAAAACCGCGAACGGCAACCGCGTCCCCCTCCAGTCGGGTCAAACGCCGCGTGTATTGAACGAGCTCCTCCCAGCTTTGCGGAGGTCTGTTTGGATCGAGTCCGACCTCAGAGAAGAGTGCCTTGTTGTATCCAATGGCCCGAGGGGCTATATTCTGCGGGACGGCCATGACTTGACCTCGCCAGCTCAAGGCATCCCACAGCGTCTGCGGATACTCGGAGGCGAGTTCCCATCGCGCCAGATATCTGTTCAAAGGCTCTAGCAATCCGGCCGAACCCTCAATATAGGGGGATGAATTGCCAGTAACGATGACATCGGGCGGAGTGCCCCCGGCGGTCATGACCAGGATCTTCTCCATACGGTCATCCCAGCCGGCCGTAAGCACAACGACGTCCGTATCATATTGGCGCCTAAACTCCGGGGCCACTTCTTGCTGCACGTAGGTAAGCAGAGCCGACGGATAGCCTGTGGTTAGAAATGATATCTCCTTCGTGGCCGCCGTACAAGCGGTTGTGAGAGATATTGTCGCCAATGACAGACAAAGAACCAACAACGAGCGATACGTCCATGATCTCATTTTTTGACAACCTCCCTGAATGCCCAGTTGATCCTTCCATCTATTTGTTCGTCCTTTCTTCACCGTATAAATGCAGCAGTATGTTTTGGACAGTTCACAGTAAACTGGAGAGTACCCATAAGACAACAATTAGACTTCGGTTTGGGTTCACCTCCCGGTTACCGCCGGTGATGACGATTGTGGTGAGAGAAATTCCGTGTCGGTGGTCTACACGTCGGAGACGTGCTACAATCCGCTTAACGGCCTGACAGGGATGGGATCATGGCGACGGCTCCGTTCCGCTGCGGGGATTTCGTAATGCGGATCCGTTCTTGTTAGTCGTGCATATGGGTCAGGGTATAATTTCAGTCAGGTTGAGGCTCGCAAGCGAGGATTTCGGGATGGTTGAGCTAAGGAGGATCTCATGGTCACCGTATGCTTGGTGCGGCACGGCGAGACGGATTGGAATCTGACCGGGCGAATTCAGGGACAAACAGACACGGCGCTGAATGCCAAAGGACGGGAACAAGCCAGACTCGCCGGAAGTTATCTGCGTCAATGGCCCTGGGATGTCATCGTCACCAGTCCTTTACAGAGGGCCAAAGAGAGTGCCCGAATCATAGCCTCGGTCTTGGGAATGAAAAACGGCATCCGTGAGATGTCGGACTTTCTTGAACGGGACTACGGCGAGGCCGTAGGGCTGACTACTGAAGAGAGACATAAAAAATACCCCGACGGCATCGTACCCGGTCTAGAACCGTGGGAACAGTTGCGAGACCGGGTCATGCGCGGGTTGGATCTTTTGGCGAAGGATTACTTGCATCAAAGAGTGATCTTGGTCACTCACGGGGGAGCCATCAACGCCGTCTTGGCCGCTCTCTCGGAAGGCAGTATCGGCACGGGAAAGACGAGACTGCACAACGCTTCCCTGAGTTTCATACGATTCGACGACGGCAGGTGGACAATCGACTCCTATAACGTGACCGCTCACTTAGAGTCCGGAGGCGGAATCGACGGATTCCGGACTCGTTGATCCGGAGCGGCCGGTTTTTCGCAGATATCTGTCTGCTGCGAGCGCGGCCAGGGTTCCTTGGGCGGCTGCCACGACGACTTGTCTCACCGGGGTGCATGTCACATCACCGGCGGCAAACACGCCGGGTATCTGCGTGGCGCCGTCTTGCATGTTCACAGCGATGCAGCCTTTCTCCGTAGTCTGCACGCTGCCGTCCAAGTAGTCCAGCACAGGTCGATTGCCCGTCAGGTACATAAACACACCGGAGACAGGATAAACGGCCGTCTCATTGGCGAGTTTCACTTCCACGCCGGTTACAAAATCGTCGCCCAGGATCTTAACCACCCGGGCTCCTTCCAGATAGACCACCTGAGGATGTTGGGTGACGATTTCTTTGCTTTCCGGCGACAGTTTACCGTGGGGTATCAGATAGACTTTGGCGGCGAAATTCGCTATGGTGGGCAGTTCATCTGCCATCATCTCACTGTGACCGACGACCGCCACGTCTTTCCCTCGGAAAAACGGCGCATCGCAAGTGGCGCAATAGCTTACGCCTCGGCCGATCAATGCCGCTTCACCGGCAATGGAAGGCGTGCGTCCCATAGCTCCTGAAGCGATGATCACGGTGCGCCCTTGAAAGACGTTATCCGCCGTGATCACTTGCTTGGGATCGCTTCGTAAGTCTGTAGTCACTACCTGTGATTGGACAATCTCCGCTCCGAACTTCAGGGCCTGCTCACGGAAACGATCAAGCAATTCACGGCCGCTGATGGGCTCCGGCACGCCCGGATAGTTGTCGATCCGTTCCGTCATGCCCAAAGCCCCGGCACCGGGATGCATATCTATGACCAGGGTCTTGCGTGACGCCCGGGCGGTGTAGAGGGCCGCGCTCAAGCCGGCGGGCCCTCCACCTATGATGATCGTATCGTATACTTCCGCTGGTGCTGCCGTTCCCAGAGAAAGATTCAACTCCATAGTCTTCTACCTCTCAATCAAACCAAACCTGCCAGTGCGGCTTGCTCTTTAGTGATCTTACCAGCGGCGGCCAGGACATGCAGGACAAACGTATCCTCGGGGACCGCCCCTTCGATATGGTAATCCTCGTTGATGACCGTGCGCGGCACGCCATAGACGCCATAGTGAGTTGCCAGTTCGGGGAATTCCTGAGCCTCAACCATATCCGCTCTGATGAAGTCGCTGGCCAGAGCTATCTTGTGTGCCAACTGCACGGCGGGTGCGCAGTACGGACATGTCGGCGTGACAAACACCTGGATGTGGACGGGCTTGTCGATCCGTCCCAGTCTTTTGATATTGTTCAACGACAGTCCCGATACGCCCTTGGAGACGTTGATTAAGGCGCTCACAAAGGCTGTGAACTCATATCCGGCCGGGATGCCGTAGAAGCGTATTCCGTAGTCTCTTGCTCCCACTATGGCGATGGCGGGAGCACGGCTGATGCCGTATTCTTCGGCCGTATCGCGGTCTTTGTAAAGGTCATAGACCTCGACAGTAATTTTATCGGAAAGCTCTCCTACCTCCGTAGCCAGCTGAACCGTCTCTTTGCAGTACATACAATCGGAGTTGCCGTTGGAGACGTCGTTTACATCCACAGTAAAGACCAGCACCCGTACCGGTGTGTTAAGCTCTTTGCTGAACAGCTCTGTCAACTTCTGACGATCCGCTTCATTGATCAACACCGTGCATCTTCCTTTCCGGGAAACCCCGTGGTGGTAATCGTTTTCTTTGTTGTGACTAGATGATACAGTGAACGCACGGTGTCACGATGTATGTTTTCATACATTGGCTCTCTAGCTGTCTGCCACCTCTTGCAGGCGGTCAGGATAGATGCGAATCGGAGTGTTTCTGTGGTAGTCGATGTAGCCCGCGGAGCGGAATTGAGCGAGCAACGCGGTGACCTGTTCACGAGTGGTGTTGATGCTGCTGGCCATCTCCTCATGAGTGGGGCTGTCATGGCAGATGCGGCTGCCGTCGGGTTGAACCTCGCCGTCTTCAGCCAAACGCAACAGCAGCAGGGCCAGCCGGGTTCTCACTTTGGCGAAGGCGAGCTGAGCTACCTGCTCTTCCAGTGAGCTGATCCGGTGACAAAAAAGCTGGAGCATGATCAAAGCGCCGTCGCGAGTGGCCGCCAGATCGATGATTTCTTCCACACCGAATTGCACCACCTCGGACGGCTCCGTGGCCATGGCCTGTTCATTGCGATGATGCTGTTGACAGAGGCAGAACTGCCCGAACATGTCACCCGGACCGTGCAGACCCGTGACGAGCTCACGTCCCTCCGATGACAGCGTGCTCGTGCGTATCTCACCTGATTTGACAAGATACAGGCTGTTCACCGGATCACCGTATCCGTAGATGATCTCTTGGCCTTCGACGTCAAGCGTCCGGCCAAATTCGGGCAGTTGTGTGCGTCCGGTCCGGATAAAATCCAGCAATGCTTGGCATTGTTTATGAGAACGAAAGGTGAAGGACTGAGTCATAGCTGCTGATACCTCATCGCGGTATTCGCTGTCCACAGTCTGTTTCCTGGCATTACGGCATGCTGGCTGGATGCGGGGCCGGCGGATCCGCCGGCCCCTTGGAAGATGCGATCCGATGAAGACAGTGACACGAGTCGCAGCCCCTGAGCGCATGTCTTCAGTAGCGACCGTGCTTTTTGGCTGCTTGAACCATGACCCTAGCGTTGTCCATTGAGGCGTTGGCCGGATATTCGCAGCCGGTGGCCAAGATGTAACCGCCGCCTTCGCCCAACGTAGCGATCTGCCTTTGACACTCTGCCATCACCTCGTCGGCAGTGGCTGTGGCGATCCAGGGAGGCGGAATACATCCCATAAGAGCGGTCCGTTGTCCGTACTTGGCCTTCACTTCAGCCAATGACTCGCAGTCGTCGGCAACGTGCAAGAACGAGATAGCCTTAGGATTCATGGCCTCAATCATGGCATCGAAATAAGGCCCGTTTCCGCAATTGTGGATCATAACGAGACAATCCTGCTGTCGCACGCGATCAGCCAGTCTCTTTACGGCCGGTCCTTCGAACTCTTTCCACATCGACTTGCTCATGATGGATTGGGAGGCATACAGAGTGGCAAACATCACCGCATGCACTCCTGTTTCGATCAGGGCGTCACAGTAAGCCATCAACGTTTCCGTGACGACCTCCACAGCCTGCTTGACCGCATGAGGGTCATCCAACAAATCCATCAAGAAGTCGGCCTGCCCGCGCAGCATGCTCAAGACACCCAACGGAGAAAAGACAAAGGGGACGATGACTACCTGTTGTCCCTTGGCTTTGACCAGCCTGTCACAGAGTCTGATCTGCATGCCCATGCGGGGGCTCTGGCGCGGATTGACAGGCTCCAAGCGCCTGTAATCCTCCGGCTGCCGGATAAGACGATTGTTGTGATCGGGATGTGGCGCCTCGGATCGGGGAAAGACGACCGCTTGGCCGAAGTCGGCTGCTTCCACGGAAAGGTCGATGAGCGTACAGATCATATCAAGTCCCAGCTCGTCCGTCACTTTGATCAGGGCCTGAGCCGCCACGTCGGCATCGGTGGCCCAAAGAGGATAGCTGGCATGGACCAGAGTACGGGAGATGCCGTTCATGAACGGATAGACGGGTACCCGGTCAGGTTCTCGGTGTTGTAGAGTTGTCATTACGCGTTCTATGCTGTTCACTGAAGTGACCTCGATTCTGGCTTGATTGACATGAAGGAGTCCCGCTCCGTCAAACCGCCCTTCATGATCGTCGTCACATGTTAGCGCCTGATGATCAGCGGCTATTGCTGTGCGGCCGGATGCGGAAGGGCTAAACCCGCCCCTTGTGCACCCCTTCGGTGTAAGCTTCAACGGCGCTTTAGCGTGATTATAGCGCACGATTCCTTGTCAGCGATACTGTCAGTTTGTTTTGGTTTGCTCATGGTCGGGGGTATTGCTCCGAACAAGCAGCCATTCCTTGGTCATGCTGTGAAGCATCACGGATGGTGTGACCCCGCCGGATCACCATGGAGACGATCATGGCACTGCCGTACCGGATGGTCTCCGACGTTTTCCATTCAAACACCCGACATCGTGCCATGAGACAGGGATGTCTTCATGCGCCCCTGCCAGCCGGATCTGTCTAGGTCGATACACGCCCATGTAGTGGCAGCAGTCTCCTCGTCAATGCTAGCGAGCGGTTTGGCGGGCGACACTGCCCGTTGTCTCGTGCGCCCGGCATGTCTGCCGAGCCGGAGGGCTGAAAGAAGCCCTCACCACTCAACCA
>LFRM01321475.1_pt1 | contig 11363 bp, 10 predicted proteins | sample 618341 | NCBI WGS metagenome assembly LFRM01 (sample SAMN03654438, study PRJNA283298) | anaerobic digester metagenome | isolation source: pool of bioreactors CSTR01a, CSTR02a, and CSTR03a thermophilic anaerobic... | place: Denmark: Kgs. Lyngby | collected 2014-05-21
GTCCGGGGCATAAGGAGATAAAACTCATCGCCGCCTGTTCTGGCCAGCACATCACCAGATCGGCAGCAGCCGCGCAAGACACCGGCAGCTGCCAGCAGGACGCGATCGCCATAAAGATAGCCGCGTGTTTCATTGATGCTTTTCAATCCGTTGATGTCACAGATAACCACAGAGAGGGGCAGCTGATCTGGCTGATCCAGCTGATGCCTGGCCTCGTTAAAATAGGCGCGGTTGTGCAGCTGCGTCAGCATATCATGCTGTTTCAGAAAAGACAGTTCTTGTTCCCGGGAGACGCTTACCGTTGCTTCTTCTATAATCAGCCAGCAAGCTGGTTGGGGAACCGCTTTTTCTGTGCAGTTTTTGAGGGTGAGCCTTAACCAGCCGGATTGTCCGTCAGGTCGGATGTAGGGCTTCGTTTGCGTTGCCAGGGTCTGTGGGTCACCAGCCGGGTCTTCCCCCGACTTCACATAACGGGCTTTGAGGATCCCGGGCAGCAGACCATCGCGGGCAGCAGGGTCAAGACTGGCTATAATCTCCCTGCAGGCCTTGTTTTCCCAGCAGATTCGCATGCCTTTAAGGGTGATTAGTGCCAAACCGGTTTTTATCTGGTCCAGGGCTGCACGATAGAACGCAGGCAGCTGACCGGTATCCATCCCCAAGGATCTTGGCATGCAGCCATGCTCTGCGCTGATGATCACGCCACCAATCGTTCCAGCAGGTTCATACCAGGGATGACACTTCCACTGGCACAAATCTTCAGCAGATTGAGTAAAGCCAAAGGGCGGTTCACCCGGAGCGCAGTTGCTGCCAGCTAGCGCTTCAGCGCAAGCTTGCTGCCATTGGACAGTCAAACGCAAGGAATGCTGGTCGGGGTTTTGTTCCTGGCGGTTGATTTGATCAAATCGTTGTTTGAATGACTGGTTCATGAACAAGCAGTTCAGGTCGCGATCCAGGATGGCAAATGCACAGTGCGGGTTTTCGAAGCGTTCCAGCGATAGGCCACGCCTTTCGTTTGGCAGGTTCTGCTTCACGGTTGTTTTCAGCTGGCTGCCAGGTGTTATTTTCCGGGCAGAAACTGATTGGCGATTATCCGGCCTGTTATGCCACGCTATTATTTTTTCCTGTAAATTGCTCATGCTGTGGTCCTGACTGCGCGGTTAAGCTGCGCGATCCGCTGCCCGGGCGGAAAAATAATTCAAGCCATCAATAATAACGGCTGCCGCTGTACCCTGTCACCTTTTCATACTGGCTGCCCGACCAGGCGTAATAGACCGCCCTGATCCGGTAAAGATAACCCTTTGGCGCAGCAGCCGTCCCTTCACATAGGGCATAATAAGTTCCGGACAGTTCCGACCAGATCTGGGCGTTAACCCAGCGGCCTCCATCATAGCGCTCCAGATATAGAAAAACCCAAGTGTCATCAACCAGTTGCGGATAAGCCATCACATAACCGTTTCCCCTGATACCGCTGCTGGTAAAAGTCATGGAAGTTGATGTGAAATTGATATACGATAAACGAACAGATAGGTCATCTGGTTTCAATTCAGTACTGACCGGTGAAAGTCCGGAGGCCAGTACCGGTCCGCCATAACTGAGCAGTAAAACCAAACAGAGGCTTATTAGGATGACGCGTCTTTCTCTCTTCATTGTGCACACACTCCCTTGCTGATATGACACCCGCTAAATTGGGCGCTTCTATCTATCAAACGATGGTGTGCGTGGACGCGTTACAGTATTCCGTTGGATTTAAAAAACATTCAATGGATTTTTATGCACAACCAGAGGTTGTTAGCGACTCATTGATTCTGCCATCCTGATCAGCTCAGCTTTGTCGACCATCCCAAACAGATGCACTATCAGCTTGTCGATCTGCCAGAGGAGTGCCTGGGTGCCTTTGTTGGCGTAAAAGAATCCGTCATGTCCGGCAATCAGCAGTGTTTCAGCCTTGGTCTGCTCACTGTCCAGGATCAGCTGCTCCTGATCCGAGGCGTGAATATAAAGGAAAATCGATTCATGCTGCTGGTTCGTATAGACAACATGCAATGACTGCCCGTTCAGCTGCCGGGAAGTCAAATGGTAGCCGGCAGGGACAGCATCAGGGAGCATCGTGTCAAAATCAATCGGGTTTGTGCCTGTTTTGTGACCAGGATCGCCTGACTGGTGTTCCTTCGGGAAAACAACGGTTGTGAAGGTGTCATAGATATCAATGATAAAACGGACAACGGTTTCCCGGGCAGATGTTACACTGAACAGTGAAGTCAACAGTGCGATGACAATCGCAGCCACCAGAAGCCTCTTGCGCAGCCTCCCTGAGACCTGTTGGGCCTGAACACTCAGTTTTTTCCCCTTTTGACGCGCGGCCTGTCGTAGTAGTCGAGCCATGCGACGCGTGAATCGCACAGAAAAAACATGGGTCGCCGCCAGCTCGCTTTCAGACGGCAGTTGGTTCAGCATCTGGTTTTGATGTTGGGTCAAGGCCCATTGCAGGGGTGTAAGCCCAGCGTCCATGTCAATCCTCTTCTTTCAAAAGATTTGCCAGCTGCCTGCGTCCGCGATAAAGGCGAATACGGATGTTTTCCGGGCTAAGGCCTGTCAGCTCGGCAATTTCCTGATGGGTGTATTGGTGCAGTGCATTCAGGATGAGTACATCTACATAGGTTGGTTTCACTTTCTTCAGGGCTTTAAGCAGCCTTTCCTGATCTTCCTGCACGAAAAGAATCTGTTCCGGACTATAACGATCATCATCTGCCAGGTCCCAATCAGCAGGCAGTTCCTGCTCAGCCTGCCTTTTTTTCTTTCTGATCATGTCCAGCGCTATGTTTCTTACAATAATAACGACCAGTGCACGGGTTTTGTTACAATCATCGAGTTGGAGGCGGTCTAACTTGGTCAGTATTCTTAAAAATGCGTCATGAACAGCATCCTCTGCCAGATGGTGGTCCTGCAGGATCTGCTGGGCTGTCCAGAACATGGTATGTCGATGTTCATGATACAGCTTGGCAAATATGTTTTTTGCCGCCTCGTCATGCAGCAGGGTCATATAGAAGGTCAGCATAGCAATCCTGTCTTAAGCGCGTTTAAGCAGATGGATAGCGCTATCATATCATGAAAACATCATGTCCGGCAGCTGTTGGTCGTGTCTGGTGTTACCGCAACAGCTGCGGTGTCTGGTGATAATGACAGTTGAAATGAAACATTGGCCTGATTCATCTGAAGCCCGTTATGATACGGGAAAAGGAGGGTTCCTATGTTGCCTGTCCATTCATCCGCGCCTGATTTTACACTTAACGACAAAGATGGTAAAGGGGTTTCATTGTCTGATTTTCGCGGTAAAAAAGTCGTTTTGTATTTTTATCCGAAAGACAACACACCAGGCTGCACCAGGCAAGCCTGCGGTTTTGCCGAGCATTACCCGAGGTTTATCGACAAAGATGCCATTGTGATCGGCGTCAGCAAGGACAGTGAAGCCTCGCATCAGAAGTTCGCAGACCGCTATGATCTGCCCTTTATTTTGCTGTCTGATCCGGATATGTCAGTCATCCGGCAATATGATGTGCTCAAGGAAAAAACCATGTACGGCAAAACCGGTCTTGGTGTGGTTCGGACGACTTATGTTATTGACGAAAAGGGTCAGATCATCGCTGCGGACGATAAAGTCAAAGCCGATACCAATCCAGCTGATGTTCTGCTTTTTCTTGACCAGTTCGAGGCAGGTGTCCGCCCGTAAAGGTCTGCAGGCGATACCCCACATGCTGATATGAAAGAAAAGCCTTGTCCGGGATTTCGAAAAGTCCGGACAAGGCTTTTTTGCTGGTGCGCCACGCATGGCGCTTCACTTGACGGTGAAAGTAATCTGTAAACTTTGGAAGCGCCGTATACCGAACGGTACGTGCGGTGCTGTGGGAGGTCCCCCGGCCAACTAATGACCGGGGTCCTACCCGATTGTTCATTTGTTTATCTGATCACACCTGGGTATATATGATAAAATCGGTAAATAAGAGGCTCCAGTGATGGTGGCTGATTGTTTGGGTTTCGCAGGGTTCTTGTACAGCAAGTATCTGCCCGCGAAGAAAGGGAGTTATCCATGCTCAGTGAAAAAGAAAAGCTATTGCTGCAGGCAGCTGACACCAACAGCGCGATTGTTTACAGCACAGAGCAGTTTATCTGGCGTCATCCGGAAACCGGATACAAGGAGTGGCAGACATCAGCCTATCTGGCAGATATTTTTGAAAAGCTGGGCTATACACTGGTCAAAGCCGGAAATGTACCCGGGTTTTACACAGATCTGGCCACAGGAAGGCCTGGGCCCCATATTCTGATCCTCAGCGAACTGGATGCGCTGGTTTCGCCTTCCCATCCCCAGTCTGTCAACGGAAACGCCCATGCCTGCGGCCATCATGCCCAGTGTGCGGCTATGGTTGGCCTGGCAGCAGCATTGCAGGCACCCGGAGCCCTTGATGGCCTGAGCGGTACCATTCGTCTGATGCTTGTCCCGGCTGAAGAACTGATTGAGATTGCCTATCGCGAAGCGCTGCGCCAGGCAGGTACCATTCGCTATTATGGCGGTAAACTGGAATTTATGTACCGTGGCTATATGGATGGCATTGATCTGGCCTTCATGCTGCATACCGGCAGCGATGATAAGACAGATTTCGGATGCAACAGAGGTGGCAATGGTTGTGTGGCTAAACGGGTGGTGTATACCGGGACAGCCGCACATGCAGGCGGATCACCGCATCTTGGTGTCAATGCGCTTTATGCCGCCCAGATGGGCATGCAGGCAGTTAACGCTCTTCGTGAAACCTTTCAGGATGACCATCATATACGCGTTCATCCCATACTGACTGCGGGTGGTTCTTCTGTTAATATCATTCCGGATGATGTACGTCTGGAAAGCTATGTGCGCGGCGCGTCTATGTCCTGCATCAAAGAAGCCAATGTCAAGGTGAATCGGGCATTGGCAGGCGGCGCGGTGTCCCTGGGTGCGAAAGTCATGATTATCGACCGTCCAGGATACGCACCGCTGAATAATGACAAGAACCTGATGGCACTTGCCCGGAAATGCATGGAAGCTCTGGTTGGCGCTGATCGGGTCGGCTTTAGTGACAAGTGGAGCACCGGATGCACCGATATGGGGGATTTGTCATGTGTGATGCCAGCTGTCCATCCCTATGCTTCCGGTGCCACCGGTACCGGCCACGGCGTTGATTACCAGATAAAAGATGTTGAAAAGGCCTGCCTCAATGCCGCCAAAGCCCAGTTGCTCATGGTTGAAGCGCTGTTGCAGAATGGAGCAGAGAAAGCACAGTCTATCATTAAAGGCTGCAAGCCACTCTATCCCTCCATTAAGGCTTACCTGGCCGACATCGATCAATTGGTATGCGATCTGGAAGCAGTCAACTACGCGGAAGATGGGACCATTCAGATCCGCATCACCTGAGTGTGTATCGCACAGTCTTGGTTCATGATCTTAAGAACAAGCAGTCCAGGCTGCATGCGACAGGAAAACAGCACGCCGATCCGGAAATCCGTATGCCGTAACGCAGATGTCGCGGCTTACGGGTTGTAGACTGCCTTGCGCATCATATGCTCATCGTATATGATCAGATTTGAGCGGTTCTGGAAGAACCGGCAGATGCAGGCAAACAACGAATCTTGCGGAGGTGCACCATGGGTGGCGTATTCGGCGTAGTATCCAAATCAAACTGTGTCATGGATGTATTTTTTGGTACAGACTACCATTCCCATTTGGGAACCAGTCGGGGCGGCATGGTCATCTATGGAGAAAAAGGATTCAACCGGGCGATCCATAATATTGAAAACTCGCCTTTCCGCAGCAAATTTGAAAATGATCTGGCTGATATGGAGGGCTGCATGGGGCTAGGCTGTATTTCCGATTGCGAGCCACAACCTTTGATTGTACGGTCGCGCCTGGGCAGTTATGCCATCACGACGGTTGGCCGGATTAACAACAGCCGTGAACTGGTTGAGAAAATGCTGGCTTCATCACATACGCATTTTCTGGAGTTGAGCAGCGGGGAGATCAATCAGACAGAGCTGGTCGCGGCCCTGATTAACCAGCATAACAGTATAAAAGCCGGAATTGAAGCCGTTCAGGATCAAATCGATGGGTCCATGACAATGCTCGTCCTCAATGAAGATGGCCTTTATGCGGCCAGGGATAAAATGGGGCGGACACCGCTGGCTGTCGGCAAAAAAGATGATGGCTATTGTGTCTCGTTTGAGTCTTTCGCCTACATGAATCTTGGTTATGTGAACCACAGGGAACTTGGCCCCGGTGAGATTGTCCGGCTGAACGCGGATGGTGCGACTGTCCTGAAGCAGGCACAGAAAAAGATGAAGATCTGCGCTTTCCTTTGGATTTACTATGGCTATCCGACATCATCGTATGAAGGCCAGAATGTTGAAGTCGTTCGTTATCAGTGCGGGCAGCGCATGGCTATGCGGGAGAACATCGAGGTGGACATCGTCGCCGGTGTTCCCGATTCGGGAACAGCGCATGCTGTAGGTTATGCAAATCAGTCCGGTGTGCCTTTTGCCCGCCCTTTCATAAAGTACACACCAACCTGGCCGCGTTCGTTTATGCCACAGCAGCAAAGTTTACGTAATTTGATTGCACGTATGAAAATCATACCGGTTGACAGCTTGATACGTGACAAACGGCTACTCCTTATCGATGACTCCATTGTCCGGGGGACACAAATGAGGGAGACCACGGAATTCCTCTACCAGTGCGGAGCCAGAGAAGTGCACATACGCCCGGCCAGTCCTCCTTTGCTCTTTGCCTGCCCCTACCTTAATTTTTCACGGGCCAGCTCCATGCTGGATCTGATCACACGCAAGATCATTTATGAGCGAGAAGGCAAGATCGATCAAAATCGACTGGAGCGTTATGCAGACGTCAACAGGGATGAATACCAGGTTATGGTGGATGATATCTGCCGAAAACTGAATTTCACAACACTTCGTTATAATCGTCTTGATGATATGCTCGCGGCCATTGGTATTGAGGCGGACAAGGTATGCACATACTGCTGGAACTGCCGCGGCTAGTGACAGGAGCGTGACCGTGATGGGCATAGCTTTTTCTGACAAGCAATGGGATGATGTGCGCAAAACCTATAAGGCCTGGTGGGCACAAAAGCTGGACCGGCCGGTTGTACCTGTCTGGCTGGCGAACAGGAATCCTGGACGGCCCAGACCAGCCACGCCACGCCTTAGTCAGGAAAACTGCGCAGATCTTACGATTCCTGCGGAAGCGATCATAGACCGGATTGACTACGAGCTTTCCCAATACACTTTTTTGGGAGATGCTTATCCCTTTGTTAATTTCGACAGCTTCGGCCCTGGCGTCGTTGCTGCCTTTTTGGGGGCTCGCCTGGACACATCAAGCGGCCGGGTCTGGTTTCATCCGGAAAAAATCCTGCCCATCTCTGAACTACACCTGGAATATGATCCAGACAATGAATATCTGCTCCGCGTGCGCGCCCTTTACAGGGCTGCTATGGATCGCTGGGGCGATCAGGTTCTGCTGTCCATGCCGGATCTGGGCGGATGTTTGGATATTCTTTCAACGTTTCGCCCGGGTGAGTTCCTTTTGCTGGATCTGGTAGATGCACCGGATGCTGTAAACCGCCTCACCTGGGAGATCCATGATTTGTGGCATCGTTTTTTCGATGAATTGTCCGCTGATCTGCACGGCTCTGGCAGGCCATCTGTAGTCAGCCGAGGCTGGACTGACTGGAGCGGAACTTTTTCGGATCATCCGGCTTACATTTTGCAATCTGATTTCTCATATATGATTTCACCCCAGATGTTTGACCGCTTTGTACGCCCTGAACTGGACGCGTCTGCCACACGCCTTGGCCGAGCCGTTTATCATCTGGATGGTCTCGGACAGTTGGCCCATCTGGATATGATCCTATCCATTCCTTACATCAAGGCGGTCCAGTGGGTGCCAGGTGACGGTAAGCCGCCACAGGACATGTGGCCGGAAGTGTACAGAAAATGTCACAATGCCGGTAAGGCCAGCCTCGTTTACTGCGGGCCTGATGGCCTTAATCGTCTCGGTTCGCTTCTGGGTACAAAAGCCGGTCTTTGTCACATGCCGGTGCGTCTGAATGTTGATCAAGCATCTGAGGCCACAGACTGGCTTGACTTGATCCTTTAGGGACCGCTGGTTTTTCATGTAAAGCCTATGGCGGCAGGATACGGCATGCGTTATGATATACAGACAAAGAAACGTCAGATAGAGAGGTCAGAAAATGAGAAGAGTCTATAATTTTTCAGCGGGTCCGTCCATGTTACCCCTATCTGTTCTGGAACGTGCGGCAGCCGAAATGACGGACTACCAGGGTAGCGGCATGTCTGTCATGGAGATGAGCCATCGTTCACCGGTTTATGAAAAGATCATTGGTGAAACCGAGCAGTTGATGCGTTCTGTGCTGAACATACCGGATTCCTACAAAGTGCTGTTCCTTCAAGGCGGCGCGACAACGCAGTTTTCAGCGGTTCCCATGAATTTGCTGACAGGGTCCGGAAAAGCCGAATATGTCATCAGTGGTCAATTTTCGCAAAAAGCCTATGAAGAAGCCCGGCGATACGGGGATGTACGTGTATTGGCCAGTGGCGCCGATAATCAATTCAGGCGTATCCCGGTTTTTTCTGCACGGGAAGTACGGCAGGACGCGGATTATGTCCATATCTGTTATAACAATACGATTTTCGGAACCCGGTTCCCGGAGATTCCCGATACGGGCAAAGTGCCGCTTGTTGCCGACCTGTCTTCCTGCATCATGTCAGAACCGCTTGACCTTTCCCGGTTTGCCCTGGTTTATGCCGGCGCCCAGAAAAACATGGCGCCAGCTGGTCTGACCGTGGTGTTTGTGCGGGAGGATTTTCTTGGCAAAGCCATGGCGATCACACCCCTGATGCTGAATTACCAGGTTGCCGCAGAGCACAGCAGTATGTACAATACGCCACCGTGCTATGCTATTTACATCGCCAAGCTGGTTCTGGAATGGGTTCGGGATGATATCGGCGGCCTGGCTGGAATGGCTGAGCGCAACAGGCGCAAAGCACGCAGGTTATATGAATATCTGGATGCTTCACGTTTGTTCTCGAATCTTGTCGAAACGTCTTCACGCTCCATCATGAACGTTACCTTCACGACAGGGGACCGGTCTCTGGATGAGCGCTTTTGCCTGGCGGCAGACCAAGCCGGATTCGTCAATCTGAAAGGACATCGCAGTGCTGGTGGTATGCGCGCGTCTATTTATAATGCCATGCCCGAAGAAGGTGTCAACGATCTTGTTGCTTTTATGGAGGCGTTCGAGAAGCAGGATTAAGCAATGTCAGCAGTTCGCGAAATCGAACGGCAACATGCCCACGAGGAGGTTTCACATGTACAGTTTGAAAACCAGTGTCTGGTCCAGTTATTTTGTTGACATGAGTCCCGAAGAAATGGTTAAGACATTCGCGGCCGGAGGATGGCAGGTCTCTGAGCTGTCAGATGAACATGGTGCCGTGCTGTTGGAACGTGGTAACCCGGTGAAAGAGGGCCGTGCTTTTCGGGCTTATGCGGCTGATCAAGGCATGTCTTTTCCCCAGGGGCACCTTTGGCTGCGCAGTGATATAGCCGGATATGACCGGTTAGAAACCGTCGATCAATTGAAGAAGTGGTTGGATCTCTATCTTGCCGTTGGCGTTAAAGCCGCTGTGCTCCATCCTGCGGGGGCGTCGCGCTATCTGGCCGGGGATGACCCACAGGCCATTGATGAGGCAAGTATTGAATCGCTAACCAGCCTGGCAGCACACTTGAAGGGTACAGATATGGACATCTGCCTGGAAAATCTCTATTCCCACGCAGCTAGCTGCCAGCACCTACAGCGGCTGATTGCTGCAGCAGGAGGAAAAAATCTGGGCATCTGCCTGGATACAGGGCATTTAAACCTTGCCCATCGTGATCAGGCCTCTTTCATCAATCAGGCAGGCGATCAGTTGAAAGCACTTCATATCACGGATAACCAGGAAAAAACAGACCAGCATCTTTTACCATATGGCCCCGGTACTGTTGACTGGATTACGGTAGTGCGCAGCCTGCAGGCAATTGGTTATCAGGGTTTGTTCAACTATGAGATACCTGGAGAACGCAAAGCGCCACTGTCTATCCTTAAAGCCAAACTCGACTATATCAAGGCTATGACCGAACGGCTTTTTGCTGAAGCTGGTTGACCATGAGGTGCGGCTATGCCTGTCTGACGATCGGTGTGCGCAACACCGCACTGAAAACCTGCCGTCAGGATCGAGCTGATGAAACGACACTGATGCGCCTGATCAAGCAAAACCTGGAAGCCCTTACACAGATGCTTCTCTACAATGAAGCGATGGGCATTCGTCTTTTCCGCATCAGTTCTGATCTTATCCCTTTCGGATCAAGTCCTGTTAATCAGCTTCCCTGGTCAACGATTTTTGCGGAAACCCTCAATGATATCGCAGAGATCATCCGACGCTCCGGTCAGCGCGTTTCCATGCATCCTGGACAGTATACTGTGTTAAACACAATCGATGAGGACGTTCTGGCCAGATCGCTGGCTGACCTCCAGTATCATGCACTCCTGCTGGATACGTTGGGCACTGGAACGGACAGTAAAATCATCTTGCATATTGGTGGCATATACGGTGACAAGCCTGCTGCTATGGCTCGTTTCGCCGCACGTTACCCATTGCTGGATCCTGCTGTTCGCCGTCGGTTGGTGATTGAAAACGATGAACGGCTCTTTACCGTTGCTGATGCCCTGCAGCTCAATGAAAAACTGGGGATACCGGTTGTCTTTGACAATCTGCATCATGCGCTGAATCAGCCGTCTAACATGAAGCCCGCCACTTCAGATAATGAATGGCTTATGGCCTGCCGCCGAACTTGGCAGGCGGCGGATGGGCCGCAGAAAATACATTATTCACAGCAGGCGGAAGGGAAAAAGGCCGGTGCCCACTCAGACACCATACGGTCAGAATCATTCTTGCGCGACATGGCCTTGCTGCCGCAGGATCTGGATATCATGCTGGAAGTCAAAGATAAAAACCTGTCTGCTGTGAAAGGAAATCATCTTCTGCGTGAAAACGGCCCGATCCGGATGCTGGAAGAAGAATGGCAACGCTATAAATACGAGGTTCTAGAGCACGATCCGGCTCGTTATCTGGCGATCCGCCATCTGCTTAAGGACAAATCCGCCTGGCCGGCGCAGGCTTTTTACCAGATGGTTGAAGAAGCCCAGATGATGCCTGTCACGGCTGGTCACGGCGTTAACGCAGCCCAGCATGTCTGGGGTTATCTGAATGAA
>LFRM01219855.1_pt1 | contig 11362 bp, 10 predicted proteins | sample 618341 | NCBI WGS metagenome assembly LFRM01 (sample SAMN03654438, study PRJNA283298) | anaerobic digester metagenome | isolation source: pool of bioreactors CSTR01a, CSTR02a, and CSTR03a thermophilic anaerobic... | place: Denmark: Kgs. Lyngby | collected 2014-05-21
AGCCACTTTCCTGCTCAACTTGGGAAGACGACCCAATTTATAAATCTCATTGTATGCCTTAAAACATACATAAAATCTTTTTTTAAATGCTATGTATAGTTCCTGTTCAATATTAGTTTTCAACATAAAAGACAGCTTAATTTTTTCTTGAACCAGGTTGTAATTAATCGTAAAGATTAGCGGAAAATTCACAAGCAAGTAAATTAACAAACTGACGCTGGACAGCTCCTCTGATTTTGGTTTGAGCCTCATAATATCACTCCTGATCTTTATATAAAAAGTGATGAATAAATTCTAATATTCCATAGTTGCTTTCTAAATTCCTTCCCATAAAAGAAAAAAGTGCCTTACGGCACTATTTACCATTATTTTATTATACTAGCGAGCGTATTCTACAGCTCTTGTCTCTCTAATAACGGTCACTTTAATCTGACCGGGATATTCAAGCTCTTTCTCAATTTTTTTAGTAATTTCCCTGGCCACCTGCACAGCTGTTAAATCATCTATCTTGTCAGGTTTAACCATAATGCGGATTTCCCGGCCTGCCTGTATCGCATATGCTTTCTCCACACCGTCAAAAGAGTCAGCGATTTCTTCCAGTTTTTCCAGGCGCTTAATATAAGCTTCGAGTGTTTCACGCCTGGCCCCGGGTCTGGCTGCCGAAATGGCATCGGCGGCCTGTATCAACACTGCCTCCAGGGATTGCGGTTCGACATCTCCATGGTGAGCGGCGATAGCATTTATCACTTCTTGGGATTCGCGATACTTCTTGGCCAGTTCTGCTCCATTGATTACATGAGGTCCTTCAATTTCATGATCCAGTGCTTTACCTATATCATGCAGCAGCCCTGCTCTCTTGGCAATTTTAACGTCCAAACCCAGTTCAGATGCTATGATACCGGCGAGATGGGCAACTTCCAGTGAATGCTTTAGTACATTCTGCCCATAACTTGTACGAAATTTTAATCTACCGAGCATCCTCACCAGCTCCGGATGAAGTCCGTGTACGCCTATTTCAAAAGTGGCCTGTTCCCCTTCTTCACGAATTTGCGCTTCGACTTCATGTCGTGCTTTTTCCACCATTTCTTCGATACGGGCAGGGTGTATGCGGCCATCGACAATTAATTTTTCCAGGGCTATGCGTGCTACCTCCCGGCGAATGGGATCAAAACCGGATAAAATAACCGCCTCGGGGGTATCATCTATAATTAAATCTATTCCCGTCAATGTTTCTAAAGTCCTGATATTTCTTCCTTCCCGCCCGATAATACGTCCTTTCATTTCATCATTGGGCAAGTTGACAACAGATACTGTCGATTCGGAAACATGATCAGCCGCACAACGCTGTATGGCCTGCGTAATAATCTCTCTCGCTCTTTTTTCCGCTTCTCCTTTGGCCTGTTGTTCGACATCTTTAATCATTTGGGCTGTTTCGTGCCGTATTTCATCTTTTACCCTTCTTAAAATAATTTCTTTTGCCTCTTCGGTAGATAAACCAGAGATTCTTTCCAATTCCATTAGCTGTTTCTTATAGGTATCAGTTAATTTTTCCCGTATGGCAACTATTTCTTCCTCGCGTTTCTTTATTTCATCTTCTTTCTTTTCCAGTTGATATGTCTTCTTATCGAGAGATTCTTCCTTTTGTAAAATACGCCTTTCCATTCTCTGTACTTCTGCACGTCTATCCTTTATCTCTTTTTCCAATTCATTTCTAAGCCTGTGGACTTCCTCTTTAGCTTCCAGTACTTTTTCTTTTTGTAATGTTTGTGCTTTTTCTTCAGCCTCGATTAATATTTTTTTGGCTGCTTCTTCAGCAGAGACGATTTTCGCCTCTGTAAAATATTTACGAATAAAGTAACCGATACCCAGTCCGAGAATTATGCCAATAATTCCTGTGATAACTGTTAATATATCCAATAATACTCTCACCTCCTGTTAAATTATAACTAATCCCGCAAAAGCTCACAAAAATAATAAGCTGTGGGGTTTCACAGCTTAAAATAGTATGACCATCTTCACTCTTTTGAAGAATGATCAGAATGATTTGCACTTTTACTTACCAAAGGTTTATCTTAAATGCCGCTGGCAGCTTTGGCATCACTCAATGGTCACACTTATTTTAAGGGCAAATAATCTCCAATATATTATGATAACATTTCTCTAGACAATTTTACCCTCTTTAAAAGGTTATGTCAAGTAAGAAAAGATTTCTGATAATGAGTTTAACTAGCTTCATTCTTACCTGATTTGCTTTGCTGCGTTTCTTCCCCTTCAAAAGTAAACGGCAGGTTGTATATCTTGCGAATTTGCTGTTCTATTTCGTTCAATATTTCCTTGTTCTCTTTTAAAAATTCTTTAGCATTATCCCTTCCCTGCCCTACTTTTTCATCTTTATAGGAATACCATGTTCCGCTTTTTTTCACAATCTCCTTTTCTACAGCCAGGTCCAGAACGCATCCCTCTTTGGAAATACCTTCACCGTAAATAATATCAAATTCAGCCTGTCTGAAAGGCGGAGCCACTTTATTCTTAACCACTTTGGCCCTGGTCCGGTTGCCAATCATTTCATTACCATGTTTTAAGGTATCAAGCTTGCGCACATCGATCCTTACGGAGGCGTAAAACTTTAAAGCTCTGCCGCCGGGTGTGGTTTCAGGATTGCCGAACATAACCCCTACTTTTTCCCTGATTTGGTTAATAAAAAGTGCCGTAGTTTGCGACTTGCTGATAGCTCCTGATAGTTTTCTCATGGCCTGGGACATCAGACGCGCCTGCAGTCCTACGTGCATGTCACCCATTTCTCCCTCGATCTCTGCCCTTGGGACAAGGGCTGCTACAGAATCAACAACAAGGACATCAATAGCTCCGCTGCGCACCAACGCCTCAGCGATCTCCAGGGCCTGTTCACCCGTGTCAGGTTGCGAAACAAGCAGTTCGTCAATATTAACGCCTAATTTTTTTGCATAAACCGGATCAAGAGCATGCTCGGCATCTATGAAGGCGGCAAAACCTCCTGTTTTCTGTGCTTCGGCAATTACATGCAAGGCTACTGTTGTTTTACCAGATGATTCAGGTCCGAAAACTTCAATAATCCTTCCCTTCGGTAAACCCCCAACGCCAAGGGCAATATCCAGTGATAATGCTCCTGTGGGAATTACACCGATATTGGCCCTGGTTTCAGAACCCAGCCTCATGATAGAACCTTTCCCGAATTGTTTTTCTATTTGCAGCAAGGCCATTTCCAGTGCTTTTTGTTTTTCCATATTTAGCAATTGCCTCCTTACATTTATTAAAACATTTGTTTGCTTTCTTTCTTTATTTCTTTATCGAAAGGGAAAATCCTGCCGAATTTACCATTTTTTCAATAAAAATTCCTGCCGGGGAATATAGAGCGGGCCGGTAGGCCGCAGGATGCTTTCTATCAGATGAAAACTCTTCACATTGATCCTGTTTTCACATTCCCAGCGCTTATTAAAAATAGAGGGATCCGCCTTAAAAGCTTCTTTTCTGCTCCTTCTTCCAATTGTTAGATGAGGATGAAATTTCTCATTTGTGTTTTTGGGAATCTCTCTGTTATGAAAAAATACCGGCACGTTTTTTAAAGCTGTTTCGATCCCTTTGGCCAGACTGCTCAGTTCGGTGGCCCCCTCGCCTATGCCCATCCAGATAACACGAGGCTCTTTTAAGGAGGGAAAGGCGCCTAAATTAATCAAAGATACTCTGAAGGACGTTGTTTGGCTGGCCAATTCCCTTAAGGGATATTCCATCAATGCAACCGTATCAGCGTTAATTTCCCCCAAGAACTTTAAAGTAATATGTAAGTTCTGAATGTTTACCCAACGAATACCTTGCATTCTACTTTTAAGTTGTCCCTGAATGCCAATCAACTCTTCTTTCACTTTATCTTCAAGATTAATAGCCAGAAAAGTACGCATAAAACATCTCCCATAAATTGATCTAGGAAAAGTAGCAGGAAATCTTTCCCCGGGCTGGACCGGGGACTTTTCGCTTAATTTCGCTTAAGATATGGACTGTCTACCTTATTATGGACAAAAATATTTTAGATGTAAAGTGTTTAATCCGTTTAAATCCGTAAATTTCCTACAAAATACTTAGATTATTGCGTTTCAACAACAAATAGAAAACGTTCAAAGCTAAAGTGTAAGGGATACTGTTTTACTTTAATTAAATCTGCGCTTTGAGGCAAAAAGGCTCTTTCCGTCTCTGAATACCGAAGATTCAGCATAATAAGGCTAAAATTTATTTCTAGTGTTTTAATGCCTCTTATGCCTTCAGCTCCGGTAGATCCTGCATTTATCTCCAGGTAGTTATCCGCCTCTTCCACATAAGGCCTGTGTGTGTGCCCCCCCAACAGAAGGTTGTAATTTGAACGAAGATATTTAAAGCAACCGGGATTATGGGCAGCGATTATATCTACTTTTCCGGCATTGAGCACTATTTTCTGCAGTTTTTGTGCGGCATCCTCCATTACAGCCTCATCGGCGACTTCCATGGCCGTAGAATAGGAAGTCGGATCGGCAATACCCGCTATCCGCAGGCCGGCTATCTCAACAATACCTTCCTCTAACACAGTAACGTTTTCAATTTTTTTCAGTTGCTCTACAACAGATGGAGAGTCATGATTCCCCGGAATGAAAACATAAGGAATTTTTAAACCGGCGAGCTGCTGTGCAAACAGTTCCATTTCCAGCGATGTCCCATAATCAACGAGATCGCCCGTATCCACAATTAGTTCAATATGAAAAGTTTCTACAATGCGTTGCATAAATGCCAATGCCGCTGGATTATTATGAATATCTGAAACATGAAGAATTCTTCTGGTATCTTTATTTTCTATTATCGGAGCATTCTTTTCCATTTCTTTTTGTAAAAAAGAGATATTGTCAACTATCTCCATAAACTGTCCACCTATATTTTCAACTACACCCATTCCCTCCTGCAGAACGGTTAGTACCCATGGTGCAGCTTCCAGTATTCCTTGGTATTCCGCCCTTGAGAAAGCCACTGTATCATAAGATAGAACTGCAGTCGATATAATGGCCAGCAAGATAAGAAAATTGATTAATCCTCCCCAGAGAATTTCTCTCTTATTAATATTGCGGCGAGTCAGTAAAAGCATGCCGAACATGCCTGAAAAGAAAGCTAGAAGCAGAAGGTAAGCCAGATATTTAATGATATTTACTTTTATTCCTTGAATAATATTCCCGGGCTGGAATCCCGTCCGGGAAAAGACGCTGGCAATTTCTGTCATATCTTCCAGGTTAATGTTCTTTAGGGTGAGATGAAAGTCAAGTGGTGTAATATGTGTGGGAGCAATTATTTTACCGAGCGGTGGGAAATGGATTAATGTCCGGCCGCCACCCCAAAGTTTCAGGCTTACCTCAAATTCAAAAATGCCGGTAGAAAAGCTGACCGGACCTAAAAATTGTATCACTAAAAACATTAACAACAAACCAAATATTATTTTTGCGGCGAAAGAATATCTTTTTTTATTTAAACGCATTTTTGTTTCTCCATATTGAGAAGTTCCCGCAGGTAATCTCCGCTAATTCTTTCTTTTTCTAATAAATATGCAGCCGCCTTTTCAATTATAATTCTGCATTCCCTGATTAAACTCCTGACTTTTTCTTCCTGACCGTTAAGAATTTCTCTTAAATGTTCATGCAGGACCCCGCCAGGTAGATCTTTAGAACTTACAATGCCAAGTGAAGACATGCCGGAATTAATTATTTTTTTGGCCAGCTCGATCGCCTGTTGAAAATCATTTGCGGCACCGGTACTGCGGCTGCCAAGAAGCTCCTCCTCACTTACAGCGCCTCCCAGCAGGACGGCAATTTGTCCTTCCAGGTATTCCTTGGTATAAATATAACTGTCCTTTTCCGGCTTTTGCCTGATATACCCCATGGCCTTTCCGCGGGGTATAATCGTAATAGTAGAAATGGAATACGGCTTAAGGGACTCGCTGACAAGAGCATGGCCGATTTCATGAATGGCAATACGCCTGCATTCTTCGGGCTCCGGCCGTTTGTCCAGCTTTTCTCCCATTATTACTTTGTCGATGGCTTCCATAAAATGGTTGGTCGTCACAAAGCTGCATTTTTCGCGCAGAGCTGCTATGGCCGCTTCGTTGGCAAGGCTCTCCAGGTGAGCGCCGGAAAAACCAAAGGTTTCGGCCGCAATTTTTTTTAGTTTAACATCCCTGGCCAGCGGTTTATTACGCGTGTGAAGTCGTAATATCTGCAACCTCCCTTCCAAATCAGGAAGATCGACCTGGACGATACGATCGAAGCGTCCCGGACGTAATAAAGCGCTATCCAAAAGGTCGGATCTATTGGTTGCCCCGATCAACAGTATGCGAATATCGTCAGCAAAGTTGAGCCCGTCCATTTCTACCAGTAGCTGGTTTAAGGTCTGATCATACTCCAGATGAGAGCTGTGACTCCCCCTTTTGGAGCCAAGGATCTCTATCTCATCGATAAAGATTATGGCGCTCGTCTTATTCTTTTTTTTGGCTGTATTGCGAGCCTGCTGGAAAAGTTGCCTGACCCTTTGCGCACCGACCCCGGCATACATTTCAATAAACTCGCTACCTGCTGCAGCAATAAATACGGAATCGGTATAAGAAGCCGCTGCCTTGGCCAGGAGCGTTTTACCTGTTCCCGGAGGTCCAACCAGAAGGATTCCTTTTAAAGGCCTAATACCCAGCAGGCTAATTTTTTCTGGTATTTTAATAAAATCCAGGGCCTCCAGCAGTTCTTTTTTGGCAGAATTTTGACCGCCGATATCTTCAAAAGAAATATCAGAGCTTATCTTATTGCTGCTGCTTTTTAAAGGAGTAAATTCCTTTATACCGCCTTTTACATCCAGTACCTTAAATAAAAGAAAAAAAATCCCCAGCATAAACAAGACAGGATAAATATTGTAGCCCAGCCAGATCAGGCCGATAATTACCCCCAGAGCAACTCCGATGCCAATTTCCTTAAGCATTATTTACCTCCGTTGCGAAAGTCAGGGGAACAACTTCGTAAAGAAAATTATCACCTGCTGCCAGCTGCAGGTATATCCTTTTCTGATCAACACGGAGACGGTAATCTCCCAGTTCTTGTTCCTGCTCGAGTAGCCGGACAACCTCTTTACTCATTTTGGTATAGTTTCCCAGCCTTTCTCCCTCCATTAAGGAAAAATGAACTTTTTCATAAAGAGACTCCAGATAGGTGTTTCTCCGGTCTATTACAGTGATTTTAAAAGAATTTTCAGGATAAGTTAAAAGCATAATTTCTTCAATGCTTTTATATGTTTTGGAGAGATCCTCCACCTTGCCCAAAGTAACCAAAATTTCGGTATTTTGTTTATTTTTAATGCTTATGTCTTCTACCGCTTCAATTTCCAGGAGTGCTTCCTTTAACGGTTCTTTTATCAAACGCTGCTGACGCCAATAATTAACGGCATAAATTGAAGCAAAGGTAAGCAGAAACACCATGATAACGACAGGCCATTTTAAATTAAAACGCATAATACCAGCTCCGTGGTTAACATAACTAAATTACATAATACATTATAACAAATAGCCATCCGGAAAAGCAATAAAAAAACCCCTATATTTTTAAGGGTTATTTAGACTGCATCTGGCTTTGTCATGACATGGGAATTTAAAGTTGGCACTTACATTTTTTCTGACATTTTTTCTGGTCATCTCATCTGGTCGTTGGTGAATTCTCGCTGCAAGGTATTACGCTTTTGTTGTTTAGCCAGATATTTCCAAATAAAATAAAGAGTAAAGGCTAACATTACCGGTATGATGGCCAAGGTATACATTTTTTTATAGCCCAGTGCGGCAGCTACAAATCCCCAAAAAAAAGAACCCGCAGCTATTCCCGCGTCGACAGAAGTCCAGTAAGTAGCGTTTGCCGTACCTTTCTTCTCAGGAGCTACGTTTTGCACGGAAAGAATGAGCATGGAAAATTGGAAAAAACCAAGGCCAATCCCATATGCCAATCCACCGGCAAGCAGATGCAGCAATGAGGATGTTTGGGCTATAATAAGCATGGCGGTAACAATAGCAGCACTTCCAATTATAACATTAAGATCATATCCTTTTTCTCCAGCCCTATCAATTAGTAAATTCGATAGAAACCTGGAAATAAGGGTAGAAACAGCCATTGCAGTAAAAAAAAGACCTGCTGTTGTCAGCCCCTTTTCCAAAGCGTATAGTGGGAGAAAAGAAGTAAGTGAACTGTTCGTTAATACAGCGATAAATATTATAATAGAAGGTCTCAATGCTGTTTTTTCAATGATTTCAAACTTAAAATCGTGCAGTTGCCTCTCGATCCGGGGATAGCGGAGCAATAATGCCAGGAGGAGTGTAATTATGGTTACAAGTGAACATACCAGAAATAGTGCCCGGAAAGAATAGCTATTTATTATCCATAAGGCAATAGCCGGAGAAAAAGCATTAGAGACACTGTTAGCTAAATTATAAAAGCCCAGCCCCTCTCCCAACCTTTTTTTGGGGACAATATCAAGGGCAACTGTTCCCGAAGCGGTATGACCAATTCCCCAGCCCAGGCCCTGTACGAAGCGAAATATAATTAATAAATACACGGGAATCATCGCAGTATAAATCAGTGTAGGGATCAAAAAAAGTACAACTCCGGTGAGGAAAATTATCTTGCGGCCGTATTTATCCAGAAAGAAACCGGTTAAAGGCCTGACAATAATTGCCGTTACTGTCAGAGCTGTTAAAGCCAGGCCGGCTATTTTCGTTGATCCTCCAAATCTTTCGATATAAATGGGCAAGGTGGAATTGAAGCTGTGAAAAACAAAACACAGGGAAAGCGCCGTTAAACATATTAATACAAAATTTAAGGTCCATAAGCGAGGCTTCTCTTGCTCCAGTGGCGTTTTTTCGTGCATTGTAGTTCACCTGGTTCCTTGTATAATCTATTTCAGCGTATAACTAGGTTTCTTATATTTGCCCTTGCCTGCGACAAACTCCCCGATTAAATCGTATGACCCTGTTCCAGTAATTTTTACATTTACTAAATCCCCAGGGCTGACGCGAGGAACCTCTGCACCACCCGGTGTACCTGTGATGATAACCCTTCCATCCACCTCCGGCGCCTGGTTGGCCATTCTGCCATATGCTTTATTTTTATGCTGTTCATAATTATCGATAAGAACTTTGACTTCCCGCCCCAGCAAACTTCTGTTAAAATTTCGTGATATTTCTTTTTGCTGGTTTAAAATTTGTATAAGCCTTTTTTCTGCTATTTCCGGTTTTACCCTGTCCGGCAGATTATAAGCTGGTGACCCCCTTTCTGCCGAGAAAATAAAAGCACCTACTTTTTCAAAAGGGTACTGCCGCAAGAAAGTAAGAAGCTCATTAAACTCCGCCTCTTCCTCACCTGGAAAGCCCACCATTACTGTCGTTCGCAGAGCTATTTCGGGTATCATCCGGCGAATTTTATTGTATAGGGAGACAATCTCCCCTGGACCGGTTTTTCTTCCCATCAGCCTGAGTATTTTAGTGTTTATATGCTGAATAGGGATATCGAGGTATTTACATATACTGGGTTCGCTTTGTATAACTTTCAGTAAATCATCTGTTATGTGGGAAGGTTGGGTGTATAAAATTCTAATCCACTTGATAGACTGCAATGTACATAAATCCCTGAGCAGCTCTCCCAGCATAGGTTTTCCGTATAAGTCAAGGCCATAGGCGGTAGTATCCTGGGCAATCAGGTTGATTTCTACAGCACCCAGTTTCTGTACAGCTTTGACCTCTGAAAGAATATCTTCAATTTTTCTGCTTCGCAATTCTCCTCTCAGGAAAGGGATCAAGCAGTAAGAACACCTATTATTACAACCTTCGGCAATTTTTATATAGACGCTGTGCGTGGAACCGCTTAAAAAGCGGTTGCGCCCCGTCTGAATGACAAACTCGCCCGGACTTCCGCCTCCGGCAGTTACATTATTCCGGGCAGCTTTCCTTTCTAAAAGAATTTCTAAAAGAGAAGGGATCTTTTGGTACTCTTTTAGCGGGACGAACAGGTCAACTCCCGGAAGTGTTTTTTTTATTTTTAACCACTCTAAATATTGAACAAGACAGCCCGCTACAACAATCTTACGTAGTTTACTTTTCCCTGAACGTTTGATGGCCGCTAGTTCTCTAATGGTATCGAGCGCTTCCAAGCGGGCTTCGTGTAAGAAAGCACAGGTATTTACTATTACTATTTCAGATTCTTTTACTTCCGACTCCAGTTTATAGCCCTTGCTTATGAGGCTGCCGATTATTTCTTCTGAATCCACCAAATTTTTGGCACAACCCAGTGAGATAAAGCTAAAGCTATGTTTTTTACTCAATTTTCCCTTTGTACTACCCCTCTTTTTTGATTGTAATATTGACAGGATTTGAAAAGCCCGTCAGATTGTTAATTTCGAACCCGTTTACCTTAATCCTTACAACAGGTGGATTCCCTAAACGAATCCATGTTTCCCTGCTGTCCCCAATACTTTTTGCCTCCCCGGCGTTGTAGTTGTTCTCTTCTACCAATTTCCCCTCCTGCTCAATTCTTACCCAGCATCTTCCTGTAAAGATTAGAGTAATTTCTTTTTGTTCCACACCGCTTAGTATATACACTATCTCATTGCCTTCACTTGAGGCCAGGGTAAGCTTTTTTTCCTTCTCCGGTTGCTCAACCGGTACAATTCCGTTGTTATTGGATTTTCCCAGGCTTTCTTCCGGTTCTTCTTCCGCAATACCGTTAGTGTAGGGGATTTTCCCTTCGTTTTTTAGCCCCTGCTGGTAACGATACCATATACTGCCCCCAACAACAAAAACCAGTACAATGAGCCAGACCAGTGCCGCAACCGGAAGGGCTTTTTTCTCTTTCCCGATAACAGGTGATGTAATATCTTTTTTCTCCTTTTCTTTCTCTTTTTTTTCTTCTATAGTCTTTTTAGCTTTAATCGCCTGATCGTATAACAAAATAATTTCGGAGGAATTGAGACCGACAGCTTCCGCAAAATTCCGCAGGGCACCCTTTAAATATACTTCTCCCGAAAAAGAAGAGAAATCTCCTTCTTCCAGGAGGGACAGGTACCTTTTTTGAATTTTGGTTTCCCTGCTTATCTCATCCAGGCTTTTTCCTTTTTCTTCGCGGGCTTGTCTAAGCAAGTTACCTATTTCCTTCAAGTTTTCCCTCCTATCCCGTATTATGCTTTATTATCCCTATTTTTACCAGACTCAATTCAAAAAAACATACTAGATATCCTCCTTTTAACTGCAGCTTTATACTGCCTATTCTTCCGTTTTCTTCATTTTTTCTTTCAGGCTGTTCAG
>LFRM01208422.1_pt1 | contig 11361 bp, 6 predicted proteins | sample 618341 | NCBI WGS metagenome assembly LFRM01 (sample SAMN03654438, study PRJNA283298) | anaerobic digester metagenome | isolation source: pool of bioreactors CSTR01a, CSTR02a, and CSTR03a thermophilic anaerobic... | place: Denmark: Kgs. Lyngby | collected 2014-05-21
CCGATCACGAGATCTCCCTTATCCAGGGCCATCCCCTTCACGCCGCGGGCGGTTCTTCCCATGGGGCGCACCCCGGTTTCGGAAAAGCGGATCGACTGGCCGTTCCGGCTGGCGAGAAGAATATCATAAGAACCATCGGTAAGCCGGGTTGAGACCAATCGATCCCCTTCCTCGATATCCAAAGCGATGATTCCCGCCGTCCGAGGATTGGAGTAGGCCATCAGATCGGTCTTTTTGATGATCCCCTTTGCCGTAACGGTGACGATATACTGGCCCTCCCTGAATTCACGGACCGGCAGTATACTGGTCACGTTTTCCCCGGCCTCGATCTCAATGAGGTTGACAATCGCCTTGCCGCGGGACGCCCGGCCCCCCTGAGGCACTTCATGAACCTTGAGCCAGTGAACCTTTCCTTTATCGGTGAAAACCAGAATGTAGGAATGGGTCGAAGCAATGAAAAGTTGCTCTACGAAATCCTCTTCTCTGGGCCGGATGCCGGTCTTCCCTTTTCCTCCGCGGCGCTGGGCACGATAGAGGGATACCGGATTGCGTTTTATGTAACCGCTGTGGGTAACGGTTACCACCATGTCTTCTTCGACAATCAGATCCTCCAGAGACAGTTCCGCCTGCTGACCGACAATCTCGGTCAAACGCGCGTCGGCGTACTTTTCACGGATCTCCGAAAGTTCCCCCTTGATGATGCGGAAGATCTCCACTTCGCTGCCGAGAACCTCCTTGAGCCGGGCGATCTGGGCCAGGATTTCCTGATATTCATTGAGGATTTTGTCCCTCTCCAGGCCGGTGAGGCGCTGCAGCCTCATGTTGAGTATTTCCGTGGCCTGGATGTCGGTAAAGGCGAAGCCCTCCATCAGGGAAGCCTTGGCCGCCGCCGGATCGGGCGAGGATTTGATGATCCGAATCACCTCGTCCAGATTTTCCAGAGCGATTTTCAATCCTTCCAGGATATGAGCGCGGGCTTCAGCCTTTTTGAGTTCGAAGATGCAACGGCGGATGATGATCTCTTTGCGGTGCTCCAGAAAACGGTCGAGAACATCCCGCAGAGAAAGGACTTTCGGTTCGCCGTTGACGATGGCCAGCAGAATGATGCCATAAGATGACTGCATGGGCGTCATCTTGTAGAGCTGGTTGAGAATCACGCCGGGGTAGGCGTCTTTGCGCAGATCGATGGCGATCCGCATTCCGTCCCGGTCCGATTCGTCCCGGAGATCAGTGATGCCGTCGATCTTCTTTTCTTTGACCAGTTCGGCGATCTTTTCAATCAGTTTGGCCTTGTTGACCTGAAAAGGGATCTCGGTGATGATGATTTTTTCCTTGGAAGTCCGTCGATCCCTCTCCACCAAAGCCCGGGCGCGTACGTGAATGATCCCGCGGCCGGTCCGATAGGCCTGCTCAATTCCATCGCGGCCGAGAATGATGCCGCCGGTGGGAAAATCGGGGCCAGGAATGATCTTGATCAACTCACTCATGGCCAAGGTCGGTTGTTCTATCACCGTCACCAGGGCGTCGATGACCTCGCCAAGGTTGTGGGGAGGAATTTTGGTGGTCATACCGACAGCGATTCCCTCGGAACCGTTGACCAGAAGGTTGGGAAAACGGCAGGGAAGAACCAGCGGTTCCTGAAGGGAATCGTCGTAGTTGGAACCGAAATCCACCGTTTCCTTTTCCAGATCGGCCAGTACCTCCTGGGCGATACGGGCCATCCGCACCTCGGTGTAGCGCATCGCCGCCGCCGAGTCGCCATCCACCGATCCAAAGTTGCCCTGGCCATCCACCAGCGGATAGCGCATCGAAAAGTTCTGGGCCAAACGGACGATGGTGTCATAAACTGCGGAGTCTCCGTGAGGATGATATTTACCGATGACATCACCGACCACACGAGCCGATTTTTTGTAGGGCTTGTTATATTCGTTGTTCAGTTCGTGCATGGCGAACAGAACCCGCCGATGTACCGGCTTCAGGCCGTCGCGAACATCTGGAAGAGCCCTCCCGATAATGACACTCATGGCGTAGTCGAGATACGATTTCTGCATCTCGTCTTCGATATTGACACTCACCTTGTTTGGCTTGTTTAACATTTGCTACCGATCTCCCATAAATCCGGACTAAATATCGAGATTGGATACGTTAAGGGCGTTATTTTCGATAAATTCACGCCGCGGTTCGACCTGGTCGCCCATCAGCATGGAGAATATCTTGTCCGCTTCTAAAAGATCCTCCAACTCCACCTTGAGAAGAACCCGTTTTTCAGGATCCATGGTGGTTTCGTACAGTTGTCCTGGATTCATCTCTCCTAACCCTTTGTATCGCTGAATGTACTGTCCCTTTTTCGCTCTGGTAAGAAAAAACTCCAGAAATTCCTGGCGATCCTCGATCGTCGACTCCTCTTTCCCTTCCATTGAAAGAAATGCCTTTTGATTTAAGGAAATCTCTTCAACCAAACGAAATGCCTGCAACAACAATCGGTATTCATGGGAAGAGAGCAAATCGAGGATTTTTTGGTCGATGCGAGATCGGACATTGCCAAGACGGAATAAAATCCCTGGAGGATCGAACAAAACCCTGAATTCAGCACGGGGCTCGGCTTTTTTAAGCGCCTCGGACAAGGGAGTCAGATCCTTGAGATCTCCAAATCCATTCTGCAAACCGTTTTCCACGAATATTTTGAGAATTTGGGCGGGAACTCCTTTGCGCACCAGCTTGTCGAAGTGAAGGTTGAAGTCGATGATGTTGCGAAGGCTGGGAATAATCTGCTGCCCCCGAAGCACCTTGCCGCTTTTTTCCATCTGGACGGTGATTCCCTCGACCCCTTCCTTCAGAAGGTACTCCAAAAGAGCATCCTCGTCCTTCAGATAAATTTCCCGTTTTCCTTTTTTAGCCTTGAAAAGGGGTGGTTGCGCAATGTAGAGATGCCCTCTTTTGATCAGTTCCGTCATGTGACGGAAAAAAAACGTCAGGAGCAGGGTCCGAATATGGGACCCATCCACATCGGCGTCCGTCATAATAATGACGCGATGATAGCGGAGCTTGTTAAGGTCGAATTCATCCTTGCCAATGCTGGTTCCCATAGCGGTAATCAGAGTACGGATTTCATTGGATGTCAGCATCTTGTCAAAACGGGCTTTTTCCACGTTAAGAATTTTCCCCCTGAGGGGTAAAATAGCCTGAAAGCGGCGATCCCGACCCTGTTTAGCACTTCCACCCGCACTATCCCCTTCAACCAGATAGATTTCGCACAGGCTGGGATCTTTTTCCTGGCAATCGGCCAGTTTTCCGGGCAGCGCCAATGAATCCAACGCGCCTTTTCGGCGAGTCAGATCGCGAGCCTTGCGGGCGGCTTCCCGTGCCCGAGCTGCTTCTATTCCCTTTTCGAGAATTTTTTTGGCTACGGAGGGATTCTCTTCCAAATAACTGCTCAGCTTCTCGTTGACCAAAGTTTCTACAAAACCCTTGATTTCCGAGTTGCCCAATTTGGATTTGGTCTGCCCTTCAAATTGGGGCTCAGGTACCTTGACTGAAATAATCGCCACCATACCTTCGCGGAGATCTTCTCCGGAAATGCTGGTTTTAATATTTTTCAGCAAATTGTTGCTGGTGGCGTAGGTGTTCATGGTGCGAGTAACGGCGGCTTTGAAACCGACAAGATGAGTTCCCCCCTCTTGTGTGTTTATATTGTTGGCGAAGGAAAAAATCTTCTCGTCGTAGGAATCGTTGTATTGAAAAGCGATCTCCATCTCTACCCCGTCACGAGTTCCCTGCAGGTAAATCGGTTTGGGGTGAAGAGGCGTTTTGGCTCGATTCAGGTACTCGACAAAAGAAACAATCCCTCCCTGATAGAGAAAACAGTGACTTTTTTCACTCCGCTCATCCCTGGCTTCAATGGTGACTCCGGCATTCAGAAAAGCCATTTCCCGAAGTCTTTGGGATAAGGTTTCAAAGGAAAAATCAGTGGTTTCAAAAATTTCCTCATCGGGCCAAAAAGTGATTTTGGTTCCCCTTTTATCCGTTTCACCGTCTTCCCGAATCGGAGCCAGGGGAACCCCCCGTTCGTAGCTCTGCCGATAAATCCGCTTTTCTCTGCGAATTTCCAGTTCAAGACGGCTGGAAAGCGCGTTGACCACGGAAACTCCAACCCCATGCAAGCCACCCGAAACTTTGTAACTGCTGGCATCGAACTTCCCTCCTGCGTGAAGAACCGTCATCACTACTTCCGCAGCAGATTTTTTCTGGGAAGAGTGCATGGACACAGGAATTCCCCGCCCGTTATCCTCAACGGTTACCGATCCGTCGACATGAATGGTAACTGCTACGTAATCACAAAAACCTGCCAAAGCTTCATCAATTGAATTGTCTACCAGCTCATAAACCAGATGATGAAGTCCGGAAACAGACGTAGAACCGATATACATTGCGGGACGTTTCCGCACGGCGGAAAGTCCCTCAAGTACTTTGATACTTTCGGCATTATATTGTTTTTCTTGATTTTCTGATTCAGAAGAAATTGCCATGGAATGACGGCCTCACTTAAAAAAATTTATTTAATATCTCCCTGGTTTAAATGGAAACAGCTATCAGGGATAATTCCACAATTTTGAAGAAATTTTTTATCCGTTGTAGTAAAGAAAATCTGTTTGACTTTTCCAAAAACTATTTCAAAAAATCTTTTTTGTCTATCTATATCGAGTTCACTTCCAAGGTCATCCAGAAGCAAAATAGGAGTTTTATTATTCTTTTTTTGGTAATCTATTATTTGGGATATTTTAAATGACAATAAAAATGATCGCTTTTGACCTTGGGAAGCGAAATTTTTAAAAGGCTTTCCATTTAAAAGAAAAACAGGCCCTTCCGTGTGAGGACCTACAATGGTGTATCCAATTTCTTGCTCCTTATCGGAAACTTTTTCAATTTTTTCCCGAAAATTTATTTTATTGAAAATATCCCCACCACTCTGCAATTCAATGTCTATTTTATCATTATTTCCCGATATATAGTTGTTAATTTGAACAAGGTCCGGGATTATATTTTTAAGAAATAAATTTCTGGCAGCAATTACCGGAACTGCAGTTTCTATAAAAGCTTCTGTCCAAACATCCAGTTCTTTCCGGTTTTTGTTTTCACGGAGTAAAAGATTTCTTGTTTTTAATACAAACTGATAACGACGAAATTTATCGAGATAATCATTTTCCACCAAAAAAACGGCCCGGTCCAAAAGCGCCCTTCTACCGGCCGGCCCCTTGTCCATCAAGGCCATCTCTTCGGGAGAAAAAAGAATCACAGGAAAAGCACTGAAAAATTCCCGAGCGTTGGAAGCGGGTTTTCCGTTCAGATGAGCTGTTTTTTTTGAGGTTTCTATTTTAATCTGAATTTCACGGGATGCCAAGGGGGATATGAACAAACCACACACGGAAGAGAACTCTTTGCCCCACTGAATAAGGTCACTATTTTTCGAACCTCGAAATCCTCGTAAATTTCCCAGGCAATATATAGCTTCAATGAAATTGGTTTTTCCCTGAGCATTATCTCCCCAAATCAAATTTAAACCTGATTTACAATCAATACAAAAATCTTTAAGATTTCGATAATTTTGGGCAGAAAAACGGGTCAGATACATTATACTTTTAAATTATTTTAAAGACGCATGGGCATAATTACGGCAAGACTGTCCGTATGATCAACCGGCGTAATAACAGCAGGTGAAATATTGTCTTTAAACTGAAACCGAAGATAATCAGTTTGATAGGCATTAACAGCATCAATCAGATAGCGAGCATTATATGCAATTGAAATTTCCTGTCCTTCATAATCAAGGGGAATTTCTTCTTTTGCCTCTCCAAATTCAGGATTATTAACATAAATTTCCAGATACTGATTGTAAAACGTAAGACGAATTCCGCGGTATCTTTCGTTAGTTAAAGTTGATACACGACGTAAAACTTTTAGAAAAGTATCTTGTGAAATAGAAACAAAATTACTTGAAATTTCAGGGATAACTTTTTGATACTCAGGAAATTCACCATCAACTAATCTGATAATTATATTAATATTATCTTTTATAAAAACTGCATTATTATCAAAAAAACCAACATTANNCTAAAAAACCAACATTTATGTTGGCGTCAGTATTTTCAACTAATTTTCTTATTTCTGTAATACCTTTTTTAGGTATTATTCCTCCTTTACTAAATAATGATTCATCGTTTATTTTTAACTTTTCTCTTGTAAAAGCTAAACGGTGGATATCTGTACTAGTTAGTGCGATATATATTTCATCATCTATTATTAACTTTTGAAAGAAAATTCCATTCAGATTATATTTTCCTTCATCATTTGACATTGCAAAATAAGTTCGATCTATCATTTTTTTCAAAATAGAAGAAGAAATATCAAATAAAAAATTTTCTTTTATTTTGGGAAAATTTGGAAACTGATCAGGCTCTAAGCCGAGAAGATTAAATATAATTTTTTCATGCGAAATTTTTGTTGAAAAATTTTCAGATACTTCAAAACTTATTTCTTTATTTGGAAACTCCCTAATAACCTCATAAAGCTTTTTGGCAGGAAGAGCAATTTCACCGCTAATATCTACATGAGCCGGAAGGGAAACTTTGATTCCCACTTCCATATCCGTTGCGGTAAGAACTAAAAAATTTTCTTTTGCATCAAAAAGAACGAAAGAAAGTACAGGCAAAGTTGCCTTTTTCTCGGCAATATTCTGAATTTTGGAAAGGCCTGAAAGAAGAATTTCTTTTTCAATACTGAATTTCATAGTTTTCTCCATTATCTGAACTACTATTGCTTTTTAAAGAATTTAAAAAATAATAGTAACAATAGCTGCTGTTTGTAAGTGGAATATGAAAAAAAACCATTTCTTTTCAGGCCTTTGGAAATAGAAAAATTTGTATCAATGTGTTTACAACCTGTAGACGGAAGTGGATGGTTTTGAAAAAATATTAATTTTTGTTAAATTTGAAACTTTTTCTCGACAGGTTTTAAACAGTTTATGCCGCAAAAATATATTTATAATTTTCTAATATAAATATATTTTAAATTGGTAAATTTTTCTTAATTGTTTCTATTGTAGCTCTCAGGCGGTAATCGTCCTCCAGAGCCTTTTCAATTTTTTTTATCGCGTGAATAATCGTAGAATGATCCTTGCCACCAAATTTTAAGCCTATCTCAGGATAAGAACAGGAGGTCATGGTTCTGGAAATGTACATTGCCACTTGTCTTGGAATAATTAAAGCTTTTAATCTTTTTTGGGATTTAAGTTCTGAGACCTTGATGTTGTAGTGTGCCGCAACGGCTTTTTGAATTTCTTCCACAGGGATTTCCTGGTTTTTTTTATGAAGAATATCTTTTAAAATTTCCTGAGCCATATCCAGAGACAATGGTGTGGAATTTAAGCGGGAAAAAAGACTCAGTCTGTTCAGATACCCTTCAAGATCCCGAACGTTCGTAGTTGCTGAATTTGCCAGGAAAAGCGAAACATCCTCGGGTAATTTTATTCCTATTTTTTCCGCTTTAAGTTTTAAAATAGCTTGTTTTGTTTCGGTATCGAGTGGCTGTATATCGGCAATTAAGCCCCACTCGAAACGGGATCTGAGACGTTCCTCCAAGCCTGACATGTCTTTTGGGAATTTGTCGGATGTGACGACTATTTGTTTCTGAGACTCGTAGAGATCATTAAATGTATGAAAAAACTCTTCTTGAGTTCTTTCTTTTCCAGCTATAAATTGAACGTCATCAATTAAAAGGACATCTACTGAACGAAATTTTTTTCGAAAATTTTCCATTTTTGCATAACGCAATGAATTAATAAGCTCATTTATAAATTTTTCGGATGAATAATAACTTATTTTCATATCGGGCCGATTTTGAAGAATAAGATTACCAATTGCATTGACCAGGTGGGTTTTTCCTAAACCTACACCACCATATATGAAAAGGGGGTTGTAGGTTGTTCCTGGGTTGTTGGCAACAGCCATTGCAGCTGCGTAAGCAAATTGGTTAGTTGAGCCCGACACAAAATCGTTGAAAGTATATTTTGGGTTAAGGTTGTTGGAACCGGTACAGGTCTGCAAGGTAAGCGCCGGAGAATGGGTTGTCGTCGGCGGGTTGGTTGAGGGTATGTCCATGTTTGTTCTTGAAGTCGAATCTGATGAGTCTTCCGGATTGTGCGATGGGGAAATTTTTATAGATATATCAAAATTTTTTCCCCCCAAGGTCGAAAGTTTTTCCGTGAGAAGATCCAGGTAATTTTCTTTGATCCATTCAAAAACAAAACGGTTAGGAACCTCCAAAACGACGAGGTCGTTGTGAATTTCCAGGAGGTGGATCGATTTGATCCAGGTAGAGAAAAAAGGCGACTCAGTGGAGTCTTCCAACTGGGTGATGGCTTGTTGCCATATTTGGAGATGGTCAATTGACATGGGCTACATACAAAGGGGAGAAGGGGGAATGGAAAGTTGCGACGCACTTATCCACAAACTTATCCACAATTGTGGATAAGTGCTTAAAATCTCTGTTCGTTTAAGATGAAACATGGAACGAAAGGTTTTTTTGGAGTGGAAAAAAGCTACCAAAGGTTTCCTTGGTTTGCAAGGGGTTTTTCTCTTGGGGTATTTAGGGAGGGCCTGGTTGGGTGGAATCCTGGCTGGTCCTGTGGGTTGTTTTCCTCCTTGACATGAAAAATAAAATATGATTTATCTATGAGTTCCTGAGAACAATAAATATTTTAAGCAAATAAAAGTGATCGGAGTGATACTGTAACATGAAAAGAACCTATCAACCGAGTCGGATAAAAAGAAAAAGAACTCATGGATTTCGGAAAAGGATGTCGACCGCTAACGGACGAAATGTCATCAAGCGGCGCCGGCAGAAAGGCAGAAAAGTTCTGGCACCAACAATTCCGCAGAAGTGATTTGTGAAAAGCCCGTTCTGAAGGACTTCCTTTGTTCACAGAGGTTTCCTAAAACCCATCGTCTTCTTAAACGCTTTGAGTTTCTCGAGGTTAAAAGAAGCGGTAAGAAGGTTCGGGGCCGGTACTTAACATTAGGTCTGGCAAAAAGGGAAGATGGCCTTAGGAGGTTGGGGTTGGTTGTCAACCGCAAGGTAGGAAATGCGGTTGTTCGCAACCGGTTGAAACGATTGGCCAGGGAATTTTTTCGAAAGCATTATGGTCAATTGCCCCCGTGTATGGACATGGTCCTTGTTTTCCGAAAAGGGGCCGGTGAACTCCTTGATTCGTCCTTTTTTCACAAAGAAATCAGTAGTATGTTAGCGGATTTTAAGTGGGTTTAATCCCGTGAACTTGCCTAAGAAAACAGTTGTATCCCTTATCAGGTTCTATCAAATTGTAATTTCCCCCATAAAAGGCAACACCTGCCGATTTTACCCCTCCTGTTCCGAATATGCCCGTGAGGCCATTATCAGGTTTGGAGTTCTGAAAGGGCTCTGGATGGCCGTTAAAAGGATACTCCGTTGTCATCCTTTTCATCACGGGGGTTATGATCCTGTTCCCTGATAACATAGGCAAGTTTATTAATCCTTTCGGTTGGAGTACCCAATATTGATGGAAAACAAGAATACGCTAATAGCCTTTGGGCTGATTCTGGTCATCTATGCAGCCTATATTCTGATTTTTCCTCCTCCATCCAATGATTCCAAGGTCGTGGAGGAAAAACAGCCCGAGGTGGTTTCTCCGGTTTCTGCAGGAGAAAGTTCTGTTAAGACCAAAAGTGAGGAAAAAATTTCCCTTCTTCCTGCGAAAACCCTCCCACCTCGAATAGATAAAGAAAGTAACAATAATAAGGAAAGAAAAATATTTCTGGAAAATGAACTTTTTCGAGCGGTTCTGACCAATGCTGGCGCCAGAATTGAAAAATTTGAATTGAAAAAGTTCAAATCCGAAGCTGGCCCGGATTCAGGAAATATTTTTCTGGTCAATGCGGAGCTTCCCCACCTAGGCACTTTATCTTCCTCGGGAACAGGTGAGTTGGCTTTTTCCGGTGACCGGTTTTACCAGATTGCCGGAGGAGAGGATAATTATTCCGTTTCAGGGTCCAATGAGGCGACGGTTGTATTTCAATCGGTTGAAAATCAATTACTTATCGAGAAAATTTATCGGTTCAGGGGAAATGATTATTCTTTTCAAATGGATTTGCGGGTAACAAATCAAGGAGAGAATGTCCTTAGTGGCTCTCTTGAAACTATTATGCTGCAACCTTTTGATGAATCGATGAAAGGGAACCGGTTTACCTTTGTAGGAACGGCCACCCTGTTTGATGACAAATTAAAAACCGACAGTATCGAAGATCTTGAGAAAAAACCGGCCACCTATTCTGGTTCTGTTGGATGGACTGGTTTCGAGGATAAATATTTTTTGAAGGCGTTGGTTCCTTTGGGCGGGAGGAAAACTGAAATCCTTCTCCAAATGGAAAACAGCAATGTTGTCAATCGAGTCAAGGAACCTCAAGTCCAACAGCTCCGACCAGGCGAGACTTTACAACATGAATATCTGGTCTATTTCGGTCCAAGGGATCTGGATATTCTGAAGAATGTTGGTCACCGTCTCGAAGCTGTGGTGGATTTCGGCTATTTTGATATCATCGCCCGGCCGCTTCTCAGTGTTCTTAAGTTTTTTTATGGGTTTGTCGGGAATTACGGCTGGGCCATTATTCTGCTGACAGTGGTTATCAAGATTCTTTTCTGGCCTCTTACCGACAAGAGTTATGGATCAATGAAGGCCATGCAAAAGATCCAGCCCGAAATGCAGAAACTGCGACAAAAGTACAAAGATGACAAACAGCGACTTAATGTTGAAATTATGCAACTTTATCGGACTCACAAGGTGAATCCTTTGGGGGGGTGTCTCCCCATGATAATTCAGATTCCCGTTTTTTTTGCTCTTTACAAAGTTCTTATGGATGATATCGCCTTAAGACATGCTCCCTTTATGTTCTGGATCCAGGATCTATCTGCCAAGGACCCTTATTACATCACTCCCATCATCATGGGGGTCACTATGTTTATTCAACAGAAACTCACGCCCAGCACCATGGACTCCACCCAGGCCAAAATTCTTCTATACATGCCATTGGTGTTTACCTTTATGTTTTTGAATTTTCCTTCCGGATTGGTTATTTACTGGCTGGTTAATAACCTTCTCACCATCCTTCAGCAGTATCTGATCAACAGAAAGCCTGCGTGATTTTTTTAAGGGCGTACAACCCCGAACAAAGAGCAACGTGTCTCCCGCTGAGAATAAAAAATTTTTCAGGAATTTTGGGTTTTGGGCCAGGCTTCGTCCAATTCTGTCAGGCGAGCGGCCAGAGAATCTCTGAT
>LFRM01062360.1_pt1 | contig 11358 bp, 16 predicted proteins | sample 618341 | NCBI WGS metagenome assembly LFRM01 (sample SAMN03654438, study PRJNA283298) | anaerobic digester metagenome | isolation source: pool of bioreactors CSTR01a, CSTR02a, and CSTR03a thermophilic anaerobic... | place: Denmark: Kgs. Lyngby | collected 2014-05-21
TGCGCATGGGTATCCTGACCACAGGTTCGTTCACTATCAGTTCTGCATCTGATTCCGGTCAGGCTGTCAACTACTCTTACAACTACGACCCGAACAGTACTTGGGCGTCTAGAAACAAGCTGACTCTTACAGGTACCGACAGGTGGTCCGACCATGCTAACTCCAATCCTATTCAGGACATTTTGGATGTTAAGCGTGATGCTGCTAAACGTGGTATCAACCTTACTCGTGCCATTATTGGCTACGGTACTTGGTTAGACATCATGCAGAATGCCAAGATTAGGCTTGGTATGTATCCGCTTGCTCAGCAGGCTGCTAATGTTATTGTCACCGACGACCAGGTTAAGACCTATGTTGAGAGTGTCATCAAGATGAAGATTGTGGTGTACGACAAGATGTATAAAGACACTCTTCAGACAGACCAGTATTTCTATCCGACCTCCGGATATTGTACTCTTATTCCTGACGGCACACTTGGTAAGACCTGGTACGGTACTACTCCGGAAGAGGCAGACCTTATGTCTGGTAGCACTCTTGCCGATGTTCGTATTGTCAACACCGGTGTTGCTGTGTCCACTGAGAAGATTGCTCTTCCTGTGAACATCATCACCTGGGTATCCGAAATTGTTCTTCCGTCCTTTGAAAATATGGACAAAGTGTTCAATATCGTGTACTAATAGAAAAAGAGGGTATGAGATATGGCAGAAGTTAAGTTTTTCAATGCTGTAAAATATAAGGGTGTTCGCTACCCTGCTCATACTCCTTTTCAGGTAGCAGATGAGGATGTTGATAGCCTGGTTAAATCCGGTGCTATCGTCCTCGTACCTCCGCAGGACAAAGCAGCTGAGAGCAAAGGCGACGAAAAAAAGAGTCTCGATGAGATGACTGTCAACGAACTCAAGGCATATGCTGCTGAAAAGGGAATCGATGTTAGCAAGGTCGAGAAGAAAGCTGATATCTTGGCTACTATCAAAGCAGCTGAAGGTAACAAAAATAAGTAATTGGAGGTGAGGTCGATGGACTATCAGGAATTAATTAGAATAATCAGGCAGAAGCAGAAGAAGATACCATTCACAGACGAAGATATTCTTGCTGCTCTGCAAGAGGTCGAACAGGTTATCAAGAACTACTGTTCTATTCCGGCTGTTCCGTACGAACTCAGATATACCTGGTGCAATATGTCCATTGACCTCCTTCTTTACAATCACGAAGTCAACGCCACTCCGAACGATGTATTAGAAATAGTTGACCCGAGCGATGTGTCCACTATTAAGTTGGGAGACACTTCTATATCACTCGGTGATAAGTATCGACACAACGCAAGGAGCAGAATCCTTCAGAGTCATCAGGCGAATCTAGACGCAATCGTCACTAATTACAAAGCCCAACTGAACCAGTTTAGGAGATTGTGGTAATGAGATTAAGTGATTTTTCAGGAATCATAGCGTCGATGTTTACAGATAAGATGGACATAACCCGGTATATTGAAGTTACCAACTCAGACGGCACAACAGAAACCAAACTTCCTGACACTCCGTTATATACGAATGTCGATTGCCGAATCTCGTTTGTGTCAGAAGAAAGTCCGAAGGATGTGAGTGTCGATAATAATCCTGTGAAGAGCACACCGAAAATCTTTTGCAAGACGACAACAGATATCCAAGCAGGGGACTATATTACAGTTCGTAGATTTGACGATGATGGAAACATCATGGCCACATTTTCAGGGCAAATCGGGTTACCTTCTGTTTATCCTACTCATAAGGAAGCATTGTTCCTGATAAAGGAGAGTGCTTAAAATGAGCAGAAGCGGATTTGATTATAGCAGTTTCTTAAGATACAGGAACAACTTCAACAAGATGTATCAGCAATTCGATTCCTGGCTTAATACTTTCCTCCTAAACGAGGGTATACGGTTCATAGCTGGAGTCAAACCAAGAACTCCGGTAGATACTGGAGATTTAAGGAATCACTGGCAGTTGGATGGAATAACTCGTTCGGGTGATACCTTACACTGCTGGTTCGTCAATACAATGAACTATGCTACCTTTGTAGAGTATGGACACGCAAAACCGTACAAAGCAGGAGCAACAGAAGGGAGCGCTGACTGGGTTCCGGGTTACTTCATGATGACAGTAACCTTAGACCAGATAGAACGCTCAATGCCCGCCAGATTCGATTCTGCATTCAGGCAATTTCTGTTAGGACTGGGAGTGATGTAAATGGCAGTATTGACAGGAGAGGAGGTTGTCAGCAGCATTGCTACCAATATTAGAGCAATATTCACGACAGCAGAAATCAAAGCTATCTATAAAGATACTCCTCTTCAGAACATCAAGAAGCCTTACGCATTCATTCATCAAATAAATGCAGAGCACTTGAATGAGATGAGAGGAAGAGCAGAACACAATTTCATGATAGATGTCAGAGTTCATCCAGAGGACAATCAGACAAATATCCAGACTTGGGCCAGAGCAATAGCAACTAAAATGCTCGAAGCCTTGAACATCATTACTGTCAGTGGACAACCTGTTAAGAGTCGTGGCATCGAGTGGAAAGTGGAGGACAATGTACTTCATGTAATCACAAGATACTCATATAAGGTAATTCATGTAGAAGAACCTATACCTGATATGGAAACTCTGTTATACGGTGACCACATCAATCTGTTATACGGTGACCACATCAAATAATTTTAGAAAGGGTGATAAAAATGCCAGCAGGTGGAACTTGGACAGTTCAGAATAAACAGAGACCGGGTGCGTATATTAACTTCGTAGCCGTTCCGAAACCCGTAGGTGCTATCGGTGACAGAGGTGTTATGACTGCTTGTCTTCCGATGACCTGGGGTCCTACCGGTCAGCTCATTACTCTCTATGGAGAGGATTTGCTGAATGGTAAGAGTCTTGCCAAAGTGGGTTGTACCGCTTTTGACGTAGAGGAATCCCTTCCGTATCGCTTGGCTCTCGCTGGCTGCTACAAGGCTTTGCTCTTTAGGGCAGATACAGGAGGTACCAAAGCAACAACTGTCATCTCTCCGGACGTACTTGCTGTTGACGCCAAGTATACAGGTACCACAGGTAACAATATTTCAGTCGTTATCACAGCAGACAAGCCTCAGGCAGGTCAGTACACTGTAGACATTCTTTACAAGCTCGTTCAACAGGAGTCTTTCGTTGTATCTGAACTTGCTGATTTCAGTGATATCGAATCTCAATGGGTAGACTTCACTGTCTATCCATCTCCTCCGTCTACTAATATTCCGGTAACTGCCGGTGCAGTTCTGTCAGGCGGTACCAATGGTACAGTTAACGGTGAGACGATTTATCCTGCTTACTTCTCTGCTATAGAAGGCGAACAGTGGCAGTGCATGGCAATCAACACATCAGAACCGGTTGGTGCTCAGGTTACTGAGTTCATCAAGTTGCTCAGAGATACCAGAGGCAAGAAGGTTCAGGCGGTTGTTTATGATTATCCTGAAGCTGACTACGAAGGCATCATCAGTGTTGACCAGGGCTTCAAGACGGCTCAGGACACGGTTACCGTAGACCTGTTCCCGTTGTATGTAGCAAGCATCACAGCAGGTGCTAGAGTCAATGAGAGCAATACTGCTCGAGTTGTTCAGGATGCACTTTCCATCATCAATCCGATCGCTGAAGAGGACATCGAAGATGCACTCAAGGCAGGTAAATTCTTGCTTTCCTATCGTCAGGACGGCGCAGTATGCGTAGAAAAGGATATCAACTCCCTTCACTCCTTCACCGTAGACAAGAACTATGCTTTCTCCAAGAACCGCGTTATTCGTTGCTTGGATGAAATCGGTAATACGGTCGCACTTATTTTCAACAGAAACTATTGCGGTAAAGTAGACAATAACGATATCGGAAGAAACCTGTATAAGACAGAGTTGATTTCGATGATGGACCAGCTTCAGAGCATCGGAGCAATACAGAACTTCGAAGGAACTTCTGATATTACTGTTCTTCCTGGAAGTGATGTGGATAGTGTTGTGGTTGACTTGCTTGTTCAGCCCGTTGACAGTATGGAGAAACTCTACATGACTGTTAATGTGGATGCTTAAGAAAGGAGTGTGGGATAAATGGCATATTTGAAAGCTGGAGATACTATTTCTGGTCAGGAAGCAGTAGCAAAAATGACCATCAAGAACCCTGACGGGACCACTTCTATCGAAGATATGTTCTTTGGTAAGGACCTGGAAGCTACTTGTGAAATCGAGAAGACTGATGTTAGGACTCTTGGTAAACGTGGTGCTCAGCACAAACCGAGCGGCTGGACCGGATCAGGTTCCATGACGATATATTATGTCACCTCCCTTTTCAGGAAGATGGCTTTGCAGTACATCAAGACAGGTGTTCCTGTTTACTTCGATATCATGGTCACCAACAACGACCCGGCAAGTTCAATCGGTCCTCAGACCATAGTTCTTAAGAACTGCTCTCTCGACTCCGTTATTTTTGCTAAGTTCGACGTTGATAGCGAAGTCATGGACGAAACCGTGGACTTTACATTCGACGATGCAGATATACTCGATTCGTTCGCAGCTCCTACACTCGGTTCGCTCTAATTTAGAGAAAAGGAGGAAATAGTACCATGAATGCACTTCAACAGTTTTTGACTAGAAATACCGTCGAAAATCTTACCGAAGAAGTAGTCCTCGGTGGACGCCTTAAGGACTTTAAGTTCAAAATTAAGGCTCTGACAGGTGACCAATATAATGAATTTCAGGCTCTGTGCATTGAGAATCCGAACAGCCCAAAAAAGCGTAGATTCAACACCAGGAAATTCAACGAACTCCTCGTTGTTAACTGTGTCATTGAACCAAACTTCAAAGACCCTGAGTGGCTGAAAGAACTCGGTGTTCCGGATGCAACTTCGGCTGTCTATAAGACTTTGCTCGCCGGCGAGATTACAGACCTTGCTGAGAGAATACTTCGTTTGTCCGGATTTGATAGAGATATAGAAGAGGAGATAGAAGAAGCAAAAAACTAATGGCGGAGAAGGACGGCGACACTTGGTACTGCTTTTATGCAGTAATGAAGCTTCGTTGGAAGCCTTCCGAGTTTGCCTTCCTTCCTCCGCAGGAGAGAGCTCTAATGTACGCTTTTATTGACGAAATGCTGCGTCAAGAAGAAAAGCAGCGAAGAGAACTTAAATCCCGAAGATTTAAACGGAAAGGGGGTCATCGGTAATGGCAACTATTAGAAACTCTATTAGCTTACAGGACCGAATGACCCCTGTTTTTCGTTCCATCATTAAGTCGATGGACAGCACACTCAGGGTCATGAAGAGCCTGGACCGTCAAGCTAATAAGGGTATACAAAGCAGGGCATATAGAACCGCAGAAAGAGATATCAGACGAGCAAACAATGAACTCATTCGTATGCAGAATAATCTGCGCCGAGCAGATATGGAAGCACAAAAACTCGCTACCTCTGTCGGCAGGGTATCGACTAATATGTCGAGGATGGGTTCAGGAGGTTTCAATCTTGGTAATCTTGCTGCAGGCTTATACTTGCTGAAAAACATATCAAATAAGCTGTCTGGTATCATGGAAACTCCTGATACCATGAAAGCAATTCAGTATCGTTTAGAAACCTACGATACATCGTCTGCAACGGGAGCTCAATTATTCGATGCTGTTTATCTTGCAGCGCAGCGTTCTCGTTCAGACCTTGAAAGTACAGCCAACCTGGCATCTCGTATCTTAATATCAGGCGCTACAAAAGGTAGTGGTGCAGAGGCGATAAGACTCGCAGAATTGCTGAATAAAGCATCGTTTTTAGGCGGTTCTGCTCCTGAAGAATCTCGAAGAGCATTGCTTCAGCTGTCACAAGCTCTTGCGTCCGGAACATTACAAGGCGATGAGCTTCGCACTATTCGTGAACAGGCTCGTGGTTTAACAGATGTTCTTGCTCGAGGCTTGTCCAGCTTGGCAGAACGAGGACTACTACCAGAAAAATTCATCGGAATCACAGTAGGTGACCTTAAAGCACTCGGCGCAGAAGGTGAACTCACAGCGGGGAGAGTTCTAGCTGCTTTCAAAGAGATGGAGACGTATATCAATGAGACATTTGATAAATCTCCGAAGCTGTTCGGCCAGGCTATTACAGAGATCGCAAATGTCTGGAAAAGATGGTTGACACTAATGTCGCAAGGTGACAATGCTTTTGCCAAAATCAACGAGAAGGCTTGGCAGTTACTTGAATGGTTTGAATCTGCAGACGGTCAAGCGTTCATGGACAGTCTTGCTAAAGGCATTAACTTTGTTGTAGATGCTATTATACAATTTATAGACTGGATAGGGCAACTGATAAACAATTTCAGGAACCTAGAGAACGCATCTAATATTCTTCAGACGGTATTCATTGCTCTTGCTACTGTCGCCGTAATGGCTGCAATCTATATGGCTGCGGGATGGATAGCAACAACTTGGCCCATATTACTTGTCATTTCACTTATTGCGATTGTCGTCTACGCACTTCTTGAGAGCGGAATGACAGCTAACGAAGTTGTAGGTGGTATTTGCGGAGCGTTTATGTTCCTCGCTTATCTCATTTATGATATAGTAATTAGCGCAATCACAACACTCGGTATTGTCGGTGTTGGAGCGGGTATGCTCATTATCTTGGCTCTGCAAGCCGTTGTTCAGGTGGTTTTGTGGATAGCACTCGCTATTTGGAGCGCCATTGTTACCGTATATAATATTCTCTATACTATCGTAAAGGGAGCAATCGGAATAATCAAGGGCGCAATCGTTGGCATTTATCGAGTGTTCGTTTGGCTCGGTAAAGGAGTACTCGGTATTCTGTACGATATCGCTTCCGCAATCGACTTTATATTTGGCTCAAATTTATCAGGTACTGTCAAAGGCTGGATGGATGATTTAGACTCGTCTGTAGACGCACTCAATAAAAAGCTCGATCCGGCAGGCGAGTTTGAGGACATTGGAGACCGGTGGAAAAGTTCTTATAGCACCCTCGGCGATATGTGGGCAGGAAGAGGAGAGTATGATGATTGGAATATCACGGACAACATGAAGGATGTTTGGGAAGGCGGTACCGCAATGATAAAGGATATTTCGGATTGGGGAACCGACAAAATAGTAGACCCAATGGAAGGTTGGGACAAGGGATACGATTTCGGTTCCAAACTTGTAGACAATATAAGCAATATAGACTTCAGCAGTGCATTAAGCGATGTCAGTGACATCGAAGATATGCTGAATAAAGGTATCGAAATAGACGGCGGAGAACTGGACAGCATCGGTTCTATCAAGAGCGATGTCGATATTTCAGACGAAGATATTCAGTTACTCAAAGATATTGCCGCTCGTGACTTCCTGCTCAACCTGCAGACAATAACGCCCACTGCAAATATCACTTTCGGAGATATTCATGAAACAGCAGATGTCAACAAGATTCTCAGTGTAATCGAGGATATGGTTGAGGAGCAACTCGCGACTTCACTTGTCGTGGATTGATAGGAATAGGAGGAGGGGTAATAAATGGACATTGGATTTTTCATAAACTATAATAATCTGGTTGTTCAGCTTCCTGTCAATCCTGAGAAGGTAGAGGTTAAGTATGACGGTAACAACCGTACGACTGAGATTATTAAATTGGGTGAAATCAATCTCCTGAAGGATAGAAAGTTAGCTGAAATATCATTCAAATCTTTCTTCCCTCATGACGACTGGTTCCCTGCTGTTAGGACCAGAGGTCAGTTTGAGACACCCGACTTCTACAAAGAATTTTTCGAAGGGATACAGAAAGACAAGAAACCTTGTCGACTCATAATAACAGGGCTCAACATTACGATGAAGGTCTCAGTAGAGAACTTCTCGTATTACCACCAGGCAGGAGACCACGAAGACGCATACTACTCTATCGATTTTAAAGAGTATAGGGACTATCACATTGCGCAGATACCTATCAACTCTTCCTCTGAGCACTCCACAGCTACTAAAACTCCGGCACCTGCTAAACCCGTTGCTCCTACACAGATTACCAAAGGTTGTGATGTCATTCTAAATGGTAGAGTCCATTATGACTCATACGGCTCTAAGCCTGGAAAGACATTCAGCAACTATAGAGGTAAGGTCAACTTAACAAATATGAAAGGTTCTCATCCCTATCATGTAACAACTCCGTCTGGAGGCTGGTTGGGATGGGTTACCAAAGAAAGTGTAGTGTTAGCATGAGCATATACGCCACACTTTATGATAATCGAAACGAAAAAGTATACGATATCTCAGAGGTTATTAGCAACCTGGAGATTTCAACGAAGATTGAGGACGATCCTGGAAAGTGTACCTTTGACCTCATAAAATGTGATGGACTCGCATTCTGGGAGGGTGCTACTGTATCTATCGTTTACAACGGCGTGAAGATGTTCCGAGGATTTGTCTTCTCTAAAAAGAGGAACAAAGATGTAGACATTATTTCAGTCACCTGCTATGACCAGCTAAGGTATCTGAAGAATAAAGACTCCTATGTGTTTGAGAACATGACGAGTGACCAAATTTTCTCTAAGATTTGTTCTGACTTTGTTCTTAAGCATAGAGTAGTAGATAAGAGTTCATACATTTGTGCTCCGAGAAGCAACGATGCCATTAGCTTGTACGAAATGATTAAGAAAGCACTCGATGACACACTCATCAACAGCAAGCAGTGGTTTATTATCAGAGATAATTTCGGAGTGTTGGAGCATATCAATATTTACTCTCTTAAGACAGATATCATGCTTGGAGACGGAAGTAGAATCACCGATTTCACTTATGAAACATCGATTGACAAAGATACCTACAATCAGATTAAACTCTACAGAGATAATCAGACAACAGGTAAGAGAGAAATCTTCATTGTCAACGACACAATCAACGGCGGTAATACAATTAAAGCCTGGGGTATATTACAGAAGTACGAGAAAGTAGGCGAGAATCTTAATCTCGCCCAGATTGAACAAAAAGCAAGAGGAATGTTAAGCCTATACAATAATACCAAGAGAAGCCTAAAAATCGAGGCTCTCGGAGTACCAAATATATGTGCTGGTTCGATATTCAAGTGCTCAATCAAAGACCTTGGAGACCTTTCTATCAACAGGTATATGCTCGTAACCGCTTGTACTCACAAGATTGGAAACGGAGTGCATACTATGGAACTTGAAACGGAGGTGATAACAGATGGCTGATGCATCAAGACTGGTGAAAGCAATGCAGAAAGCAGCAAAGATACCAGAAAATGAAAAGGTGGACTTGGTTACAGGAACAGTCACTTCCGTCAATCCGCTGAAGATAAAGACAGGCAAGATAGAACTAACAGAGTCATTCCTTGTTGTGGGGGCCCTATGTAAGGCTACCACTATCAAAATACCAAAGAGAGACGACTATACTCACAAGCACAAGATACCGGAGCACACCACAGAGCCTGCCGGCCTTGACTTGCATACTCATGTTATCAACGAGTTCTACTCTGAGGATGCGTTACCTGACATTCTGCTTTGGCGAGGATTACAGGTTGGAGATGAAGTATATATGATACGATTCTCTGACGGTCAAAAGTATTATGTATTACAGAGGAAGGAGGGGATTACATGATTCCGGAAACTCTAAATGAACAGAATTTAATTGACATCGAGGAATATGAATCTCCTCCGTCTCTTACTTACCGACTGGACTTTACCAATCGAAGAATAATCGGTAAAATAGATAATGAAGAAGCTGTTATTCAGTTTATCAAGAAAGTTCTGAATACCGACAAGTATGCTTATGATATATATGATTGGTACTATGGAAATGAACTTTTTACTCTTGCGGGAATGCCTTATGATTACATTGTAGTTGAGGCTCCAAGAATCATCGAGGAGGCATTGCTCGTAGATGACAGAATAACCTATATAGACCAATGGAGTTTCAAAAAGGTTGATGTCGACGCTATAGAGATATCTTTCCTGGTCCATACCATTTATGGTGACATCAAATACACTAAAGAGGTAGCAGCATGATTGGAGATTATTTAGAGAAATATACTTTTGATTATCTCATGGAACAGGCTTTGAGTCAGGTTCCAAATACAATAGATAAAAGACAGGGAAGTATCATCTATGATGCTCTTGCACCTGCTTGCTACCTGCTGGCATACTTCTACAATACTCTGAGAAACATCTATAGAGACACCTTCGCTGAAACAGCAACAGGAGAAGCTCTTGACCTCAGAGCAGCAGAACTGGGCATAACGAGATATCCTGCAACTTTTGCTATCAAGAAGGGATACTTTGAATCCGCAAATGGGGAGCCAATGACTATTCCTATCGGAGCACGATTTTCAACCATTTCAGACATCAATCCTATTACCTATGTCGTCACAGAAGCGTATGCAGAGAACGGAGTTATTCAGCCCGGTTACTATCAACTGAAATGTGAAATAGCAGGTGCGGGTGGAAATGAATACAGCGGTACTCTAACTAATATCACTCATATACCAGGGCTTGCTACTGCAACGATGCTTGACCTTCTCATTCCCGGAGAAGATGAAGAAACAGACGAAAGCCTGCGGAAGAGGTATTTTGAGAGCCTTGTCGGCCAGGCTTATGGCGGCAATATTGCCGACTACAAACAAAAGGTAACCGCCCTTCCGGGAGTAGGCGGCGTAAAAGTGGAGCCGATATGGAACGGCGGAGGCACCGTAAAGCTGACTATAATAGATAGCGATTATAACAAACCATCACCTACGCTGATTGATGAAGTACAAACCGCTGTTGACCCGGAACAGAATCAAGGGCAAGGGTATGGAATAGCACCTATTGGCCATGTTGTTACTGTTGTCGGCGTAAATGAGGTAGAAATAAACGTAAAGCCTGAGATAACCCTGCAAGTTGGTTACACCTGGGAAGACGTTAAACCGGCGGTAGAGACGGCTATAAATGATTACTTTGCAGAACTCCGCAGCCAGTGGGCCGATTCGCAAACGTTAGTGGTGCGGATAAGCCAAATTGAGGTAAGGATATTGGCCATAACGGGCATTGTAGATGTGCAAAATACCAAGCTTAATGACCAGCAGCAAAACATAGAGCTTGGCCCTTACGAAATCCCGGTACTGGGCGAGGTGACGCCACAATGACAAAAATTTTAGATTTGTGGCCACCGATAATGCAAGAATTGAAGGAGTTTCAGAAGATAGCTGAAATAGAGGGATCCTTATTTGAGCAGCTCGAACAGGAAATACAAAACATTGTAAATGACCAGTTTATCCAGACGGCTACGGAGAAGGGTATCGCCAGGCGGGAAAAGATGCTGAAGATTTCTCCCTTTGCTGATGATACTCTGGAAACTCGACGGTT
>LFRM01123904.1_pt1 | contig 11358 bp, 10 predicted proteins | sample 618341 | NCBI WGS metagenome assembly LFRM01 (sample SAMN03654438, study PRJNA283298) | anaerobic digester metagenome | isolation source: pool of bioreactors CSTR01a, CSTR02a, and CSTR03a thermophilic anaerobic... | place: Denmark: Kgs. Lyngby | collected 2014-05-21
GGCTTGAGCAGCATCGACAACGAGATGGACGCGCCGCGGGGCGAGACCCATTGGCGGTCGAGCCGTCCCCGGCCCGCCGTCTGCTCCATGGCCACCAGCGCGACCCCCTCTCCCTCGCCGGCCCGGGCGCGCTGCCCGAGGTCGGCGTTGGTGGACCCGGTGGTCTCGACGACCTCGACCCTCGAGAAGGGCGTGCCGGGTTCGAGGAGGGTCCGGATCCGGGCGGCGTCAGGCAGTTGATCGGTCACAACGGACATCGTAGGGACTCCCCACAGCCGAAAGCTGAGCATGGCATCTGGGGGCCTGCCTATCCCGCTATGGTGAGGCCATGGAGATCGACATCCACACCACCGCCGGTCGGATTGCGAATCTCGGAGTGCGCATCGATGAAGCCGTGCACGCCGGATCCGCCGCAGCCGTGGAAAAGCAGCATGCCAAGGGCAAGATGACTGCCCGCGAACGCATCATGGCCCTCCTCGACGAGGGGTCGTTTGCGGAGTTTGACCAGTTCTCTCGCCACCGTACTAGCGCCTTCGGAATGGACGCGCGTCGCCCCTTCGGCGATGGCGTCATCACCGGAACCGGGTCCATCCATGGGCGGCCCGTGTGCATCTTCAGCCAGGACGTGACCATCTTCGGTGGCGCGCTCGGCCAGGTGTATGGCGAGAAGATCGTCAAGATCCAGGATTTCGCGCTGAAGACCGGCGTGCCGTTGATCGGCATCAACGAGGGCGGTGGCGCCCGCATCCAGGAGGGCGTCGTCTCGCTCGGCCTCTACGGTGAGATCTTCAAGCGCAACACCATCGCCTCGGGTGTCATCCCCCAGATCTCGCTGATCATGGGCGCCGCGGCCGGCGGCCACGTGTACGGCCCGGCCCTGACGGACTTCATCGTCATGGTGGACCAGACCTCCCAGATGTTCATCACCGGCCCCGAGGTCATCAAGACCGTCACCGGCGAGGACGTCTCGATGGAGGAGCTGGGCGGCGGACGCACCCACAACACCAAGTCCGGCAACGCCCACTACCTCGCCGCAGATGAGACCGACGCGATCGAGTACGTGCGCGACCTCATCAGCTTCCTTCCGCAGAACAACCTCGAGGACCCGCCCATCTGGGACGACGACGAGGTGGACCTGACGATCACGGACCATGACCGCGAACTCGACCGCCTGATCCCGGATTCGGCGAACCAGCCCTATGACATGCGCGAGGTCATCCGCAACGTGCTCGATGACGAGGACTTCCTCGAGGTCATGCCGCTGTTCGCGGGCTCGATCATCGTGGGCTTCGGCCGCATCGAGGGCCGCTCGATCGGCATCGTCGCCAACCAGCCCACCGTCTTCGCCGGCTGCCTCGACATCGACTCGGCCGAGAAGGCCGCCCGCTTCGTGCGCACCTGTGACGCGTTCAACATCCCCGTGCTGACGTTCGTCGACGTGCCTGGCTTCCTGCCCGGCGTCGGCCAGGAGCACAACGGTGTCATCCGCCGCGGCGCGAAGCTGATCTACGCCTACGCGGAGGCCACCGTGCCGCTGCTGACGGTCATCACCCGCAAGGCCTACGGCGGCGCCTACGTCGTCATGGGCTCGAAGCACCTGGGGGCCGACATCAACCTGGCGTGGCCCACCGCACAGATCGCGGTGATGGGCGCGCAGGGCGCCGTCAACATCCTGCACCGCAAGCACCTCGCCACCGTGGACAACCCCGACGAGGAGCGCGCACGCCTCATCCAGGAGTACGACGACGAGCTGACCAACCCGTACATCGCCGCAGACCGCGGCTACGTGGACCAGGTCATCTACCCGCACGATACCAGGGCCCAGGTCATCCGGGCGCTGCGCCTACTGCGCTCAAAGCGCGAGGTCCTGCCTCCCAAGAAGCACGGGAACATCCCGCTATGACGGAGGAGACCAAGCCCCTGGAGTTCGGCAAGGCCAACCTCACCGAGGACGAGATGGGCGCCATCACCGCGGTGCTCGTCGCAGCTTCGCGTGCGGACACGTTGCGCTCCGCCGACGACCGCCCGCTGGCCGGTGGCTGGAAGTCCTACTACCGCACGGTGCGCGGTCCGCTCGTCTCGGGCCGCGACGCCTGGCGTACCTTCCAGCGCATCTGACCTGATGCGAGTGATTCTGGCGTCGAAGTCGCCGGCGCGGTTGCACGTGTTGCGCCACGCCGGCCTCGAACCTGAGGTGATCGTCTCGGGATACGACGAGAGCCAGATCGTCGATCCAGTGCCCACCAGCCTCGCGGCCCGGTTGGCCGAGGCGAAGGGCGCCACCGTCGTCCCCCAACTGGAGGGGGACTTCGTGTTGTTCGCCTGCGACTCGGTCCTCGAGTTCGAGGGCCGGGCCCATGGCAAGCCGGGCAGTGAGGCCGCCGCCATCGAGCGGTGGCAGCGCATGCGAGGGCATGAAGGGCTGCTGCACACCGGTCATTACGTCTCGGTCCACCAGGGTGAGCGCTACAGCGAGCAGACGAGGGTCGGCTCGACGGTGGTGCGCTTCGCCGACCTGTCCGACGACGAGATCCGCGCCTATGCCGCCACCGGCGAACCGCAGAAGGTGGCGGGCGGGTTCACCATCGACGGCCGCGGCGGCGCATTCGTCACGGCCATCGAGGGCGATCCCTTCAACGTGTCCGGCATCTCCCTACCGTTGGTCCGGCAGATGGTCATCGACGCCGGGGTGCCCTGGCATTCCCTCTGGGCCGCCCAGGGTTCCTGAGCCTCACGAATTGCCGCCCTCTCCGTCGGACGTCAGATCCCAGGTGATCTCGTCGCCGAAGTCGGCGGGCTGGTAGCGCGCTGCAGTCCACGCCAGGTCCGGGTTGCCGTGCTCCACGGCGATCCATCCCTCGTTGCACTCCCCCAGGGCCACCTGCCGGGCCTCGAGCAGCGGGCCGAACTCATCTGTCGGCTCGCCGAGTTCGGCCGGGCTCGGATACTGCGTGTCCTCCGGCAACTGCGTCTCGCCGTCGTAGACGCCGAAGCGCCACGGGTCCGGGCTGACCCGGGTGGTGCCGTCGGCGTTGGCTTCCGGGTGCGGGGCCGCATAGCAGACCCGGACCTTCACCCCGGTCGCCGTGCCCAGGTCGTTGAACCGTTGGTCCAGCACGGAGACGTCGAAGTACCGCAGCCCGAGGGTGCCCGGGGGTTCGGCGGTGGCGGTCACCGGGCCCGTCGGCCGCGCGTCGGGTTCGGCCTCGATGAGCTGCAACGTCGCCGCAGCTGCATCCGGGCTCTCGGGCAGCGCGAACTCGAAAGTGGCCGGGGTCGTGCCAGCGCTCAGTTTGAAGGCGACGACGCCGTCGATGCTGTCAAGGGAGGCCATCTCCTCGGGTGTCGGCAGCAGGGCCGGGGGTTGCATGGCAGGGGCCTCAGGCCTTGGGACCCCGGTCAGATCAGTGGGTTCGAGGTCACCCCGGTCGGTGACCAGCCGGGCCTCGTAGTGACCCAGGGGCTCCCCGTTGCCGGTGTGCGCCGCCACGTGGAACTCCAGGTAGGTGACCCCGTTGGCCTGGTAGCTGGAGGGGGCGCCGAGGAAGAGTTCCGTCCTGAGGCCCGTGGTCTCCGGGTCGGGGCCCTCGGTGACGGGCGTGGCGGGGGGCAGCGACGGGTCGACGCTCACGGGCACCTCTGGGCTGGGGGNNTCTGGGACGGGGTCTGGGCGACCTGCGGCGACGGCCCGCGGCCGAGCACCTGGGAGGCGAGCACGCCCACCGCCAGCACAGTGGCCGCGGCCACCGCGATGCGCCAGGCGGTGCCACGGGCGCGGGTCCGTGGTTCGGGGCCGACGTGGACCACGTCGCCCAGGATGTCGTCGAGCATGGCGTCCGCATTGCGGAGGTCACGCTCCGGGGGGAGGTTGAGCTTGTCGTTCATATCAGGCCTCCTGGCCGAGCAGGTGTGCCACCTCGGAGGTGGCCAGTGTCTTGCGGGCCCGCGCGAGGCGGGACTTGACGGTCCCGACGGGGACCTTGAGCGCGGCGGCGGTCTCGGCCATGCCGAGCCCCGCCCAGGCAACCATCTCGACGACCTCGCGTTGATGTCCGGACCGACGCCGTGGGTTCCGTTGGGTGGTGCACGAACTCTGCGTCTAGGATCAGTGCGTGCTCCGGANNTCCGTTGCGTGCGACGCCGCACAGCCAGGCGCGGGCAGAGCCGTGCGGGAGATCCGGCAGCGAGCCCTCCCGGGCCCGGCGCCACACCGTCGTGAAGCACGCCTGGGTCGCGTCCTCTGCCACGGCCCAGGAGGCCGTGTGCCGGAACGCGAAGTTGTAGACGGCCTTGTGGTGCTCCTCGAACACGGCGCGGAACGCTGCGGCGTCACCGCGCGTCAGGTCGCGCCACACGTCCTCGGTCATGGTGCTCATCATTGCGCCGAATCCGACGCGGGGCATCGTCGCTGCTGGGTTGGCATGCACCGATCCTCCTCCGGGTTGTCTCACCCGTTCATGTCCGGGCCCACGCCGTGGGTTCCGTTGGGTGGTGCACGAACTCTGCGTCTAGGATCAGTGCGTGCTCCGGACCTCACTCGCCCTGCTGGCGGCCCTCGCGTTGGCGGGGTGCGCCGCCGCGCCGGAGCTGCAGCCGGTGCCTCCCCCGCCGTCGACCCTGGTGACCGAGGCGCCCGAGGGCGGCGTGCTGCTGAGCCAACTGGGCTACGTCAACGCTCCGCCCGGCTTCTCGATCCCGCGCGGAGCCGAGATCACGGATCGGATCGACTCCTACAACAACGTCACCTTGGTGTTCACCATCCCCTCCGGGCAGGAGATGGCGGAATACTTGCGCACCAACCTTTTCGACATGGGCTTCGAGATCACGGCGGACCGCAACCAGTCGATGCTGTTCACCGACGGCCATTGGCAGGGCGCCCTGACGACGAACGGCCCCTACGCAGCCGTCAGCCTCCGCACCGACCGCGAGACCAGCGACTAGAGTCGCGTCATGGACACGGAAGCCGCGCTCGACCTGTTGACGGTGCTGCTCTGGGCCGGAATGGGCGCCCTGGCCGGCTTCATCGTCTCCTTCACCATCCGTCAGTCGCTGCGCCTGTTCGTCAAGCGGCGGGCCCGAAAGCTGATCATCCGGCGGCTACGGATCCCGCAGCGCATCTTCTTCATCCTGCTCGGTGCGGGCCTGGGAGTGTGGTGGGTCACCCGGGCGAGGGCCTTCCGTGCCGCCCCGGACTGGCGCCCAGTGTTCCTGCACGTCTTCCTGATCGTGATGATCTTCGCCACCGCGCTGCTGCTCACCGGCATCGTGCGCACCATCGGCGAGACACTGCTGAACCGGGATGACGACAACGCGGAGGAGACGCCCCACTTCCGGCGGGTCCGCACGCAGTTGCAGTTCGTCACGCGCATGACGCTGGCCGTCGTCTGGCTGTGTGCCCTGGCCGGTGCCCTCCTCACGTTCCCCGAGTTCCGCGCCATCGGCGCATCATTGATGGCCTCGGCAGGCGTGTTGTCGATCATCGCCGGCCTCGCCGCTCAGTCGTCGCTGGCCAACATCTTCGCCGGCATGCAGATCGCCTTCTCCGATGCCCTGCGCGTCGGTGACCTCGTGGTGTTCGAGGAGCAGATGGGTTCCGTCGAGGAGATCACGCTCACCTACGTCGTGGTGCGGGTCTGGGATGACCGGCGGTGGATCGTGCCCAGCACCTACTTCACCAGCAAGCCGTTCCAGAACTGGACAAGGCAGGAACCCAAGCTGCTCGGCACCGTGGAGTTCGACCTCGACTGGCTGGTGCCGGTCGAGGCCATGCGGGTGGAGTTGACCCGCATCGTGCGGAGCACGGAGTTGTGGGACGGGCGGACCGCCAGCATGCAGGTCACCGACGCCACCGGCGGGCACGTCAAGATCCGCGCCGTGGTCTCGGCCGCCACCTCCGGCCAACTGTGGGACCTGCGGTGCTTCGTGCGTGAGGAACTGATCGGGTGGCTCCAGCAGCAGGCCGTCTATGCCCTCCCCCGCACCCGGCTGGAGCCTGAGACGACGACCGCCCCGTCTGTCGAGGAGCGCGCCAACTTCGTGGACCGGGTGGTGCACCAGTGGGAGGAGGAGCAGGCCCTCGAAGAGACCCACGTCGTGCCCGTCGTCGACGAGCTGGACGACACCGGAGAAGACCCCGCCCTGCCGAAGTGGATTCACTCCTGGCTGTCGCAGCGACGCCGGCCCGTCGTCGATCTGCATGGTGAGGAGGAGTCGCCCCTGGAGACGACGCTCTCCTCGCGAAGCCCCGAGGCGCGGCTCTACTCTGGCTCCCCCGAGGCCGAGGAACGGGATCGGAAGATGTCTGGACCGAGCGCCGCCGACATGGCGGAGCGCGAGCAGAACGCCGAACGTCGCGACACCGCGCCCTGACCGCTGACGGCACGGGGTTCGTCTCTCAGGATGGGACGAGGTTCTGGACATTTCACCCCCGCCAAGCCCAGCCCACTAGACTCCCAGACAACAGCCGAATCCAGGAGGAGAAGTGGGCAACGTCGCCATCTCGAAGGTTCTGATTGCAAACCGCGGTGAAATCGCAGTACGCGTCATTCGCGCCGCAGCTGATGCAGGAATCGGTTCAGTAGCCGTCTACGCCGATTCGGACGCAGAGTCGCTGTTTGTCAAGCTGGCCGACGAGGCCTACGCCCTCAACGGGGCCACCCCAGCCGATACCTATCTCAACATCCCCAAGCTGCTCGCGATCGCCGAGCGCTCGGGCGCCAACGCCATCCACCCCGGCTATGGCTTCCTGGCGGAGAACGCCGATTTCGCCCAGGCCGTCATCGACGCCGGCCTGATCTGGATCGGTCCCCCGCCGTCCGCCATCGAGAACCTCGGTGACAAGGTCAAGGCTCGCCACATCGCGCAGAAGGTGGGCGCCCCGCAGGTGCCCGGCACGCCTGATCCCGTGGCCGACGCCGATGAGGTCGTCGCCTTCGCGGAGCAGTACGGCCTGCCCATCGCCATCAAGGCCGCCTTCGGCGGCGGTGGCCGTGGTCTGAAGGTCGCCCGCACCAAGGAGGAGATCCCCGAGCTCTTCGAATCCGCCACCCGCGAGGCCGTCACGGCCTTCGGCCGCGGCGAGTGCTTCGTCGAGCGTTACCTCGACAAGCCCCGCCACGTCGAGACGCAGTGCCTGGCCGACTCGCACGGCAACGTGGTGGTCGTGTCCACCCGTGACTGCTCGCTCCAGCGCCGCCACCAGAAGCTCGTCGAGGAGGCCCCGGCCCCCTTCCTGACCGACGAGCAGCAGACGCTCCTGTACGAGTCCTCGAAGGCCATCCTCAAGGAGGCCGGCTACGTCGGCGCAGGCACCTGTGAGTTCCTGGTCGGCACCGATGGCACCATCTCCTTCCTGGAGGTCAACACCCGCCTCCAGGTGGAGCACCCCGTCTCCGAGGAGGTCACCGGCATCGACCTGGTGCGCGAGATGTTCCGCATCGCCGCCGGCGAGGAACTGGGTTATGCCGATCCCGAGGTGCGCGGCCACTCCATCGAGTTCCGCATCAACGCCGAGGACGCCGGCCGCAACTTCATGCCGGCCCCCGGCACGCTGGTCAAGTGGCACGCCCCGTGCGGCCCCGGCGTCCGCGTGGATGAGGGCTACCACGTCGGCATGACCGTCCCCGGCGCGTTCGACTCCCTCGTCGCCAAGGTGATCGTCACCGGCGCGAACCGTGAAGAGGCCATCGCCCGCTCCCGCCGCGCGCTGGACGAGCTGGTCATCGAGGGCATGCCCACGGTGGTCCCGTTCCACCAGGTCGTGCTGACCGAGCCCGATTACGCGGCCGCCGATGGCAACTTCGCCGTCCACACCCGCTGGATCGAGACCGAGTTCGACAACCAGATCCCGGCCTACACCGGCATCCTCGGTGAAGAGGACGACGCGGAGGAGCCCGAGGTCATCACGGTCGAGGTCAACGGCAAGCGCGTCGAGGTCAAGCTCCCCGGCGGCTTCGGCGGCGGCCGCCCGGCGGCCAAGTCGAAGGCCAAGCCCACCAAGCGTGACCGCGGCGGTGCCAAGGTCGCGGCCCCGAGCGGCAACTCGCTGACGTCACCGATGCAGGGCACCATCGTCAAGGTCAACGTCGAGGAGGGCCAGCAGGTCGCCGAGGGCGACGCGATCGCAGTCATCGAGGCCATGAAGATGGAGCAGCCGCTCAACGCTCACCGCGACGGCGTGATCGTCGGCCTCAAGGTCGAAGCCGGTCAGGCCGTCACCGCCGGCGAGGTGCTCTGCGAGATCGTCGACGCCGAATAGTCCCCTACTAGCTGCAACGCCGGTGGTGTCCCCGCATCACCGGCGTTGTGCTGTTCCCGGCGGTTCTTGGCACAGCGACCTATTCTTGTTCTCACCACCCACGATTGGAGGACACGATTGTGTTCGGCTTCAGCGGCATCTTCGGGCTGTTCTTCATCATCATGGTCGTTTCGATCCTCACGGGTCTGTCCCGCGGGAGCAGCAGCTCACTGGGCTACCGGGACAACTACCCGCCGCAACTGGATCCCCGACGCTATCCGCAGATCGGGATGGGTCCCAACCAGCAGTTCTACGGCCCTCCGCAGATCGGCTACGGCCCGCAGGGCTACGGCTACGGCCAGCGGTACCCGCAGGGCTTCGATCCGGCCAGCCAGCAGCCGGTCACCCAGGCCGCACTCGATGCCGTCAACCGCGACATCACGACCTTCGGTGAGCAGTTGCGCGACCTCGACCTCGAGGTCGTCGGCCGCGAGCTCACCCCCGAGGCGAATGCAGACTACGGCAAGGCCTTGGACGCCTACGACGGCGCCAAACATCGCGCCGAGCACGCCCGCACCAACGCCGACATCAAGCGCGTGGCCCAGATCCTCGAGGAGGGCCGCTACAACATCGCAACCGTCCAGGCGCGCGTGAACGGCCAGCCGCTCCCCGAGCACCGCCCGCCCTGCTTCTTCGACCCGGCGCACGGCACCTCCGTCGAGAACGTGCAGTGGGCCCCGCCCGGCGGCGCCATGCGCGAGGTCCCGGCCTGCGCCGCGGACGCCCAGCGTGTCCGCACGGGCCACGACCCGTCGATCCGCATGGTCCAGAACCGCCAGATGATGCCGGTCCCCTACTGGGAGGACCCGCGCCAGGCGGCGTGGGCTCAGGGCTACTACGGCCGCTACTACGGTGATCCTGTCATCCGCCAGATCACCTCGGGCGCCATGATGATCGGCGGCTTCTCACTGCTGATGGGGCTCCTCGACGACTGACCGGTCCCTGAGCGTGCCCCGCGACGACTGACCGGTCCCTGAGCGTGCCCCGCGACGAAGGAGCCGGGCACGACGAAGGGCCTCCGCAGCGTGCCCCGGACCTTGACCACTGTGCGTGGGGTTGTTGTCCCTCGATACACCTCGCGGAATACCCTGTCGGAGGGTCGCTGTGGGCGGCCGCGAGGCACTCGGGACCCGACACCTGACCGCCGCGTTCGGTGAATCAGGGCTGAGCGTCGATCCACCGGTGCCGTACAGCAGCTGAGGCCCACTTCCGGGTCCCGAGTGCCGATGGAAAGGCCCCGCACGTAGCGCCAAACGTTGCAACGACCCGGCCTTTCCAGCGGTGTATCGAGGGACCCGACACCTGGCCGCCGCTTTCGGTGGATCAGGGCTCAGGGACCGCGTTGTGGGAAATCCACAAGCACAGGCCCCGATTTCCTGACGAGACGCTCAGGCCTCGCTGAGCCCCTGCGGAGTAACGTCAGCAGTAACCTACGCGACCGTAGGTTTGCTGTTGAGGAGCCCTTATGTCCGACGCCACTGACAAGATCCGCGCCGCGCGGGACCTGCTGCTCGGACTCGCCGGGCAGGGCGACGAAGCCCGCGCCAGGTTCGAGTGGCCCGAGATCGCCGGCAGGTTCAACTGGGCCATCGACTGGTTCGACGCCATCGGGCGCGACCGCGACGACCTCGCCCTCTGGATCCGCGACGAGGATGGCGCCGAGGAGAAGTACACCTACGGCGAACTGGTCACCCGCTCAGATCGACTCGCCCACTGGCTGCGCGCCAACGGCGTGGGCAAGGGCGACGCCGTCATGCTGATGCTCGCCAACCAGGTGGAGCTGTGGGACGCGATGCTGGCCGTGATGAAGATCGGCGGCATCATCCTCCCGACCGCCCAGGCCCTGCAGGACTACGACCTCGAAGACCGCATCCCCCGTGCCGACATCCGCGCCGTGATTGCCAACCCGGTCGACGCCGAGAAGTTCGACGGCATCGACGGCCCGATCCTCATCACCACCGGCGACGCCGACGGGCGTTGGCTGAGCATGGTCGAGGCGGCCGACTCCCCCGCCGAGCCGTGCGAGGTGGTCACCGAGGTCGATGATCCGGTGCTCTACTACTTCACCTCCGGCACGACGAAGGACCCGAAGCTGGTGGTCCACACGCAGCTGAGCTACCCCGTCGGTCACCTGTCGACCATGTACTTCATCGGCGTGCGTCCCGGCGACGTGCACCTCAACGTCTCGTCGCCCGGTTGGGGCAAGCACGCCTGGTCCAGCTTCTTCTCCCCCTGGCTCGCCGAGGCCACGGTGTTCTCGTACAACTACACCCGCTTCGACGCCGCGAAGATGCTGGCCGAGCTCGAGGACTCGCAGGTCACCACGTTCTGCGCCCCGCCCACCGTGTGGCGGATGATGATCCAGGCGAACCTCGGCGCGAAGCCGTCGGCCCTGCGCGACATCGTCGGCGCCGGCGAGCCGCTCAACCCGGAGGTCATCTCGACGGTGGAGCACGCCTGGGGCCTGACCATCCGCGACGGCTACGGCCAGACCGAGACCACATGCACGGTGGGCAACGCCCCCGGCGAGCGGGTCAAGCCGGGCGCGATGGGCAAGGTGATGCCCGGCGTGAAGCTGCAGATCATCGACCCCGACACCGGTGAGGAGTCGCGTCAAGGCGAGATCACCCTGCCGCTGGAACCGTGGCCCTACAACCTGATGTCCGGCTACCTCGGCGGCACCCCCACGGCGCAGGCGGACGGCCGCTACCACAGCGGCGACCTGGTGACCGTCGACGACGAGGGCTACCTCACCTATGTCGGCCGCACCGACGACGTGTTCAAGGCCTCCGACTACAAGATCTCCCCGTTCGAACTGGAATCAGTGCTGATCGAGCACCCCGCCGTCGTCGAGGCAGCCATCGTCCCGGCGCCGGACCCGATCCGCGCGGCCGTGCCCAAGGCCTACGTGACGTTGGCGGCCGGCTTCGAGGCCACGGCCGAGACGGCGCTGTCGATCCTGCAGCACGCCAAGGAGCGGCTGGCCCCGTACCTGCGGGTGCGCCGCATCGAGTTCAGCGGCCTCCCGAAGACGTTGAGCGGGAAGGTGCGCCGCGTGATCC
>LFRM01085719.1_pt1 | contig 11354 bp, 8 predicted proteins | sample 618341 | NCBI WGS metagenome assembly LFRM01 (sample SAMN03654438, study PRJNA283298) | anaerobic digester metagenome | isolation source: pool of bioreactors CSTR01a, CSTR02a, and CSTR03a thermophilic anaerobic... | place: Denmark: Kgs. Lyngby | collected 2014-05-21
TTCCTTTTGAAGAACAAGCGCTATGGCTGCTAGGTCGAGCTGCCGATGGCTCTATGCGCGATGCCATGAGCTTGACAGATCAAGCTGTGTCTTTTGGTGAAGGTAAAGTGCTGGCGGAAGATGTACGCGCCATGCTGGGTACTCTAGACCAAGGACAGGTATTCAGCATTGCGAGCGCTTTATTAGCTGGCGATGCCCAGGCAATGCTCCAAGCCATTGCTGAGCTGGCAGAGCAGGGGCCAGATTGGCAGGGCGTGCTAGCGGAACTGTTAGGCGTGTTGCATCGCGTGGCGATTGCGCAGGTGATGCCCAACGCCATAGACAATGGTCAGGGCGATAAAGAGCAGATATTACAGCTTGCCCAAGCCATGCCCGCAGAAGACACTCAGTTTTATTATCAGGTGGCATTGATGGGGCGGCGTGACTTGCCATTATCCCCTGTTCCGCGTGATGGTTTTGAAATGGTCATGTTGCGCATGCTAGCGTTCCGTCCTGCGAGTTTACCGGGTGCGCCGAGCACCCCACTGGTTTTTAACCAGCCGAAGTCATCAGAACCTGTGATGGCTTCGGCGCTGCCGCCAGCACCCACGCAGATTGAGTCAACAGCGCCACTTGCACCTGTAGCTCAAGCTGAGCCTGTTGTAACGGCAGAACAGCCAGCGTCACCAGAGCAGCCTGAAGAGCGCGCAGAGCCTGCTATAGAGCTCGAGGTGCCCCCGGTAGAAAAGACGGTAGTAGAAAACCCGTCCGAAACATTTGCGCAAACGCCTCATGAGACCCTTAATTATGCTGAAGAAGAAAGGGAGTTTGATGATGAACAAGACATACCCGACTACAGTTATCTAGATTACGTAGAGTCGCAGTCAGCTACTGATTCAATTCCAGAGGGTGATTTAAAGCCACATATCCCACCGGCCACAGGTTTGGCGGCTCGCTGGATTAATCTGTGTCAGCAACTGGACATCTCCGGTATGACGGCCAATATTGCTAGAAATTGCGCGTTGATAAAAGAAGAGGGCAATACCTGGTTGCTGCATCTTGATAGTGAACAGAGTGCACTTTTTAATGAAACACAGCAAAAGCGTATCAATGAGGCAGTCAACACTCAGCTAGGTCAAGAAATTCANNCAACAACTTGATGCTGTGGCCTCATTAGAGCAAGATCCACTTATCCAAGCATTCAAGCAAGAATTAGGCGCTGTTTTTTGCGCTGAAAGTATAAAACCCATTAACCCAATTTAATTTGAGGACTCTATTATGAAAGGCGGTATGGCAGGCCTGATGAAACAGGCGCAAATGATGCAGGACAAGATGCAAAAAATGCAGGAAGAACTTGCCAATGCAGAAGTGACAGGCGAGTCTGGTGCAGGCATGGTTTCTGTGGTTATGACGGGGCGTCATGATGTGCGCAGAGTCAGTATAGATGACAGTTTGTTGGAAGAAGATAAAGAAATTTTAGAAGACCTTATTGCGGCGGCAGTAAATGATGCGGTGCGCAAAATCGAACAACGCAACGAGCAAGCTATGTCGGGTATAACGGCTGGAATGCAGTTACCACCCGGCTTTAAGATGCCGTTTTAGTTGAGTTTTTTCTATGTCCTTTAGTCCCGCTATTCGTGAGCTTGTAGAAGCGTTTCGTACCCTGCCAGGTGTTGGGCAAAAAACTGCCCAGCGCATGGCGCTGTATATTTTAGAGCGCAACCGTGCTGGCGGTGAACGTTTATCCCAAGCTTTGCAAACGGCTGTAGAACAGGTTGGACATTGCAATGAGTGTCGTACCTTAAGTGAGACAGATTTATGTCCAATCTGCGCGGATGAGCGACGAGACACAGGTTTGCTGTGCATTGTACAAGGACCGCTGGATGTGTTTGCTTTAGAGCAGACGGGCTACAAAGGGCGCTATTTTGTGCTGAAAGGTCATCTGTCTCCCTTAGATGGCCTTGGTCCAGAGGCCATCGGCATCCCTGAATTATTAAGGCATATTGATACGCATCAGTACACCGAGGTTATCTTGGCTAATAACCCAACGGTGGAAGGCGAGGCAACAGCGCATTACATCGCACAATTGCTACAAGATAAGCCACTGAGTCTGACACGTTTAGCTCAGGGTATGCCGATGGGTGGCGAGCTGGAAATGGTCGATGGTGGCACATTGATTCAAGCGTTTGCTGGGCGCAAGCCGGTGCAGTTTTAAGTTAGGCCTGCTCGATGTGTTCAGAACTTTGGGCTTTAGCAGGTGCGCACAATGAGGCGACACAGCAGCTAAGTATGCCGCAGTGCTAACAAAACCCCAGACTGGTTTGCAGTGCCGCCAACCCCATCTTTGACCAGCCCCACCAACTAAGCACTAGCAGGGCAGTCATCAGCAAGATAACTAAGGCCCAATACAGCTGTTTTTTACGCATTGCTTTGCTCCACAGGCAGCTCGCGGATAGACCAGTTTAAGGCTGCAGCGATAAGGCTTAGCGCAATAGACACGTACCAAACCATGTCATAACTGCCACTCACATCATAACCCCAGCCGCCGAGCCAGCCGCCCACAAAAGAACCTAACTGGTGAAACAAAAAAGCTATGCCGGTGAGCATCGACAAGTGGCGCACGCCGAACAGGGTCGCAATAGTACCGTTGGTTAAAGGCACCGTAGATAGCCACAACAGCCCCATGGCAATGCCGAACAAGTAGGCAGACAGCGCACTTACTGGCAAAAACACAAACAAGCTAATTACTACAGTGCGCAGCAAATAAATCCACACCAGCAATCTAGGTTTAGAATAGCGACCACCCAGCCAGCCGGCAGTCCAGGTGCCTGCAATGTTAAACAACCCTACTAAAGCCAGTACCGCTGTGCCTACCTGTGCAGACAGTTGCTGATCCAATAGATAAGAGGGCAGGTGCACGCCAATAAAAACCACCTGAAAACCACACACTAAATACCCCATGCACAGCAGCCAAAAAGGCGTGTGACGAGCAGCTTGTTTGAATGCTGCTGCCACTGATGTTTTTGCCGTAGCAACACCGCTGGGTACGCTTTCTCGCAGCATCCAACTTACCGGCAGCAATAAAGCCACTAATACCGCACACACCAGTAAGGCAGCCGACCAGCCCAGCCACTCAATTAAACCTAAAGTGCCTGGTAGCATGGCAAACTGACCAAATGAGCCGGCAGCACTGGCGATGCCCATTGCCATGCTACGTTTCTCTGGCGCAACACTACGGCCAACGGCTGAAAGCAGGATAGGGAATGATGTACCTGATAAACCAAACCCTATTAATAAGCCGCTGCTGATAATCAGGCTGGTTGAATCCGTTGCGTGGGCCATCATAAATAATCCCAGCGCGTAGATGCTGGCGGTAATGATGACGGTGATGCGCGTACCGTAGCGATCAGCAAACATACCCACAAAAGGTTGCGCTACGCCCCAAACTAAGTTTTGCATGGCAATGGCAAAAGCAAAAATCTCGCGCCCCCAGCCGAACTCTAAGCTCATGGGGTTTAGAAACAAACCAAACGCATGACGCACGCCAAGTGACACCGCTAAAATTATTGCGCTGCCGAGTAATAACAAGAAAATACTGTGTTTAGTGTTATTCGGGGTGGACATAAAAACTCGTTTTATAGGTTAGAAAAGCACTAGTAGGTATATTTCAACAGAAAACTGCAGATGCTGCACTGCTTATTGCCTGTCATGTTTTTGTTGGAACCCAGCCTCTAGACCAGAGCGCTTTATTGTAGGAGCGCAACTCTTGCGCGATGGGACTTTCAGCCAGCTCAAAAACCAAGTTTATGCAAATATTAACAGGCAAGGCTTGTTGGAGAGTTCAGTTTCTGGGTGAGGCAGGATATAAGGCTGGCATTAAGTGCTGCCGGTTAATCAATCGCGCATAAGATGCGCTCCCACAAAAGCGCTTTAGCCCGCGCTATTGATATGGGCTGCTTTTGTGGGCTGCTCCTGTTGGAGCGCAACTCTTGCGCTCCAACAGGTTCGATAAATGCTAGACTAGCGCACAATTTTTTTCGGATTTTAATGTGCAACACGCAGACTTTAAACAGCTTTCACAGCAAATAAATCAAGCGCTCTGCAAGGATCAGTACGCTTTACAGCGTCAGTTAGGTCAACTCAAGCGCCGGCCCAACGAGCAAGAATTCAACCAGTGGCAACAACGCCTCGAACGCTCGCTTGCCACCGTACAAACACGCCAAGCCAGCTTCCCAGTCATCAGCTATGACGAACAGCTGCCGATTGCCGAGCACCGCGAAGCCATTAAAGAAGCGTTAAGTAAGCATCAGGTGTTGGTGATTGCCGGTGAAACCGGTTCGGGCAAAACCACGCAGCTGCCCAAGCTCTGCTTAGAGTTAGGCCGCGGGGCGCAAGGCTTGATTGGCCACACCCAGCCCAGACGCCTAGCAGCACGCAGCGTAGCAAGCCGTATTGCAGAGGAGCTTAATACACCGCTCGGTGGCGTGGTGGGTTATCAGGTGCGTTATGAGGACCACAGTGATGACAACACTCTAGTCAAACTGATGACGGACGGCATCTTACTGGCCGAAACCGCCCGCGATCGTTTTTTGCACCGCTACGACACTCTAATTATCGATGAAGCCCACGAACGCAGTCTGAATATCGACTTTCTGCTCGGCTACATCAAAAATATTCTGCCCAAACGCCCCGACTTAAAAGTCATTATCACTTCAGCCACCATTGATCTGCAGCGCTTTTCCGAGCATTTCGATAATGCGCCTATCATTGAAGTGTCAGGCCGCACCTATCCGGTCGAAACCTGGTACCGCCCGCTGTTGGCCGAACGCGATGAGGACGGGCAAACACAAGAAGAAGACCTGAGCATTGAACAAGGCATTGTCCGCGCGCTGGCTGAGATTACCGATTACGAGCGCAGCCAAAAACGCCTCCCCGGTGATGTACTGGTGTTTTTGCCCGGTGAGCGAGAAATCCGCGAGTGCGCTGAGGTGTTGCGCAAAGCCGAGTTAAAACACACGCTTATTTTGCCGCTGTATGCGCGGCTCTCGCCCAGTGAGCAACAAAAAATCTTTCAGCCACAAACAGGGCGCAAGGTAGTGCTCGCTACCAACGTGGCCGAAACCTCGCTGACTGTGCCCGGCATTCGTTATGTCATCGACAGCGGCACCGCCCGCATCAGCCGCTACAGCTACCGTGCTAAAATTCAGCGTTTACCCATCGAAGCCATTTCCCAAGCCAGCGCCAATCAGCGGCAGGGCCGTTGTGGTCGGGTTGAGGCGGGTATTTGCATACGTTTATACAGTGAAGAAGATTTTCTTAATCGCCCAGAGTTTACCGATCCGGAAATCCTGCGTACCAACCTTGCGGCTGTTATTTTACAAATGCTGCATTTGCGTTTGGGCTCGATTGAAGACTTCCCATTTCTTGAGCCGCCAGAAGGTCGTGCTATCAGCGATGGCTTTACCATCTTGCAAGAGCTGCAAGCTGTTAGCCTGCAAGGTGAGCTCACGGCGCTGGGTCGACAGTTAGCGCGCCTGCCGATAGATCCAAGGGTAGGGCGCATGCTGCTAGCTGGTGCCGAACACGGCAGTTTACGTGAGGTGCTTATCGTGGCCAGCTCATTGTCTGCACAGGATGTGCGTGAGCGTCCAGCGGATAAACAGCAGGCCGCTGACCAAGCCCATGCGCAGTGGAAAGACCCTGATTCTGATTTTGCCGCTATTATTAATCTGTGGCGTGACTTTGAAGAACAACGACTTGCTTTAGGGGCTTCGGCCTTGCGCCGTTGGTGTCGCAGCCAGTTTGTTAACTACCTGCGTCTGCGCGAGTGGCGCGATGCCCATCGACAACTGACCTTAATTTGTCGCGAATTGAAACTACCCTTTAATGACCAAGTCGCTGACTATGATGCGCTGCATAAAGCGTTGTTGCCCGGTTTGCTCAGCCATATCGGGCAGAAAACCGAAGACAACGATTATCTCGGCGCGCGTCAACGTCGCTTTCTGATTCATCCCTCCAGTGGTTTGGGGCGCAAACGCCCACAGTGGCTCATGGCGGCTGAACTGGTCGAAACCACAAGGCTCTACGCGCGCATGGTGGCACGAATTGATCCAGTGTGGGCGGAGCAGGCTGGCGAGCACCTGATAAAACGTACTTATCTGGAGCCACACTGGGAAAAGCGCCGCGGTCAGGTCGTGGCTTATGAGCAAATCACGCTCTACGGCCTGATTCTAGTCGGACGCCGCGCTGTGCATTATGGACCGCTGGACCCCGTATTAAGTCGCGAGCTGTTTATCCGTGAAGGCTTAGTCGGTGGCGACATTATCAGCCGTGCGCGCTGTTTGCGTGCAAACCGTGAACTGCTGGCCAAGCTCGACAAACTCGAAGCCAAGGCACGCCGGCGTGATATTTTGGCCGACGATGAAACCCTGTTCGCGTTTTATGATCGCCATGTTCCAGCGGATATTTACCAAACTGCCAGTTTTGAGCGCTGGTATAAACGTGGCAGCGCTAAGCAAGCCGATCTGCTGATCATGACCGAAGCGGATGCCTTGCAGCGTGAGGCCAGCGAAGTCACGGGAGGGAAGTATCCTGACCACATAGAGTGGAATGGTTTGCAGTTGCCGCTAAGCTACGAGTTTGATCCCAGTCATCCGCGCGATGGCGTCACGCTCAGTGTACCTGTGCCCGTTTTACTGCAAATTCCACAAAGTCGTTTGCACTGGCTAGTGCCAGGAATGCTAGAAGAATTATGCATTGCCTTGGTGCGACAACTGCCTAAAGCCATCCGTAAAAACTTTGTTCCCGTACCGGACTTTGTCCGTGCGGCACTCGACAACATGCCCTTTGCTGAGGGCGAATTGACTGAGGTGTTAGCGCAGCAATTATTGCGGATGACAGGCGTAAAAATTCCAGAAGATACGTGGAAAAACGCTTTTAACAACCTCGACAATCACTTGAGAATGAACGTTGAAGTTCTTGATGCAAAAGGAAAATGCTTAGGCGAGAGCCGTGACTTTTCTGCTTTGACCAGCCAATTTGGCGAGGCCAGTCAGACCGCGCTAGCTGAGTTGAAAAGTCAACAAAAGGACAACGCACCCGCCGAATTGGATGTGGCTGATTTCAAGCTTGAGGACTACCAGCAGCAACAAATTGCCGGCCTAAGCATGACCGTCTATCCCGCCTTGGTGGAGCAAGAAGGGGTGGTGCAGCAAAGCCAGTTTGCCAGCCAAGTCCAAGCCGATTATGAACACCGCCGTGCTGTACAGCGTTTACTGGTGCAGCAGTGGGCCGAGCCGTGCAAATACATTCGTGAACAGCTTGGCAAGGACAATCAGCTGGCATTGCTCTATCGAGAGTTAGGACGCATTGAAGCGCTTAGCGAGGATGTGGTGCTGGCTTGTGCTGAAGCTCTGGTTCTGTCTGGGTTAGATAAGCTGCCGCGTGATTCAACCCAGATTATGCAGCTGGCTGAACAACATCGCGGCGCGGTAGTAGAGCAGAGCGAACAGCTAGTTAAGCGCCTGAAAGATATTCTGCAGCGTTGGCATGAGCTGAAAAAACGCCTTAAAGGCCGCATAGACCTTAGCATGGCCGTGGCGCTGAATGACATTAAAAGCCAGCTTGGTGGTTTGATTTATCCCGGCTTTGTTCGCGACATACCTAATCAATGGCTGCAAGAGTACCCACGTTACTTAAAAGCCATCGCCCATCGGCTTGATAAACTGGGCGCGCAATTGCAAAAAGACCGTGTCTGGACGCTGGAGCTCAGCGGCTATCTAGAAAAACTACAGCAGAAGCAAAGCAAGCATCAAAAAGAAGGCAAGCACGACCCTGAATTGCAGCTGTATCGCTGGATGCTGGAGGAATACCGAGTCTCGCTATTTGCCCAGCAGCTTGGTACCAAAATACCAGTTTCCGATAAGCGCATGGCTAAACAGTGGGCGCAGACGCTCGACTAGAGGTTGCGTGATATAAATGAGTATGAATAAATAGAACCCATGAATAGACGTCAACTAATCAAGTTTCTAGCCGTTAGTCCTTTATTTACCCTTGCCGCCTGCAAACCTGAACAAGTACGCACCTCTGTTGGCGTAGGCCGTAGAGTTGCGCAAGGTGAGCTAAAGGGAGCTATAAGCAGCCAACTTCCTTCTACGGGTATTCCGGAAGTCGACAGATTAGTCCGTGGGCAGCTTGAGCAATTGGCCAATAAGCTGGCTAAAAAGTGGGGCGACAAGCGGGTTGCCAGTAAAACCGAATACGTAAAATACAGCGATCAATACCAAACTCGTGCAGTGGTTAACTTTGATACGGGCGTGATTCGTGTGGAAACCATTGAAAAGAAAGACGCTAAAGCCAAGCTTGAGCAAGCCATCATTAGCACCTTATTAGCGCCTAGCGACCCATCTGGAGTGGACTTACTCAGCGACAAAGCGGTCAACATAGGCGCAGAACCCTTCTTGCATGGTTTGGTCGTTGACCATCAAGGTCAAGCCATACGCTATGAGTGGCGAGCAGGCCAGTACGCCAAGCATCTTCTGGCTAATGCCTATCAGCAGGATAAGTACAAAGGCAAAACCCGCTACTTCGTTAGCTTTGCCATGGTGCAAAACCATCAGGCTAACTCACAGCACAAGTACGCCAGTTATGTGGCGCAGAATAGCCGCCGCTTTAAGGTTAAAAGCTCACTGATTTACGCGATTATGGAAGCTGAGAGTAGCTTCAATCCCTATGCCATCAGCCATGTGCCGGCCTATGGTTTGATGCAAATCGTGCCCACTACAGCAGGGCGTGATGCGCACCAGCTGATTTACAACAGGCCCGGCACGCCCAGCAAAGACTATCTATTTATGCCGCAAAACAATATTCAGATGGGTGCTGCTTATTTGTCGATTTTAAATGACCGTTATTTAGCGCGAGTCACTCATCCGCTGTCGCGTGAATACTGCGTGATTGCCGGTTACAACACCGGTAGCGGTAATGTACTGAAAGCCTTCCACAGCAACCGGGATCAAGCCTTTACCCAAATCAACCGCCTAAGTCCGGCGCAGGTTTATAACCAGCTGGTCGCCAAACTGCCTTACGCCGAAACACGCCGCTACCTTCCCAAGGTTACCCAGTACCAACGTAAATACAGCTAAAAACTCCTATTGGAGCGCAACTTTGTGGGAGCCCAGCTTCTGGGCGATGTGGATTACCAAGCTAGCTCAAGCGCTGCCGGCAAAGCCCAATCGCGCAAAAGTTGCGCTCCTACACGAGCTGGTTTTATAGTCCACCTCGCCTAGGGACTGGCTCTTCCAAAACCAGTAAAAAACTCATAGACAACGGCTTGCTTTAGCTATTGCAGTATGTTTGCAAATAATAACTATGCACAGCTAAAAGTTAGCTAGCAAAAGGCCATCAATAAAATATAAAATCAAAACCGACTTCACTCTTGACTTTTCTAAGTGCTTGAAATAACTGGGTTTAATTTTAGTGCGCGTTTTTTAAGCATCCTGCTGCAGAGCTATAAACAATCAACCTTAGCGCCATGTGTTAGCAAGATACTCACAGAGTTATCCACAGGAGTTGTGGATAAAGAAAAGTATCGAGCTGGACGTCTTACTGCCAGCCCGATACAGCATCCTTTACGGATTTGGCAACACACCATCAGCTCTAAACATGGCACGAATACCACGCAAAGCTTGGCGGGAGCGGTCAAGGTTTTCAATCAGGGCAAAGCGCACATGGTCGTCGCCATAATCACCAAAACCAATCCCTGGCGAAACACTGATTTTGGCATCAGCTAACAGTTTTTTAGAAAACTCCAGTGAGCCCATGTGTGCATAAGCCTCAGGTATTTTGGCCCAGATATACATGGAGGCTTTTGGCTTTTCTACCATCCAGCCTATTTCATGCAGGCCTTTGACCATCAAGTTGCGGCGCTGACGGTACTGTTCGGCAATATCAAGCACACACTGTTGGTCGCCTTCAAGCGCGGCGATGGCGGCTACCTGTACCGGCGTAAAGCTTCCGTAATCGTGGTAGCTTTTGATCCGTGCTAACGCGGCAACCAACTCTTCATTGCCGACCATAAAACCAATGCGCCAGCCAGCCATGTTGTAGCTTTTCGACATAGTGAAAAACTCTACGGCCACATCACGCGCGCCTGGCACTTGCAGTATAGAAGGTGGTTTCCAACCATCGTAAGCAATATCAGCATAGGCTAAATCATGCACCACGATAATATCGTGTTCGATAGCAAGCGCGACCACACGCTCAAAGAAATCCAACTCAACACATTGCGCGGTTGGGTTTGAAGGAAAGCCCAAAATAATCATCTTAGGTTTGGGGATAGAGTCGCGAATCGCGCGCTCTAATTCAGCAAAAAAATCCACACCCGGAATAAGGGGTACCGAGCGCACCTGCGCGCCGGCAATCACTGCACCGTAAATATGTATCGGGTAACTAGGGTTAGGCACCAGCACCGTATCACCCTGATCCAAAGTACCCAACATCAGGTGCGCCAGACCTTCTTTAGAGCCGATAGTAACAATCGCTTCAGTTTCCGGATCCAAATCCACTTCGTAACGGTCTTTGTACCAATGACAAATCGCACGACGCAAACGGGGAATGCCGCGAGAGGTGGAATAACCGTGCGTATCCTGCCGTGCTACCGTTTCCACCAGCTTATCAACGATATGCTGAGGTGTAGCGCCATCCGGGTTGCCCATGCTGAAATCAATAATGTCCTCGCCACGACGACGGGCGGCCATTTTCAATTCAGCAGTAATATTAAACACATAAGGGGGTAAACGATCGATACGCGCAAAGCGCCGAGAGCGACGAGTGTCGGACATGATAAATACCTTAAACGTAAGCGCCCAGAACCGTCTGAGCGACGTCGGCTCACTGCGAGCCAAGTACAGCAGACTACGCCTGCACTTTGTGTTTTGCAAGAATCCCTGCTGATGGTAAAACCGCGATCGCGCATAAGATGCGCTCCTACATGGGCTTCAAGCATAAACCTTGGTGGAACCTAACTTCTGGGCAAAGCAGGTTATAAAGCTAACTTAGATGCTGCCTGAAAATCGCGATCGCGCAAAAGTTGTGCTCCATAGATAGTTTACAGTCCTCATTGCTAATTGGATTGATTCAACTGATAGCCAATATCTATCATGGCAATAATTTAATATATCTAGATATATAAAATATAAATAGATAAAGTAAGCATAACTTAAACAAACCCAAGAGGTAACAGAGATGGAAAACCAAGCTCCTGTAGCATCTTTCCCACGCTTGAACGAAGCTGCTCCAGCATTTAAAGCAAACACCACACATGGTGTTAAATCACTTGAAGACTACCGAGGTAAGTGGTTGATTTTATTCTCTCACCC
>LFRM01205689.1_pt1 | contig 11354 bp, 10 predicted proteins | sample 618341 | NCBI WGS metagenome assembly LFRM01 (sample SAMN03654438, study PRJNA283298) | anaerobic digester metagenome | isolation source: pool of bioreactors CSTR01a, CSTR02a, and CSTR03a thermophilic anaerobic... | place: Denmark: Kgs. Lyngby | collected 2014-05-21
GACAGAACATTGCTCATGGATATTGGACATGAGATTATAAGCCCTAAATATGGCTGGTGGTCAGGTCATAATCATAGGGCATTGCCCTACGTTAAGGTAGCTACCTAACCCTGAAAGGGCGTACTAGCTTAACACAGGGCAACGCCCTGTGCGGTGTGGTGAAACAGATAACGGAGGCGTAATGCGAACGCGTGGGGTATGCAATGAGGATATAAGATGCGGATATAAAAACATGGATACGGGAAGTGGATAACGTAACGCAGATGAGGAACATGGATAATAAAACGAGAATAACATAACGTCAATCACATAACGTCAATACCGTCCATGCCATTATAAAACGAGACAAACAATTGCCAGACCAGCGCCCCGCTGCGGGGCTCTCATTTTAGCTTCTTCTCACAAATAACAGTACAGCCGCAATCCCTCTTGAATTCCAGAAAACCCGACTCAATCCGAATGTTTTCCCGATTGTCAGGAGAGTAGGCAAGAACCAGATCCCCTGGTTTAAGGGATGTAAAAAAATCGATATGTTGAGCTCGAATGGCAAAACTGCCCAAAGAATTGGAAGCAGAGACCTGCCACAGGGAAGTATCAATCGCTACTCCATCGGGGGTAATTAATTTGAAGGGGAATTTTTACATGATTAACTCAACTGCTTGGCTTTCTCACGGGCTTCTTCAACAGTTCCAACCATATAGAACGCCTGTTCAGGAAGATCATCGTGTTTGCCATCAAGAATTTCCGTAAAGGAGCGGATCGTATCCTCCAGGGGAACAAATTTTCCTTTGATTCCGGTAAAATGCTCTGCCACTTTGAAGGGCTGGCTTAAAAATTTCTGCACTTTTCTGGCACGCTCGACCGCTTTTCTGTCATCTTCGGATAGCTCATCCATACCCAGAATGGCGATAATGTCCTGAAGGTTGCGATAGAGCTCAAGCAATTCCTGCACTCTTCGGGCGGTACGGTAATGGTCCTGGCCGACAATATCAGGGGTCAGGATTGTTGAGCTTGACTCCAGTGGATCTACTGCAGGATAAATTCCAATCTCCTGAATGGTACGGCTTAAATTGGTGGTGGCATCCAGGTGAGTGAAAGTGGTTGCAGGTGCTGGATCGGTGTAATCATCAGCAGGGACATAAATGGCCTGGACCGAAGTAACAGAACCGTTTTTAGTGGAAGTGATTCTTTCCTGCAATTCACCGATATCGGTTGACAGGGTAGGTTGATAGCCCACTGCCGAAGGAATTCGGCCAAGCAATGCCGACACTTCCGAGCCTGCCTGAACAAAGCGGAACATATTATCGACAAACAGAAGCACATCGCGTCGTTCTTCATCACGGAAATATTCTGCAATACTCAGTGCTGAGAGTCCAACCCTGGCACGGGCTCCTGGAGGTTCATTCATCTGACCAAAAACCAGTGCGGTCCGATCAAGCACTCCGGATTCTTTCATTTCGCCCCAGAGCTGTGTTCCTTCACGGGTTCTTTCCCCAATGCCGGCAAAAACTGAATAACCCTGGTATGCGGTTGCGATATTATTGATTAACTCCATTATCAGAACGGTTTTTCCTACTCCGGCGCCACCGAAAAGACCAATCTTTCCTCCCTTGACATAAGGCTCCAGCAGATCTATAACTTTGATACCGGTGACCAGTACCTCATTTTTTGTACTCTGATCCTGGTAAGTAGGAGCGGGGCGATGGATAGGATACCGTTTTATTGATTTTATGCTACCACCACCGTCTACTGGCTCGCCGATAACATTGATTATTCTTCCGAGGACTTCCGGACCCACAGGAACTGTGATCATCTCACCTGTATTACTGACCTGCATCCCTCTGGCCAGACCATCGGTGCTGTCCATGGCAATCGTTCTGACGACTCTTTCTCCCAGATGCTGCGTAGTTTCCAGTATCAGGTTTCTGGATTGATTGTTCTCAGAATCCGGTACTGTTACTGTTAAAGCTGTGTTGATTTCGGGCAAGTCACCTTTTTCAAAAGAGACATCCACAACAGCTCCTACCACCTGAACTATTTTTCCGGTATTCTGAAATTTTTTGGAATCGCTGTTATCTGTACTCATATATGCTCCATTACTGATCAATAGCCTCTTTACCTGAGACTATTTCGGTGAGTTCTGTGGTAATAGCAGTTTGCCGTGCGCGGTTGCGCAGTTTGATATAACGCTGAATCATTTTGTCGCAATTTGCTGTTGCTGCATCCATCGCACCCATGCGGGCAGCATGTTCACTTACGGTTGAATCCAGGCATGCTTTGTAAATTTTTGCTCTGATGGCCACCTGAGAGACACTGTGCAGTAATGAGGTGCTATCTTCCTCGAGCAAGAAGTCTTGAGGCTCAGTGAATAAATCTTTGCTGATTTCAAAGGGCAGCAGACGTTCCAGACAGGGCTCTTCCAATAATGCAGCTTTTCTGGTATATACGATCCAGATTTCCTGGAATGCACCTTTTATAAATATGTCAAACAGGTCATCAGCAATTGTGCTGGCAGTGGTATAATTTGGAGCGGAATTCCCCGCATACACTTTCTCTACAGGAAGTTTTTGACGCTTGAAAAATGCATGTCCTTTTGATCCTGCAAAGCTGAACAGGCATTCGCATCGTTTGGAAGAGAGAACATCAGAGAGCTGTATAGCTTTCCTGATTGCATTTGTATTGTATCTGCCACATAACCCTCTGTCACTGGTGAACAGTATTATCAGTGATTTTTTGACTTCCGGATATCCATTGAGGAATATATCGGGATTCTTGACCAGAGATGCTATCCGGTTAAGCATTGACATTGAATTCTGGTAAAAAGGGATTGCAGCCTGTTGCGTTTTCAGGTATTTCTGAAGCTTTACCGAGGAGATCATTTTCATGGAACTGGTGATTTTCCTGGTGTTCTTCAGGCTGTTGATTTTTTTGTTATATTCTCTTAATCCCACCATGGCTTTTTACATCGCTTCCTGTTTTCTGGGTGGAGAAAGCATTATTGAACGCAATTCTTCACTGTTCTGAGCATTTATCCAGCGGTTGAGGAAACTCTGGTTATTTACTGCCTGAGCGATTGCAGCCAGTGCATGTAAATGGGTGCTGCGCTCATCGATTGTTCCAGCCAGAAAGAATGTTGCACGAACATTGGGTGCGGTGGAGCTGAAAGGAATCCCTGGTTTGCTGCGTACCGCCACCAGTGCGAATTTGTGTTCTCCCGGAATTACAAGATGAGGAACAGCAAATACCGATGTCAGCGCAGTTGAAGCGGTCTGTTCCCGATCCATAAGTTGCTTGTAGATAGCATCAGCTTCAAACTGAACCTTTTTTGAAAGATGATCTGCAGCTTTTAAAAACAGCTCTTCGAGACTGAGTTTATGCTCGATATCAAGTATTACACATTCTTTTATGATTTTGTCAAATTTATCCTTAAAGGGAGCGCTCTTCTCTTCAGGTTCCTGGAGAATATCGCCAATTTCTTTTTCAAGAGAGGGCGAGAGCAGTTCTTTAGCAGTTACCCTTTCGATTAATTTATACATTTCATAACGGTTCATTCCCGGAGAGTCTGCAACTGCCATTGCCAATGAGTGTCTACTGTAAAACTGGGCTTCCAGATTCTCCAGTGAAAGCGATGGATCAAACTGGTTGGCAAAATCGTCCAATACTGATCGTGCTTCCTTGTCCAGTTCTTTAGTAAACTGTCCGCTTTTTTTCAATTTTTCCATTAAAGAACCATATTTCTCTCTGAGAAAAAGATGCAGATGCCGTTCGTATATTTCCAGTTTTGAAACCGGGTAGCTATCGAGATAGCCATGGGTACCGGCATAAATGATCATCACCTGATCAAATATTTCCATGGGCTGATACTGTTTCTGTTTGAGAATTTCGGTTAGATGTTCGCCGCGATCAAGCTGCTGTTTGGTTGATTTGTCCAGATCGGCTGAAAATTGACTGAATGCAGCCAGTTCCCTGAACTGAGCCAGTTCGAGTCGCAAAGATCCGGCGGTCTGTCTCATGGCCTTGATCTGGGCAGATCCTCCCACTCGCGAAACGGAGATACCGGCATTAATTGCAGGGCGTATTCCTGAATTGAAAAGATGGGTTTCCAGAAAGATCTGCCCATCGGTAATAGAGATCACATTGGTGGGAATATAGGCTGAGATATCACCTGCCTGTGTCTCTACTATTGGAAGAGCGGTCAGGGAGCCACCGCCACGTTCATCACTGAGCTTGGCAGCTCTTTCCAGTAATCGTGAATGAAGATAGAAAATGTCTCCCGGATATGCTTCTCGCCCCGGCGGCCTGCGTAAGAGTAAAGAGATCTGGCGGTATGCCTGAGCCTGTTTTGTCAAATCATCGTATACAATAAGCGCATGTCTTCCGGTATCACGGAAGTATTCAGCCATTGCACATGCTGCATAGGGAGCGATATATTGCAATGGTGCCGGATCTCCGGCTGTGGCGCAGACTATGGTGGTATATTTCATGGCACCATGCTGACGAAGTTTTTCCACGACTCTGACTATAGATGAGCGTTTCTGGCCTATTGCTACATAAAAGCAGTATACGGGTTCTGAGACGTTTTTACCCTGGTTGATGATTGCATCTATTGCCAGGGCGGTTTTTCCTGTACGGCGATCACCTATGATTAACTCGCGCTGCCCTTTGCCAATAGGAACCAGTGCATCGATTGCTTTGATACCGGTAAACAGAGGTTCACATACATCCTGTCTGTCGATGATTCCAGGAGCTTTGCATTCGACAGGTCTGGTAATCGATGAGTCAACTGGTGCACCATCATCCAGAGGACGTCCAAGAGGATCAACAACTCTTCCCAACAGTTGTTCTCCTGCAGGTACACTGGCGATAGTACCGGTGCGCCGGACAATATGCCCCTCTTTTACATGTGAGGCATCATCCAGAAGCACGACTCCTACATTATCCTCTTCAAGATTAAGAGCGATTCCGGTAACCGGCTTTTTTCCTGGAATATCAATCTGCAAAAGTTCACCAGATATCACAGATTGCAAACCATACACTCTGGCGATTCCATCACCAGTCTGTATAACTTCACCGATGTCTGCGGTCTGAGAGTAAGAGGAGAACTGTTCGATTTCCCGTTTGAGAATCGAGACGATTTCACCTGTTTTTAAGGATAAATCCATAATAGCTCATTCCTGTCATTTATTAACATCATAAAATCTCAAGACCAAATCTTTAATTCCTGTCATCTATAAAAATCAGACAATTCTTGTCATGTTCCCTTTTTCTTCAAATCCAAAATCTCAAATCAGACATCTAATATCCTTTTTAGTCTGTTTAGAGCGCCTTTGGTACTGCAATCGAGCATCTTGTCCTCATAAACCAGAACAAATCCAGCCAGAAGTTTCGGGTCGATTTTGTATTCTATATCAAAAGTACATCCGTTTTTCTTTTCCAGCTCTTTTTGAAGTTTCTGTCTTTGAGAAGTGTCCAGCTCTTTTGCACTGGTCAGAGTAGCCTTTAGAATCTTCTGACTCTGGTTGTTGACCATAAAAAATTCGTCAAGTATTTCTGGAAGCAGTTTTTGACGCTTATGGGTTGAAACCAGAATAAGAAAGTTTAAGGTCAAATCTGTTACGTGAGTTCCCAGCGCTTTTTTTAGGATGTCAGATCGATCAGCCGGAGAAAACTTAGGAGAAGAAAGCTGCATTAATAAAGGCTCACCTGATCTGAGAAAATCCTTCAATAGTGTGACATCTTTTCGTACCTGCTCTAATTTACCGGTATCCTGTGCAGCCTGGAAAAAAGCCAGTGCCCAGTTGCGGACAATCAGTTGAATGCTCATAGTTTATCCAGATGTTTTTCTATTATCTTGCGATGGGTTTCATCGTTAAGACTCTCTTCTATTAACTTCTCAGAGGTATTTATGACCAATTCGATTGTCTGGTTTTTTATTTGTTTTAAGGCGTTTTCCTTTTCTGTTGTTATCTTTTCTTTTGCATCCTCAAGAGCAGCCTGCGCTTCTTTGCGGGCGCGATCGATGACCTGCTGCGCGGTATTTTCGGCTGTCTTTCTACTGTCTTCGATTATTCTGCTGGCCTCATTANNCATTTTGGGCATTGCGGATCATGGCCTGCTGAGTTTCAGCAATTTTTTCCAGCTCCTCCCTGGTCTTTCTGGCATTGTCAATAGTATCTGCCACCAGACGCTCCCTGGCTTTTATGGAGTCCATCATGGGAGTCCAGGCATATTTACGAAGAATGATAAACAGTAATCCGAAAACCACCCAGGTCCAGATCGCAAGACCTGGATCAATAGAGAAAAGTCCGCTTATTGGAGTGTTCTGATGGACCACTGACGCAGTAGTATCATGTGGATTCATACCGTATTACCTGTTTATTTCGTCATTATCAAGATCAGACAAGCTACTGCAGCAAAAAAAGCTACACCCTCGATCAGGGCAGCACCCAGAATCATCAATATTCTGGCATCATTTTTAATATCCGGTTGTCTGGCCATGGAATCGAGTGCTTTACTACCAAGGGTCGAGATTCCGAACGCTGCTCCAGCTACAATTATTGCCAGACTGATTACAGCCCCAAAATAACTGATATTGATTCCTGATACTGCCTGTTCCATAATAAAGCCTCCTTTATGAGAAAGAAACTAGTGATGACTACTAAACATACTTATAAATATTGCTGAAAGTATAGTAAAAACCAACGCCTGAATTACCGCTACCAGTAACTCTAAAAGATTTATGAAAAGTGCAAGTGGCACAGAAATTACACTGGCTGCCGGATGAATTATGAAAATCAACAGAAGTAATGAGAGTATTACAAAGTGACCTGCGATCATATTGGCAAAGAGCCTGATTGCCAGTACCGAACATTTTATGAATAGTCCCGGTATTTCTATCAGTATAAGGAAGATACCAATCGGCAAAGGTAATCCTGCAGGAACCATGTTTTTAAAGAATCCGAAAATTCCATTACTCTGCATTCCCTGTGCAACAATTGCGACTAGAATAATCAGTGCCAGTGCAGTGGTGACACTGAGATTGCCAGTTGAGGTTCCAAAAAGGGGAATAAGTCCCATAATATTGGAGGTCAAAAGGAAAAAGAACAGTGTCAAAAAGAATGGGAGCCACTTTTGGCCGAGTTTCTCACCCATTACCGGATAGATCAATGCATCACGGATAAACAGCACCACTGGTTCAATTGCCAGACCCAGTTTCCCAGGTGTAGTCCTGTTGCCGCTGAATGCTGCACAGAAAACGATTATAAGAATTGCTGCTGCGATCACTAACATGATAGCATGCATCGTAAGGGGAATAGTGAGAGAGCCAATTTTCAAATCGTGTATAGGTATTGGTGGCACTGCCGGTAATATGGCCCACTCTTTTTGGTCGCTGACATGATGCATCAGCATGCCAGACAGATCAGAAGATGAATTGGATGACGAACCCAAAACTGATCCGGTTAATAACAACAGCAGAAATATAAGATGCATAGCTAACCCTTTTTAGATGCGGGTTTTTAAAAGTTTCTACAAAAATATCAGTAAATTACATGTAGAAGCTGCTGATCGCAAATCAGCAAATCTGCAGATCGTGAAGTCTGTTAAGCACAAAATTAACAGACCGGGATTGAAGACTAAATTAGTAGAACTTTTGAGCGGAATTGATTCAGGTATAGGAAGTTACAAACTGATGTATATGTGGTATCAGAACGGGAGTCGTTATGGAAACGAATGTATGAGAAGTTCTTTTTACTGGCCAGAGGGTTTTTATCGGTGTCCAGAATGTGATGAACTGGTAAAATATCTGATAAATCGAAACAGCAGTCAGAAAAGAAGATGTTTTGAGGTACTATTTCGGAAAAAGAAGTTTCGCCTTGAGAATTGTCGCATCTGCAGGCATCACTTTTTTCTGACAATGATACAAACGTTGTTGAGATGGCAACTATAAAAAATAAGAGGCTTCTTTTTAGAACGATGTAATCTGCAAAAATTCTGGAATTCATATTTTTTATCCTGGAAAAAAAATATAGCTCTTTTCTTATAAAGGATCAACTACCTTATTCCGATCCCTTTATCTGCAGCTTCCAACAACTATAGTATAAGATATTCATGGTAAAAGGTACAATTCAAGGGATTGGGGATTTCTTTATACCTGACGATCATGCTTCCTTATGAAAAAAGATGCAAAAAAAACACAATCGAGAAGCTGATACAGATTGTTTTTTTTATCTTTGGGGTATGTTAATAAGTAGATAATACAAATAGAATGTGTTTTAAGAATACAGGAAAAGAAAAAAAATTGAACCGCAAAACATGACGAGGCAACAAAACAAGAAAACTAATCTTATATTATTTATAGAAATAGGGTGAGTGTGTACTTAATCGATTCAGCAGAAACCCTTTTTCTGGGATAGAGCTCTGTTGGTTAAGTTCGGAGTTTAAGAAATAAAGTTGAATTTTATTTAGTAAACTCATTTTTGGTCTCTTTTATAATCCGATTGAACCGGCTTTTAAGGAGGGTATACTACTNNCACCTGTATAACTCACGTTACCCGGGGATGGACTACTTTTATATTTTCAATCAGCATATTTCTATAATTCAAAGATCAATTTAAATTAGTGGCTTCATTTTTCTAAAACTCACTTTTGGTCTCTTTTATAATCCGATTGAACCGGCTTTTAAAGAGGGTATACTACTTGGTCTGGTTATCTCAAAACTTCAGGTCACAAATTCACCTCAGGGGTAAAACTGTAACTTAACCACGTTAAATCCAAAAGTCATCTCCTGGGTAAAACAACAACCTGACATGTACCAATCCTCATATCTTAATAGAATAGTACCCAGTTACATTCCAACCATATTCTATTTTTTACCTTTCAGTCTCTTCAGGGAGTTTCATCATGAGTAGCTTTATCGTTGAAGGCGGAACCAGACTTAGCGGAACCATCAGGGTTTCTGGAAATAAAAATGAGGCATTACCTATTATTGCAGCATCACTTCTTAGTTCAGGGCCGGTCTCTTTAACCAATGTTCCGGAAATCGGTGATGTACGCAACATGCTTGAAATTGCATCTGTTCTTGGTGCCGGAATTTCTCCGATATCCTCTGGTAAAGTCACTATCGAAGCCCCGCGAATCGGTTCATCGGAACTTCCCCTCCAACTATCAAGCGCTATCAGGGCTTCTATCCTTTTTGCGTCATCTCTTCTTGTAAGAACCGGAAAGGCAGTTATCACCCAGCCTGGTGGAGACATGATCGGTAGACGAAGAATGGATACACATTTTCTGGTCTTCAAGGCCCTTGGGGCCGAGCTAAGAGTCGAGCGCAAGACCCAGCAGACCAATTTTATTCTTGAGGCTCCAAAGGGGTTAAAGGGAGCCGATATTTACCTCGATGAGGCTTCTGTTACAGGAACTGAAAACGCGCTTATTGCCGCAGCGGGAGCAAAAGGAATTACAATTATCGGTAATGCTGCATCTGAGCCGCATGTTTTTGTTTGTTTCTGCAGCCCGTCTGTCCCTGAGATACGATTCAGCCTTTATAAATTCGGGATTTTTCATAGTGTAAGCATCAAATCTTGTGTTTTTGATTATTTCTGTATTTGCAAACACGATCAAAGGATATGAACTCCTGCTCCAGTCGAACCGATTCCCCAAATAAATTCGACCGAAGAGCATTATACAGCGAATATTCTTCATTGGTTAAATTTTTCGGTATCGCTTCAGACGGCTTCTCTTCTTTTACCCAGTACTGGCTGTAAGCAAGCAACGTATCACGGTCCATCAGAAATGATTGCACCGATGGAAACAGTTTCCGGAACTGATAGACACCCCGAACCCTCATGGACACCAGATGGTTGTTACCCTCGGGTGAAGCATCGATGTAATCATACCAAAGCACGGCCGTATCGGTGCTCCCCGCCACCGTAAAGCTTGTATCCAATGTCACGGCTCCGTTCAGAATGACCGAAAGAGCCAGGACACTATCCGGTATACCAATAAATGAAACCCGTAGCATAGAATAACGGGCGGAAAGATTGAGTGCGACATCGACCGTATCAGCAGGCTCGGTTATAAACGATTCTGACCCGAAATGGATACAACTGTCATTTTGATCGTAGCTGGCCGCAGTAACTCTCCATTGTTTCGGAGCAGCAAGATTGCCGACATTAATCGTAAAATCCTCGCCACCGGTTCCACTCAGCATTGTGGTGTCATATATGGTGTCCTCATCGGAGCAGCTAAGAGTAAGTACCAGATTCTCAAGATCTATGGTAAACCGTTCAAGGCTGTGAGCAAAAGTATGACCGAAATTAAGCAGTGCTCTAAGGCCAGAAGTCTCAAACTGATCCTGCTCAACCACTCTGGCCTTTGTTTCAATACTATGGGAAATCCCTTCTAATAAAATACCACTCTCTTTTCGAAGCATGGTTTCATTATTGTTCATAATAAAATCAAACATTTTGCGTCCACCGATAAAAGCATACTTAAAAAGTTCGGCATATCCGCTCAGAAAATCTCTTTCTGAGAGGGTATTGAGAAAGTCGGTATCAATATAAACCAGTTTTGGTTGATAAAATGCACCAATAAGGTTTTTTCCCAGTGGATGATCTACAGCAGTTTTTCCACCTACACTGGAATCCACCATGGCAAGAAGCGAAGTAGGGACCTGAATATATCCTATTCCTCTCAGACACACAGAAGCTGCAAAACCGGTCATATCCCCTACGACCCCTCCGCCAAATGCTATAACTGTACTCGACCGCTCGATTCTGGACTGTTGGAATATTATCATAATTACCTTCAGAGTCAAAATGAGCAATTAGCATTGATTCTTGAGCTGAAAGATTAATGTTTAAGAGTAAATTTATAACAATAATTAGTAAATACATTAATTTTTTCATTAGGTACCATCCTTAGATATATATAATGACGCAATGTGCTGCGTGGTGGATATAATATCGGCTTTGCCGTACCATACACCATGCCTGCACAATTGACGTTATTGTACCTTTGCTCAATTTTTTGAGTTTTCGCCTTCATATATGATCCACTCTACTATTTCGGTCTTTGCAATGATGGCACGATACTTGATTAACTCCTCCGGTTTCTACCGCAAACCAGGAGGACGCCATGCCATGTTCCATTCCTGGTCGCAAAAAACAAAGGCTGGGCACGGAACACTCTCACAGGCCAAACCCTGTTCCCCGCACAAAAAAGCCGCCCGGCAAGTTTTATCGTCCCCGAAACCATGAGACGCCGTTTTTCAAGCTAGTGCGAGATCATTTCGATGAGTTTGAGAATGTTTATTTCGAGCGGTATCAGGCAAAATATGGTTACTGGAGACCGGTAAT
>LFRM01400859.1_pt1 | contig 11354 bp, 12 predicted proteins | sample 618341 | NCBI WGS metagenome assembly LFRM01 (sample SAMN03654438, study PRJNA283298) | anaerobic digester metagenome | isolation source: pool of bioreactors CSTR01a, CSTR02a, and CSTR03a thermophilic anaerobic... | place: Denmark: Kgs. Lyngby | collected 2014-05-21
CATGTAAAGTCTGCTCAAGTAACCTATGCCATTCGAGATTCTCAGATAAATGGTCTAAAGATCGAGGAAGGCGATATCATGGGTATTGCCGAAAAGGAAATTGAGGTAGTAGGAAAGAAAGTTTCAGAAGTAACTAAACAGCTTCTTGATAAAATGCTAAGTGAGGATGGAGAAATCGTTACAATACTCTATGGTTCTGATGCTAAGGAAGAAGATACAGAATCAATTCATAGCTATGTAAGCGAAAAGTATCCTGATGTAGATGTAGAACTACTCTCAGGTGGCCAACCATTGTATTACTACATCATTTCTGTGGAGTAATACAGAAAAAATCCTTAGCAAATGCTCCGGATGCCATCGAGAGATAAAAAGAGTTTAAAGATGTAATAAGTTTTTAGCATAGAAAAATACTAAAAATAAACTAAGAACCGGAACCAAAACCGGTTCTTCTTTATAGCTTTGAACAGCCAAGTGAGTAGAATGATTTATTTTTATAGCTATAAGTGTAACATAAATAGTGAAGACTGCTTAAATAGATGCCATACTAATGTATTAGGTCTATGTATTGCAAACTGGTTAACGAGGGAAAAATGAGAGTACTAAAAGAAGACATTCAATCCATGAAGGGAATTGGCCCCAAAAAGGCAGCTTCCTATGCTAAGCTCGGTATAAAAACCATAGAGGATGCTTTGGCTTATTATCCTAGAGAATATGAGCAAAGAGCAGTGCCTATTGAGATTGCCTCCATACAAGAAGGGATGGTTTCCTTATGCCTAGAATGGAATGGTTCTCCCCGCGTAAGCTGGATTCGAAAAGGGTTTAGTACCACACGGTTTAAAGGCAGAGACCAAACAGGGGCAGTAGAATGTATTTGGTATAATCAGCCTTACAGAGCTAACCAATATAAGGCCGGAAAGAAATATTATGTTACAGGCAATGCAGTAAAGAAGTCATCTGTTTATCAGATTCAAAATCCAAGTGTTGAAGAATATGATCTTGAAATTCATAGCAAACCTCAGATTCTACCGGTATATCCATTGACAAAAGGCATAAATCAGCGAAGTATAAGGACATTGATAGAAGAAGCATTAAATAAATTCTTATCTAATTTAGAAAATGAAAAGTCTGTCGATAGCATCGATAATTACATTGCTACCAGATATGGCTTAATCAATAAGTATGATGCATGGATAAATATACACTTCCCTAAATCGAAGGAAAATCTGATACAAGCTCGAAGGAGATTGGCCTTTGAGGAGTTTCTACAGCTTCAAGTTACAATCCAATATATGAGAAGCAATATTCAGGGCAAAAAAAGTGCAATGCTTATAGCAAATTTAAAGGATAACCAAGATGAATTCCTTAAACGTTTACCCTTTAAACTGACAGCTGCTCAGGAAAGGGTCCTTAATGAGGTTTTAATTGATATGTCCAGCGGTAGGATAATGAATAGACTGGTTCAAGGGGATGTGGGTTCAGGAAAAACCGTTATAGCTGCGGCAGCTCTTTTTTGCGTTGCAAAAGCTGGTTACCAAGGTGCTATGATGGCTCCCACAGAGATCCTGGCAAGACAACATTATGAATCTCTATCCAAGATTTTTTGTGATCAGTCTTCTAGCAAAAATAACATTAAATTGGGGCTATTAACAGGAGGAATGAAGGCATCTGAAAAAGAAGTTTTAAAAGAAAAGCTTCGAGAAGGAAATATACAGGTGGTGATAGGCACTCACGCCCTAATACAGGATGATGTAGATTTTCTTAAATTAGGATTAGTAATTACTGATGAGCAACATCGATTTGGAGTTCGTCAAAGAGCTTTACTCCAAGACAAAGGAAACTTGGACCTGCCTCATATGATGGTTATGTCTGCAACTCCAATCCCTAGAACTTTAGCTCATATTCTTCATGGAGATTTAGATTTGTCTACTATTGATGCACAGCCACCTGGTAGAATTCCCATCAAAACCTATCATGTAGGCAACGGTTTTCGGGAACGTATCTATCGATTTGTGAAGAAGCACGCGCTGGGAGGCAATCAATCCTATGTTGTTTGTCCTTTAGTGGAGGAATCAGAATTAATGGAATTGCGTTCTGCAGAGGAAGTATATCAAGAGCTATCAAAAGGTGTCCTAAAAGGAATTCCCATGGGCTTGCTTCATGGTCGGCAAAAACCAGCAGAAAAGGAAGCTGTCATAGAGGCCTTTGCTAAAGGTGATTTGCAGGTTCTGGTATCTACTACAGTAATTGAAGTAGGTATTAATGTACCTAATGCTGTTATTATGATAATCGAGAATGCAGAGCGTTTTGGACTATCTCAGCTTCATCAACTTCGTGGCAGGGTAGGGAGAGGAGACAAGCCTTCTTTTTGTATTTTAGTTTCTGATGTAAAAGACGAAAAGACTCAACAACGATTGAAGGTTCTAGTTGCATCTGGAGACGGTTTTGAGATTGCAGAAAAGGATTTGGAGCTTCGAGGTCCAGGTGAGTTATTTGGATTACGTCAGCATGGGGTGCCTGAGTTTCAAATTGCTAATCCTATGAGGGATTATGATATATTTGAATTGGCAAAGGAAGCAGCCATAGATATTATTAATGATGCAAATAAAGAACAATACCGTTCTTTTCTTGAAAAAGCCCTAGAAAAGCAAGTGGATGTGTCATAAACATGCAGTATTGGTTCTTGTTCACTATTTGGAATTATGGTAAAATGAAAAAGTAATGAGAAATTAGTCATTATTTGGAGGGAATTGACAAACCATGCTGAGAATTATATCGGGGGAACGTAAGGGAAGGGTACTTCAAACCTTGGAAGGGATAAATACCAGGCCCACCAGCGACCGAGTAAAGGAATCCCTGTTTAATATTATAATGTTCAAGATCCCCAACAGCTCCGTATTGGATTTATTCTCAGGCTCAGGCAACCTTGGGTTGGAATCTCTAAGCCGTGGTGCAAATGATGCGGTTTTTATCGAAAAGGACTCCGATGCTCTTAAAGTGTTAAGACAAAATTGTAAAACTCTCGAATATTTGGATAAGGCTCTAGTTCTACCCTTTGATGTAACACGTGCCATCAACCAGCTCTCCAAAGAGGAGAAAAGCTATGACATAGTCTTTATGGATCCTCCTTATGACAAAGGCCTGGAGGTTCCAACCATTATGGCTCTAGATGAAGCCGATTTGATAAAAGAAGATGGTATTATTGTGGTAGAGCATCTATATGAGAATCATCTGCCACATGCTGTAGGCAGTTTTAGCCAATATGACATGCGAAAATACCGAGGTACTGCAATTAGCTTTTACAGAAAGGAATCTTACATAAATGAGAATCGCAGTTTATCCGGGGAGCTTTGATCCCCTCACATACGGCCATTTGGATATCATCCAAAGATCTTCTCGGGTGTTTGACAAGGTTATTGTAGCTGTTGTTAAAAATCGTAGCAAAAAACCGCTGTTTTCAGTTGAAGAGCGGATGGATTTTATTAAGCGATGTATATCGGACCTTCCCAATGTAGAGGTTGACCACTTTGATGGTCTGCTAGTTAATTTTGTTATTGACAAAGGAGCACAAGTAATAGTCAAAGGCTTACGAGCTATGTCCGACTTTGAATATGAGTTTCAAATGGCTTTACTAAATCGCAAGCTTCAGCCAGAAGTGGAAACCATGTTCCTTATGACGGACCATAAATACTCCTATTTAAGCTCCAGCATGGTGAAAGAAATTGCTGGTTTAGGGGGTTCTATTCAGGATTTGGTACCTGAGAATATTTTACAAGATATTTTAGATAAATATAGTGAGAAACAGGAGGGGTAAGGTGTGAATATTATAAGTCTTTTAGATCTTCTCGAGGATGAACTGGAGAGAGGCGTCAATGTTCCTTTTGCATCTAAGGCATTAATAGATCGTGAAAAATGTCTGGAAATGATAAAGGACATTCGGCTAAGTCTTCCAGAGGAAATCAAGCAAGCTGAATGGGTGAAAAAAGAACAACAGCGCATACTAGCAGATGCTCAAAAAGAAGCGCATGCTATCTCTGCAGAAGCTGAGCAGCGAATTAGAGCTCTAGTAGATGAAAATGAAATAACCCAGAATGCTTATCAACAGTCCAGAGAAATATTGGAAGCAGCACAAAACAGTGCCAAAGAAATTCGATTAGGTGCCAATGAATATGCGGATGCGGTTTTAGAAGATGTAGAATTGTACATTGCAAACCATTTGGAGACCTTACATAGAAATCGCCAGGAATTGAACACAAAAAAACGATAGGCAGTTAACCAACTGCCTTTTTCCTTGCCCACAAGGTGACGCGGGCTATTATTATGAATACAAAGATTATTAAGAGCGCAAGGAACATCAAACGTATGGAGCCTTGTAGAACGTCTTTCCACACAGGAAGTGTTATTGAAGGTGGGGGAACTGATGCCTCCAGTGCCTCAGGATATAGAAGACGGCCAATGGGGATGGACAAAACAGCTGAAAGAAGCCCGTGTAGTAATTTACCAAACATAAAAACACTCATTTTTACCCCTGTACCCGACAATAGACTGGCGGACTGAGCAAGTATGGAAAAGCCGCTCCAGCCTACGAAAAAAGAGGCAACGGCTATTTTGCTTTGCATAGATAGTATGGAATCGCTAATTAGTTTACATCCCGTGGTTACCTCAAACAATCCTCCTACAAACACTTTAATCCAAGGATGATCAATCCATTGTATCAAAAGTGCTATTAGGACTGAAAAGAGAATTATAAATCCTCCAACTACCAATAAGGTGTTTACTGAATTGCGTACCGCGTCACCCATTAATTGACCGAAGGGTCTACCATCCTTTTCTCGTGCGGTAGTTAATGCATCTAAGCCTTGCTGGAAACTTGAGTTACGTCTATCTTCTCTTTCTGCTAAACCTTGATGGGTTCTGTTCTTCATCTTAGGGCGAAGGTTCTCATTATGTTTCGTGTATCCACGACTTTTATAAAATCGGAATAGCAAGCCTATTAATATGGCCGCTATAAAGTGGCTGATTAGGATAATCCTGCCTCCTTCAGCAGAACCCATCATACCTATTCCTACTGCGCCAATCATAAAAATAGGACCAGATGTTGAGCAAAAGCTAAGAATTCTTTGGGCCTCATAAGTGCTTATTTTTTTTTGATTATATAGCTCTGCAGTTAGCCGAGCTCCTGATGGGTACCCTGAAGTAATACTCATAACCCAAACGAAAGAGCTATTACCGGGGCAACGAAAAACAGGCCTCATAACAGGTGTCAATAGAACTGAAATGAAATCAACCATACCCAGCCCTATCATGATTTCAGAAGTTATAAAAAATGGAAGAAGGGCTGGGAAAACCGATTGAAGGAAGATATTCAAACCAGACAGAGCGGCTTGGAATGATTCTTTAGGATTGAGAAATATGGCTATTAAAAGTACAAAGGCAATTAAACCAGGATAAGCTTTCTTCCAGCTATTTTTATTTTTAGGCCTCATAGCAAACTTGTAACCTCCAAAATATATAAAAAGTGTTTCGTTTTGCAAGTATAACCAATAATATATGTATTAGGGAAGGAGCGATTTAATGAAACAAAAACCAAAAATAGGTTTAGCGTTGGGAGCGGGGGCTTCCAGAGGATTTGCACATATTGGTGTTTTAGGAGTTCTAGAAGAAAATGGGATAAAACCTGATTATATAGCAGGAAGTAGTATAGGCTCAATCATTGGAGCGATTTATGCTACAGGCATGACTCCAAAAATGATGGAAGGCATAGCAGAAAATTTGAATACCAGTCTATATGATGTTGGCTTTTCCAGAAGAGGAATTATAAGAGGCAATCGAGTGGTAGAATTAATTAAGCTATTGACTAAGGATCAAGAGTTCAAGGACTTGAATATTCCCCTTGCGGTTACAGCAGTAGACCTCATTACCAGTGAAAGGGTTATTATACAAGAAGGAAAGGTGTACCAAGGCGTTCGAGCCAGTATCTCCATACCTGGGGTTTTTCAACCAGTGGAGGTAGGGGATAAGGTGCTGATTGACGGAGGTATCCTAGAGCGTGTACCTGTAAATGTGGTTAGAAATATGGGTGCCGACATTGTAATAGGTGTAGATGTGGCATTTCGTGGCTTACATCGTCCTCCTGAAAACTTTATTGAAACCATTATTCAAACCATGGAGGTTATGGAACTGGAAATCATTAGGCACACCATACCTACTGGGGACATTATTATCAAACCAGATGTTGAGCTATCCAACCCACTATCACTGGATAATGTCAGTGCTGCTGTAGAGGCAGGGAGGGAGGCGACTAGGGCTGTGATAGATGAAATAAAGGAATTATTGAACAATTCTTGTCATTCAGAGTTTATCGAGGAATCTGGACAGGAAAGATCCTTCGCATATGCTCAGGATGACATCGAAAAATATTAATAAGAGGTTAGATCGTTCCATAGTATTGGTTTTTAAGTTGGGAATAATTTATGTGTAAAGTCTCTACCGCCCTGGCGTAACTCTGGATTCTTTAATGCCAGGCTGTATAGATCTGTGGCTAGACTATCATAGTAAAACATCCCTTGTACTGATGAATCATATCGCTGGATATGAGCAGTTTTGGTTAAGACTGGTACTTGTGCGGTTTCCTTAAGCTTTTTCATAAGAGGCATGGCATTTTTAGAAAAGGCAAGAATGCGTAAATACTTAGGACCTGTTACAGCGTCCAGCTCTTGAAAGCTTTTAGTACTAAGGTTTAACAGCCCATGAATCAAAATTCGTTGCAGTCTTGTATGCACATAGCGTCGAGTTTTAAGCAAGGAAAGGAACTCTTCAAGATTGGCAGCTATTTGAGCACACTCCTTGATACGATTCTCTAAACCTTCACTTACGTCCATCCAGGAGGCAATTTCGGCTAGACTGCTTCTTCGTAGGGTACCTAGTATAAAATCCCCAAAGGACTTATTGTCAATAGGTCCTATACCATTGGCGAAGCAGTCCGATAACATATGAAAAACAGGATCGGGAACAGCTTCCTTAACCCGATGAGAGAGACCGTTTTCCATAATCTCCTTGCGAATGGAGGTAGCACTGGCAATGCCCTTTTTAATCCTAGTACTGTTATAGGTAGTTCGAATTCGAGGCAGAGTCAGAGGAATTATATTGCTCTTACTACTCTTAAGAGCCTTTAGATATTCGACAGCTAAAATAGAGTTGCTTTTGGACAACGCTGTTTGGATTTCAGATTCACTAATGCCTGGATTATAATCCATTACAGCTTTTTGCCTTGCGTCAGGGAAGGACAAGCCCTTTGCCAAATAAGTTTTTAACAATGTCTTATACTCTCCATCCTCAACAGTTAGGATGTCTGCAATGGCTTCAAGAGGAGCTAATTCACCTGTTTCACTGCCGAAGCTGACATGGGTAACCAAGCCAGTATTATTTAATAGCTGGATCCCGCCTCTAGCAAATATTTCAGCGGTCTGGGCAGCATAAACAGTGGGAAGCTCCAGCACCAGATCGACTCCACAAGCTATGGCTGCTCTAGCACGATTCCATTTGTCAACTATGGCAGCCTCTCCACGTTGGGTAAATTGACCTGACATCACTGCGATAGTATAATCAGCTTTAGACAGTCTGAGAGATTGTTTTAAATGAAACAAATGGCCGTAATGAAAAGGATTGTATTCTGCAATGATTCCTAGAACCTTCATAGTTAAATTTTGCTCCTTGTTAGTTGTCTGGATAGTCGTTACTAAAGAAGGAATAATATTCTATAGATATCTACATTTTACCTCTATTTACAAGACAGAACAAGGCAAATTACAAATTAGTTTATATTTCGACTGATTTTTGAAGGATTTCGACGATTAATGTAGAAGTTTAAGTGTTGGTTGTTAGCTTTTTAACAACTAAGTTTTTTAATAAGTTCACGGTCAATTAAGTGAAATAAAATATTATAGTTACAGAAAGGGAGTTATATAAATGGGAGTACTAAAGAATATGCGGGAGAGAGCTTCCAAGCTAGGTAAGCTAGTTGTTCTTCCAGAAGGACACGATCCGCGGGTAGTAGAGGCAGCTTCAATTATCACAAAAGAGGGAGTTGCAAAAGTAATTTTGCTTGGAAACCCCGATGAAATCGCACAGATAGCAAAAGACAATAATGTTGATCTGACAGGCGTTGAGGTAAATGATTATCTGAAATCTGACAAAATGGAAAGTTATGTTGAGGAATTCACAGAGCTTCGAAAGCATAAGGGAATGACCCTGGAAAAAGCTGAAAAAACTCTAAAGGATCCTCTTTATTTTGGGGTCATGATGGTTAAAATGGGAGATGCTGATGGTATGACAGCAGGAGCTGCCAATGCCACTGGTGATGTCCTACGTCCCGCACTACAGATTATAAAAACAGCTCAGGGTATTCCTGTTGCTTCTAGTTGCTTTATTATGGAGATGCCTGATAAGAGCTTCGGATCTGATGGTGCCTTTGTATATGGAGATTGTGGAATGAATCCCGATCCAGATGCAGCACAGCTAGGAGCTATAGCAGTTTCATCAGCAAAGACTATGAAAAAGGTTGTTGGATACGAACCAATTGTCGCACTACTATCTTATTCCACCAAGGGAAGCGCAGAGCATCCGCGAGTTGATAAGATAAGAGAAGCAACTAAGATAGCCCAAGAGATAGCTCCAGAAATATTATTTGATGGAGAGCTTCAGGGAGATGCTGCTTTGGTAGACAGCGTAGCAAAGAGTAAAGCACCTGGCAGCAAGGTAGCAGGAAAAGCCAATGTACTTGTTTTCCCTGACTTGGATTCTGGAAACATTGCATATAAGTTAACTGAGCGTTTAGCTGGTGCAGAGGCTGTTGGCCCGATTTGTCAAGGCTTAGCTTTGCCAGTCAACGATCTATCCAGAGGCTGTAATGCAACGGATATTGTAAATGTAGTTGCTGTTACCGTTCTACAATCAGCACTATAGGAGGAATAGCGATGAATAAAATTTTAATTATTAATGCTGGAAGCTCATCATTGAAATATCAACTAATTGATATGGATGGTGAAAAGGTTTTAGCTAAGGGTAATGCTGAGCGTATAGGTATTCCAGATTCAAAATTTAAGCATGTACCTACAGGAAAAGATAAGGTTGAGCTAAAAGCACAGTTTGACAATCATGCAGATGCCATAAAAATGGTCATAGATGCTTTAGTCCACCCTGAATATGGTGTTATTAAGGATATGAGTGAGATTAGTGCTGTTGGACATCGTGTAGTNNGGTGGCGAAGAGTTCTCCGAATCCGTAATTATTGATGACGAGGTTATGGCTGCAATTAAGAAAAATGTAGAGTTAGCTCCCTTACATAATCCAGCAAATATCATGGGAATAGAGGCTTGTCGAAAATTAATGCCTAATATCCCAATGTCAGCTGTTTTCGATACCGCCTTCCATCAGACTATGCCGAGAAAGGCATTTCTTTATGCAGTTCCTTATGAAGCATATGAAAAGTTTGGTGTTCGTCGTTACGGCTTCCATGGAACCTCCCATAAATATGTAGCCTTGAGAGCGGCAAAAAAGTTGAACAAGCCTATCGAGTCTTTAAAGATCATTACCTGTCATTTAGGCAATGGTTCCAGTATTACAGCTATTATGAACGGTAAATCCGTAGATACCAGTATGGGCTTTACTCCATTGGAAGGTCTTCCAATGGGCACTCGCTCTGGCAATATTGACCCAGCCATCATCAGCTATATGATGGAAAAATCAAACTTAAGCTCAGATGATGTTAACGAAACCTTAAACAAGCGCTCTGGTGTATTGGGCATATCTGGCATAAGCAGTGATTTCAGGGATCTGGCCACCGCAGCTGATGAGGGCAATGAACGAGCAAGAATGGCTTTGGATGTATTTAATTACCAAGTTGAAAAGTTCATAGGCTCTTATGCGGCTGCCATGAGTGGAGTGGATTGTATTGTATTTACAGCAGGCATTGGAGAGAATACACCTAGCATCAGAGAAGATGTATGCCTCAGCTTGGAGTATATGGGCATTAAGTTTGACAAAGAGAGAAATAACAATATACCTAGTAAAGTGAAGGAAGGTCCTATTACTACAGATGACTCTAAAATTTCTGTATTGGTCATTCCCACTAACGAAGAGCTTATGATAGCTCAAGAAACTATGGAATTACTGGAGAAATAGAATTCAAGTTCTTGACAAATATCAGGGAAAAACCTATAATTAGAAATCGAAGCTTATGAGGTGATATACTTGAAAATCCATGTTGAAGGTTTATTGCAGGAGAAAGGCTCCAATCAAAGCTTTGATGTCAGCCTGAGGTTGCCGGATTTTACATGGCAGGATGATCCCATCTCCTTTGCGAAACCATTGTCCGTAAGTGGACTGATTGTTAACAATGGAGAATTACTGGACCTTAGTGCAGATGTTAAGGGTGAAGCTACCTTGCAATGCGGTTCCTGCCTGGATAGCTATGAACAGCACCTTGAATTTTCTTTTGAAACAAGGCTGATTAGGTCCTCTGATGAGAGCGTTTTATTTGAAGACGACTGGGACGAGGACGGCGTAGACGCTATTCTCTATGAAGGTAACGTCGTGGATCTTACTAAGATTATACAGGAGTACCTGTTGTTAGAGTTGCCAATGCTTAAAAGATGCAAAGAGAATTGCAAAGGTCTTTGTTCCATATGTGGAACCAATTTGAATCATGAAACTTGTAAATGCTTCCATACAGAGGATGACGATGACCACCTTTTGGTGGATGAGCGTTTGAAAGTATTGAAGGATTTCTTTACCACCGAAGGCGAGGAGGTGTAGAAAATGGCTGTACCCAAGAGAAGACAATCTTCAGCACGAACAGATAAGAGAAGGGCGAACTGGAAGGTTAGCGCACCAACTGTTACAGAATGCCCACAGTGCAGTGAAATGAAGCTGAGCCACCGCGTATGTAAAAAATGCGGATACTATGACAAGAAACAGGTAATTGAAGTAGCTGAATAATTTATTTGCTTACTCGTAGGAGCACTCTAATAACAAGGTGCTCCTTTTACTTTTTAAATGATACTATTCACACACAATCACATAGAAAAATAATTTTATTTCACTCGCTGTTACGTTCGCGAAGTATTCTATAGCTCATCTCATCAGAAAATCCTACACCTTCCAAACTCACTGCGTTCGGACAGTGGAAGTTGTTTATCGGATTTTCTGTTGATATTCGCTAAGAATGCTAATCGCTCCCGCAGAGGCTCGTTACATATAATTTATTTTTCTTAAGATGAATAGTCTGTCATCCAGAACGAAGTGAAGGATCTTAAAAATTAGTATTGCATAATTGGGCAAACTACTTTATACTGGTG
>LFRM01350332.1_pt1 | contig 11351 bp, 9 predicted proteins | sample 618341 | NCBI WGS metagenome assembly LFRM01 (sample SAMN03654438, study PRJNA283298) | anaerobic digester metagenome | isolation source: pool of bioreactors CSTR01a, CSTR02a, and CSTR03a thermophilic anaerobic... | place: Denmark: Kgs. Lyngby | collected 2014-05-21
TAAGGGCGCCACGCACATGTCCTTTTAGCTCTTGTGAGGCCTTTAATGCAGTAAGGGCAGCAGCTTCAATCACCTCTCGAACTAACAGGTATATTCAGAATAGTTCAAGTCAAGTCGTGAAAAACACGATCTCCATCACAGTTAAGCCTTAAATATAAAAATACTATTTTATTATATGAACTGCGTCACAGCCCTAAGGGTGCAAATTATTTTGAATCTGCCATTATGAATATCAGTGCCATGGACGGCACCTGAAACTAAAGTGCAGTCGCACAGGATGTGCAAATAAGACTTGTATTATGGATAGTAGATGCAGAGCTGTTTCAATAGCACAGGACGTGCAACAAAAAGCCCCAGGCGCAGTAATGCTCTTGGGGCTTTTTTATACTTGTTATTTTGAGTTTACATATTTTTATAGCTTTATACATACTGTTGTATAGACAACAAAGCACGCCGCGTACCTTTGTGCATACTGTTGAGCTTTACTGTTAAAATAGAATCATATTTTTAGGTGTGTAGTTATGGATCCTCGAAGCCAAGTTCTATTACGTAATATTGAGTTGTTTGCTGGTAATGTATTGCTCGCAGGATTACCAGCGGATGAGTTACTTGCGGACTTACCTGATGCACAAGGTTGGAGTTGGCATGCTGGTGAATATGAGCAATTATCCAAGCATTTCCTTGAGCGCTGTGTTTTTTCAACTCAGGCACCCATAGCAGAGCACAGTGCAGGTGTATTATTTTTACCTAAATCACGTGAGCTGACTGAATATTTATTGCAGGAATTGGCCGCTAAAATACCCAGTGGTCTAGTGTTCTTAGTCGGTGAAAAGCGTGCTGGTGTCGAACGTGCTGCAAAGCAACTCGCAACTTTCGGGCGTACCAGCAAAGTTGATAGCGCACGGCATTGCCAGCTTTGGCGCTGTGAAGTCAGTAATACATTGCAAGCACCGAATTTAGATGCTTTGAGTAAAGTATTTACAGTGAATGCTGCGGAGCAATCTATCCAAGTGTGCAGTGTACCTGGGGTGTTTAGCCATGGTCGTTTAGATTTAGGTACGCAATTGCTTTTAGAGTGTCTGGGTGGTTTGCCGGTAGGGCATTATTTGGATTTTGGCTGTGGGGCTGGTGTCGTTGGCTCTATTCTGAAAAAGACTTATCCAGTTGCGCAAGTCACTTTGCTGGATGTCGATGCCTTTGCAGTGCACAGCAGTCAGTTAACCTTGGCCGCTAATCAACTTGAGGCAACTACTATTGCGGGTGATGGTATCCATGCAGCACCTAAGCAATTAGCTGCCATTATTAGTAATCCACCTTTTCACCAAGGTGTACATACTCAGTATGAAACCACTGAAACCTTATTACGTGAAGCCGCTGAGCATCTGCAGCCGGGTGGAGAGCTACGTATTGTTGCTAATAGCTTTTTAAAGTACCCACCATTGATTGAGCAGCATTTAGGGCCATGTACAGTGTTAGCAGAGCGTAATGGTTTTAAAGTCTACCGTGCGATACGCCGTTAATAGGCTGTTCAATGTGCAACTATTTTATTTTAGAAAGGACATAACGTGACTGATAATGCTTTTGTGTTTGATGTAACAGGTGTTGAGCAGTTTGAGCAGTTGGTGATACAGAGTTCGTTTGATCAGCCCGTGTTAGTCGACTTCTGGGCACAGTGGTGTGCGCCCTGTAAGGCGTTGATGCCTATACTTGAGAAAATCACTCACAGTTATCAGGGTGAGTTTTTACTGGCTAAAGTGGATTGCGATATTGATCAAGATATTGTTGCCCGCTTAGGAGTGAAAAGTTTACCCACTGTTGTGCTCTTTAAGGACGGTAAGCCTGTTGATGGCTTTACCGGTGCGCAAAGCGAGTCTGATATTCGCACATTGCTTAGCAAGTATATTGCTGAGCCTGAGCAAGAAGCTGAAGATCCGCAGCAAACAGCACAGCAGCTCTTTGATAATGGTGAGTTTGCTCAGGCAGAAGCATTATTAAAAGAAGTTTTATCCGGTGATGATCAACGGCCCACTGCGCTTATATTATTTGCACGTTGCTTAGCTGAGCGGGGCGCTTTAGCGGATGCAGAAGCCGTTATTAATTCAGTCACTGATGATGAGCATAAACATGCCGTAGCTGCGGTACGGGCGCAATTGACGTTTTTAAGACAAGCAGCAGAATTACCTGATATAGCAGACCTTAAAACCCGCCTAGCAAAAGATGCGCAGGATGATGAAGCTCTATTGCAGCTGAGTATTCAGCAATTAGCACGACAAATGTACGAGCCCGCTTTAGATAACTTATTACAGTTATTTATTCGTAACCGCAGCTTCGCTGATGGCGCAGCGCATAAAACCTTGCTGCAAGTCTTTGAGTTGTTAGGCACAGAGCATCCCTTGGTGACTCTATATCGCCGACGTTTATATCAGGCGTTGTATTAATCGACACTTAATAGTTTTGGTGATCTAACTTATGCAAGGTTTTTACGCCATGCTGCTTGATGCATGGCGACATGCCGATACACGCCAGCGCTTATTCGCGCTTGCCATCCCTATGATTCTCAGTAATCTATCCGTTCCCTTAGTCGCACTGGTCGACAGTGCCGTGGTGGGTAGGCTTCCGCATGCCTATCAACTGGGCGCTGTGGCAGTGGGCGGTAGTATCTATACCATGCTGGTGTGGACTTGTGGTTTCTTACGTATGGGCAGTACAGGCTTTGCCGCCCAAGCAGCGGGGCGTAATGATCAGCAGGCGCTACGCTATATTTTATTGCAAAGCTTATTACTGGTTATTGTCTTAAGCGTGCTGTGTTTAGCTCTGGTCTTGCCGTTATTGCCGCATATATTGCAGTGGATGGATACTTCAGGTGACTTACAGGCGCTGGCTCAGCAATATGTGTTGATTCGACTCTATGGTTTGCCTGCAGCATTAATGATGCATGTCCTAGCGGGGTGGTTGCTGGGTTTGCAAAATGCACGGGCGGCTTTATGGATGTTATTGTTAGCCAACTCAGTGAATATTGTTTTAGATATTTATTTTGTCTTTGGTTTGCAGTGGGAAGTTGCCGGCGCAGCGCGAGCTTCGGTGATTGCTGAATGGTCAGGTGCGCTACTGGGTCTGGTACTCGCGTGGCGTTATGTGGATAAAGGCCCGTTACTGAATTTTTGGCAGCATCTATTGCGCTGGGCGAGTTGGCGACCTCTGTTAGCGGTCAATCGTGATATTTTAATTCGTAGTTTAGCGCTGCAAGCCGTATTTTTTAGCGTGACCTTTCAGGGTGCACGCTTAGGCGATAACACTGTTGCGGCTAATGCTTTGTTACTCAATGGCTTACTGCTGTGTTCCTATGCTCTAGATGGTTTAGCGCATGCGCTAGAGGCACTTACAGGGCACGCATTAGGACAGAAAAATCAACGTGCGCTGCAACGGGCTTTATCTTTAGTGAGTATCTATGCGTTATTGGCCAGTACAGTGTTTGCGCTGTTATTTTGGTTATTTGGCGATGTATTTATTGCCCTACAAACCAATATCGTTAGCGTACAAGAAACCGCCTCGGACTATCTGATTTATCTAGCGTTCTTACCCTTGATTACAGTGTGGAGCTATGTGCTTGATGGACTCTTTATTGGTGCAACGCGGGCTAGGGAAATGCGCAATTCCATGCTGCTCGCGGTCTTAGTCTGTGCGCCTATTGCCTGGCTATTACATGACCTAGGCAATCATGGTTTATGGATTGCGTTCTTATGCTTTATGGCGCTTAGGGCGGTATTTCTGGGCATCAGTGCTCGTCATCTGCCCAGATGGTTTCAAAAGCCTTTGTGATACATCTTGCGTTGTAATACAACAGGTATTAAGCATAAAGCACAGAGTAAAATTAATGGCCAAGACTGCCAACGTAAGTAAGGTGTTAAGCCTTGCATCGGCACCACTGAACCACGTAATACGGCTTGCTGAAACTGTGGCACGGTTACAGTTATTTCACCACGCGGATCAATCAACGCGCTGACGCCATTATTGGTGGCGCGAATCATCCAGCGTCCAGCTTCCAATGCTCGCATCTGCGCCATTTGTAAGTGCTGCATTGGGCCAATTGAGGTACCAAACCAAGTGTCATTACTGATGGTCAGCAAGATATCACTTTGCGCTGCCAACTCAGTAGCAAACTCGGGATACACCACTTCATAACAAATATAGGGTGCAATTTTATAACCCTTGGCATTCAGTGGCGCTTGCTGGCTGGGGCCACGGGCAAAGTCTGACATGGGTAAATCAAAGAAGGCAATCACGCCGCGTAGTAGATCTTGCAGCGGCACGTATTCGCCAAAGGGTACAAGCTTTTGCTTACGGTATTCGCCATCGCTATCACCCAGTGTGGTGATGGCGTTGTAATAGCGTAAATCCCCATAAGAATCTTGTTGACGCAAAGGTAGGCCAGTGATTAAGGCTGAATTCTGACGGCTAATAATACGATCCATGCTATCGAGATAGCCTTGTGCTTGCTCTTTTAATACTGGCACTGCCGTTTCTGGCCAAATCACTAAGTCACTGGGCGTAGCGTTTAAGGTCAGAGATTGATAGAGCAGCAGTTGCGCTTCAATTTGCGCTGGATCCCATTTCAGGTTTTGTTCGATATTACCTTGAATAGCGGTGACGCTAAGTGGCTTACCTGAAGGCTGTGTCCACTGGTATGACTGCATACTCAAGCCTAAGCCCCAGATTACAATCAAGAGTAGCCCAGCGCTTAGACGTGAGAGTAAGTGCTTATTTTTCCATAGGGTGATGAGTAAGATGCTAGTCAGCGCTAAGGCAAAGGAAATCAGCCACACACCACCCAGTGGCGCCAGTCCAGCCAGCGGGCCATGCAACTGGCTATAACCAATATACAGCCACGGAAAACCAGTTAAGAACCAACCGCGAAAGGCTTCAATCACCACCCAAAGGGCAGCAAAGGCCAGCGCGTTACTGATTGAATGATGGTCTTGGCGTAAAAAACGAGCCCAGAGCCAGCCGAGCAGGGCTAAGAACAGTCCTAGGCCAGCCACAAAGGCAATGGTTAAGAATAGTGCTAAAGGTGCTGAGGCAGCGCCATAGTCATGGATGCTGACATACACCCAGCTGGTGCCGCTGGCAAATAAACCAAAACCGAACCACCAGCTGCGCACTGCAGCCTGGCGTGGGTTTAGTTGACTGATGCCAAGATATAAAACCATGCAGGAAATAAACACCAGTGGCCACAGGTCAAACGGCGCTAAAGTTAAAGTAATCAAAGCACCAGCAGCAAGATTCAGGCTATTGCCTATCCAGCCACTACGAGTCAGCCATTGCATGGTGTATATCCCTAGTTGATTCAGTACAGGGCGTAGTAATCAATCACCCTGTTTGGTTTTTTTATCTAAAGGTGTAATGCGCAAGAGGTGCAAGCGACGACTATCGGCATTGAGCACACGAAAACGCATACGATCGACTTCAATGGTTTCATTGCGCTTAGGTAAATGACCAAAAGCACTCATCACGACACCACCGATGGTGTCGAATTCATCTTCAGAAAAGCCGCTGTTAAAGAAGTCATTAAAATCATCGACCGGGGTCAGTGCTTTCACAATAAAGTCGCCGGTGGGCAATGTACGGATGTAGCTGTCTTCTTCGACATCATGCTCGTCTTCAATATCACCAACGATTTGCTCAAGCACATCCTCAATGGTGACTAACCCAGCTACGCCGCCGTACTCATCAATCACGACAGCCATATGGTTATGGTTGGCGCGAAACTCTTTAAGTAAGACGTTTAAACGTTTAGATTCAGGCACAAAGTTGCACGGACGTAATAAACTGCGCAAATCAAAATCATCTTCTTTTTTCAGAATCAATGGCAGTAAATCTTTGGCCAGCAGAATGCCTAGTACTTCATCGTTATTCTCGCCAATCACAGGGTAACGAGAATGTGCAGCATCAATAATAGCGGGCAAAAATTCTTCCGGTGATTGGCAGGCTTTAATACTCATCATTTGCGAGCGCGGGATCATAATATCGCGCACTTGCAAGTCAGCAATTTGAATCGCGCCTTCAACAATCGCAAGAGCGTCGTTATCTAACAGCTTATTGCGATTTGCTTCGCGCAGCAATTCAAATAATTCTTGGCGGTTTTTAGGTTCTTGGGCAAAAGCGTGGGTTAGTTTGTCCAGCCATGACTTATGCCCATTGCTAGAATTATCTTCACTCATGATGGTATTAAATCCGTGTCTTGATTATCGTGATAAGGGTCAGGGTGACCCATTTCAGCCAGTAACTGGCGTTCTAAATCTTCCATTTCTTCAGCTTCTTCGTCATCAATATGATCATAGCCTAATAAGTGTAAACAGCCATGCATCACTAAATGCGCCCAGTGCGCGTTCAGCGCTTTGCCTTGCTCCGCTGCTTCTTTTTCCACCACGGGCACGCAAATAACTAAATCACCCAGCAAAGGAATATCCAGTAGGCCATCGGGTATATCAGCAGGGAAAGACAATACATTGGTGGGGTAGTCTTTGCCGCGCCAGGTTGAGTTCAACTCTAAGCCCTCTTCAACATCAACCAAGCGAATGGTCAGCTCGGAAGCATTGCTGCGTTGACGTAAAGCTAAACCACACCAGAGTAGAAAATCGGCATGGCTAGGCAATTGTTTGGCGCAACTGGCAATTTGTAGATCAAGTTCGATCAAGGACGTAGCTCTCTAGCAGGGTCAGTGGGTGCGGCTGAGTTATAACTTTCGTAAGCCTCAATGATGCGTTGCACCAAAGGGTGACGAACGACATCACTGGACTTAAAGAAAGTAAAACCAATACCAGGCACATCTTGCAAAACTTTGGTCACGTGGGTCAGTCCAGACGTTGTGCCGCGCGGCAAGTCGATTTGCGTGATATCACCGGTAATCACTGCAGTTGAACCAAAGCCAATACGCGTGAGGAACATTTTCATTTGTTCCATAGTGGTGTTTTGGCTTTCATCTAAGATGATAAAGCTATTACTCAATGTGCGACCGCGCATATAGGCCAAAGGCGCGACTTCAATCACTTGTTTTTCAATCAAGCGCGTCACATGCTCAACGCCAAGCATCTCAAACAGAGCATCGTATAAAGGACGCAAGTAGGGGTCGATTTTCTGTGACAAATCACCGGGTAAAAAACCGAGTTTCTCACCAGCTTCTACTGCAGGACGCACCAATAAAATATGTTGCACCAATTCACGCTCTAGAGCATCAACCGCACAGGCTACTGCGAGATAGGTTTTACCCGTTCCTGCAGGGCCAACACCGAAGTTAATGTCATGCGCTAAGATTGATTTGACATAGTCTTGTTGGTTTTCACCGCGCGGACGAATGGCACCTGTACGGGTGCGCAAAGCAACAGTACTGGTGTGTTTTGCAGACGGGCTCGATAGTTCTTGCATGCTCGACTCTTGTAAAAAGAGGTGCACGGTATCGGGGGTCAGGATAGAGTTTTTAGTTTCGCGATACAGACGACGTATCAGTTGTTCAGCGGTACGGGTTTGCTCGCGAGGACCCAGCAATTCAAATTGCTCGCCACGATTACGAAGGGTGATATTTAATCGTTGTTCGATTAAACGTAAGTGCTCGTCATATTGGCCGCACAGATTTGCAAAGCGTGCAGCCTCAAAGGAATCGAGGGTAAAACGATGAATATCAGTTGATGTGTTCAAGGACTTAAAAGACGCCTACTTAACAAATGTGATGCCTAGGATAGCGCTGTAAATGCAAAGCGGGAAGAGGTAAAAAGGTCGAGTATTTATTTGTTAAGCCAAGGCGACTAAAAACTAGCCGCCAGCTGGGGTGTGATCTATTTTATTAAGGTTTAGACAGTGGTGTTTTCACAAATTTGTGTCAGTGCTTGCGCCCAGTGTTCTTCAGAGTTTAAGCATGGAATTAGGATCAGTTCTTCACCGCCTGCAGCGATAAAGTCTTCACGACCTTCAATGCCCAGTTCTTCTAAGGTTTCGATACAATCTGCAACAAATGCTGGAGACATGACCATCAACTTTTTAACCCCGCGCGCCGCCAGCTCTTTTAAGGTGGCATCAGTGTAGGGTTCAATCCATTTGTTTTTACCTAGGCGCGACTGAAACGCGACAGACCATTGGTCTTTGCGCAAGCCTGCTTCTTGAGCAAATAACTCCGCACTGCGCATGCATTGTGCGCGATAACAAGTATCCAACACAGCTTGGCTGGCCGTTTCGCAGCACGATTTATCACTTAAACAATGCGAGCCTGTTGGATCAAGTTTTTTCAGATGGCTTTCAGGTAGGCCGTGGAAGCTTAAGAGCAGGTGGTCAAAGTCTTGCTCTAAGTGTGTTTCAGCACTTTTTGCCAAGGCTTTGATATAAATCGGGTCAGCATAAAAAGGCTTAACGATATTAAGCTTGAGCGATAGGTTGTTCTTTTTAATACACAGTTCTGCTTCTTTAATAGCCGTGGTAGTGGTGCTGTCGGCAAACTGTGGATAGAGCGGGGCAAAGGTGACAGTTTTAATACCTTGCTTTTCCAGCTCTAATAAACGCGTGCAAATTGATGGCTCACCATAGCGCATAGCTAACAGAGTTGGGCCGTGTGGCCAGTGGGGGCGCACAGCATCGGTTAATCGTTCGCTGATAACCACCAGAGGAGAGCCTTCTGGCCACCAAATCGAGGCATAAGCTTCAGCTGACTTTGCTGGGCGCACCACTAAAATAATGCCGACCAATAAGCGGCGTAATGGCCATGGAATATCGATGACATAGGGGTCCATTAAAAACTGATTCAGATAACGGCGTACATCGCTCACTGACGTTGAGCGCGGTGAACCAAGATTCGCGAGCAATAAAGCGTGATCAGACATGGTATGTATCCATTTTTCTAAAGGCAAAGTGCGCTAGTGTAAGGGGTTATGGCTGAAAAAGAACCCCTCAAACTAACGACCCGAAGGTATTATGATGGCGACTATGGATTTAAGTCCTATCTGAGCGTTACAAACTGACTGCTGAGTCTTTAGAAATAGAACACTTATCAATCAAGTATTTTACTATACTGGCCCTCTTGCGTATTTCAGTAGCTGTTGCTAAAGGTCTAATTACTATGCCGCATCGCCTTATTTTTATATTGATATCTGTGTCATTGGCTCTGCTCAGTGGGTGTAGTGATGAGGAGCCTATTGTTCGTGCTATGCAGCCTGTGATGGTGGTGCAGCCTGAATCATCGAGTGATGCGCAGGTCGCCTTTCCAGGTCAAGTACGTGCGCGCTTAGAGCCTGAATTGGCTTTTCGCTTGGGCGGTAAAGTGATTCAGCGCTTGGTGGATGTCGGCGCCCAAGTCACGCCAGAACAAGTCTTGGCGAAGTTGGATCCTGAAGATGTACGCCTGCATTTAGATGCGATGCAAGCGCAAGTGTCTGCTGCACAAGCGAATTTGGCGCTGGTTAAAGCCGAGCGTGACCGTTATAAAACCCTGCTTGATCGTCAGTTACTCAGTCGCTCGCATTATGATAATGCACAAAATCAGTTTAAGACGGGGCAGGCGCGTTTACAGCAAGCGCAAGCTGAATTAGCCGCCGCTAAAAACCAAGCTGATTACACACAATTACGTGCGCCTTATTATGGCGTTATTGCCCAGGCTCAAGTTGAAGCAGGGCAAGTCGTAGCAGCAGGACAAACTGTATTTGTCTTAGCGGTGGATGGTGAGCGTGAAGTGGCAATTGATTTACCTGAACATGCCATTGAACTTTATAAAGTTGGTCAACCGGTGCAAGTATCCTTGTGGTCACAACCTGATATCCGTATTGCCGGTGAAATTCGTGAAATTGCTCCTGCTGCCGATGCGCGTTCACGCACCTATGCCGCACGCGTGGCGTTTCGTACCGCAACCATTGCGGCCGAACTTGGACAAAGTGCCAAAGTGTATATGCGCGCCAATACGCAAACGCAGTACAGCGTTCCTTTATCTGCAGTAACTGCTGAAGCTCAGCAGGCCTATGTCTGGGTGGTGGATGCAAAAACTGCAACAGTTCAGCAGCGTTTTGTTGAGTTAGGTGCGTTTGGGCAAATCAATGTGCCAGTGCTTAAAGGCCTGCAAGGTGACGAGTGGGTGGTAGCGGCTGGCGTGCATTTATTGCAAGAAGGACAAGCAGTGCGTCCAGTGGACCGTGCTAATCAGCCTGTTTTGCTTAGCACTCAGGAGTAATGCAAATGCGTTTTAATCTTTCTGAGTGGTCGCTGAATAATCGCCCTTTAGTGTTGTTTGCCATGGTGATGTTAGCGCTGATTGGCAGCATGTCCTATAGCTCCTTAGGCCAAAGTGAGGATCCGCCCTTTACCTTTAAGGCCATGGTGATTCATACCCTTTGGCCTGGTGCCACAGCAGAAGAAATAGCGCAGCAAGTTACAGAACGTATTGAAAAGAAACTGATGGAAACCGGCGAGTTTGAAAAAGTGATTTCCTTCTCTCGTCCAGGTGAATCACAAGTGACCTTTGTTGCGCGCGATTCGTTAAGCTCCAAGCAAGTTCCAGAACTCTGGTATCAGATCAGAAAGAAAATCAGTGATATCCGCCATACCTTGCCGCAAGGTGTGCAAGGACCTTTTTTTAATGATGAGTTTGGTACCACCTTTGGCAATATTTATGCGCTGACCGGGCAGGGCTTTGATTATGCGATTTTAAAAGACTATGCCGACCGTGTACAGCTGCAATTACAGCGGGTTAAAGATGTTGGCAAGGTTGAAATCTTGGGTTTGCAGGATGAGAAAATCTGGATTGAATTATCCAATACACGTCTGGCCAATCTAGGTTTACCACTGCAAGCTGTGCAGCAAGCCTTAGCTGAACAAAATAGCGTCTCGGCCACAGGTTTTTTTGAAACGGCCAGTGACCGCGTGCAATTGCGCGTCAGTGGGCGTTTTGAAACCGTACAAGAAATCCGCGAGTTTCCCATTCGGATTGGCAATCGTACCTTTCGTTTAGGTGATATTGCCGAAGTACGCCGTGGCTTTAATGATCCCGCGGCACCACGTGTACGCTTTATGGGCGATGACGCTTTAGCTATTGCTGTAGCTATGCGTGATGGCGGTGATATTTTAGTACTGGGTAAAGCGCTGGAAAAAGAGTTTTCGCGACTGCAAGAGACTTTACCCTTGGGTATGGAGCTGCGCAAAGTTTCGGATCAGCCCGCTGCGGTGAAAGAAAGTGTCGGCGAGTTTGTCCAAGTCTTGATTGAAGCGCTGTTGATTGTTTTATTTGTCTGTTTTTTCTCGCTGGGTTTTCGCACCGGATTGGTGGTGGCATTTTCCATTCCGCTGGTTTTGGCGATGACCTTTGCTTTAATGAATTACTTTGG
>LFRM01033561.1_pt1 | contig 11349 bp, 9 predicted proteins | sample 618341 | NCBI WGS metagenome assembly LFRM01 (sample SAMN03654438, study PRJNA283298) | anaerobic digester metagenome | isolation source: pool of bioreactors CSTR01a, CSTR02a, and CSTR03a thermophilic anaerobic... | place: Denmark: Kgs. Lyngby | collected 2014-05-21
CCTTAAATTCTTCAGTCTTTATCGCCTCTTTTATTGCTCTTTTAGTGAAGTTCAAAAGCTTTACATCACAGTGTATAACACCTTTCTTCCATACTTGATCCATATCCGAAGCGTTTATATTACCCATATATTTTTTGCTTATTTCAAACAATTTCCCGTAAAAATCGTCCAAAAAGTCATATAACCATCCTACGTTATATGAAATTTTGCACTCTTCTCCTTCTTCTAAAAACCATTCGCTTCCGTATGCTTGTACCACGTAATCCCTGCTTTCCTTCTGCAAATTATGTATGTTAAAGGAATAGGTTATATATGCTATCTTTCCCTTTCTGCCTTCTTTCTGCATTTCTTTTATCTTTCTGCACAGTGTACGGAAATTCTCTACAAAAGCTTCCGTCAATTCTTTTCTGTGATCATCTATATATTTTTCTATATTTTTTTTCATCTCCCGAACGTACCGATTGATATATTCCTCTTCAAAATGTTTCAATGCTTCAGACCTTTCCACAATTTTCAACCCCTTTTTAATGAAAATGTTACCATTTATAGCATATCAATATATAAACAGGGTTTCAATTTTTTTCAGAAGATTGATTAACGTAAAAATAGCCGCCAGGTAAAGTGCCGGCGGCCATGAACTTAAAAGTCAAAGTTGTTTGGATCGGGACCCACCCTGTAACCTCTGTCAAGTTTATTTATACTCAACATATCTTCTTTAGAAAGTTCAAAATCAAATATTTCTAAATTAGATTTAATTCTATCTATATTGGCTGACTTAGGAATTGTAATTATACCCATTTGGATATTCCATCTAAGTACAATTTGTGCATGGGTTTTATTATATTTCTTTGCCAGTTTATCAATTAAATCAATATTTAAAATTTCTCCTTTCATAAGAGGGCTCCAGGCTTCGATTTTTATATTTTTCTTATTACAATAATCTAAAAGTTCCGGCTGTATAAGGTAGGGGTGAAATTCCACCTGATTTACCATAGGTGTTATTTTTGTGTTTGGCAGTAAATCTTCTAAATGATTTATTAAAAAATTGCTGACACCTATAGCCCTTATTTTCTTTTCTTCATATAAATATTCAAATGCCTTCCAGGTTTCATTGCTTAATTCTTTAGGCCAGTGAATTAAATATAAATCAAGATAATCTGTTTGAAGTCTTTCTAAAGATTCATTAAATGATTTTATTGTACTGTCATATCCCTGGTCCGGGTTGGCAACTTTTGATACAAGAAAGATTTCTTCTCTTGGAACAGTACTTTTTTTAATGCCTTTTCCAATAGCCTCTTCATTTCCATATGCAGATGCTGTATCAATATGTCTGTATCCAATTTCAAGTGCTTTTACAATTAAATCCGAGGTACCTTCACTATTTTCTAGCCTATAGGTACCTAAACCTATTATGGGCATTTGGATGCCATTGTGCAATGTAACTGTTTTCAATTTAATCCTCTCCTTTTTAAAAATATAAAAGAGCCTTTGCTGTTATGAGTATAAAAAACATAATTAATTTGTTATAATGCGCCTATCTTTTATTTATATACCCTTATATTATACTTTTAAAAACCAAAAGAAAGATTTAAAAGTAATTATTGGACAAACCTTGAAATAAGTTTTAAGTTGATATAAAGTTAAATATATAGATTCTTATAAATAGTTATAAAAAATAGATTGTGAGGCGAATAACGTTGGTTTTTTCAAGTCTTTTCTTTTTGTGTGTCTTTCTGCCTGTAAATATTATTCTTTACTACGCAGTTAATAACAACACCTACAGAAATGTAATACTCATTGTTTCATCCCTTGTTTTTTATGCATGGGGAGAACCTGTATGGATTTTGGTTTTAATTTTAAGTGGATTTTTTAATTACTTTATTGGAACATCTATTGAAAAAAACAGGGAAAATGGCAAGGGAAAGGGGATAGTTTCTTTAGCCATTATAGCTAATCTTTTTATTTTAGGTTTTTTTAAATATTTTGGGTTTTTTGTAGAAAATTTGAATACATTGACGGGAATTGATATACCTATAATAGATATTGGTCTTCCTATTGGAATATCCTTTTATACTTTTAAATCAATTTCTTATATAGTGGATGTCTACAGAGGAGAGGTAAAAGCAGAAAAATCACCATTTGAGTTCTTATTATATGTTTCTTTGTTTCATCATCTTGTTGCAGGGCCTATTGTACGGTATAAAGATGTTGAGGAAAACATTAAAAAAAGAGCTATCAGCTTTAATGCATTTAATAATGGTGTAGAACGCTTTATTATAGGTTTAGGGAAAAAGGTTATTATTGCAAATCAAGCTAATGAGTTTTCAAAAGTTTTTCTTGATATGAATTATTCAAGCCTTCCAGTACTAGGAGCATGGGCAGGAATCTTATTGTTTGCAATAGAAATTTATTTTGATTTTTCAGGATATTCAGATATGGCTATAGGTTTAGGCAAAATGTATGGCTTTCATTATAAGGAAAATTTCAACTATCCTTATATAGCAAAATCAGCCACTGAATTCTGGAGAAGATGGCATATATCCCTGACATCATTTTTTAAAGATTATGTGTACATTCCCCTAGGTGGAAACAGAAAATTTCACATAAGGAATATGTTGATAGTATGGCTGCTTACGGGTTTGTGGCATGGAGCAAGCTGGAATTTTGTTATTTGGGGTTTGTACTTCTTTGTGCTTTTGGTAATTGAAAAATATCTTTTATTTAAAATTGAGAAGAAAATACCTAAAATTATCTGGAGGCTTTATTTTGTTGTGATAATACTGGTAGGTTGGGTATTTTTCTACCATTCCAGCCTAAGTGATGCTATTCAATTTTTAGGAATTATGTTTGGGGCTGGTGCTTCATCATTTTCCAGTTCTGAGGTGGAAATATTTCTCAATAGCTATATAATATTTATTGGAATTGCACTTATTGGATGTACACCTTTTATAAAAAGTATTTTTCAGCGTATAAAGGGACATATGGAAAAGAAACAAATTGGGGTTTATTCAGTGGATCAAATAGTTAAATCAATTGTAAATACAGCTATATTTATAATGTCCATTATTATGCTTGTGGGTCAGTCTTATAGCCCCTTTCTTTATTTTAAATTTTAGTTATTTTATTAACAAACAGCATGTATAGGAGGAATTTATAATGAAAAAGTTGCAGTTAGATGCAATAGCATTTTTGTTAATAATTGTGGTTTTAGGTATTGGGAATTTTATTAACATAAATAAGCCAGAAGTCTCTGAAATAGAGAACAGGGCATTAAAACAAAAGCCGGAGCTTAAAATGTCATCCATTATAGATGGCAGCTATTTTCGTGACTATACTGAATACTATAGTGATACTTTTATTCTAAGAGACAAACTTTTAAAGATAAGCAGTGACATACAGCAGGCTTTGTTTATAAGGGATACAGATGTTAAAATAATTGTTTCTGACAAATCAAAAGAGTATATTAATGAGCCTGAAGCAACTGATGATAAAAATAATACTGATACTAGGAATACACCAGAAGAAAATACAACTGAGCCTGTATCTACACCTGATTTTACATCTTCACCTGAGCCTACAGAAAAGCCATATAATGAAGCTGACGGTGTGGGATATTGGCTTGTTATTGATGGTAAAGCAGTAGAGCTTTTTAAGTTTAATAAGGATAACTTTGATTTTTATGCTAATGTTCTTAATGAATGCAATGAAAAACTTGGGGGGAAAATGCCAATTTATTCACTTATTGCGCCTACAAACAGTGAGTTTGTAGAGCTTAGAAAACATGCAGGAATAACGGATTCTCAAAACAATGCAACAGCATATCTTAATTCTAAATTTAATGATGGAATTACCGCTGTTAATGTCTATGATGTATTAAATGAACATAAGGAAGAATACATCTATTTTAGGAGTGACCACCATTGGACTGCATTAGGTGCATATTATGCATATACTGCATTTATGAAAACAAAAGGTGAGGAACCAGTACCTTTAGAAGAATATAAAACTGTTGAAATTGATAATTTTTTAGGAAGTACTTATGCTAAAACCAGAGATAAAAGCATTGAAAAAAATCCTGATACCATATATGCATATTTGCCTTTTGTTGATTATAAATACGAAAAGTATAGATTCTACCAGTTAAGTGAAGTTGATATAATTGATATGAAGTATGCTGATACAAAATTGGATAAGTACTTAGTGTTTTTAAGTGCCGGGGATGGGACCTGGGCTAAGATAAGTACAGAAAATAAAAATGGCAAAAAGCTTTTAGTAATAAAAGATTCATATGGTAACAGTTTTGTGCCTTTTTTACTTCCCCATTATGAAGAAATATATGTTATAGATCCGCGGTTTTATGATTTTAATACATCTGAAAAAAATGTTGTGGATTTTATTGAAGCAAAAGATGTGAATGAGGTGCTTTTTGTAAACTACATGGAGAATGTTAATTATAGAGATTTTATGTTGAGTTTGGAAAGGTTAATAAATAATGAAGATGGCGAATGATTGGATATAAGAAGTTGGTATGGAATTAGATGCTGCTAACCTATAAAATCTATTGATTAAGTTATTTTAATCATTTATAATATTAAATGTATTTTGTAAAAAGAACATAGTTTTGCAATATTCAAAATAAAATTCAAAGAAAATATTTAAAACACAATTTTATGTAGTATGGTCTTTTATACAAATTTTATATAAAGTAAGTAATTTTATATTGGTAGAATGGGGAGGAAANNGAAATGCCTATTACTGAACTACTATCGCGTAATGCTGATATGTATGGAAATGAGACTTGCTTAGTTGAGATAAATTTAGAGCTTCAGGAGAGAGACAATGTAATTTGGAAAGAGTATGAGCTTATAGAAAATAATCCTGCAGGTGAATACCGCCGGGATATGACTTGGCGTGTTTTTGAAGAAAAAGCAAACCGTTTGGCTAATTTACTGATAAAGAGAGGTATTAAAAAAGGGGATAAAGTAGCCATTCTTTTAATGAATTGTTTAGAATGGCTGCCTATTTATTTTGGGATATTAAAATCTGGTGCAGTGGCAGTTCCTTTAAATTTCAGATATACAGCGGAGGAAATAAAATATTGTCTGGAGTTATCAGGATCCTCTGCTTTAATTTTTGGACCTGAATTTATTGGACGTCTAGAGAATATTTATGAGGAAATACCCCAAATAAAACTGCTTCTTTATGCAGGAGAAAACAGACCTTCTTTTGCAGAAAGTTATGACCGCCTTACTGCTAACTGTTCCTCAGAACCTCCACAGGTTGATATAACTGACGCTGATGATGCGGCAATATATTTTTCATCAGGTACTACCGGTTTTCCAAAAGCTATTTTACACAGTCATGGAAGTTTATTGTCAGCATGTTATACAGAACAAAATCATCACCGTCAAACTCGTGAAGATAATTTTTTATGTATACCGCCCCTCTACCATACAGGTGCTAAGATGCACTGGTTTGGGAGTCTGCTTTCAGGCAGCAAAGCTATATTGCTTCGTGGAATTAAACCGGATTGGATATTAAGGACAGTGTCTGAAGAAAAAATCACCATTGTATGGCTTTTAGTTCCCTGGGCACAGGATATTCTTGATGCCATTGAAAGAGGGGATGTAAAGTTGGAGGACTACCAGCTTTCCCAGTGGAGGCTGATGCATATTGGTGCACAGCCGGTTCCGCCAAGTTTGATTCAGCGTTGGAAAAAGTACTTTCCAAATCATGAATATGATACAAACTATGGTCTCAGTGAATCCTGCGGACCTGGATGTGTGCATTTAGGTATAGAAAATATTCATAAAGTCGGGGCTATCGGAAAGCCAGGGTACAACTGGGAGGCCAGAATTGTCAACGAAAAGGGAGAAGATGTGGCACAGGGAGAAGTAGGGGAATTAATAGTTAAAGGGCCAGGTGTAATGAAATGTTATTATAATGATCCAAAAGCAACTGCTGCAATACTGAAAGATGGCTGGCTATATACCGGTGACATGGCAAAAATGGATAAGGATGGATTTATCTACCTGGTGGACAGGAAAAAAGATGTAATTATAAGTGGCGGCGAAAATATATATCCTGTACAAATTGAGGATTTTCTCCGTTCCCATGATGCAATTAAAGATGCAGCGGTTATTGGTCTTCCTGACAAACGCCTTGGTGAAATAGCAACTGCCATTATAGAATTAAAGCCAGGTATGGAGTGTACGGAAGAAGAAATAAATAGTTTTTGCAAGGAATTACCCCGTTATAAACGTCCGAGGAGGATTATTTTTGACAAAGTACCCCGTAATCCTACAGGTAAGATTGAAAAGCCGCGTTTGAGGGAAAAGTATGGTGCAACTTGTTTAGTTGCTGCCCAGGTTGAAATAGAAAAAGCTAAAAAACAATGTAAATAATAAGGGGGCAAATGCCTCCTTATCTCTATTTGCTGCTATAGAAGTTATGTGCTGAAAATTATTACAGCTATCAATAGTAGTTTATTATATGAAAGGATTATAATAAAACAGGGGAGACCTATGGCAAAGATACTTATTGTTGAAGATGACGAAAGTATTGTAATCAATTTAACTGAATACTTATCCGATGAAGGTTATGAAGTGGAATGGGCGGCAGGTCAAAAAGAAGCTATTGAGAAAATAATCAAGAAAAAGTATGATTTGATTTTGCTGGATATATCTTTAAAGGACGGAAACGGTTTTGCCGTTTGTGCAGCTGTAAAGGAAAATACAAGTACTCCGGTTATTTTTTTAACTGCTTCAGATGATGAATACAGTGTAGTGACAGGTCTTGACATGGGAGCGTATGATTACGTGATAAAGCCTTTTCGTCCAAGGGAACTTTTATCCCGTATAAGAAATGTTTTAAGAAGAAGTGGGGAGAGTATACCGGTAGTAAAACTTGATAATATATGCATAGATACAGTTAAAGGTTTAGTTACAAAAAACGGGGAAGAAATTTATCTTTCAGCGTTGGAATATAGATTATTGTTGGTATTTATCAATAACAAGGGTATTGTTTTGTCCCGAAGCAGGCTCATTGAAGAAATTTGGAGCATTGCCGGGGAGTATGTAAACGACAATACATTAACTGTGTATATAAAACGCCTGCGTGAAAAAATAGAAGATGACCCCAAAAATCCAAAAATAATAAAAACCATTCGCGGGCTTGGATACAAGGTTGGTGAGTAATGTGAGTTTTTTTAGGAATCCTGAGATAAAAAAAAGCCTTTTATTTTTTTCTATTCTAACATTCCTTGCTACCGGTATTAGTTTTATATATGGAAATAAGTGCGGCATTTTTACTTTTATTCTATGTTTAATGTTTATTTTAAGCCATTTTATAATTACATATAAAAGATATACAAAAATTGCACAACTAAGCAATAAGATTGATAAAATCCTTCACGGGAAAGATTTTATAGATTTAAATGAATACTCAGAGGGTGAACTTTCAATTTTACAGGATGAAGTACAAAAGCTTATTATAAGATTAAAAGAGCAGGCGGAAATGCTAAAAAAAGAAAAAGTATACCTGGCGGACTCTCTTGCCGACATATCCCACCAAATCAGAACCCCTCTTACATCAATAAATATATTGTTATCTCTTTTATCAAAAAAAGAACTTCCCTATAAAAAAAGGCAGGAGCTTGTAAATGAAACTGAGATGCTGCTTTCAAGGATAGAGTGGCTTATATCTGCACTTCTTAAAATATCGAGATTAGATGCAGGCACTGTTACTCTTCAGCGGAAAACAGTGTTGGTTTCTGAACTGATTAAGCTTTCCATAGCACCCATTGCAATACCTTTAGAACTTAGGGAGCAGCAGATTGAAGTTAATATAAACGGGGACGAGACCTATAAAGGAGACTTGTCCTGGTCTGTTGAAGCCATTGGGAATATAATAAAAAACTGTATGGAAAACACGCAAAAGGGCGGAAAAATAACAATACAGGCAGAAGAAAATCCTATTTATACAGAGATTGTAATAAGTGATAACGGGCCGGGTATAGATAGGGAGGATTTACCACATTTATTTAAACGGTTTTATAAAGGTAAAAATGCCGGCAGCCATAGTGTTGGGATAGGTCTTGCCCTTGCAAGGACAATTATTGCAAATCAAAATGGTACCGTTAAAGCAGAAAACAAAATGGATGGGGGCGCCAAATTTACAGTAAGGTTTTACAAACAAACAATTTAATATACTAATGCTCTAAGTGACATAGGGGAAGAAGAATTGCAAATGCCATAGGTAGTGTCTTTACTATAGTGTTTGTAACAATGGTTTACTCCATGAGAAAAATTAAAAAGGATAATCCTATAGATGCGTTGAGAAATGAAAATATATAATTCCGGAAAGGGAAGTAGCCAGTAGGTATTTAGTATGATATAATTCTTATGAATTTCGGCTAACATTTAAATATAAATAATTTCTTTAACTTTAGGAGGTTATAAATGAAAAAGGTACCATTAGATGAGCTAAAATCCCGCATGGAAAGATTCCGTAAGATAATGGATGAGCAGAATGCCGGCTGGGAAATGGCAGTTATTTTTAGTAAAGTGAACCTTTATTATTTTACCGGCACCATGCCGGAGGGGATGCTTTTAATCCCACGGGACGATGAGGCAACCTTGTGGGTTAGAAGAAGCTTTGAAAGGGCCATGGATGAATCCCTTTTCCCTAACATTAAACCAATGAGAAGTTTTAGGGATGCAGCTCAAAATTTTACAAGCATCCCGGATACCATATACCTTGAGACGGAGTTTGTACCTCTTGGCTTTTATGAGAGGTTTCAAAAGTATTTTCCCTTTAAAAATGTGAAATCTCTAGACAGGCAGATTTCCGGCATACGGTCGGTTAAAAGTCCTTATGAGATGGAAATAATGGAAAGGTGCGGAACTATCCATAAAAAGATACTGGAAGAACGTGTACCTGAAATTCTTGAAGAAGGAATGAGTGAAGTTGAGTTTGCAACGAAATTATATTCAATAATGGTGGAAGAAGGGCATCAGGGAATAGCACGTTTTGGAATGTTTGATACAGAAATACTTATCGGACATATTTGTTTTGGGGAAAGTTCCATTTACCCAACCTACTTTAATGGACCTGGAGGAAATTATGGACTGAGTCCTGCAGTACCACTTTTAGGTAGCCACGAAAGAAAACTTAAAAAAGGTGACTTGGTATTTGTTGACGTTGGCTGTGGTGTGGAAGGTTATCATACAGACAAGACAATGACGTATATGTTCGGCAAACCCCTTCCTGATGAGGTGGTGGCACAGCACAAAACTTGCGTTGATATACAGGACAAAATTGCATCAATGTTAAAGCCAGGGATAGCTCCGGCTGATATTTACAGAGATATAATGGGTAGTCTTTCCGAGGAATTTAAACAAAATTTTATGGGTTTTGGAAAAAGAAGTGTAAAGTTTTTAGGCCATGGAATAGGACTTCATGTTGATGAAATGCCTGTTATTGCAGAAGGTTTTGAAGAGCCTCTCAAAGAGGGTATGGTGCTGGCTTTAGAACCTAAAAAGGGCATTGAAAACGTTGGAATGGTAGGAATTGAAAATACTTTTAAAGTCACCAATGAGGGTGGAATATGTATAACAGGAGATAGCAAAGGTTTGATACCTGTATTTTAGAAACTGCTCCAACAAGCCATATATATCTGTATTTATAAGTCAAAACCTAAATATTTAAAATATTTAGGTTTTGACTTATAAATTTAATTCCTGTTTTAAGTGACGTTTTTGTTATTTTAAAGTCACTGCCCTGTCACTTAAGAAAGATATAATTATGGCATAAACTAAAAATAGGAGATGAATGGCATTATGGAATTGTTGAGAGTAGAAAATCTTACAAAAACATATGGAAAAGGGGAAAATGAAGTAAGGGCATTAGACGGGGTAACATTTTCAGTAAAAAAAGGTGAGTTTATAGCAATCATAGGACCTTCCGGATCGGGAAAATCTACACTATTGCACATTTTAGGCGGGGTGGACAAACCAACCAGCGGAAAGGTTTATGTGGATGGTCAGGATGTCTATGCAAAAAATGATGAACAACTTGCAGTCTTCCGCAGAAGACAAGTTGGACTTATATATCAGTTTTACAATCTTATTCCTGTGCTAAATGTTATAGAAAACATTACCCTGCCTGTGCTTATGGACGGCAGGAAAGTAAATAATGAGAGATTGGAAGAACTTCTTGAGACGCTAAATCTTAAGGGCAGGGAAAATCATCTTCCAAATCAGCTTTCAGGAGGCCAGCAGCAGCGCGTATCCATAGGCAGGGCATTAATAAATGCTCCGGCTGTTGTTCTTGCCGATGAGCCTACAGGGAACCTGGATTCAAAAAACAGTCAGGAGATTATTGAACTTTTAAAACTTTCAAACAAGAAATACAATCAAACTTTGATTATAGTTACACATGATGAGAACATTGCCCTGCAGGCTCAGCGCATTATTGCCATTGAAGATGGAAAAATCACCCGAGATGAGGTGATTGGAAGGTGAATATAATTAATAAAGTAACTCTTCAAATTCTCAAAAGAAATAAAATAAGAACCATTGTAACTATTATAGGGATTATTTTATCTGCATCAATGATTACGGCGGTTACCACTTCGGTGTCAAGCCTACAGAATTTTTTGCTGGATGTGGCCATTTCCCAGGACGGGGATTGGCACGGTGCGGCATATAACGTAAAAAAAGCACAGATTGATGAATTAGAGGAAAACCCCGATGTAGAGTCTTATACATGGCTCCAAAATATCGGTTATGCAAAGCTGGAAGAATCACGGAATGATTATATGCCGTATCTTTTTATCGGGGGAATGGACAAAACCTTTATGGATGTAATGCCCGTTAATTTAATAGAGGGAAGAATGCCGGAAAGCAGGCTAGAGATAATTCTTCCTCAACATTTAGAAACTAATGGCGGTGTAAAATATTCAATAGGCGATGAGCTTTTACTGGATATTGGAAGCAGGATTTCCGATGGCTTTGAACTGGATCAAAGTGTTGGATATCTGAATGGTGAAAATGGCGGAATGGAAGAGACTGAAGAATTGGTGATAAGAGAACAGCGTATATTTACCGTGGTGGGGTTTTATGAACGTCCCAGCTTTGAACCTTATGTTGGTCCCGGATATACCGCTTTGACTTTATCAGATAATGCCGGTGCTGACAATTATGATGTCTATATCAAAGTAAAAAAAATAAAAAATATTTATAATTTTTTAGATGCCAATTTTCCTGAAAACAAAAGAGAAACTAACAGAGATTATCTTATTTTTAGCGGTGTTTCAGATGATATCGGTTTTAATAAGGTATTGTACGG
>LFRM01209086.1_pt2 | contig 11348 bp, 8 predicted proteins | sample 618341 | NCBI WGS metagenome assembly LFRM01 (sample SAMN03654438, study PRJNA283298) | anaerobic digester metagenome | isolation source: pool of bioreactors CSTR01a, CSTR02a, and CSTR03a thermophilic anaerobic... | place: Denmark: Kgs. Lyngby | collected 2014-05-21
ACCTTTTGCAGAACCTATACCAGGTACTAAAGCTGCAAGTGCTGCTGCCAACAAGGTTAGACCCGGTCCCAGATTTTCCAAAAACATATATTTTCCTCCTCGAAACATTTCTCTACTTATTATTCAAAACGGATCTTCCGTAAAAGTCATCCCATCACGGTTAGCGCCCGTTAAGCGGCTTATTTATTTACTTCGCCTTTGCTTTCTATCTCTACATATTTAGTGTTACGCCGGAAAGGTGCAAAATATTCTCCGGTACCCTCAAAGAACTTGCCGAAAAATTCAACATACTGCAAACGAGCAGCGTGCACGTAAGCTGATAGACCGGACAAGGCCAAGTTCATCATGTGTCCGGCTCCTCCGGCAATAAGGAACATCAAAACTCCGCCAATGCCACTGCCACCGGTTGCTAGGATATTAACTACCTGAGCGATAACGCTGGTAGCTAGAACTAAAGCTAGTATTCGAGAGTAGGAAAGAATATCACTCAAGAAACCCGTTAAATTGTTATACACACTAAGCAACGCTTTACCAACTCGAACCAGAGGATTCCAGCTGCCACCGCGGCCGGCAAAAAGCAAAACAATAACGCCACCGACAATAATCATCCATTTGGCTATCTGCCCCAGCAGCTCTACTGTCGCTGCAGAACTGACCAAACCCAAAGGACCGGCCAGCATGAGGAATAAACCACCTATGATCAGGTACCAAGAGACATTATCCAGGAGGCCTCCGATGAGATCGCCTGCCACTTGTTTGTTGCGAATATCTAACGCCATACCGGCGAATAAGTGTACTACTCCGAAGAAAAGGCTGAAGGTCAGCAATTTGATCGGATCCTGCATCGGATCAAACCAAAGTACCGGAAAGTTGACTCTGCCGTCAGTGGCAGCGGTCAATAAGTCGCCAAAGAAACCGCCGAAGATGAAGCCCCATATGATAGAAGCTACGGCGGACAAAGTCAGCATGCGTGCCAACTTACCCATCATGCCTCCAACTTTCGCTTTGAAAAGCATAAAGAGGCAACCTAGAAGCAGGAGCAAACCATAGCCGACATCGGACAACATCATGCCGAAAATCACCATATAAAAGGGCGCCATCACCGGCATCGGATCTGCTTCCGAAGAGCTCGGAGAACCATACATCTCTAAGACCACTTCGAAAGATTCAGTAAATTTATTATTTTTCAAAATAACGGGGTGCTGCTCGTCCGCCTCAGAGGCACGATAAGTAACAGCAAGATCGAAATTTTCAAGTAAAAACCGCTTGACTTCTTCAGCCTTGGCTGCGTCAATCCAAGCATCAAAATAAAATGTATATTGGGTGTTAGAAAGTTCACGGTCGACACTCTCTTTATCGGCACGAACCAAGAGTACGTCATGGTAGAGCATCAACTTCAGACGCTGATCTGCGACCTCTTTCATCTGCTCTACTTGCCGTTCAATCTCTTCTTCCAGAGATTTCTCTTGTTGGGCATATTTGTCGAGAGTCCTTCTAGCCGTTCCCTCAAGCACTTGTGTAGGTAGAGCCTTAAACTCATATGCGGCCAATCTTGCTCGTAAATGCGGGGCATCCTCTTTCATCTCAACAAAGGCCAAGAGAGGAGACTTCGATTCCGTACTGCCCAGATGAAATACCGTAGCGGTCGCCATCTCTTCATTAATTTCCGCCACAAGCTCTCTCAGACTGCGCTCATCTCGCAAAGTGCCGTAGATGATCTCAGTTAATTCTGTCTCCCGCACGGTTAAATCCAAAGGGATATCGCGCCAAGGAAGTAGCTCTTGCTGTCTTTGGGCTAGTGTATTCAACTCAGAGCGTAATTCATTCTCTCGCTCTACCGCAGATTCATATTTATTAAAAAGCTGACGGGCAAGTTCCACGTCATAGTCGGACATCTCAAATTCAGCTTCGGAGACAGTTGGCTTGCCTGAGAACATCGCTTTTTTCTCAGGGAAACGTCGCTCGATTGCTTCTAGAGTGCGCACTAGACGATTACGCAGATCGACATTTTCCGCAAACTCCCCGGATGAAGCAGCCTTACTGCTCTCATCACTCTCAGGATCGGCTTCAATCACTTGAAGCGCACCCTGCTTCATCAGAGCTTCCAAAACGGCATCCCTCTCTTGAGACATGCCGACAACAGTCATGTAGCTCATCTTAGAAATCGCCAAGGAGAGTCACAATCCTTTCTGCTACCGCATCAGCGGCCTGCTTAACGGCGGGAGAACTTGCGTTACTGACTTCTTGTTCAGCTTCGCTGGAAACTGCTGTTAAAACCTCACGATACTTCGCTTCAGCTTCTTCCATAATCTCCTGACGCTCAAGTTGTGCATCCTTATAAGCCTGATCAACAAATCTCTCAGATTCTTGGCGCGCTTCTTTACGCTTTTCCGCTGCATCTTCCCGCGCATCGTTTCTCAACTGATCCGCGGATGACTCTGCAGCGCGAATTTTTTCAATGAAATCTTGATCTGCCACGAAATTACATCCTCTCGTCATTGTCTCCACAGTTTTTGAACAGGTCAATATGAAATACTTCGAATATTATACTTTTTTTTCACAAAATTACACAAGAACCATATTAGCATGAACTAAGAGGATAAATAACATTTTGAGAAATTTTAGCGAATCCGACAAAGCATATTTTCTTTTGTCGTCACATTGTATTAACATTCTTTATGTAAGCTTCTGAAGAGATTGACTAATCATGTCTGCTGTACTTTCCGTTTTCTGATTATCAGTCAAATTAATTTGTAATGAGGATGAATTTTTAATGGCAAGATATTGTTTTTATTGTGGACGAGAACTTGAAGATAGTGAAAAATGCTATTGTCGCGCCCGCACCAGAGCTGAATCGGCAAGCAAAACTGCTGCTTCCTCTTCCAATGTAAAACAAGATACTTCTACGAGCGATCATCGCACAGGTTCAGAGGGCTATGGTCAAAGAACCGGCGCAAGCTCCGCCTCTCATGCCCAAAGAACGACCAGTTCAGCCTCAGATTCAAATTCTACAGCTACGTCCTCCCATACAAAGTCCAAGCGTCAAGCAGCCAAAGCGAAGCGTCAAGCAGCTAAAGAAAAGCGCAAGGCCGACCGCGAGCGCATGCGGGCAGTCAGAGCTGAGGGCAAAAGGCGTACGCAGGCGGAAAAAGATCGTCGACGCCAGTCTTATCGCGGCGGTGCTACAGGTTTTGCTGGAGGCAATAAAGCGCGCGGCGTGCAAGATATGCGCAGTTTCGGCCGTGAGCTGCTGCAATTGCTGCTTCGTCCTGCAGATGCTATCAAGTCGCAAGCTGACCCCATCTGGTCGCTTTCACATACTATTTTCCTGATCACAAGTGTTTTGCTCGGTGGTGCTCACATCAGCTTCGCCAATCGCTGGCTCTACTCACTCCTCTTTAATGCACAGCTGAATCCGCCCGCAATGGATGGAGTCGGTTTATATTTCAGTGGCGTCCTGATGACCGGGTTTTTCCTAGTCCTCTATGCTGCTATCCTCTGGCTACTGGCCCGCTTCCTCTTCCGCCAAGGCGGTTTGCCTTTTTCGCATACCCTGGCCGTGGGCAAAACTGCTTGGGCTTATTTGACACTCTTCATGCTGGTGGCTCTGCCGACCACAATGCAGGGCGGCTTCTTCGGGCTACTCCTGGTTTTAATGGGCTTCGCCTTCTCCTGCTTAGTGTACGCACGTTCCATAGCAGTGATTACGCATTTGAGCGACAACCAATCTCTTAATCTGACGCTTGTTTCACTGCTTCTCTTTACATCACTCTTCAGCGCATCGATCGCTGTCTTCCAAACTTTACTGCTTCCTTAAATCAAAGCGTAATTTATCCGGAACAATCTACTGCCGCAAATTGCGGCAGTAATGCTATACTTTTCTTTCTTTAAGTGTAATAATAGTAAACCGTCTTAAGTGGGATGAGTCTTTTTTAGGGGAATCAAATGATTAGAAAAATCATGCGCCAATTGGCGTGGTTTATCGACGCCTTTAAATTTGAATATCTTATTGGCCTAATCGCCATAGTTCTCAGCAATATCGCAGGTGTTGTTCCTACACGCTTGGCCGGATATCTTGCCGATCGTATTATCCTGCAAGACATCAGCTTTGAGGTTTTTCTGAACTATATACTCCTATTGGTGGGCTTAGTAGTTATGAATTTCTTCCTCAATTACGTCTGGAATTATTATATTTTCAAGGGCGCAGATGTGTCACCTCTTCTGGCACGGCAGATTAGCGCCCGCAAGATATTTTCTCAGAGCGCGCCTTTCTTCAGCAAAAACACCACAGGCAGCCTGATGGGCAAAGCGACCAATGACGTCAATTTCATTGCGGACATGGCCGGCTACGGGGTAATGACGATGTTTGACTCTAGCCTCTACCCTGCCACCATCCTTGTCTTCATGCTGTCGATTTCTTGGAAACTGACTTTGATCACCGTGCTGCCCTTACCCCTCCTGCTCATGGCTTCGAAAAAGATCGGTGCCCACTTGTATGAGGAGTTCGACGATGCACAGCGCGCCTTCGATGCCATGAACGACCACGTTCTGGAAAACGTCTCCGGTGTCCGCATCGTGCGGGCTTACCGTTTGGAGGAAGCGCAAACGGAACGTGTCGATGAACTGGCTGAGGAAATGTACCGCAAGAACATGCGCGTGGCCAGCTGGTCCGCCCTCTTTATGCCGGCGTCACGCCTTGTCTCCGGCATGACCTACGTAATAGCCATCGCTTTAGGTGCCGGTCTGATCCGCAACGGCGAAATCACGCTGGGCGCTCTGATTTCCTTCGTGTTTTTCCTCGGCATGATGACCTGGCCCATGATCTCCATGGGTGAGTTTATTAACGTATCGCAGCAGGGCTCTGCTGCGATGGAACGCTTGCAAGGAGTCTGGGATTATCCCGAAGACATGTCCGATCCAGAGAACAGCCTGCAACTTGAGAAGCTCGGTGACATTGAATTCGATGATTTCTCCTTTGCTTGGCCCGAACATAAGGATGACGTGCTGAAGGATATTTCCTTTACGATCAAGGAAGGACAGACCGTCGGTATCGTTGGACGCATCGGCAGCGGTAAGACTGCACTTTTGAAGCAGATTTTGCGTTTTTATCCGCAAAAAGCTGACCAGCCCAATGCTTCGACGAGCGAGTTAAAGAGCCTCCGAATCAATGGACAGCCGATTCAAAAATACCGCCGCAGCGATATTCGTCGCCTGATTGGCTACGTACCGCAGCAGACTATACTTTTTTCCAAGACCGTCAGGGAAAACATACTGCTGGGTTGTCACACGGAGTCAGAAGTCTGGCCTTTGACGGCAGAGGACTTTGCGGAAGAAAAGCGCTTGCGCAAGCTAAGCTTCCGCGATCTTAATCGCGAGATGAAAGCGCGAACCGAAGCTGCTCCGAGTGGGGTTTTCTACTGGGATGAGCCGGACTGTGCCCCGGACNNGACTGCGACGCGGCCTTTCAATTAGCACTCGATACGGCTGACTTTTATAAGGATTTGGAAAACCTGCCGCGCGGTCTCGAAACTTTGGCCGGTGAAAAAGGCATAGCCCTCTCCGGTGGCCAGAAACAGCGTATAGCCATCGCTCGCGCTCTGATCTCCAATCCGGAGCTCTTGATCTTGGATGATTCGCTGTCGGCCGTAGACGGCACCACAGAGGAGAACATCCTGCGTGAGCTGCGCCAACAGCGCCAAGGTAAGTCCACCGTGATCAGCGCACACCGCTTGTCGGCAGTTATGGAAGCGGATCTGATTCTGGTTTTGGAAGATGGCGAGATCACCGCACGCGGCACACACGATGAACTGATGGCAGCCGGTGGCTGGTACAAGGTACAGTATCTGAAGCAACAGCTGGAACGAGGCAAGAACTGATGTCAAATACTCAGGACAAAAAAGCACGCAAAGCAAAAGAAAGAGCAAGCCTGAAGAGAATTCTGGCTCTGACTTCGCGCGTCAAAATGCCACTGAGCATCGGTATCACGCTGTCCTTAATTTCGGTACTCTTCGATCTGGCCGGACCCTATCTGGTTGGGCGGATTATGGACAATGAGATCTCTGTGCACGGTCAGGTGGAGCCTAGAAGCTTTTACCTGTTGATCTTTTTGTATGCGCTCGCGGTTTTGGCTTCTGCTCTGACCCGTTACCTAGGACAGATTAGCAATCAGAAGGCAGCCAATACAGTGTCCAAAAGCGTACAGAAAGATATCTTCCGCCATGTGCAGAAGCTACCGATCTCCTATTTCGACTCTTTGCCGGCCGGCAAAGTAGTGTCGCGTGTCACGAACGACACCCAGGCGCTGCGCTCCTTCTTCCAAGTTGTGCTCTCACAAATACTGACTGCGCTGCTCTATTCTGTGGGCATCCTGATCGCCTTGGCCAGCCTTGACCTGCGCTTGCTGGCAATTGCCGCCCTGTCCTTCCCTGCCCTTTTCTTCTTGTTCCGCGACTATCGGCGCAAGGCGTCGAGATTGAATTATCAGTACCGCCGCGGAATCAGTGAGCTCAACGCGAGCTTGAACGAGAACATCGAAGGTATGGAAGTTATTCAGGCTTTTGGCAAAGAACGCGCCATGTACGAAGACTTCAATCAAGTCAATGAGTATGTCTACCACAAAGGTCTGGGTATGACTCAGCTTTTTGCTTATAACACTCACACTGCAACCGGGGCGCTCAATTACCTGCTGCTGGCTTTGGCTCTGCTTTATTTCGGCTACGGCCACCTCAGAGGCGCCTACTACTTGCCCGTCGGACATCTTTATATCTTCATCGACTATATGATTCGTTTCTTCGGTCAGATGAATAACGCCATGACTAGACTGGGTGAACTGGAGCGTTCGCGTAGCGCGGCTGATCATGTCTTTGAACTCTTGGATGAAAAAGCTCCTGACTTCGGTGGCGAAGCGCTGCCGGAAATGGAAGGCGCGATCGAGTTTGAAGACGTTACCTTTGCCTATAAGGAAGACGAAGACGTTCTCTGCGAAATCAATTTTGGCGTAAAAGCGGGTGAAACTGCCGCCTTTGTCGGTCAAACAGGCTCGGGCAAATCCACGCTGATGAACCTGATCTTCCATTATTATTCGCCGCAACAGGGTCGCATCTTAATCGACGGCCACGATATTGAAAGCCTAAACGAAGACGATCTGCGCTCTCACATGGCGATTGTTTCTCAAGATCCTTTCCTGTTTGCAGGCACGATCGAGTCAAATATCAGCTTGGGTCGAAAAGACCTAGACAGCGATGCCGTGCGCCATGCTTTGCTTGAAGTTGGGGGTGAACACTTCCTCAGCAAGCTAAAAGACGGGCTGGCTACAGAGGTCAAAGAAGGCGGGAAAGAATTTTCTTCCGGCGAAAGACAGCTGATCTCCTTTGCACGGGCTCTGGCTCAAAACCCGACTATTCTCATACTCGATGAAGCTACATCGCATGTCGACACCGATACTGAAGCGATCATACAGCGCGGTATCGAGCGACTCGCTCAGGGCCGCACGACCCTCATTATCGCGCACCGCCTCTCCACTATCCGCCATGCGGAAAGCATCTACGTCCTCGATCAGGGCTGTATCGTTGAAAGCGGCAGCCACGATGATTTGATGCGTCAAAAAGGTATCTACTCCAGCATGGTGGCAGCACAAGGAATGGAACGAAACGTGATACACTAAACTAAACTTGTACACGTCCTGCACCTAGCTAAATTTATCCTCAATAAAAAAGGAGGAAAGGCGATGCTCTTATTTATCGGTATTGAAAATTGGATGAGCTATCGTGAGCCGTACGGCTTTTCTATGATGGCAACTCCCAGCGAAACGTACTCTTCCCATTTGTCGCTCATCACCGGAGAACGCCGAGTCTTGCCCATGGGTATTCTCTTTGGTGGCAATGCTTCGGGAAAATCGAACTTTTTGGATGCTATCGCATATTTGCGCGGCCTGGTTCTGGGGCACTTCAGCCCCGAAGACAGCTTGCCCTTCCTTCTGGATAAGGAAAAGCGCCAAGCGGCCACAAATTTCCAAATTGACTTCCTCTGTCGTGAGAAACTTATGCGCTATCAACTCTCCATAAATCGTGAACGAGTCCTCCATGAGGCGCTCTACGAGCTGGATCAAGACCTGAATGTTGAGGCTATGGTTTTTCACAGGCTTGAAGATGAGATCGTCGGCTCTGATAGTTTGAGCGCGGAAGCACTGACAACCGCTACCGAGTATCTGGACTGCGACAATTCCGATCATCTACTCTTAAGGCAACTGATTGTGGACTCTGCCCAGGCTGAATGCGCCTATACTTGGTTCAATGAATGTCTTTCGGTTCAAAACAGCCGTTTCTCCAACGATGAGCGTTTCGATTTAATGGATTCACTCAGCGAAAAGCCTCAACTTCTAGATTTGATCAATAAACTACTGCCCTTACTGGATAACGGCATTGACCATTTTGAAATTGATCCCCAAAACAAAAAGCAGCTCGTTGCAATCCATCACGATTCAAATGGCGATGAGCTACGCTTTCCTCTGCGCCAGGAAGCCTCCGGCGTCCGCAACCTTCTGGAGATTCTGCCACCACTTATACTTTCACTAGATGATGAAGTCTCGGAAGCGCATATTATGGTCATTGACGAGTGGGATCGTAATTTGCACAGCCTGCTTTCGCTGGAGCTCTTGAACTTTTTTCTAGAACAGCGGCGGCCTGAAGCACGCACGCAGCTGATCGTAAGTAGCCATGACCTCAATTTGCTTAATCGCGAGATGTTCCGCAGCGATGAACTATGGATCACGGAAAGACTCTCCGATGGCAGCTCGACTTTGCTCCCCCTTTCGGATTTTGGCGCCTTGGAGGAGGAGGATTTGGACTATCGCCAACTCTATCTGGAGGGTCGTCTGGGAGGTGTCCCTAATTTGAACGCCTTCATTCTCAGTGATTGGCCACAGGATTCAGAGGAATAATATGAGTGAAAGCAAAAAGAAATCAAATTTCGATTCTCCGTTTGAAGATTTAAATACTATCGCCCGCTCGCAATGGCAGCGCCGTTCCGGTGACCGACCTTTGGTGCGCCAGGTTTACGTTTCCTGCGAAGGAGTAGTCACAGAGCCCGAATATTTCGAGAAGCTACGCCCCTTTGTGCGTGACAATTATCGCCTCGTAATCGTGAAGAGGAAAAGAGAAGAAGTTGGGCACTCCTCCCCACCTCATATCCGCCGCAAGATTGAAAACTACCGCCGCGTTCGCCGCATCAATCTCAACGTCGAGGACGAACAATGGCTAGTCTTTGATGTCGATTCCTGGACGCCAAACCAATTCGCTGAAACCTATCGTTGGGCCGCTGCCCGCAAGAATAACTTTCTCGGCATCAGCAATCCCGACTTTGAATACTGGCTGCTTTTGCACTTCGAAGATCCGCTGGATAAACTCTCTCCCGAAGGCATCAAGGCGCAATTGCGCTATTACATTCCAGATTATGACAAGCACATGCCCGATTACGACTTGACGGCGGAGGTTTTGAAGCGAGCCATGGATCGAGCACGTCGTCGCCATTGGTTGGATATTGGGAAGTCCGTTCCCCAGAAGATTGCTCGCAGCAATCAAGGCGCAGCCTATCAAGAGCGCTGGGATAATCTCCTGCAACTGGCGGAGAAATATAATTATGAAAAGCCCGAAGAGATGGCTGAGGCGGCTTTCAGTAAAGAGAACGGTTCCACCGTCTATTTATTGGCCGAGCATCTAGTCGGCAAGCATCCTAAGCGCGATGTCGAGCGCAATAATGAAAGGCGTCTCCCCTTCAGCGGATCTAGCTCCGGCTTGGAAGGGCGACGATTGAGAATGTTTGAAATATGAAAAACAGTGAGATTAAAGTATTCTGCCGTGACCTGAACCGGCACGGTCAAGCTGTCTGCGTCGAAGTAAACGACGACGGCGAGCAGGATAATAAGACTAGCGTCATCTTTGTAGATGGCCTTTTAATGGGCGAAAGCGGGTTTGTTGAGGTCGTAGAGACGCTCAAAAATTATCGCGTTGCCAGGTTGAGCAGACGTATTGACGACAGTCCTGATCGCGTGCAAATGCCCTGCGCAATCGCTGACGACTGCGGAGGCTGCCAAATTCAGGCTCTGTCCTACCCGGCCAGTTTGCGCTGGAAAGAAAACAGCGTTCGCCAAACCCTTGAACGGATCGGCACGATTGATGTCGAAAGTTTAGTTCAACCTATCATCGGTGCCAGCGAACCTTATACGCATTATCGCAACAAAATGGTTTATCCGGTCGGTTCAGGTGCAGCCGGTCCGGCTCTTGGCTTTTACCGTGCGCGCAGCCACGACTTGGTGACAACCCCGGTTTGCCTGATCGAGCCTCAGTCCGGAGCTCGCTTAAGGGAATTACTGCCGCAGCTGATGGTTAAGCACGCCATCAGCGCCTACGACGAAAAGACACATACCGGAGATTTGCGCTTCGTGACTTTGCGCGTCTCCCCTACATTGGGCGATGGCAAGTCGGAAAAGCAGATGATCATTCTCACGTCACGAGTAGAGAAGGATGCCTATTTCGCCCTAGCTGCTGATTTGCTGCAGGAGGAAGACGTTGTTTCTGTCTATCTCAATATCCAGGCACAGCGCAGCAACGTTATTCTGGGCAACAAATTTATTTTGCTAGGTGGAGACAAGCAGCTCACATTCACTTTCGATGGCAATAAATTCGCCCTGTCTCCCGGAGCTTTTTTCCAAATCAATTACGAACAGACAAGCAAGCTTTATCGTCTCATCTCGTCTCTGGTCAAGGATATCCATACAGAACACAGTCTCAGCGATATCATCGATCTCTATTGTGGTGTCGGCTCGATCGGTCTCTATGTAATGAATGAGTTAAGGAAAAGTTCTGATGCTGCCCTGCCCCACCTGCTCGGCCTCGAGTTGATCGCAGAAGCGGTCACCGATGCTAAGCAAAACGCCGAGCTCAATGCGTTCGCTCCTAATGACTATGATTTCATCCGTGCAGCCGCTGATGAGAGCTTAGCTTATATAACGGAAGCTGATTCGGAGCACACCATACTCATTCTTGATCCACCGCGCAAAGGACTGGATGCAACATTGCTGTCCGCTCTTGTCGAGGAAGGACCCTCTCACCTATTGTATGTTAGCTGTAATCCCGCCACTTTAGCACGAGACTTGAAGGAATTGACGGATGTCTATGACATAAGTTTGATCCAGCCGGTGGATATGTTTCCGTGGACGACGCACGTTGAGTGCATAGCGTTGATACAAAGGCAAATTATATAGAAATCCTGAGATTAAAGCAGTTTCACGACCATTTTGAGTTTGTGGAAGATGAGCATAATTTTAAGAAAAAAGTACTAAAAAAATATTT
>LFRM01057341.1_pt1 | contig 11345 bp, 11 predicted proteins | sample 618341 | NCBI WGS metagenome assembly LFRM01 (sample SAMN03654438, study PRJNA283298) | anaerobic digester metagenome | isolation source: pool of bioreactors CSTR01a, CSTR02a, and CSTR03a thermophilic anaerobic... | place: Denmark: Kgs. Lyngby | collected 2014-05-21
GCGCAGGTCGGGCTGGTTTGATGTGCTGGTGTTTTTCATGGCCATCGGCCTCATCCTAGGCGCCATGGGCCTGGCGGGCCTGCATCAGTACAACAGCATCCAGACCAGCATGGCCGGAGCCACCGCCTATGAAGTCAACCAGGCGCAGACCTTCCTGTCGGGCAGCCACCGGAGCTATCTGACCCTGTCCATCATCTTCCTGTCGATCACCGCGGTCAGCCTGCTGTTTATGCGCTTTGTTTCACCGGCTTTCAGCGGAAGCCTCCAGGCGCAGCGGTTCTTCCGGCGCCTTCGCGTGGTGCTGCAGCACACGGCTGCCATCATGATCACTTTGGTCATGCTGTTCCCGATCTACTGGATGATCATCTCCTCCCTCAAAACAAGCGAGGAGCTGCTGCTGGATGTGCCCACGCTGTGGCCTGTCACCTTCCAGTGGCAGAACTATCCGGATGTGCTGAGCCGCGCTCCCTTCGGCCTGTATTTCTTCAACACCATCGTATCCACCTTCTTCATCATGCTGGGCCAGATGGGGATGGGCGTCCTTGCCGCCTACGGCTTCAGCAAGGGCAGCTTCAAGCACAAGAACGCCTTGTTCCTGATGGTGCTGGGCGCGTTGATGGTGCCTATCCAGGTCACCTTTGTGCCCATCTATGTGATGGTATCCCGCTTGAACTGGCTGAACTCCTTCCCCGGGCTGGTCGTGCCCAACCTGGTATCTGCCTACTTTATCTTCATGCTGCGCCAGACCTTCATGTCGGTGGATGACAGTTACCTGGAAGCCGGCCGGATCGACGGCATGGGCCGCATCGGTTCCATCTTCCACGTACTGATCCCGATGTGCAAGCCCACCCTGATCACGCTGAGCATCATTACCTTCATCGACGGATGGAACAGCTATTTCTGGCCCAAGATGATCGCCCCGCTGGAAAAGCGCCGCACCCTGGCTGTCGGCATCACCCAGCTGCGCCGCACCTTCGCGGGTATGGAAACAGCCAACTATAATGAGATCATGGCCGGCGCGGTGCTGGCGATCGTTCCCATCATCCTTCTGTTCCTGATCCTGCAGAAATACATCATGACAGGCATGAGCAAGGCGGCGATGAAATGAAGATCAGACGCTTTAAGCCCCTCGTTTCTCTGCTGCTTGCCGGCCTGTTGATCCTCACCCTCCATTCCCCCGCCGCGGCCGCGGCCGGAGAGGGGGATCGCTACACCCAGGTATTCGACGCTTCCCAGGACACGGGCAAATTGACAGCCCGGTACCTGAAGCTGACCCATGAAAGCGGCGAAAAAACCGGCGACGCCACGGTGCTTACCTCTCCCGACGGCAAGATCATGCTGCTGGACGCCGGCCTGCCCGAGTCCGCCGGGCAGGTGATCTCTGCGCTGGAAGCGATGGGTATTGAGAAGATCGATTATCTCGTCGCCTCTCACCCCCACATCGACCACATCGGAGGCTTCGCACAGATCATCCAGAGGTTTGAGATCGGCACGCTGTATTCAAGCGCTGTCGAATACCCCACCGTCTATGTAGAGAGCTACCTGTCCGAGATAAAAAACCGGGGGATAGAGCATATCATCCTGTCCCAAGGCGATACCTTCACCTTCGGCGAGGAGGTCCGGGCGGAGGTGTTCCACCCCCAGCCCGATATCACCTACTATGAAGGCTATCCTGACAACAGCACCCAGTTTATCAACGACCTGTCGCTGGTGCTGCGCCTGAGCTGGAAGGGTTCGAGCTTCCTGTTCGGCGGCGATCTCTACACATCGGCTGAGCGGGCCCTGGCCGAAAAGTACGGAGAGCGGCTGCAAAGCGATGTGTTCAAGGTGGGCCACCATGGCGCGGCTACATCTTCTTCCAAGGCTTACCGGGAGGCCATCGCCCCGAAAATTGCCGTCATGATCAACAACCGCATCGACGATATAGGTATCTACAATCGCTACGGCAAAAAGAACATCGATACCTACCACACCCTCCTGGACGGAAGCGTGAAGATATCGACGGCAGGTGACGGCGTGTATGAAGTGCTTACCCAGCAGGATAGGGCAACGGACTTCCTGTAAATCACACAAGAGCGAAACCTCTCTCCTTAGAATGCGAGGAGGGGGGTTTTGCTTTACCGTGTTCACTGTAATGCTGCAGGTGTTCTGTCTATACGTATGAACAGTCAATCAAGGCCCTATCATTGGCGTGGCCCGATCCACGATCCACACGGAATATCCCGGTTTCTATATGCCGAATATTCTCCACAGAGCGCTTGGCCAGAGCCTGTGAAGCACTAAAAGCAGCACGCTGATCAATGCCATGAGTTTATGAGCCTTGAACAGTTTCTTGTTCTTCAGCTTATAATGCGCGCCGCCAAGAATAACCGTGATCAAAAAACCGATCAAGGCCAGATGGCCGGTATGAAGACGGCTCCACCCCCACGCCAGTGTACCGTGCCAGATAACGAGTACAGCAAGCGCAAGCCCCAGAGGTTTGTGCAGCTTGCGCAAAAACTTCAAGAGATTAAAAAAGCGCTTGTCTTTGGTCTTCACTGTCCAGCTATTCAGGGTACGCAGCCAGTAAGGGGCGGTAATGATGATCACCAGAATCAGAGAAATAATGCCAAGCGTCTTGTACATTCCTTGCCTCCTCTATTGACAAAACCGCCCGCGGCTTGTTGACCGCAGGCGGCTTTATTTAAAATTCTACTCAGTTATCAGCTTGCCCACTACAGGCACGCGGGTCAAATTAACCACACCGTGGGGCGACTGATTTTTAATGGCATCAGTCAGATCCTTACCAGCCTCAAAGCCGTTGTGATCCCCGTTCTTCCAGGCGGCGCTGTCCGTCATGTCATAAATGATGCCATCCACGGCAACATAGGCGCGCGCGCCATCCTTGCCGTTGAACTTGGCCAGTTCTTCCAGCGTCAGCTCCAGGCCGCCTTCAGGGGCTGCAGCTTCGGGGGAGGCTTCAGGCGTCGGGGAGGCCGGCGCTTGGGACGGCTGTTCTGTCTGCGGCACGGGCGTGGCAGTCGCGGCCGGTGTCTGCGGCGTGCACGCGGCTAAAGCCAGCGCGGCAACCGCCAGCAATGTTATAAGCAAGAGCTTTTTTTTCATATCGATCTCCTTCAAACTTTTTACAGGAGGCATTTACCCTGCCTGACCTGTAAATAAAGTGTACCCGCGAAGCGGCAGATAAAAACGCCTCATCCGAAGGATAAGGATAAGATCATGGTCAGCCGAATAAGGCGCGGTAATCGTTTCGCGCTTTTTTGATCACTTCCACCGCCACGGCGCGGTCCTGCACCTCGCCGGCAGCTGTCTGCTTTCCCTCCAGCGCCTTGTAGACCTGGAAAAAATGGCTCATCTCCTCAAACACATGCTTGGGCAGCTCATTGATATCGCTGTACTCATTATATGTAGGATCGCTGAAGGGGATGCAGATGATCTTGTCGTCAAGCCTTCCCTGATCCAGCATCCTGATGACGCCGATGGGATAGCATCGCACCAGGGTCATCGGCGCGATCGGCTCCGAGCACAGCACCAGCACATCCAGAGGATCGCGGTCATCCCCGTAGGTGCGGGGGATAAAGCCGTAGTTGGCGGGATAATGGGTAGACGTATGCAGGATGCGGTCAAGCATCAGGACGCCTGTCTCCTTATCCAGCTCATACTTGTTCTTTGATCCCTTGGGGATCTCAATCACGGCCATGAAATCCTCTTCCTGGATGCGCTCGGGTTTGATGTCATGCCAGATATTGCTGCTCATTCGTCTCTATTCTCCTCATCATCTCTTTACAGGGCGGATTATAGCAACTCAATATCTCCCTGTCTATCAAAAACACGCCGACTGATTTATCGGCGTGTTATCTGCAAAACCTGCGCTTTACTTCGCAGCCTTGGCCAGCTCGGCCAGCTTGGCGAAACCCGCGGCGTCGTTGACGGCAAGGTCTGCCAGCATCTTGCGGTTGACTTCAATGCTCTGCTTTTTGAGCCCGTTGATCATCACCGAGTAGCTCATCCCGTTGATGCGGGCAGCCGCGTTGATGCGGGTGATCCACAGGCGGCGGAAGTCGCGCTTGCGCAGCTTGCGGCCAATGTAGGCATAGCGCAGGGAGCGCCTCACCTGTTCACTGGCGGCGCGGTACTGCTTGGACTTGCTGCCCCAGTAACCCTTTGCCAGCTTTAAATATTTACGGCGTTTTTTGTGGGCGTTCACTGCCCTCTTAATGCGTGCCATGAGTTTATCCTCCTACTATACGTGACTAATTACTTTGAAATCATTGAACGGATGGTCGCCGCTTCCTTGTTGTTGTTCAAGATGCCGCCGGCGCGCAGGTGGCGCTGACGCTTGGTCACCTTCTTGGTCAAAATGTGGTTGCGGTTAAGCTTTCTATGCTTGACCAGGCCGCTCTTCGTAAGAGAAAAACGCTTGGACGCGCCGCGGTGGGATTTTTGCTTAGGCATGGAATGGGTTCTCCTTCCGGTTATTCATTGGGAGCGGCAGCACCCGGCGCTTCTTCCCGTTTGGGGGCAGCGCTTCGCTCCGCTTTGGATACTTTTTCTGCTTTAGGCGCAAGGATCATGATCATGTGCCTGCCCTCAAGCAAAGGCCTGCGCTCGACGGTGGAGATGTCCTTCGTACGATCCGCGAAGTCCTGCATCACCTTCAGGCCGATTTCAGAGTGCGTAATCTGCCGTCCGCGAAAGCGGATGGTCACCTTGACCTTGTCCCCCGCGCTTAAGAATTTCACGGCGTTCTTCAGCTTGGTCTGAACGTCGTTTTCCTCAATCGTAGCGGAAAGCTGCACTTCCTTTAAGGTGATCACTTTTTGGTTCTTGCGCATCTCCTTTTCGCGCTTGGACTGTTCAAAGCGGTGCTTGTCAAAGTCCATCAGCTTGCAAACAGGGGGCTGGGCGTTGGGGACAATTTTGACCAGGTCAAGCTTTTGATCTTCGGCCAGTTTCATCGCATTCTGCAGCGTTAAAACGCCCAGCTGCGAGCCGTCCGCGCCAATCACGCGTACCTCTCTGTCGCGAATGTCCTCATTGATCTTCAGATCGTTGTTGATGTCCTGTCACCTCCGTATAAAAATAAATCCGGCGGGCATTGCTGCCCGCCGAAATCTCATGCATAGATCATCATGGATAACTGCCGTACCTTGAAAACTTCTTCGCAAGGTGAGAAGCGGGCGCCTCTGCTTAACGCAATATGTATACTAAGACAATTTTCGCGTTTTGTCAAGCAGCAGTCCGGGCCATTTTCAGCTGGATTTCAGTATATCACAAAAGCGAGGACAGCGTGTGCCCAACAGGATCAGTTCAACTGAAACCGGCCGGACAAAAGTCCGGCCGGTTTCAGTTGGTTTACCTGGCTGATCAAGCGGTTATTTCGTCTGTCTTATCTCCGCTCTTATCACCGATGCTGAGGATAAAGTTCAGGATGATGCCCAGGATCGCGGCGCCGGCAACAGCGGGCACATTGATGCCGAACATGTTGATGTTGCCGCCGAAGGCGTAGTTGACGCCCAGGCCGAAGGTCATGATGGTGGCAATGACCGCGATGTTTTTGGCGTCGAACATGGAGACCTTCTTATCGATCAGGATGGCGATACCCTGCGCCGCGATGGCGCCGAACAGGTAGATCTCAAGGCCGCCGATGACAGCAATGGGGATGCCGTAGATCACTTTGATCAGGGGGGTGAAGCAGCTGATGACCATGGCGAAGATGCCGGCAGCAGCCATGACCGGTACTGAGAACACCTTGGTGATCGCCATGGTGGAGATGTTTTCGCCGTAGTTGGTACCGGCGGGGCCGCCGACAGCGCCTGAGACCATATCGCAGATGCCGTCACCGATCAGGTTGCGGTCCAGCAGCTTTTCGATACCGAACTTGCCGCGGCCCTTTTTCTTTGCCAGGTCATCCACATAGATGTCCAGCTGGTAGATGTGCGCGGTGGATTCCGGGATGGTCGCGATGGCGATGGGCATGATGGCCGCCACGGCCAGCCAGCTTACCTTGGGCAGGGTAAAGGCAGGCAGAGCAAAGAACGAGCCGTCACCAAGCTTCCACGAGCTGGCGTCCAGAGCAGCCTGGCTGATCTGGCGGAAGAAGTTCATGTTGACAGGATCCAGGACATACAGAAGGCCGGCGGCAAGGCAGCCCGTGAGCGCGCCCAGCAGCAGGGGCAGCTGGCCCAGGAAGCCCTTGAGCTTGCGGCTGTAGATGACGGTGGACACCAGGGTGATCAGGGAGACGACCCACACAGCCTGGGATTGCGCGGCCTGCGGTGCGGCGTCCATCATCGCGTTGCCGGCAAGTGTCAGGCCGATGATCATGGCAATGGGGCCGGTGATGGTGGCGGGAAGAATCTTCTCCACCATCTTCATCCCGCCCAAGCGCACCAGCAGGCCTGCGGCGATGGAGACCAGGCCGGAGGCGATGATGCCAAACTGCGCGATGCTGATGGCTTCAGGCGGCAGGATGCCGTCCACCTTGACAAAGCCCTGCGCCGCGATCAGGCCGCTGATGGCGGACAGGTAGGCAAAGCTGGAGCCGTAGTACATGGGGATCTTACGGCCGGTGATTAAAATAAAGCAGACTGTTGCCAGTCCGCTTGCGAAGATCGTGGTGGAAACCTGAAAGCCGGTGATCAGAGCCACCGTAACGGTCGCGGGGAACATGACAATGACCTGCTGGATAGCGTAGAGAATGAGTTTGCCAAGCGATGGTTTCTCGTCCGGAAGGTAACCAAGAACTTTGGGTTGTGTCATGCACTTGCTCCTTTCAATTCACGCCGTTAGGCGTTTGACCCCGGCTTAAAAAAAAGCCGTCCTGGAAAGCGGACGGCGCAGCGTGGGATGTTCGTGTCCGGGACAGTTTCTACCGCGCCGTTCTGGAACCTTGCGGATATTACCATGCCCGAGAGGGCTTGTCAATGGCTAATTTAACAAAAAACGAAGTTCGTGCAAAAACAATGCTGAACTTCGCGGAAACCTTGGATAAAAATGTTCGGAATTTTATGATTCTACATGCACGACCTTGATCAGGTTGGTCGTACCGCTGATGGACAGGGGGACGCCCGCCGTCAAGACAACCAGATCGCCTTTGCTGATGATGCCCGTATCCACGGAAGCGTCCACGGCATGCTCAAACAGGACGTCGGTGATGCGCTCCTCTCCGATCAGCACAGGCGTTACGCCCCAGCTGAGGCTCAGCTGGCGGTAGGTGGACGCGTCCGGTGTGCAGGCGATGATGGGCATATTGGGCCTGAAGCGGCTGATCATCTTGGCCGTCGTGCCTGACTTGGTGACCGTAACGATGGCGGCCGCGTGCATATTCAGCGCGATCAGGCAGGTGGCGTGGGAGATGGCATCGGTGATGGTCTCGCTGCTCTCAGCCATGCTGCGCTCCAAAAAGCGTTTGCGGTAATCGATGTCGTTTTCAGCCCGCTCAGCGATGCGCGCCATGGTCTTGACTGCCTCCACCGGATACTTGCCGCTGGCGGTTTCACCCGACAGCATGGTGGCGCTGGTGCCGTCATAGATCGCGTTGGCCACATCGGTGATCTCAGCCCTGGTGGGACGGGGATTATGAACCATGCTTTCCAGCATCTGGGTCGCTGTGATCACCTGGCGGCCGGCCATGGTGGCAGCCTTGATCATGCGCTTTTGGATGATCGGGATCTCCTCAAAGGGGATCTCGACGCCCATGTCGCCGCGCGCGATCATCACGGCGTCCGAAGCCTCGATGATTTCGTCAATATGCGCCACGCCGTCCGCGTTTTCGATCTTTGCGATGATGCGTACGTGCGCGCCGCCGTTTTCATCAAGCAGCTGGCGCAGAGCCTGCACATCCTCAGCCCCCCTGACAAAGGAGGCCGCGATATAGTCAAAACCCGAGCGGATGCCAAACAGCACATCGTCCTTGTCTTTTTCGCTGATATAGGGCATGGAAAAACGCACGCCGGGTACGTTGACACCCTTGCGGTCGCTGATCTGCCCACCCGATACCACGCGCGTGATGATATCGGTTTCAGTTTTGCTTTCCACATGCAGCTCCACCAGGCCGTCATCGATCAATATGCGGGTCTGCTGGCCCAGGTCCTGCGGCAGATTCATGTGGGTGATGGATACAATGCTCTCATCACCCGGCACCTCCCGCGTGGTCAGCGTAAACAGCCCACCCTCCTTGAGGATGACAGGGCCGTTTGCGAAGGTCTTCAGCCGGATCTCCGGCCCTTTGGTGTCAAGCAGTGTCGCGATGGGCATGTGCAGCTCGCTCCTGACGCGGCTGACGACGCGGAAAGTCTCCAGATGGCTTTCCTGCGTGCCGTGCGAAAAGTTAAAGCGCGCGACGTTCATCCCCGCAAGCGCCAGAGCCTTAACGGTTTCATACGTGTTAGAGGATGGCCCCAAGGTGCAGACTATCCTGGTTTTTCTCATTATTCATATCCCTTCAGGCGCAGGCCAAAAAATATCGGAAGAAAGAAAAAACAACTCTCTCCACCTATCATATTGCCCCCTGCGAGGGGCCTTTGTCAAGCGCGTCAGCCTCTGGCTGCGGCGCCTGCGCCTCTCCCTCCTGCTCACCGTTTGGATTCGCGCCCAGCTTTTTCATCCTGCGCGCGCTGAGGGCCTGATCGATCAAAGCGGCTGTGAAGCCTGAAAATATCTGCAGGTAAAACGTAATGGAGCGCCAAAGGATCAGCGCCGCGAAGATGGTACCCTGCGGGAAGAACTTTTCAAAGAAAAAGTAAAAGCCGCCTTCCTGCGCGCCGGAGTCCCCGGGCAAAGGGGTGCTGGAGGCGACGATATACAGCAGGAACTGAATGGTCAGGATCGTCAGATAGCTGTGCTGATTAAGCCCAAAACCGCGGTACACAAAGTAGACCACGCTTTGCAAGGCGACCGACTCGATCAGCGACATCAAAAAGATCGTCAAAAACTGCCAGGGGTGACGGGTGATCATCTCCACGCTGGAGTGAAACTCATTGAGCGAAGCATCCCAGCGCGAGGAGGTCGCGGCGACATCCTTGACATAGCGCAGCTTATGCGCCAGCTTCACAAAGAAGACAATGATGGCCCGCACCATGTTGCGGCTGATGGACAGCAGGATGACCGCGGCGACCATGATGAAGTTGACCAGATAGCCGAAGATCAACAGCCAGATGCCCGCCTGCCCGATGGTATCGTATACCAGCCGGCTGTGCGTGAGCCACAGCGCCGTGCCAGCCAGCATGAAGGATAATTGCCAGCAAAAAAACTTGACCGCCAGCACCGAGCCGGCGATGCCGGGCGGCACCCCGCGCTTTTTCAGCGAAAAAACCTGCATGGCCTGCGCCCCCGTGGCAGCCGGGGTGATCGCGCCATAATACATGCCAAGCAGCCCCACCAGAATGCCTGAGCCAAGCTTGAGCTTTACCTTGTAGAACTTAAAAAACAGGCTGAGCGACCAGCCCTCAAAAAAAACCTGCACTGCCAGGCAGCCCACCGCCGCCGCGAACCAATAGGGGTTGACAGAACGGAAGGCATCCGCGATTTGCTTAAGATCACCGGTTTTGAAAATAAAAACAATGACGAAAACAAAGGTGAGGACGATAAACGCGACGCTTAAAAGCCTGCCTCTTGACTGCTTTGAAAGCCGCTTCATACTGCCCCCTTGCCTGAAATACCATGGTCATTCTATCATAGTATACCATGACGTCAGCGCTTTGGACACACCCCGGCGGCAGCGCGGATCCCGCGTATGGCCTCTGTGCCGGTTTTCTTTGACAGGGTATGCCTTTCATGCTATCTTCATGCCGTACAGTATGACTATAAGGAGGCGCTCATGCCGCCCAAAATTACGCTGCTGGCCACCGGGGGGACCATCGCCAGCCTGCAGACACCCTCAGGCCTCGCCCCCGCGATGCGGGCGGAGGATCTGCTGGCCGCCTGCCCCAAACTGCGGGGCCTTTGCGACATCACCGCGCGGGATGTATTCTCGCTTGACTCAAGCAATATCCAGCCGGAGGAGTGGCAGATCCTGGCCCAGGCCATCCGGGAAGCCGCGCAGTCCTGCGAGGGCATTGTGATCACCCACGGCACCGATACCATGGCCTACACGGCCTCCGCCCTCAGCTTCATGCTGCGGGGGCTGAGCGTCCCGGTGGTGCTGACGGGCAGCCAGCTGCCGCTGTGGCATCCCCACAGTGACGCCCAAAGCAACCTCACAGAGGCCTTTGCGGCGGCTGCCTCCGCCCCCTCCGGTGTCTACATCTGCTTTCACCACAAGGTGATCTACGGGACCCGGGCAGTCAAGATGAGGACGCTTGGCTTTGACGCCTTTGACAGCATCAACGCCCCTGCCGTCGGCTATTTTGACGCGGAGGGGCTGCATATGCCCGCGCGGGATCTGATGACCGCGCCGGGTGAAGCCATGATCCCGCCGGAAGAGAACCTGATCATCGATCCCCGCGTTTTCCTGCTGAAGCTCGTGCCGGGAACGGACCCGGAGATATTCCGACACGTCATGCGCGCGGGCTATCAGGGGCTGGTGATCGAGGCCTTCGGCTTGGGCGGGCTGCACTATATCCGCAGGAACCTGCTGGAAAGCCTGGAAGCGCTGAGTGATCAGGGGATACTCACCTTTGTGACCACCCAGTGCCTGTATGAAAAAGCGGATTTTTCCATCTATGAAGTCGGCCGGAAGGTACTGAAAAACAGCATCTGGGGCGCGCACGACATGACGACGGAATCCGCTCTCACCAAGCTGATGTGGGTGCTTGGCGATAAGGAGAAGCGTCTCCCCCTGATCACGTCCTGCCTGGCGCACGAGATGCTGCAATAAGCGGATTAACTGTCTGCCCGGGCGATCCTCAGTCGATCGGCACGAAGGGCAAAAACTTATTTACGTAATATTTTCCCCACGCCAGGGTCTCCCTGGCGTGGTTTTTCAGCCAGTATTCGGGGAGAATGGGGCTGCCGATGCCGGAGGGATTGAGACCCGCGTCCCTGGCGACGTCCAGGGCACGGGGCAGGTGATAGTCGCTGGTGATGATCAATACATCCTTCACGCCTTCTCCCAGCAGCGCCTTGGCGTTTTCAAGGTTTTGCCTGGTATTGAAGGACTTGTCCTCCATCAGGATATGCTGAGGATCGACGCCCTTTTGCTCAAGCCAGCTCTTCATCACGGAGGCCTCCGTGACAGGCTCATCCTTCCCCTGCGCGCCGCTGACGATCACCGGCTTTGGCGCAGCCTCATAGGCCTTCAGCGCCTCCAGCAGGCGCAGCTCCAGCTGCCTGGACGGCTGGCCGTCCGGGTTGACCTGCGCGCCCAGCACGATGATGGCCTGGGTATTCCCCGGGGCGGGCAC
>LFRM01408969.1_pt1 | contig 11344 bp, 4 predicted proteins | sample 618341 | NCBI WGS metagenome assembly LFRM01 (sample SAMN03654438, study PRJNA283298) | anaerobic digester metagenome | isolation source: pool of bioreactors CSTR01a, CSTR02a, and CSTR03a thermophilic anaerobic... | place: Denmark: Kgs. Lyngby | collected 2014-05-21
TTGACAATGTTTCTTGGGAAAGCCCAATCATGCAGGAAGAAATCTTCGGTCCGCTGCTTCCGGTACTGGAGTTTGAAGATTTGGAGGATGTTGTAAAGCAGGTGAATGCGCGACCGAAACCGTTGGCTCTCTATCTCTTTACGACCAGCAAAGCAAACGAAAAACACATTCTTACCAGTATCTCCCATGGCGGTGGTTGCATCAACGACACGGTTGTTCATCTCGCGACGCCCTACCTTCCCTTTGGCGGAGTCGGTGAAAGCGGCATGGGAAGTTACCACGGCAAAGCCAGCTTTGATACCTTCAGCCATAAGAAAAGCATCATGAAAAAATCGAATCTAATAGACATTCCCTTAAGATATCCTCCTTATCCGGAAAGCACGAAACTGCTGAAAAAGTTCATGAAGTGACCCCGTTATATGCGGGGTCGTTTTTGAACCATGATACAAAATATTCCTTGAAAATATTGGTGTAAAATGGTAAAATAAAATAAAGGGTGATGTTTTATATGCGGAAATTTTTAAATATAAACAAAAAAGTCGCCCTCGGCGACTTTTTTGTATCATCTAAATGATAGCTTATACAAGCGCTTAAGTTAAAACTTTATTTTAACTCGTTGTGTTATTTTAAATGGATATACCATTTAACTACCGATATTATATCACAAAAATCGGAAAGGGGCAAGAGAAAAATGAAAAAAAGTACTAAAAACATTTATTATGACATAGGTTTGGACATTGGCACCAATTCTGTGGGTTATGCCGTGACAGATATTGAAGGAAACCTTGTCAAAATAAAAGGAAAAAATTTTTGGGGAGTAAGGTTATTTGACGAGGGAAAAACTGCCGCCACCAGAAGATTGTACCGGTCAACAAGAAGAAGAAAAGCAAGAAGAAAACAAAGAATCAAATTACTTCAACAAATCTTTCATTCTGAAATTGCCGCAGTCGATCCAGATTTTTACAAACGTTTGAAAGCTTCGTTTTTGCATAAAGATGACCGCGGACATCATTACAATTTATTGATTGAAGAAAGTCTGAATGACAGGGCTTATTATGGCAAATACCCCACCATTTACCACTTGCGCTATGATCTGATAACTTCCAAAGATAAGTTTGACATCAGGTTAATTTACCTTGCGTTGCATCATATTGTAAAATATCGCGGAAATTTTTTATATGAAGGACAGAAGATGGTAATTGAAGATGTTGGAATTAGGGATGATGTATACAATTATTTGAACTATCTTAAAGAAAAACAGGAAGTCGGTTTTGACTTTACGGATGAAGACATATCCGGATTTATTACTTTCATAACCGACAACACGAAGACAAAGAGAGACAAACTGAACAAACTTCCTGCAAATACAAGAATCCCTGAAATAAATAAGGCGTTGAAAGAATTTAATAAGGCAATTTTGGGTAATAAATTTAAATTAAGTGTCTTGTTTATGGAAGAACAAAATGATTTTAACATGGAAATATCCTTTTCCGATGATTTTGATGAGGACTTGGTTATTTCAATACTGAACGATAAAGAAGATCTTTACCAATCTGTAAAAAAGATTTATAGCAATTTGGTTTTGCTTGGAATCCGCGGGAAATATCAATATATATCCCAAAGCATGATAGAACGCTATGAGAAGCATAAGCAAGACCTAAGAATTCTTAAGGATTTGTTCAAAAAATACTATCCGGAAGAATATAATAACTTCTTCAGACTTCCTAAGGATGATAAAAAAGAGATGACTAATTATGCAACTTATATAAAACACCCGGGCAAACACACTCTGGATAAATTGCATAAAGGGCTAAAGAAAATTCTGGAGACCCGTAAAGAGGAATTGAAAGACAATCTGGATTACAAATATTGTTTGGAAGAGATAGAAAATGAAAGCTTTTTGAAGATTCTAAATACAAAAGACAATGCCGCGATTCCTTATCAATTGCACCTTTTAGAGCTTGAAAAAATCATTGAAAACCAATCCCGTTATTATCCAGTTTTAGAAAAGGAAAAAGATAAACTCATCAGCCTTGTCAGTTTTAGGATACCTTATTATGTTGGTCCCTTAAACCAGCACTCCCCGTTCTCATGGCTTGTAAGAAAGGATGAAAAAATCTATCCCTGGAATTTCAATGAAGTCGTCAATGTGGAAAAATCGGCAGAAAAATTCATCGAAAGGATGAGAAACAATTGCACTTATTTGCCTGATGAACCGGTGCTTCCGAAAAAATCTTTGTTAATTTCGGAATTCAATTTGTTGGACGAGCTTAACAAAGTTAGGGTTGACGGGAATCTCATACCTGAAGACACCAAGAAAGAAATTATTAAAAAGTTGTTTAAAACCCGCAAGACTGTCAGCGAAAAAGCCCTAATCAATTTTTATAAGCAAAAAGGGATAATTGTAGAACGGATTGAAGGTTTGAGAAAAGAAAAAGAGTTTTCCGCAAGCCTCTCTTCCTACATTGATTTTGTGAATATTTTTGGAAAAGTGGATGAAAGCAACTATGAAATGATTGAAAACATCATTAACTGGATTACTCTGTTCACTGATAAAAAAATATTGAAATCAAAAATCTTGCGCGAATATCCCCAAATAAATCCAGAACAACTAAAGAAAATAGAAAAATTAAATTATTCAGGATGGGCTAGACTTTCGAAGAAACTGATTGATGGAATTATGGTCAAAGACGAAAAGGGCAATCGTGTGACCATACTTGATGTGATGCGTAATACCAATTTTAATTTCATGCAAATAATAAATGATGAAAAATTGGGATTCAAAGAAATTATTGAAAAACACAATAGAGAACAATTCAGTCAAAAAATCACTTTGGAAGATGTAAATAATCTACAGGGCTCGCCGGCGATAAAAAAAGCCATTTGGCAGACCATCAAAATTGTGGATGAAATCATCACCATAATGCAAACCGAACCCGCAAACATATACTTTGAGGTTACAAGAAGCGTCAAAGAAAGCAAACGAACCAAATCCAGGGTAGACAAATTGCTTGATTTATATGAGAAAATTTCAGAAGAAACAGATTTTTTCAACAAGGATGTCTTCCTCGAATTAAAGAATGAAAAAAAGAAGAACGCCAAACTGGACAATGAAAAACTCTTCCTCTACTACATACAGAACGGAAAATGTATGTATAGCGGAAAGCCTCTGGATATTGATAGGCTCAGTCTATATGAAATTGACCACATCCTTCCGCGATCCTTGGTTAAAGATGACAGCATCGACAATAAAGCATTGGTAATCCCTGCTTGCAATCAAAGAAAAGGTGCTGATTTATTGTTAGATTATGATCTCGTCATTCAACGGATGAGGCCATTTTGGGATTTTTTATACAGGAATAAATTAATATCATGGAAAAAATATAACAATCTTACCCGAACGACCATTACGGAAGCAGAAGCAAAACAATTTATCAATAGGCAATTAGTGGAGACAAGCCAAATCAATATCAATGTTATCAATTTGTTGCATAATTGTTATAAAAATGTTGACATTAAATTGGTTAAAAGTCAGCTTGTTTCCCAGTGCAGGCAGGAACTCCAATTATATAAATTAAGAGAAATTAATGACTATCATCATGCTCATGATGCCTTCCTGACAAACATCGTAGGAGGTTTTCTGTCCAAGAGATTTAACATCAATAAATATGGCGACTACAGAAAATTTGCAAAAACCAAGGATGTAGAAAGAAAGTATTCTTCTGGTTATTTCATTAATTCGTTTAAGAGTGTTCATGTTGACGAAGATACGGGAGAAGTCATCTGGGACGGTCCTTCAGTAATTGATGTGTTAAGAAAAGCATTCAATTACAAAGATTGTTTCATAAGCAAAAAGCCCGAAGAACAAACCGGAGAATTCTATGATCAAACCATTTACGAAAAAACTAAGGGAAAAATAGAGTTAAAAAAAGGACTTGATCCTAAAAAATATGGTGGCTACTCAGGATTGAAAGAAGCTTACAGTGTGATTGTGGAGTATCCAAAAAACGATAAATTGGTTAGAGAATTGGTCCCAATTCATGTTCAAGAATCCTATTTTATTAAGGATGATGAAAAAAAGCTTCGAGAGGTTTTGCTTAATAAATTGGAAACAGACAGAGTTAAAATACTCAGAAAGAAAGTCTTAAAAAATCAACTTGCATTGTATAAAAATCATCCTGTTTTTATAACAAGTTCAAAAGAAATGGATAACGCAAAGCAATTGCTGGTGGATCAAAAATATGTGGAGTTCATTTACAGACTATTGAACAATTTGTTAGAAAAGAACGAAGAAAATGTTGCCAGAATGAATGAGTTATATAAATACTTAAAAGATAAAATTTACGCCGAATATCCGCTTTATAATAAAATAGCAGAAAAATTCGAAGAAGTTTTTCCCATTTTTGAGAATTTAGAATTTGAGAAGAAACGTTTGTTCATTTCTGAAATGCTTGGAGTCACTTCGACAAATTCGGCAATTTCCAACTTTAAGAAATTTAACGTGCCGATACGAGAGAGAGTTGATCGTCTGCGTTTCAATAGAATTGACGTAGATAATCTCGAAATTATTGATACTTCTGTTACTGGGGTGTTTACGAAGAGCACGGCATATGAGCTATAGAATAGTTGTCATCAATAAAAATTCCAAGCTGAACTATAAAGACGGATATTTGGTAATCCGCAGTGATGAAATAAACATGATCCATTTATCAGAAATTAAGTGTTTGTTGATTAACTCCACGGTGGCGACGATTACCACTTATTGTTTGGCTGAACTTGTTAAAATGAAGATAAAAACTATATTTTGTGATGAAGATCAGAACCCAATAAGCGAATTAATTCCTTATTACGGAGCTCACAACACAACAAAAAGGATTTACACGCAATTAAGTTGGGATGAGTCAATCAAATCGTTGGTCTGGACTAATATAGTAAAGCAGAAAATATCCAATCAAGCCAAAGTGCTAAAAATGTATAATAAGGAAGAATATAAATTGCTAGAAAACTATTATGATAATGTTGAAACCAACGATGTTACTAACAGAGAAGGTCACGCGGCCAAAGTTTATTTCAATGCTTTATTCGGGAAATCCTTCAACCGAGATGAGAAGGACGACATAAATTCGGCCTTAAACTATGGCTACACAATCCTGCTTTCGCAATTCAATAGAGCAATTGTTGCGCGTGGCTTTCTCACCCAACTTGGCATTAATCATAGAAATGAATTTAACTATTTTAATTTCTCTTGCGATTTGATGGAGCCTTTTCGGGTTGTTGTAGACACTTTCGTATATGAAAATAAAGATCGAATTTTTAACAGCGAATACAAAATTGATCTGGTTAATTTGATGAACCATAAATTCTTGTATTGCGGAAAGTCTTATTTTCTAAGCAATTGCATTGAGTTATACGTAAATAATGTTACGGAACTCCTTTCTACAGGAAAAATGCCGAAGGAAAATATATATTTTGCTTATGAGTTTTAGATATATGAGAATATTAGTTTTTTTTGACCTTCCGACAATTACATCTGAAGACATTAGAAATTACACGAAGTTTCGTAAGTTTCTAATTAAAGAAGGGTTTATTATGATGCAGAAATCTGTTTATTGTAAACTAGCGCTGAACATGTCCATTGTCAATTCCATCAAAAGTAAAATCATCAAAAATTCGCCAAAAGAAGGTTTGGTTCAAATGCTGGTCATAACAGAAAAACAGTTCGCAAATATAGATTACATTTGCGGTGATTTTGAATCTTCAAAAATTGATTCCACAGATAGGCTGATTGTATTATGACAATATTAATCAATGGATTGTTTGATTTGGACTATGATTCAAAAAAATTTTATTCTATTGAATTCAGACACAGGGAACTGTATAATAAATTGGTAAACGAGTTCTACATATTGACCAATTCTAATTCCGTTTCAAAGCAAATCTTGGTGTTTGATGGCGAAAAGGAAGAATCTTTAAATAAGAAAGCTTATTTTGTTTCAAATTATTTTGAATACAATATCAGATCCAAGCAGATTCTTACTAGGGTATTTCGATTACTGGAAGATAACATAAATTTAAATCATGAGTTAAAATCGCAGTTCTTAAACAAAACCAACGAAATGATAATGATTCTTGACGAAGCTTTGAAAGATATAAATATAGATTTTATTTGGGAGGAGGAAATTTCCATATTTGAATTTTTCAAAGCACTCGGTCTGAAAGTCAATATATCAGATACCGATTCAATTTATCAGAAATTATTATCATTTCTTGATGTTGTCAGCGAATTGCAATTGTACAAATTAATCATTTTTCCAAACATCAAACTATTTTTTAGTGAAAAACAACTGGAAGAAATTTTTAAATATGCATTATACAGAAGAATCAAAGTTTTATGCCTAGATAGCGCTGAACATAAAAAGCTATACAGTAACGAAATTAAAATTATTGTTGATGAGTTTTATGATATCGATATTAAGGAAGGTGAAAAATTGGATCCATAATAAAAATAGGAGAGGAATAATGAAAAATGGTATTTTTTTGGTGAAGTTTTTGTTGAATTAAGAAATATTTGGTTTTAGAGTTGTGTTATTTTAAAAGGGTATAAAACAACGTTGATTATCTCGTCTTTGATGCCGTTGTTTTAGAGTTGTGTTATTTTAAAAGGGTATAAAACTATAAAAATCATCACCTACTCCGATTGATAGTTTTAGAGTTGTGTTATTTTAAAAGGGTATAAAACACTTGCAGGAGAGTTACAACAAACTTTCAAGTTTTAGAGTTGTGTTATTTTAAAAGGGTATAAAACTGCAGAGAAACTCTGGGGTTTCCAACGTGTGTTTTAGAGTTGTGTTATTTTAAAAGGGTATAAAACATATAGACAATCTGAAACGAAGAAATGTAAGTTTTAGAGTTGTGTTATTTTAAAAGGGTATAAAACTTTCAAATCGTGGAGTGCATTGCAGAGCGCGTTTTAGAGTTGTGTTATTTTAAAAGGGTATAAAACATTTTGAGCCCGGAGCTCATACAGAAGGCGGTTTTAGAGTTGTGTTATTTTAAAAGGGTATAAAACTATGTTATGATATTTCTAGCCAACCAAGAAGTTTTAGAGTTGTGTTATTTTAAAAGGGTATAAAACAATTGATATTTAAGAAAAACTCCGAACATTGTTTTAGAGTTGTGTTATTTTAAAAGGGTATAAAACAAAGAATATTTGCAGTTAAAATAAAATTTTGTTTTAGAGTTGTGTTATTTTAAAAGGGTATAAAACTGTCGCCCATCGTCTTCGTGGCAGGTATTTGTTTTAGAGTTGTGTTATTTTAAAAGGGTATAAAACGACCTTGACGGAAATTTATGGGATGTGACTGTTTTAGAGTTGTGTTATTTTAAAAGGGTATAAAACAAGATTTTTGCTTCTAATTGGCCTGAAGATTGTTTTAGAGTTGTGTTATTTTAAAAGGGTATAAAACGCTTTCCATGATTAATTCTTCTGCCCAACTGTTTTAGAGTTGTGTTATTTTAAAAGGGTATAAAACTGAGCATAATCTCTCCGTCTCGGTTTTCATGTTTTAGAGTTGTGTTATTTTAAAAGGGTATAAAACTCCGTCGAATAGCCTTTGCAGTCGATCGTGGTTTTAGAGTTGTGTTATTTTAAAAGGGTATAAAACTAAACCAATCTGCAGCTGTTATCCACTCCGGTTTTAGAGTTGTGTTATTTTAAAAGGGTATAAAACCAAACTTCCGCAGACAATCCGAAAATGCTTGTTTTAGAGTTGTGTTATTTTAAAAGGGTATAAAACTGAGAACGGTTGCAAATCTGCTTGGTGTAGGTTTTAGAGTTGTGTTATTTTAAAAGGGTATAAAACTCGCAGCAGTGGTGGTCAGCTTGTCGATGTGTTTTAGAGTTGTGTTATTTTAAAAGGGTATAAAACCAGAGAGGAGGATTTTTAGCATGAGATTATTGTTTTAGAGTTGTGTTATTTTAAAAGGGTATAAAACAAACACTTTCGGGAATATTAATGCTTGTTAGTTTTAGAGTTGTGTTATTTTAAAAGGGTATAAAACTTTATCACCTTTATCACCTTTCGGTCCTTGGTTTTAGAGTTGTGTTATTTTAAAAGGGTATAAAACAGAATGACCTTATTCGAATTGTTAAATAGTGGTTTTAGAGTTGTGTTATTTTAAAAGGGTATAAAACTAAACCTGTTTTTACAACTCCGGTTGTTATGTTTTAGAGTTGTGTTATTTTAAAAGGGTATAAAACTAAACCTGTTTTTACAACTCCGGTTGTTATGTTTTAGAGTTGTGTTATTTTAAAAGGGTATAAAACGACGTGTGCCGGTATAACACAATAATAATTGTTTTAGAGTTGTGTTATTTTAAAAGGGTATAAAACGACGAGATCTGCCGTCGGCATCGCGGGCGGGTTTTAGAGTTGTGTTATTTTAAAAGGGTATAAAACCACGAAATGCCTGTAGAAAAATTCGTCTACGTTTTAGAGTTGTGTTATTTTAAAAGGGTATAAAACGGGAAAACCGCATTTATAACTAAATTGTTGGGTTTTAGAGTTGTGTTATTTTAAAAGGGTATAAAACAAAGACATGATTCGGATTGATTAAAAAGTTGTTTTAGAGTTGTGTTATTTTAAAAGGGTATAAAACTTGTTTAACCTCCATTGTCCTTTCTTTTTTGTTTTAGAGTTGTGTTATTTTAAAAGGGTATAAAACCTTTTTATAATAGGATTGCTATATGGATACGTTTTAGAGTTGTGTTATTTTAAAAGGGTATAAAACTTTGAATTATCAGACAAAGGAAAGAAAAGAGTTTTAGAGTTGTGTTATTTTAAAAGGGTATAAAACCAATAACGGAAAACCGACGATAACGGTTTTGTTTTAGAGTTGTGTTATTTTAAAAGGGTATAAAACGCATACGTAACGCTGGTAGGTACAGTGATTGTTTTAGAGTTGTGTTATTTTAAAAGGGTATAAAACGGTTAAGTATCTGGACAAGTCTATGCGTGCGTTTTAGAGTTGTGTTATTTTAAAAGGGTATAAAACCAATGGAGAAGGTTTCTTCGTGAGAGTGCGGTTTTAGAGTTGTGTTATTTTAAAAGGGTATAAAACTTGATATCCTGCAGAGAGCATTTGGGCTTAGTTTTAGAGTTGTGTTATTTTAAAAGGGTATAAAACAAAATACGATGACAAAAATATTGTCTGTGTGTTTTAGAGTTGTGTTATTTTAAAAGGGTATAAAACAGTAATGCCTGATGATGTTTTCGGCTTCTCGTTTTAGAGTTGTGTTATTTTAAAAGGGTATAAAACTTAATTATTTTTGTATTCAGAATGAGCTTCGTTTTAGAGTTGTGTTATTTTAAAAGGGTATAAAACTTTTCAGTTTTTCGATCTGCTCATCGAGTTGTTTTAGAGTTGTGTTATTTTAAAAGGGTCTAAAACACAATTAACTATATAATGTATTTATAATAAGTTTTAGAGTTGTGTTATTTTAAAAGGGTATAAAACATAAACCCGTTTAATTTAGGCGGTAAAAGAGGTTTTAGAGTTGTGTTATTTTAAAAGGGTATAAAACCATCGACTATCAGTAAGTCCGTCCGACCCTGTTTTAGAGTTGTGTTATTTTAAAAGGGTATAAAACGACTAAAAAATGGCATAAAATGAACAAAAAGTTTTAGAGTTGTGTTATTTTAAAAGGGTATAAAACATGGTAACTAACACCGTCTGAATGAAACTCGTTTTAGAGTTGTGTTATTTTAAAAGGGTATAAAACTAAGATAACCCCTGCCCTTTTTGGCCATTTAGTTTTAGAGTTGTGTTATTTTAAAAGGGTATAAAACATAAACATGAAAAAAATCAAAGCAAATGTAGGTTTTAGAGTTGTGTTATTTTAAAAGGGTATAAAACTTTGAACCGCTATTATCTGATCCGGAATATGTTTTAGAGTTGTGTTATTTTAAAAGGGTATAAAACTAGCATAAATGTCGTTTTGTCAAATAAATTGTTTTAGAGTTGTGTTATTTTAAAAGGGTATAAAACCGAACCACAACTTAACTTCATAGCCTTATCGGTTTTAGAGTTGTGTTATTTTAAAAGGGTATAAAACAGATAGATATAATGTAAGAGCAATATTGATGTTTTAGAGTTGTGTTATTTTAAAAGGGTATAAAACTTGATCAAAATGGACTTGCACCTACTGTTAGTTTTAGAGTTGTGTTATTTTAAAAGGGTATAAAACATTTCCACGGCTTCATAGGCTCTGAAAATAGTTTTAGAGTTGTGTTATTTTAAAAGGGTATAAAACGCCGCCAAGAGCAATAACTGCGATGATTGCGTTTTAGAGTTGTGTTATTTTAAAAGGGTATAAAACTATTCAAGCACTTTATGGTGATAGTGTTAGGTTTTAGAGTTGTGTTATTTTAAAAGTGTATAAAACGCGATTGAGCGAACAGAGCGAAGCGATAAAGTTTTAGAGTTGTGTTATTTTAAAAGTGTATAAAACCAGTCAGGTCAGCAATCGTGTTGACCAGCAGTTTTAGAGTTGTGTTATTTTAAAAGGGTATAAAACCTTATGCATTATCAAAATTACCTAAATTAAGTTTTAGAGTTGTGTTATTTTAAAAGGGTATAAAACGTTTATGTATTTCTGATAAATGTAATGGCTGTTTTAGAGTTGTGTTATTTTAAAAGGGTATAAAACCAAGGCTTTACGAAATGGATTTGCTCGGACGTTTTAGAGTTGTGTTATTTTAAAAGGGTATAAAACTATTATTAATAACTTCTATTGTTAGTGTTAGTTTTAGAGTTGTGTTATTTTAAAAGGGTATAAAACTTATATGGTACCTTATTATGTTGATAGGTGGTTTTAGAGTTGTGTTATTTTAAAAGGGTATAAAACCCAGCATGGACGAACGAGCAAATCGTAGACGTTTTAGAGTTGTGTTATTTTAAAAGGGTATAAAACTCTCATTGTTCGTATATATGGACAAATGGTGTTTTAGAGTTGTGTTATTTTAAAAGGGTATAAAACGCGAACGCTATATCATCAAGAAAGGAAGTTGTTTTGTTTTTGTATTTTGGTTATTTTCTCAAATTTAATATAAAAAGAAAAATCAATTAACATCATATTCCGAGGTAAAATGTAACTTTGTGGGTGCGTGGGTTGAAAGTTTTAAAGTTGTGTTATTTTTGTGGATTACCAAAAAACAAAAGGCACTTGAATTGGCCATCCAAGTGCCTTTTAATTATGTGATTTTTCATTTATTAAGAAATTTCCTTATCTGTTCTAAAGTCTCTTCACTTAACACATGTTCAATCTTGCAACAATCCTTCTCTGC